>Ga0207417_1000003_pt1 | contig 341606 bp, 288 predicted proteins | sample MalvirmetagMSP82_FD_184225 | JGI IMG/M metagenome (GOLD analysis project Ga0207417, IMG submission 184225) | Marine viral communities from the Deep Pacific Ocean - MSP-82 (SPAdes) | ecosystem: Environmental > Aquatic > Marine > Oceanic | place: Pacific Ocean | collected 2011-04-19
ATTCCGGATTCGCTCCATTATTCCAACTTACAGTTAGAATTTCAGACTTCCCAACGTAGAAGTTTCCTGTCTTTCCTTTATCTGTGATTTTCTTTAATTGCATTTCGTTTTTCAGCTTGCCGCTAACTTATGTATACACGCATTGCGTGTATGCCTGTCTTATTTTGTTGCGTATATACATTCTATTTTATTACTATACGAATGTAATAGATAATGCTATATGCTGCAACGCAAATTAATACAGAAGTTTGAACGTAGATTAAAAGCTCAGAGATTTAGCGTTAATACCATTTCAAATTATTCAAGCGCTTTAAAAATGGCACTTAAAGAAATGAAACAATCCGGTGTTAAGGCTTTGCCTTTAGAGCTTATCGAAAGGTATATCAACTACAAAATTACTGAACATAATATTTCGCATTCTTATCAAAGAAATATAATTGCAGCACTCATTAAGTATCATGACTTAGTTTTGGAAAAAAACTTGCCGGCAGAATATTTATACCCAAAAAGAAAACAAAACAAGATCCCGGATGTGTTATCTCAGAATGAAGTAAGAAAACTTTTTTCGGTGATCACAAATATTAAACATAAGGCAATCCTTCAAACCATTTATTCCGGCGGGTTAAGAATGTCTGAGGTTCTTAACTTGAAAGTTTGTGATATCGATTCTGATAGAATGATCATAAAAATCAGGCAATCTAAAGGCGCCAAAGATCGAGAAGTAATGCTGGCTGAGAAGTTGCTATCATTATTGCGGGAGTATGTTACCGAATATCAACCCAAAGAATATTTATTTGAGGGGCAAAAGGGCGGGAAGTATTCTTCAAGAAGTGTTCAGCAAATTATGAAAAGAGCTTTAAAAAAATCCAACAACACTAAAAATGCTACTGTACATACTTTAAGGCATAGTTTTGCTACACATTTGTTGGAATCAGGAACAGATCTAAGATATATTCAGGAATTTTTAGGTCATCAATCAATTCAAACGACAGAAATATATACGCATGTAACTAAGGTTGGTAAATCAAACGTTAAAAGTCCGTTAGACACTCTTTAAACTCCTACCACCCAATCCGGCCACGATTTTTATCAGTCCCCAATTCATCACGTACTTCTTTGGGATCTTCGGGCATTACAAAGCCGGGAGGGGGAGAAAAGGCGTCGTAACCCCAATAGGCTTCCGGATCATCAGTTACATAATTAATGAAAGTACCAACAATAGGAAGAGCAGTTCTTGCACCCTGTCCAATACTGTAGCTTCCATCCTGTGGAAAACGAATCCGACGATCTTCACCACCAACCCATGCACCCATTACTATATGTGGGGTCATTCCAATAAACCAGTTATCAGAAGCATCATTGGTAGTTCCTGTTTTTCCGGCGATATCCTGTCGAACGCCATACACATTTCTCAATCGAACTCCGGTTCCGAAGTATCCATCACCGCCTCTGATCACGCCACGCATCATATCAACCATCATATACGCTGTTTCCGGACTGATCACTTCCTTGCGGTATTCAGGGAAATATTCCTGAAGTACATTTCCCTCTTTGTCTTCAATTCTTGTGATTGCAATAGGTTCAATATGAACTCCATTATTAGCAAAAGTAGTATAAGCAGAAGTCATTTCTAACAATGAAGCTTCTGCTGTTCCCAAAGCGATGGAAGGGTAGGCTGGAGTTCTGCTCATATCCACTCCTAAGTTTGAAGCCATTTCCTTTATCTTTCTTGCTGCGGCATCTAATTCCCATAATTTATTGGTTCCGGGATAGCCTGCCAGTTCAGGAAGTAAACGTACAGTTACATTATTCATACTTCGTGCTAATGCTTCCCGCAAAGGAACTTCATTTGGTCCACTGGCAACTTCAGCATCTTTTGGATTCCATACTTTCCCGTTTCGGTCACGAAATGAGATCGGAAATTTTGAAAATTTGTGATAAGGTTTAAACCCATTATCAATAGCAACAGAATACACAAAAGGTTTAAAAGTGGAGCCCACTTGTCGGCGTGACTGATACACATGATCGAACTGTACGCTTCCATAATTGGAACCACCAACCCAAGCTAATATATTTCCATTTGAAGGTTCAATAGCTACAAAACTGGCTTCTAATCTTGTTCGGGCTTTAAGTACAGAATCCACAAAGGCGGTATCAGCTTTAAGGCTGTCGAGAACTACTTTTCGAATCTTGGTATTATAGGTTTGGTATCCATTTTTATAGCGGTCGGTTTCTTCCAGGAAACTATCCTTAAATGTTGGGAACTCATCCCAAAGCTTATCCATATATTCATTGCTTCCTCTGGATGTCCACTCATACTCAAAAATCTTTTGGAGTGAATCTAACTTAGTGCTCAATGCTTTTTCAGCATGTTTTTGTAATCGGGAATCAATAGTAGTGTAAATAACCAGACCGTCTTTATAAATATCGTATCCGTTTTCTTCAGCCCAACCGGAAACTTTTTGGCGAACATACTCACCGAAATATCGGCTAACCCGCCCGGCTTTTGATGGAGGTTGGTAATCCAAAGTGATAGGCTCTTCTCTTAATTGATGGTAGGAGGTTGAATCGATAAAGCCTCTGTTATTCATCAAATAAAGAACCACATTTCGTCTGTAAGTTGATTTTTCCGGATTAATTCTTGGATTGTAAGCATACACGGCATTTACTGAACCTACAAGAACGGCTGCCTCAGAAAGAGTAAGCTCTTTTGCAGCTTTATTATAATGTGTTCTTGCCGCTGCTTCAATGCCAAATGCACTGTTTGCATATTCCACCGTGTTCAGGTACATCTCAATGATCTCTCTTTTAGTATAATTTTGTTCGATCTGAACTGCGGTGATCATTTCTCTGAATTTTCTGGAAATAGAGAATTTTAGTCCGATTTCTTTATAAAGATTTCGAGCTAATTGTTGACTTAATGTTGAACCACCTTCCACTCTTCCTCTCATCAGGTTTATTGGAATGGCAAGAGTTCTTACCATGTCAATACCCCAATGGTTATAAAAACGATGATCTTCCGTTGCTACAAGAGCGTTTATGACATGAGGAGAGATCTCATCATAGGGAACCCATGTTCTGTTTTCGGTAAAATATTTATCTAACACAGCTCCGTCTCTGCTTCGCACTTCAGTTGCTATAGCAGTATCAGGGTTTTCAAGTTTCTCTAAAGGTGGAAGGCCCTGAAAAAGAAATATTACATAACCAGTTACAGCAACTAAAAACACCGCTGCCACACAGCCTGTCCAAATTAAGATCTTGTTACGGATTTTATCTGATTGTGAACCATATCTAGAAGATGAGCTTTCATTATTTTCATCCCTGCTTTTTTTCTCAGCCAACACTTGCTTACGGTATTCCGGATCGTTGAAATATCGTTGATGATCAATAGGGTCTTTTTTTTCACTCATTTTTGTGCACTTGATTCTGTGAAAGGTACAAATTCTTTATCAGAAGCTCTCCATCTAACGAGTTGGTATTCTCCATTGTTGTAAAGAGCCACTGTTTTATGATAGAAAAAGGTTCCAAGGTTTATATACGTTCCTTCCGAAAAAGTTTCCACTCTTGGGATATGATCGTGCCCCATAATGATGACATCAATATCTTTTTCTCCTAAAACTCTTTTAGCATGCTTATCTAACGGAACAGGAGTTCTGTGATCTTTCATTTTAGAAAACCCGGAGAACTTTTTCATAACGGGTATTCCGATCTCAGGAGGGAGCATAGCTTGGAAAAATTTCACAAAATATTTACTGCGTAACAGCCCATGAAAGAAAGGACGCAGAAGATCATCACTTCTGCCAAATCTTCCATCTCCATGCATTAGCAAGGTATTATATCCATTTTGTTGGATAATTCGATAGTTGCACTCTACATCAAAACCCATTTCTTCAAAATAACCATATGTCCAGTTATCATGATTTCCGGTAATGTAAGTGGTTGGCTGACATTCGGTATTATGTTTTTGAAATGCCTCTATTACTGTTTTACCAACTGTAGGAATAAATTTCTTTTTTGGATATTCCATCCAATAATCAAAAAGATCACCAAGAACATAGATCTTAATTTTATGCTTGCAACAATAGTTAATAAGTGAGATCAACTCTTGTTCGACCTTTTTTTCTGTATTGGTATCAAAAGCTCCGAGATGTACATCAGAAATAAACAAACTGGTTTGGTTGTACATCAGCGCTATTTCTTTCGGGTAATTACGTAATGGATGAGGTCAGTGAAATCGATTCTGGCTTGCGACTCAGGTAGCTTCTCTAGTCCTTCAATAGCTTGATTTGCATAATCGTACATCGATTTTTTAGCATAATCCATGCCTCCTTTATCGTGAACAAAAGCAACAATCTCATCAATATCTTTAGAAGTTTTCTTCCTTTTTTTCATTAAGGCTCTGATACGAGCAGACTCTTTTTTTGAACTATGCTCCAACGCTTTTATCAGTGGAAGTGTTACTTTGCGTTCCTGAATATCGTTACGTTTAGGTTTTCCGATATCATACATTCCATAGTCAAAAAGGTCGTCTCTGATCTGAAATGCTATTCCGATACACATGCCGATGCTTGCCATCAACTCATGCATTTTTTCATCATCAGTTGCTGAAACAGCACCGCATTCACAACAAGTAGATATCAAGCTTGCTGTTTTTTCCGAAATAATTTGAAAATATCGATCTTCGGTCATGTTAAACAATCCGGCAGTTTTGAGTTGACGCAGCTCACCTTCACTCATTTTTTGCACAGCTTTGGATTGCACTTCAAGTAACTTGTACTCTTTATTCTCTAGCGAAACTAGCAAGCCCCTGGAAAGCAAAAAGTCTCCTAGAAGAACTCCGGCTTTGTTTTTCCAGATCTTATTTATACTCACAAATCCTCTTCTGGAATTAGCTTCGTCTACAACATCATCATGGATCAAAGTAGCGGTATGAAGCAGTTCTATCATAGTGGCTGCAATATGACTCCTTTCCGAAATACCATCGAACAGATTCGCAGTCATAAAAACTAAAGTAGGGCGTAACTCTTTACCTTTTTGCTTATGGAGATATCGTAATATCTGATCGAGAAGAAAAACATCGGTTTTTATAGTGTCTTTGAAAAAACCTCGGAATTCAGATAAATGCTCTGAAACCGGCGCTGTAATTTCATTTAAAGATTTACGAGTAACAGAATCTTTATCAATTCTGCTTAACGATGCGTTATCGATCATCAATTATGTTTAAATTTTCTTAAACTTGAGTAGTTCTAAATTTAGTTAATATATAGGACAAATATTTAGGACTAATTACACTCACTCACACAAAAATTTATTATGATTACGAAATTAGCCGATATTAAAACCATAGGGGTTTTAACAAGCGGTGGGGATTCTCCCGGAATGAATGCGGCTGTACGAGCCGTAGTAAGGGTTGCCGTTAAATATGACCTTAAAGTCTATGGAATTAGACATGGGTATCATGGATTAATTCATGATGAAGTAAAGCCTATGAAAAATAATTCAGTTTCCAATATAATCCAGCGCGGCGGTACTATTTTGAAATCTGCGCGCTCTCAGGAATTCAGAACAGAAGAGGGTAGAGCAAAAGCCGCGCAGACCATAAAGAAGTATAATATTGATGCGCTTGTAGCAATTGGTGGGGATGGGACTTTTACCGGTGCCAGTATTTTTAGTAAAGAACACGATATTAAAGTGGTTGGAATACCTGCTACAATTGATAACGACATAATTGGTACCGATGAAACGATAGGGTACGATACTGCATTGAATACAGCTTTGGACGCTGTGGATAAGATCAGGGATACCGCCGATGCTCACGAGCGAATGTTTCTGGTTGAAGTTATGGGACGTGATGCCGGATTCATTGCTCTTGAAACAAGTATTGCCGGTGGAGCAGAACTTGCGTTACTACCGGAAGAATTGATGAATATTTCTGATGTCAAATCTCAGCTTAAGAATATGCTCAAGAATCAGGTTAGAAGTAGCTTGGTTGTTGTTGCAGAAGGAGATGAATCAGGTGGCGCAATAAAATTAGCGGAACAAATAAGAGACGACTTCAAAAAATATGATATGAGAGTATGTATTTTAGGTCATATTCAAAGAGGCGGTTCTCCATCAGCAAGAGACCGGGTTTTGGCAAGCAGGCTGGGCGCTGCAGCTATTAAAACACTTATGGAAGGTCATACCAATATTATGGTCGGAATAGTAAATGGAAGTATAAAGATTACCCCGATCAAAATAGCTGTGGATAGGAAAAAAGAACTAGATCGTTCATTAATAGAACTTGCTAAACTACTTAGATAATGATTTCAATTAATACAGAAATAGCCAGGAAATTTATTTCGGAAGAAGACTTCAATGAATCTCTTGAAAAGTGTACAGACTCACTTATTCAACTTAGAGAAAAGACAGGGCTTGGAGCAGAATGGCTTGGTTGGAGAGATTTGCTCCAATTACCCAATGATGCACTCCTGGAAGAGATAAATGCTTTAGCGGGTAAAATCAGGAAGGATGCTGATGTTTTCATAATCTGTGGCATTGGAGGCTCATATTTAGGAGCTAAAGCTGTGATTGATGCGTTAAGCCCTCATTTTGGGAAAAAAGGTCCTGAAATACTTTTTGCCGGACACCATATGGGTGGTAAATATTTAGAAGAGTTATTGAACTACATAAAAACTCCTAAATCCGATGGAACTCCCAAAAGTGTATATGTAAATGTAATTTCAAAATCAGGCTCTACTTTAGAAACTGCGCTTTCATTCAGAATGATTAGAGAAGTTTTGGATAATCTTTATGGAGAAGGAGCAACTAACCGCATTGTATGTACCACAAGTAAAGAAGGCGGGGTGCTAAATGGTTTAATAGATGAAAAAGGATACAAAAAATTTATTATTCCTAATAATGTAGGTGGTAGGTTTTCAGTCTTAACACCTGTTGGTCTTATTCCTATAGCCGTTGCAGGTATAGATATCAAAACACTTTTTTATGGAGCGGTTTCAGCTTTCAATAAATATGAAAAAGATGCATCCGATATTCTGGAATATGCCGCAGTTCGTAGAACACTTCATGAAAAAGGAATAACAGTAGATGTTTTTTCTTGTTTTGAACCGGAGCTTCAATCGTTTGGAGGATGGATTCAGCAATTGATGGGAGAAAGTGAGGGCAAAGAAGGAAAAGGTATATTCCCGGCAGTAGCTTCCTTTTCTACCGATCTTCATAGTTTGGGGCAATTTATCCAACAAGGTACAAGATGCCTGATGGAGACTTTCTTGATTGTTGAAAAACAAATATCATTGATTAAAGTAAACTCATTGGAAGGAGATCACGATAACCTGAATTATCTCTCCGGAAAATCTTTCCACGATATTAATACTAAAGCAAGAATTGGAACCACTGAAGCGCACAAAGATGGTGACGTTCCAATTATTAATTTATCTCTTAGCTCATTGAATGCAGAAGTAATTGGCGAGCTGATTTACTTTTTTGAGTTGCTGACGGGTGTTTTTGTCTATAGTTTAGATATTAATCCATTTGATCAGCCGGGGGTTGAAGATTACAAAAAAGCGATGTACCGTTTGCTTGGAAAAGACTAAAAGAACTTATGACGGATTTAACTAATAACAATTCCAAATATATAGCCGTAGCCGGAAATATCGGCGCGGGTAAATCTTCATTAACAAGTTTGTTGTCCAAGCATTTTGGGTGGGAGGCTTTTTACGAATCAGTAGATGATAATCCTTATTTAGCAGATTTTTATGAGGACATGAGGAGATGGAGTTTTAATCTTCAGATCTATTTTCTATCCAGCAGGTTTCGTCATCAAAAAGAAATGCTTGAGAATCAAATAAGCTTGATCCAGGACAGAACGATTTATGAAGATGTAGAGATCTTTGCTAAAAATCTTCATGAAATGAGTTTGATGAGCGATAGAGATTTCAAAAACTATGAAGCCTTGTTTCATGAAATGAGTCACTATCTGCGACCACCGGATCTTCTTATCTATCTCCGTGCTCAGGTTCCTACTCTGGTTAACCAAATTCAGCAAAGGGGAAGAGACTATGAGAACACCATTCGTATAGATTATTTAGAAAGATTGAACAGATTATATGAGGATTGGATTGATCGCTATCCGCACGAAAAGCTGATTATTGAAACAGATGACCTTGATTTTGTGAATGATAAGGAAGATCTGGGCTCTGTTATTGAACAAGTTGATAAGCGGTTATTTGGTCTTTTTAATTGATTGTAAGCGTGTAGGATAATCCTTATATTTACAAGCTGTAAAGGAGACGTTCTATGTTGAAGTTTAAGATCTTTGAAATACCTGAAGGCCAAAGCCAAAGAACCATCGAATTAAAAAGCGATGATCTTGAAATCGAGGAGATTCCATTTGATGGAGCTGTTCTCGATATCAACTTTTACCGTACGCTTCAGTTTATCCAAGTTAAATTTGGATTAAAAGCTGATATAAAACTCATTTGTGACCGATCATTGGATGAATTTGATTACCGGATCGAAACCAATTATGAAGTTTTATTTAAAGCCGAAAAAGTGGAAGAATCGGCGGACGAAAAAGGGTCCATCAGGAACATTGATATTCATTCTAAACAAATAGACTTAGAGCAGGATGTGTTGGATAGCATATTGCTCAATCTCCCGGTAAAGAAATTACATCCCCGTTTTTTGGATGATGATGGTAATCCGAAAGAGTTTGTAAACCAACAGTTTGGTGAGCACACTGAAGAAGATGAAACAAGCATCGATCCTAGATGGGAAGCATTAAAAGAATTAAAGAAATAATTAAGTAAATAATGGCACATCCAAAACGAAAAACCTCGAATGCACGAAAGAACAAACGTCGTGCACATCATGCAATTTCAGATGTTACCTTAGCGAAATGTTCAAACTGCGGCGAACTCCACAGATATCACCATGCTTGTACAGAGTGTGGGCACTACAGAGGTCGTCAGGTTACCAAAGCAGCCGCTAACTAAATAAATTATTATGATTGTTGCAGTAGATGCAGCCGGAGGAGATCATTACCCAAAGGCACCGGTAGAAGGTGCTTTATTGGCGGTTAAAGAAGATCCAAACCTTTCAGTTCTGTTACTAGGGCCTGAAGAGATGATCAAAAAAGCGCTTGAAGGAAAAGAATACGATAAAGCCCGTATACTTATTCAGGATGCTCCGCAAATTATTGGAATGGAAGAATCACCGGCTTCAGCTGTTAAAGGCAAGCAACAATCATCAATTGTAATTGGTATGGGCTTGCATAAAGCAGGCAAATGTCAGGCTTTTGTAAGCGCAGGTAACACCGGCGCATTACTTGCAGCATCTACATTTATTCTGGGTAAACTGGAAGGAATTCACAGACCTACTATCGGCGCTTATTACCCTACAGTAAAAGGCTTTCGTCTTTTGCTTGATGCGGGAGCAAATCTTGAGATCAAGCCGGAAGTGGCACTCCAATTTGCAAAAATGGGACAAGTTTACTGCCGACAAATACTTGGTATTGAATCACCTACCGTTGGTCTTCTCAATGTTGGAGAAGAAGAAGGTAAAGGAACCGAACAGCTCAAAGAAATATACAAGTATATTAAAGACCATTCGGGCTTTATCGGCAATCTGGAAGGAAAAGACATACTTTCCGGAAAGGCTGATGTTTATCTTACAGATGGACTGGTTGGAAATATTTTGCTCAAATTCGGAGAATCCATCCCTGCAACTATTATGAAATTAGTTGAAAATGCTGTTTCTAAATTAGACTTAGAAGTTGAAGATGTGGTTGCAGCTCAGAAAATTCTTAAAACAGCATTGTCACCTTTCGATTATGAAAGAGTGGGCGGAGTTCCATTCCTTGGAGTGAACGGAGTAAGTATTGTTGGACATGGGGGCAGTTCTCCTCTTGCAATAAAAAATATGATTAAAAGTGCTGTTTCTTGCATCAATAATGATGTTAATGGAAAAATAGTCGCATCTCTAAATTGATATTCCCTTTATGGAAGTAAAACAAGCAAAAATAACTGCAGTTGGGCATTATTTGCCGGAGTTCAGAATGACAAATTTTGAACTAGAAAAGCTCATGGATACCAATGATGAGTGGATCAGAACCCGAACTGGTATCTCTGAAAGAAGAATTTTAAAAGATCCCGATAAAGCTACTGCATTTATGGGGGCGGAAGCTGCAAAAGAAGCACTCGCAAATGCAAATGTTGACGCATCAGAAATTGATCTCGTAATTTTAGCAACTGTAACTCCGGATTACTTATTTCCGGCAACAGCTTGTCTGGTTCAGAATATGATAGGCGCTACTAACGCTTTCGCTTTTGATCTTTCAGCGGCTTGTTCAGGATTTTTATACGCTCTTAGTACTGGTTCAATGTACATTGAAGCCGGCAGAGCTAAAAAAGTGCTAGTGATTGGTTCCGATAAAATGAGCTCGATCCTGGATTACACTGACAGAACCACAAGTATTCTTTTCGGAGATGGTGCAGGCGCTGTATTGCTTGAAGAATCTTCAGATGGAACCGGATTAATTGATCAAATTCATTACACTGAAGGAGATACTAATTGTAGTTTATATCAGCATGCAGGTGGTAGCAGAAATCCTGCCTCTAAAGAAACTGTTGAGAATAAACAACATTATATTACTCAGGATGGACGTGCCGTGTTTAAAAAGGCAACAATGGGTATGGCTGATGTTTCTCTTGAGATCATGAAGAAAAATAATCTTGATCCGGAGGACGTAGCTTGGTTGGTACCTCATCAGGCTAATTTGAGAATTATTGATGCAACTGCCAACCGAATGGGTTTATCTTCAGAAAAAGTAATGATAAACATCAATAAATATGGCAATACTACCGCTGGTACTATTCCTCTTTGTTTGTATGATTGGAAGGAAAAATTGAATCATGGTGATAACTTAATTTTAGCAGCATTCGGCGGTGGTTTTACATGGGGTGCTATTTATCTAAAATGGGGAATTAAATAATGAGTACAGCTTATCTTTTTCCTGGTCAAGGATCACAGTTCGTGGGTATGGGTAAAGAGCATTATAATGCTAACCCTGAGTTTGCAAAAATGATTGATCAGGCAAATGAAATACTTGGTGTCGATCTTAGATCGATTATGTTTGAAGGTCCTGAGGAAAAACTAAAACAGACAGAATTTACTCAGCCAGCTATATTTCTTCATTCAGTAGCTTTATATAAAACCTTAAGTGCTACTCCTGATATGGTTGCAGGCCATAGCCTTGGTGAGTTTTCAGCATTGGTAGCTTGCAATGCAGTGAGTTTCGAAGACGCATTGAAAATTGTACGCCGAAGAGGTGAGTTAATGCAAGCCGCAGGAGCTGCAAACCCGGGTACAATGGCTGCTATTATTGGAATGGAAGACGATCAAGTTGAGCTTGTTTGTGATAAAGCATCAGCCACTACAAAATTGGAAGTTGTTCCTGCAAATTATAACTGTCCGGGACAATTGGTAATTTCAGGATATGTGGATGCAGTTAAATCAGCAGTCGATTTTGCTAAAGAAGATGGTGCTAGAATGGCAATGCTATTACCCGTTTCAGGAGCATTTCATTCATCATTAATGGAACCGGCTTTTATGGGGTTAAAGGAATCGTTAGAGAATTTGGAAATTAATACCCCTGATTGCCCTATTTACAGTAACTTTACTGCAGAACCTACGTCGGATGTTGATGAGATCAGATCTAATTTATTAGACCAGTTAATGAATCCGGTACGTTGGACTCAAACATTGCAGAATATGATTGCGAATGGTGCAACTTCTTTTGTAGAAGTGGGTCCGGGAAAAGTTTTACAAGGTTTGGTAAAAAGAACTGATAGAAAAGCAGAAATTTCAGGTCATCAATAATCAAATTAATATGAGTTTATCTTTAGAAGGAAAAAGTTGTTTGGTAACCGGAGGAAGCAGAGGTATTGGTAGAGCTATAGCTCTAAGACTCGCCGAATTCGGAGCAGATGTTGCAATTACCTATGCTCGTTCAGCTGATGCTGCAAATGAAGTTGTGAAAGAGATAGAAGCATTCGGAAGAAAAGGAAAAGCTTTTCAAGCTGATGCAGTGGATTACTCTCAAGCTGAAGAAGTAATCAAGACAATTTCTGAGGAATTTGGAAAAATTGACGTGCTTGTTAACAATGCCGGTATCACAAAAGATAATTTGATCCTTAGAATGAGCGAAGAGCAATGGGATGATGTGATCACTACAAATTTAAAAAGTGTATTCAACTATTCTAAAGCTGTAGCAAGACCAATGATGAAGAACCGCGGAGGTTCGATCATTAATATAAGTTCTGTAGTTGGAATCTCCGGAAACGGAGGCCAAACAAATTATTCTGCTTCAAAAGCGGGAATTATTGGCTTTACAAAGTCGTATGCTAAAGAATTGTCATCAAGGAATATCCGAGCAAATGTAATTGCTCCGGGCTATATACTTACTGATATGACAGATAGTTTGGATGAAAAAGTATTAGAAGGAATTAAAGCCGAAACTCCGCTGGGAAGAGCAGGAGAGGCTAATGAAGTTGCTGATGCAGTTGTATTTTTAGCATCAGATATGAGTACGTATATTACCGGTGAAACCATCCGTGTTGATGGCGGTATGGCAATGTAGTTTGTTGCTAGTGCGTGAATGAATTTTTATGTTTAATTTATTATAGTAAACCTAACTACTAAATAACCTTAAAGGACACAATATGTCACAAGATGTAGAATCAAAAGTAAAAGACATTATCATCGATAAACTTGGTGTTGATGAATCAGAAGTAGTATCTGATGCTAACTTCACTAACGATCTGGGAGCAGACTCGTTAGATACAGTAGAACTAATTATGGAATTCGAAAAAGAATTCGATCTCAGTATTCCTGATGAAGATGCTGAAAACATCGCAACCGTTGGTGATGCAGTAAGCTACCTTTCAGGTAAACTTTCCTAAAAACTTTATTTAATTTATGACAACACGTAGAGTCGTTGTAACAGGAATTGGCGCTCTTACCCCTATCGGTAAGAGTGCACCTGATTTCTGGAATGGGTTAATTTCAGGTAAAAGTGGTGCTAAAACCATTGAGCACTTCGATACTGAAGGATTCCCGACAAAATTTGCCGCTACAATCCCTGAATATGAGTCTTCTGACTATTTCGATAGAAAAGAAGCCCGTAGATTGGATAATGTTGCGCAATACGCATTGGTTGCTTCTGAAGAAGCTATTAAGGATAGTAGCATCGATCTGGAATCTATTGATAAAGATCGTGTAGCTGTTATAGTAGGAACCGGAATTGGTGGAATGAAAACATTCTATGACCAATCTATCGAATTCCACAATCGTGGAGCACGTGGGGTTTCTCCTTTCTTTATTCCAATGTTGATTCCGGATTTGGTTCCCGGACAAATATCCATAAAATATGGATTCAGGGGGCCTAACTACAGTGTTGTATCGGCATGTGCTACAGGTTCCAATAATATTGGAGCAGCTTACGACGCTATCCGTTACGGACAATCTGATATGGCCGTAACAGGAGGTTCTGAAGCTCCGGTTACTCAAATTGGTATTTCAGGATTTAATTCCATGAAAGCAATGTCAACCAGAAATGATGATCCGGCAACCGCCTCGAGACCTTTCGATGTTAATCGTGATGGTTTTGTACTTGGTGAAGGTGCAGGTATTTTCTTTCTTGAAGAATATGAAATGGCAAAAAAGCGTGGTGCCAGAATCTACGGCGAAATCGTAGGTTACGGATACTCAGCTGATGCTTATCATATTACCGCTCCAGATCCTGATGGTGGAGGAGTGCAGTTAGCAATGAATAATGCATTGGAAGCTGCAGGAATTAAACCGGAAGAAGTTGATCATATTAACATGCACGGTACTTCAACGCCACTTGGGGATATTGCCGAAACAAATTCTATTAAAAAAGTTTTTGGTGAGCATGCTAAGAAAATCAATTTGAACTCAACAAAATCTATGACTGGTCACACTTTGGGTGCTGCCGGCGCCATAGAATCTGTTGCTTCGTTACTAGCGATCTATCACAGTTTGGTTCCGCCAACCATCAATTTAATTGATCAGGATCCGAAATGTGATTTGAATTACACTGCAAATGAAGCTGTTGCCAGAGACGTTAAATATGCTGTCAATAATGCATTCGGATTTGGTGGACACAACACTTCGTTAGTATTCAAAAAATTTGAAGAATAATAGTTTATGCCAGCCTGGTTGAGGTCTTTATTTAAGAAGAAAGATCAATCAAAGGATCAGGTTAAAAACGAACGATTATTACAACTGGAAAGGATCATTGGTTTAAAAATCGATGATCCTTCCCTTTTTCTAAAAGCCCTTCGTCACCGATCTACTCTTGCCAATGATCAATATTCCAGCCACGATTCTTATGAGCGATTGGAATTTCTCGGTGATGCCGTTCTTGATCTGATAGCTGCAGAAGTTCTGTTTGAAAAATTTCCTACTGCTAATGAAGGTTTCTTAACCAAAAGCAGAGCTAAACTAGTAAAAGGTGAAACCTTAGCAAAATTCTCAGAGGAGTTGGGTATCGAAGAACTGCTTGAATTGGGTGAGCGATCCGAACAACTCACTATCTCCAAAAGTATTTTAGCCGATGTTTTTGAATCAATTATAGCCGCCATTTATATTACAAAAGGGTATCCAAGTGCATTTTTGTTTGTTTCCAAGGTTTTTGAGGATCAGGTAGACTTTCAGAAGTTGGTCAATCAGGTTGATAATTTCAAAAGTGCGCTGCTGGAATTTACACAAGCCGAAAAAATGAGTTTACCTGATTATAAAGTGATTTCTGAATCGGGCCCCGGTCATGATAAAGTATTTGAGATCATGGTTTATGTAGATAATAAAGAATTGGGCGTTGGACATGGTAGAAGTAAGAAAATTGCTGAGCAAGCTGCTGCAAAAGTAGCTCTTAAAACTTTAGGTGTTAGGTAGGTTCTAACCGAATAGAAAGTACTTTGGTTTGATCTTTTGTCTCGCTGAAGAGCTGGATATCAAGGCAAAAGTAGATACCTTTGTGCGAAGTTAAACCTGTGAATAGAATTCCGTTTCTTTGTTCTATGTACTTTTGTGCCGCTACTGAGCTTCCTCAGCACAGGCGCCAGTACCAAAAGCTCCCGACAAGAATTATTGGCGCAAACTCCATTACATCGACTAATCATTACAAAAGGTCTACGTTCGAATGATGCATATTCACGAATCAGCCAGAGTGTAATGATTGCTCCTTCGGAGCCGTCGATTCCATTACGTTCTTGGCTCGCCAATAATTCTAAAGGTCGGTGTAGTTGGAAGCTTTTTCTCAAAAATTGTCAGGATTATAAGTGCGTTAATTTTTGTATGTGAATTAGCTGAAATCTACTGAGACGCTCATTTTTTTAATACGAACAAAGGCTATACAAGCAAAGTAAGCTTGAATAAAAACCCTGAGCAAATCATCAATATCTAAACTTGTTTTTTGGCTGATTTAACACGATTCTTACCTGCTGAAACAATCATCTTTTTTTTAATCTCATCATGCTCGTGCAGCTCATAAAACCGGAATTCGAAGAACTTATCCAGGCGAAGGATTGGGTAGCTCTAAAGGAAGTATTGGCTGACGTTCCTGCTGCAGATATTGCTGATATGTTGATCGAACTGGAAGGTGATGTAGCTGTAGTGATTTTCAGGCTTCTTAAAAAACCACTGGCAGCAGATGTTTTTTCTACACTTCCTTCAGGAAAAGGAGTTGAGTTGCTGGAGCTGTTTAATAAACAACAGTTAAGTGATGTGATGGTGAACTTGGAACCTGATGAGCAGGTTTCACTGATGGAGGAACTTCCTGGTCACCTAACCCAGCGAGTGATGAACTCCATGAATCTGGAAGATCAAAAGCAGGTAAAGAAACTGCTAGGTTATCCTGAGGAGAGTGTTGGACGTTTAATGACACCACGATACGTTCGAGTTAAAACAGACTGGACTATCGAACGTAGTATGAAGCATATTCGCAAATATGCAGAAGTAGCGGAGACTTTAAACCGAATTTATGTAGTTGACGATGATGAGTATTTGATCGATGATTTGAGGTTAACAGAACTTATTCTGGCCGATCCTGAAGAAACCATCGAAACATTAATGGACAGATCGTTCGAAACTTTGATGGCATACGAAGATCAGGAAGAAGCGGTTAAAATGTTTGCTAAATATGACAGAGCTGCACTTCCTGTTGTAGATACAGATGGGATTCTGGTTGGAATAGTTACCGTAGATGACGTGATCGATGTTGCTGAGGAAGAAGCAACTGAGGATATGCAGAAGATGGCGGGTATGGATGCGCTGGATGATTACTATTCTCAGACGTCAGTTGGTAAGCTCGTAAAAAAGAGAATAAGTTGGTTGATCGTTCTTTTTGTTGGACAGATTTTGACTGCATTAACAATGAGTGGGTATGAAGAAGTATTACAGCAGATCGTACTTCTTTCCTACTTTGTACCGCTTTTGATTGCAAGTGGTGGAAATTCAGGCTCACAAGCAGCTACACTGATAATTCGTGCATTGGCTACCGATGATATTAAATCAGATGGTTGGAAAACAGTACTTAAGAAGGAGGGAAGCTCAGGATTGCTGTTGGGCTCTATTTTGGGAGTGTTAGGTTTCGCTACACTTATTGCATGGGGTTTGATAGATGGAGATCCCTTGAATATGGAATTAGTCTTGAAAGCTACTGTGGTTGCTTCAAGTTTATTGTTAATCGTTTTATTTGGTAACGTGATCGGAGCAATGCTTCCTTTCATTCTCTCCAAAGTTGGACTGGATCCCGCTGTGTCTTCTGCACCTTTTGTTGCAACAATAGTGGATGTAAGCGGAATCATTATTTATTTTAGTATTGCTGTGTTTTTACTCAGTGGAATTTTACTCTAATCGTTATATCAATCAATGAAAGCATATCTGGATCTTGTAAAAAACGTTCTTGAAAACGGTGTACGAAAAGAAAACAGAACAGGTACCGATACCATATCAAATTTTGCGGAATTCTATAAAGTAGATCTCTCAGAAGGATTTCCTTTATTGACTACAAAAAAAGTATTTTTTCGATCGGTAATACTTGAATTGCTTTGGTATTTACGCGGAGAAGATCATATTCGATGGCTGAGAGATGAAAACGATTGCCATATTTGGGATGCATGGGCCGATGAAGACGGACATGTGGGACCAATTTATCCTGTGTTGTGGAGAAAATTTCCATACCTGGAAAAAGAAAAAGTGAAGTTGGAAGGAAGTGCTGGAGCTGTTGAAAGCGAAACTTGGGTTCGAAAAGAATTTGATCAGGTTCAACGCGCAATTGATATGCTCAAAACCAATCCGAACAGCCGCAGAATTGTGGTAAGTACCTGGCATCCGGGTTTGTTAGGAGAAATGGCTTTACCGCCTTGTCATATCATGTACATTTTTAACGTAAGTAACGGAAAACTGAATTGCCACCTCACTCAGCGTTCAGGAGATATTGCACTCGGAATCCCTTTTAATTTAGCGTGTTATTCTGCTCTAACAATGGCAATAGCTCAGGAAGTTGGCTTAGAACCCGGTACATTTGCTCATACCATCGTGGATGCTCACATCTACGTAAACCATGTGGATGGACTAAAAGAGCAGCTAAAAAGAGAACCTCGTGAATTACCAACTTTGGAGATCGCCAAAAAACCTGTTGATGAACTAACATTTGATGATTTCAAAATTCATGGCTACGATCCTGATCCTGTGATCAAATTCGAGGTTGCAGTATGACGTTGACCATAGTCGTTGCTCATGATCCAAATTTGGTAATTGGGAAAGAAGGAGGACTACCGTGGCGCTATCCTGAAGATCTGAAGCATTTCAAAGAAACCACAATGGGTGGAATTATGATCATGGGGCGGGGAGTGTTTGAAGAACTCAATGAAATTCCATTACCGGGCAGAAAAAACATTGTATTATCTCGTTCCAAAACCTACGATAATGTAGATACATATACTTCATTGATTGAAGCATTAGAGTCAATAGATGCCGAAGAAGTTTTTATAATTGGTGGGGGAGTATTGTATCGAAAAGCTTTACCTGAAGCCGATAAAATGATTGTAACAGTGGTCAATAAAGAATATGATGGAGATACCTACTTTCCTGAGTATCGCGACGATATAGGTAAAATTTGGATCGAAACCGAACGTAGGGAAACCGAAGAATTGACTTTTTTAGTTTACGAGAGAGCTTAGTTTACTAACAGGTCATTCTGAGCATACCTGCGAAGAATCTACACAGCTGTTTTGAGATTATCTCTTTGCTTAAGGCTTCACATGCTTTTGGATTTAAACACCCCAAAGTGCCATAGTATCCCGCTGGGATCGTGAAGGAAAAATTCATTCCCCCAATCATTATATACGATTTCAGATAATCGTACATTTTCATACTTATCTGTCAATGCTAGGTCGCGGACATTTTTTAGTGTGCTGTCCAAATCTTGTACTTCAAGAAAAATCATGGAATTATCGACCCAGTCTTTAACGTAAGCGTCTTGTAAGTAGAAACCGAAATCGTCAATATGGAAATAAGACATTTTTGGGGATGTGATTACTTCTTCAAAACCAAGATCTGTATAAAAGTTTCGCGAAATACTATAGTTTCTTGCGCCAATAAAAGGCCTGATTGACTTTCCTGTTATGTTCATAGGTATTCAATGATAATATTGATGCGAACAATACGAAATTTTTACATTTATATAGTCTTTCAACTCTGAAGGAGGGCATAGCTGGGCTTCTTGACTGGAGAAAATAGTGGGCATCAATAAAAAGAAAATGATAGAACCAATTGATCCTGAAGGTTATTTACCTGAAAAAGTAGGAAGAAAAACCTTGTCCATTATTGCAAAAGGTAATTTGTCTTCTTGTGAGTTATAAGCACCGCCGGTGAACACCGCAACCATATCCATCTCAGGAAAGATCATGATGTATTGCCCGCCATTTCCGGTAGCGGTTATTGAGTTTATAACTTTTCCATTGATGTTGAACGGTATATTCCACCAAAAATATCCATACTCCATTCCGGTTATCTTTGTTACTGAGGAAGTGGATTGTCTGACCCAGTCCTCGGATACGATCTTTTCGTTATTCCATCTGCCATTATTCAGCATTAATAAACCGATCTTGGCTAGATCACGCGAAGTCATATATAATCTTTTACCTGAAGGTATGACTTCCTTTTTTGAAGTATGTCCCCAGCTTACATTTTCGATACCAAGTGGCTTGAATAAATACTCATCAGCGAAATCGGAGATCATCATACCGGAAGATTGACTAATGATCTCAGCCACCAAGATCGCTCCCATCGAACAATAGGTTGAAACGCTCCCTGGTTCATTGATCATTGGCAGATCAAGTGTAAATTGTATCCAGTCTTTTTTGCTATACACTTTATCTTCCTGTCCTTGCGACTTTTTATCCCAGTCGTTGCAATCCCAACCGCCGGACATGGTCAACAGATGTTTGATCGTGATTTCTTCTTTTCTGGGATCTAAATTCTTTTTGGGGCTATGACTCTTTAAATATTTAGATATTGGATCATTTATGCTTTCAATGAATCCCTTATCGATGGCAATTCCCAACAGAATGGATCGAATGCTCTTGGTCACAGAACGCATGTCGTGCTGTTTGTTTACCGAATGCTCGTTAAAGTATTCCTCAATAACTAGCTGATCATTCTTAACCAACAAAGCACTGTGTAGTTTATTTCCTCCGGTTACTACCTGACTGAATAACCTGTAAATAAGTGTAGTGTCTACATCCAATGATCTAATATCATTCGTCTGCCATCCGTCTTCCAACTCAGCAGGAGGGGTATAGGTATAAATTGATTGACCGAAGCAAAGTGTAGTCATCAATAAAAAAGAAAATGATAGCGCTAAAAGAAACTTCATAGCTGAGATTTGTTGAAAGGAATTTAAATCTTAAGAATGAGAAGTAATAATTTTGAATGGGTTTATTGCGAGTACCGGAAGAGCTTTCAGCCTAGGTAAAAACACAAAAAATTTCATTTTAGTCATTCAGCGCAGGATCAGTGAACCCGTCTTAAATACTTTGGTTTGATCTTTTGTCCCGTTGAAGCAGGGGATATCAAGACAAAAATAGGTACCCTTGTGCTGGGTTAGGCTTTTTTATCTGGTCTCGATGCTATGCATTGGAAACGGACCTCCCCGGCTACGAAACAAATTCTTTGGTTCTGATTAGTTCGCCCCTCCTTGGATAAGGAGGGGAATTACCGAGTTGATTCTATTTTTTATCAACGAGTCCTCCTCCTATTGTAGGAGGAGACAGAGGAGGTCTTTACTTAAGGATTGTGAGTACATTTACTTGGTAATGTACTTTTTACCGCTACTGAGCCTCCTCAGCACAGGCTCCAGTACCAAAAGCTCCCGACAAGAATTATTGGCGCGAACTCTCTGGTCTTGTTTCTATCTAAGCAACCAAAATCAGTCAACCGTGCAGAGCCCGACAGACTGAGAAGCAGCAATCCATCATTTCGCTGAAAGCGGGGTGATGGAGCTAGTGGAAATAATCTAAAGGTCGGTGCAGTTGGAAGCTTTTTATTGAAAGTGAGTTATCTAAAATCTACAATTCAAATATTTATTTTCCGTCCATTTGTTTCTTTTTCTCAGCAAAGTCATCTAAACAATCATCCAATATATCACCGTCTAAATGAACACATTCGCAAAATTCAGTTCCAATATTCTCATATTCAGTACCGGCATATTGTTTATTACAATCGGATAATGAATTCCTTGGCATAATATCAAATCCATGAAGGAATGTTAAAATTGTAAGTGCGAAAGTTGCTCCAACCCCACCAAAAAATATGAAAGGGAATTTATTTTCGTATTTCTCCGGTCTTTTTACAATACCGAAATCAGATACTTCCTTGAATGGAAAAATGTACTTTAATCTATCATAATTCCATGCAAGTATATATAAATTGGCTAACACCATTAAAGTTGAAGTGATAAACGAACCTTCAAATCTTACCGCTATGGAAAGAATGCATATATTTAAAATGATCGGGAAATAGAGTAGTGCACCTAAAGTTACTGTCCGTGGTATTAAAAGTAATACTGCCGCAAGAATTTGGGCAATTCCGATAAATGGATAATAAAAGCCTGTATGATGTAAAGCAGTTAAATACGCACCCATTGGATGGATTTCTGATAAACCGCTGGCAAATCTTTCGTCGATAATTTTCACAATTCCGGCCGCAATAAAAGCGTAAGCTAAAATTATTCGACAAAAAATAGAGAAATACCTATACCATCTGTTTTGCTTGACTTGATAATGCAATTCATCAAGTTTTGATCCTAGGCTCATAATTAATTTATCCTGTAGTTTGATTCCAACTTGTTACATGGTGATTAGAATGATCGCTTGCATTACAAAATCATAGAGGATTAATACTGAAGATCTTTCTTATCTCGCATTCTAAAAATTTGTAACTCCAGGAAAGTAATTAAAAGTACTTTGATATACAAAGTTAAAGAATAACCTTTTTTAAAATAAGTTTAGCACTACTCCTGCTTCCTCAACAAAAACCAAGTCCCATGTATAAGAAGAGCATCAATCATAGTTATGATGGTATACATGAAGTAAAGCCCAGAGTCATTCTGAGCATACTTGCGAAGAATCTGCACAGCTGGATTTTGTTTTTATTATCTAAGTCACAGACATTCAAAACGATTGCTCTGAAGTCACCGCTCCGCTAAAGACTTCAGAGATCTTGGGGGAATAGGTCATCCTGAACTTGTTTCAGGATCTTTGTGATGTTTAGATTCTATTTACTCGAGTAAATATTTCCGCACAAGCAATTACTTTTAGCCAATGTAGTACACCGTTTTATTATACATTTTTAAGTTTTTCGTCATACCAAACATCTTCGTATCCGTTGTTGTCAATTAAAAATCTATAGCCAACATCAAGCCCGAAATATTTGATTAATTCAGGTCGGGTTTGAAGCAAATGTTCCGCACACATTGGTTGGAAAAAATCATCAGATTCCGAATATTCTCCTGTCCAAATGTACCAACCTGTAGTGCCTTTTACCTTTGGATGCCTTATTCCGTGAATTGGGTCAGCATTTAGGTCAGAACCAATTCCAATTTTTAGCTTTTTGTTAATCGGATTCCATTTAGACTCATATTTTTCGCAAATCGCTTTTTGTCGTTCGATATGTGCGTTCCACAAATTGTAATCAGCTAATAAATCCTCGTCAGTTTCCAATTGTTGTTTCCAAAGTCTTACGTTTTGTTTAGTAATCGGAAAATTGATTTCTGGACTGTCCCATTGATAAATGATATCAGATATTACATCATCATCCCAATCAATATTTTCTTCGGTTATAAGATTCCACGCATAATTTTCAAAATCCTTTTCTTTAATTTCTCCATTCAGATATTGGTCGCATTTTGCGATTAAGTCTGAACGTGATATTTTGATTTCTTGATTCAATTCTGCGTTTTCTTAAATGGTGTACAACGGTCTCGGCTATGAGTAGTTGCGTGGTTTAGCGCTCAACTTTGCAAGTACACACCAAACTGAAAATCCGAGAGCATTTTCAGAAATAGGCGAGTAAAAGCAATTACTTATTACCATTGATAGGCACTGATTTTTTATCTTATAGTTATCCAATCTGCTTTAATATCTAAGTTTTTGAGATCAGACGGGACTTCCAATTCAGGATAATCTCCAACTGTTGTTTCATCAGTCATAAATACAAAGTTCCAATTATTTGTCGTGTCAGAAATATATTCCCATCCGTTCATTAAGTCTTGGTTAACTTTTATTCCTGGATATTTTTTTGAAATTTCCATCACAGTCGAATTGGGGCTAAGTCCATTAGTTGTCTTCAATTTAGGAGAAGCTGCAATGATTATCAGAATGGTATCTGTGTTAAGTGTTGGAATTAGTACAAATGCAATATTTTCTTGGTCATAGTACAAGTAAGCTGGACTACCACCACCATAACCAAAGTCTGTAGCTTGTCCGACTTCTTTTCTGAGTCCTTTGAATTTTTGTTCCGCTTCTGAAATGGTCATTCCGATTTTGATTTCACCCAATTGACCTTTCTTGATCTCGTATTCGTCATAGTCAAAAGTAGAGTCTTCCGATTGTACTAAATGTGTCGATTGTGACTTCGACTGTATCGGTTGTTGTTCTTCTTGACTTTTGTTGTTAGCAGGTTGGTTGCTGGACCAAAGTGCCATCAGAAGCAGAAAATATGTTAGCTGTCGTGTCATTTTTTACTTGTGCCTAACGTTCTAGTGTATGAGTAGTAGCGGGTTTCAACTCACAAACCTTTCGGTTTTGCATAGACCTTTGTTTTATGATTTATCTTTCGTTATATCAATTAAACCGCTATTACTTATACACATTGTTGTGCGTTCGTATTTTATTCATTAGAATCTTTTTTCAAAAGTCTTTCCATTAAATTGATAAACGCCACCATCTGCCATTCCAAACAGTAAATTGTCTCGGTTATCCTTGTAAATAGACCACGTCATTTGTGTAGATAAAGATTTATCAATGGAATAGTTTGTTAATGTCTTTCCATCAAATTTCCATACTCCTGAGTCTCTGTCTCCAAACCATATATTGCCTTCTGAATCTTCTTCAATTGCGAAAACTGATTGTATTCCTGTGTTTTTTTCGGTTTGATTGTTTTGTGTGTTATATATAAACTTATCCATTGGAATTAGTCTTCCTTGTTCTTTTGAGAAATGTGTTAATGTTTCTCCTTTGATTAGAATTACGCCAATTCCATTGTTTCCTATCCATATTCTTCCTTTTGAATCTGCCAATACACTTCTTATGTGTATTAATTCATCATTTTTTAGATTTAACTTTTTTTCTTCATAAATATCCACTTTTTTACCGTCATAGCTAAATAGTGCCGAATAGGTTGCAATCCATAATTTTCCGTTTTTATCTTGTGATATGCCTGTTACGCCAAAAGAGTTGTTAGGATTAATATTTTTTGGTTTTGGAAAAATCAGATAATACATTTCCTTTCCGTCAAAACGATTGATACCATCTTCTTCACCTGCATAAAACCATAAGTTTCCTTTTGTTGAATTCCAATCTAGTTTTGGATTGCCAATTTCGGTTGGGTAATTTGTGATTTTTAGTCTATCATAACTGCACACACCACTTACTGTTACAATCCAAATTATTCCATTATCATCTTCTTGAATAGTACGGATTTGATTGTTTGGTAGCCCGTCATTTGTTGTTATATATTTAAACAATTTCCCATCATAAACACTTACACCTTCGTTATGACTACCGAACCAATAATTGCCTTTGCTGTCTTGGAAAATCGCACGGATTCCAGAAGTGAATTTTAAGGTGTCATTTTCTGAAAACCTTACAAATTCAGAATTATCAGTTTCCTTATCTGATTTCTTATTTTCAGCACAAGAAAGGTTCAGAGTCAATATGAATATTAAGTAAATCAATTCTACTTTTATGTTCATTCGGGTTTTTCTTATATGACGCATTGTATTCATCATATCCCAGTTTAATGTTTAAGTTTTATTCATCTTATTCTTAAATAAGTAGGAGTAAAATGAATAAAAACGAATTATTATCAAAACATAGCTATCATTTTATTCTGATAGGATGACTAAAATGGGACTAAATAAAGATGAAAGGCTTTAGTCTTCTTCCCTCAACAAAAACCAAGTTCCGCTGGCAAGGAGAGCTCCAATAATTGGTGCGACGATATACATCCAAAGATGAGTTAGATTTCCTGAGACGATGGCAGGGGCGATGGAACGGGCGGGATTCATAGAAGCTCCTGTGATCGGTCCGGCAAACATGGCTTCAAGTAAAACTACAAATCCCACAGCCAATCCGGTGAATTCAGTAACGGCTTTGTTTTGGCTTACAAACAAGATCACCACCATCAAAAAGTAGGTAAGAATGATTTCCAGAATAAAAGTTTGATGCCAGTCTCCGGCCGGGAGGGTAGCGCCTAATCCTTCGTGCTCCTGAAACAGAAAAGCTAAGATCACGGAAGCAAAAATGGCTCCGCCAACCTGAGCAATAATATATGGAGCAACCTGCTTTTCATTAAAACGATCGGTAACTGCAAAAGCAATGGAAACAGCAGGATTGATATGCGCTCCGGAAATTTTACCAAACGCATAGATCATCGCCGTAACGATCAATCCAAAGGTAATGGCTACTCCAACATGCGTTACCGTTCCTCCGGTTACATCATTGATCACAATGGCTCCGGTTCCACAAAATACTAAAGCAAACGTTCCGATGAATTCAGCAAAGTATTTTCTCATTTCAACACTACATTACTCATTACAAATAACATTTCAGTACCGATCTGTTTACAGCGTTCATCGTATTTTGCATCCTGAAGATCAGTTCCGTCAAAGGCTTTGGGATCATCGAAAGGAAGAGCCAGTCTGAAATCTGTTCCGGGCACAAAAGGACATCCTTGATCCGCTTCCGAACACACCATAATGGCGGCGAATTCTTTAGTCGGATTTGGAGCTTCATCAAACCGGGTTGAGAAAGCTTTGTACCCATCCATTTCCGTTTTCCAGGAAATTTGATATACAGGATTGGAAGCATCCAGATCTTCGGCTTCAACCTTAAATCCGGCTCTGCGTACCGCATTTACCGCATTGGGATGAAAAGCAGTAGCTTCGGTTCCTCCGGAAAAAGTTTCGATCTCAGGAAGTCCGTAATGATCAGCTCCAACCGCTAACCACAACTGCCCCAAATGACTTCTTCTGGAATTATGAGTGCAAATGATGATCGCTTTAGGAGTTTGATTCGAATTCCATTTTCCCGAAAGATATTCACTCAAAGAACGCAGTTTGTCTTTTCGATCTTCGGGGATGGAATCAAAATTCTGTTCCAGTTCTTTGGTGTAGCTCAATAGCTCATCAAAAAGGGGAGATACAGTTGTGGTCATTTTCAGATCATTAATAGATTAACAGCAACCACTTCCCGGAGCACATGAGCCGGCGGTTTGTAACTCTGATAATTTCACTTTTGGTTTAGAAACCGGGATTCCACAATTATCTTTTGCAAGACAATCAGTAGCTTTGGTAGTAAGCAGGAAATTAGTTCCGTCAAAATCGAGACCGTATTTGCCAATGGTTTCGCCCTGATATTCTACTTCAATATCCAGATCAGGAAGTCCTAAGGTTTTTTCTGATAGCTCAATGATGTGCAACAGTTTTTCCGGATGGATGCGGTGATCGTAATCGTTTGCACTCCACAACTGGAAGTTGATCACTTCTTCATTTCTGAGTGTTCCACCGCAGTCGATGAAGTTCTTCGTGATCATACCGACTTCGGTCACGTGAAAATGTCTTGGCACTAACTCGCCATTCGGTAATTGGAAGGCGATAGATTCCAGGTCGACAAGGGTACGTTTAATTTGAGATAATTTCATGATTCTGTATTGATGATTTTAAAGCTAACAGCAGTTTAAGTTTGTTCCGTTGATATCCTGATCCAGAAATTCAGCAATGATAGACTTCATCTCTGACCAGTTTTCTTTGTTTATGCAATAGCACACACTGGTTCCTTCAATATTTCCCTGAATTAGCCCGAGATTCTTCAGCTCTTTTAAATGCTGAGAGATCGTAGGTTGGGCGAGACCAATTTCTTCAACTAAGTCACCGCAAATGCAGGAATCAGTTGAAAATAATTGTTGGAGTATGGCAACGCGGGCAGGATGAGCAAAGGCTTTTGCAAACACTGCTATCTTGTTTTGTTGCTCTGTAAAAATTTCGGTTTTGGTGAGTCCCATTACATTTCTATTTGTTCATTGCAATATTACGATTAATAAAATTTTATTCCAACACATAATTTCTGATTCAAAAAAAATAATCGAATCGAGGCAATCTGTATTCAGAAACCTTATCTTAAAACAGAGTTTGATTTTAAACAGTAGATTGAAATTAATTCCAAGGTCATTCCACGGCGAATGCCTGGAATCTAGATCTCATATTTGGCACTAATTGTTTTTAAATTCGATCCAGATTCCTGCCTGCGCAGGAATGACGAAATAGTGACATCTTGAGCAATACTAAGATCGAACTCATGTCTCAATCATTTGAAAAACTAAACAAACTACTTTTATGATATCCCGATATTCCCGCAAAGAAATGGAAGACATTTGGACGGAAGAAAATCAATTTCAAGCCTGGTTGGAGGTTGAACTTGCAGCGTGTTGGGCATGGGCTAAGTTGGGAACTATCCCTATGGAAGATGTGGACAAGTTGTATGAAAAAGCATCTTTCAAATTGGAGAGAATAAAAGAGATCGAAGCCAAAACTCGTCACGATGTGGTGGCCTTTACCCGAGCAGTATCGGAAACGCTGGGCGAAGAAAAAAAATGGATCCACTACGGATTGACTTCCACGGATGTGGTAGACACAGCTTGGGGAGTTCGCCTAAAACAAGCCAACAAATTGATCCGAGAAGATCTTGAGCGAATAATTTCAGTGTTAGGTGAAAAGGCGAAGGCTCATAAGTACACTGTGATGATGGGAAGAACGCATGGAATTCATGCAGAGCCAACGACCTTCGGATTGAAGTGCGCACTGTGGTATGCCGAAATGAAAAGAAATTTAGAGCGCTTCGAAAAAGCAGCTGCTGATGTTGAGTTTGGAAAACTTTCGGGCTCGGTCGGAACTTTTGCTAACATTCCCCCGGAAGTAGAGCAATACACCTGCGAGAAATTAGGATTAACTCCTGCTCCGATTTCAACCCAGACCTTACAGAGAGACAGACACGCATATTATATATCTACTTTGGCATTGATCGGATCAACGATGGAAAAAATGGCAGTGGAAGTTCGTCATTTGCAACGCAGTGAAGTTCGTGAAGCTGAAGAAGCATTCAGAAAAGGGCAGAAGGGTTCTTCATCTATGCCGCACAAAAGAAACCCGATCAGCTCTGAAAATATTACAGGCTGTGCAAGAGTACTTCGTGGTTATATGGTTACCGCTTTTGAAAACATCCCGCTTTGGCACGAACGTGATATCTCACATTCATCTGCGGAGCGTATCATTCTTCCGGATGCGACTACATTACTTGATTATATGCTTTCACGTTTTGCAAATGTGATCGAGAATTTGGTGGTATTTGAAGAAAATATGGAAGCTAACATCTGGAAAACACAGGGATTAGTTTTTTCACAGCGTATTCTGAATAAACTGATCGACAAAGGCATCAACAGAGAGCAAGCATACGATGCTGTTCAACCACTGGCGATGGAATCATGGGAAAATCAAAAGCTGTTCCGCCCTTTGATAGATAACGACAAGTTTATTTCATCACAGCTCAGCAAAGAAGAGATCGAAGATGCTTTTGATCTGAAACATCACACCAGAAATGTAGATGTTATTTTTGAGCGGGTCGGTTTAGGTTAAAATAAACTTACCTTAAATCCAGCCCCAACAAAGTTTGGGTTTATGGTGGGAGCAAAGTTTATTTTCATTACTGTTGTTCCCTCTTCTGAGGTTAAGTCTAATCCATTGTTGTAAGCTTCAACTGCATTCTCAATGTATTTGGTAGCGCTGCTCCCATTTACAATTGCAACTATGATACCGGTAAATGCCATTCCCATACCCATAATTCCGATGGGTTTGAGCCCGTATTTATCCTGATATTGATTTGTTCTGGGATCAAAAGTTTGCTGACCGGTTTTTTCCAGTCCGAAAGCAGTAAGTACGATTCCACTTCCTGCAACCACATATCCTGCAACAAGATTCTTTTTCTTCTTTGCAAAAATATTCATCTGTTCCAGCGCCTCCGGATTATCTTTAACTTCTTCTCTTAAGTTGTCTCCAAAAAAACTCACTTTCTGTTCTATGCCAAAATATCCAACTCTATAAATATAGGAAGGATTACTTCCTCCCGTATATCCAAAACCGGGAGAGTAGTAAGCTGCAGAAGCTGACTTTGATTTTAATTGTATTGGTTTCTTAGTTGTTTTTGTATCACTTTCTTGAGCTATAATAGAGGTGCTGAATAGTAGAAAACTAAAAAAGGTTATTACAGTTGGTAAATTCATAGTTTGAATGACTTTATAAAAATGGTTGGCTAATCTATTAAATGAAATATTCTTTTCAAAAAAATAAAAAATCAAAAACTTAGAACGCTTTTTTTATTAAGAAATCAGCAATAACGTCGATAAAATTATAAACAAAGGTAGTTATGAAAAACAATTTATCATTTTATAGAATATTCAGTTCATTGGGATGGCCTAAAAGCTATACCGGAAAGATTTTCTTAATTGCATTTATAGGTACTCATATTCCTTTAATTGGATTGTTTTTGTATTTGGTAATGATATCACCAATTGATGAAAAAGCGTCTATTTTGCTTGTTCTGTTATTTGCTACGGTAATTGGAGCTTCTGTGACACTCTACTTTATATTTAGATTACTAGCTCCCATATTATTAACTAATAAAGCCGTAATCACTTATAACGCTGAGAAAGAGATTTCTGATTTGCCTACTTATTTTGAAGACGAGGCAGGAATGTTAATGGGAAATACACAAAGGTGTATTGAAGAACTTGACGATCTTTTGAAATTGAAAAATCGATTGATCGCTATGGTATCCCACGACTCAAAAACCCCGATCGGGTCTATAAAAATTGCCAATGAATTAATTAGAAGTGAACTTGAAGATGAAAATCCTAACCGAGAAGACATTTTCAAATACATTGATTTAATTGAAGTAAGTAACGATAACCATGCTCGTTTCTTGGATAATATGTTGTCTCTTGCACGGTTCGACGATGGGAAAATTCAGCTAAACAAAACAGAAGTAACTCCACAAGAGATATTTAACAAACTGGAAAAGAATCATAAGATCTATTTTGAGATGAAAGGGATAGACTTTATAACAACTTCTGATCTGCCTGAAGGTTCAAAACTAATCTTAGATGTTGAAAAAATAATTTCGGTTCTAAATAATTTAATTCAGAACGCTATTAAATTTACTAAGGAAGGCGGTAAAATAGAGTTGAATATTGAAGAGCAGGGAGGCAAGGTTCTTATTAAAGTAAAAGACACAGGAGTTGGGATTCCTGAAGATGACAAACAAACTATTTTTAATGCTTTTTCAAATTCATCGAATGGCACTAAGAACGAACTTGGTTCCGGTCTGGGGCTCTGGATCGTAAAAGTATTTACTAATCTGCATGATGGAGAAGTGAGCTTTACAAGCAAAGAGGGGAAAGGAACAACTTTTACTGTTTCTATCCCAACATAAGATCTTTCCAGATTATTTTTTTATGATTTGTTGAGCAAGTTCCCACCTTTTAACTTTTCCCATAACGGTTTTAGGCAACTTTTCCACCACGATCAATTCCTTTGGAATTTTAAAATCAGTTAGTTCTGTTGAAAGCATATTTTTTATTTCTTCTAAATCCGGAATTTTTCCGTTCATAAGAGTTATAACAGCAGTCACCTTTTGTCCCCATTCTTCATCTGGAATGCCTAACACAACAGCTTCTTTAATCGAAGGTAATTTTTGAATCGCTTCTTCTACTTCAACAGGATTTACATTTTCTCCTCCTGTGATGATCAGATCTTCTCTTCTGGATTCTATAAAAAGTTGATCAAAACCATTTAAATGACCATAATCTCCGGTTTTGAACCACATATTCTTGTCAAAGATATCGGAGATCTCATCACTTTCATAGTACCCATCAAATACCTGAGGCCCTTTTAGCCATATCATTCCCGATTGATTTTTGCCTAAAACCTTTCCTTCAGGATCTCTTATTTGTAGTTGATTAGGAGGGAAGGGTTTGCCTACACTTTTGAGCGGAGTATACATTCCTGATGGAGTAGTCATTGGGTTGGCTACTATTTGAGCACAGGTTTCTGTCATGCCATAGCTGGAAACAATGGGAATTCCTCTTTCAACAGATCTCTTTAGTAGCTGTTGTGTAGTTGGACCGCCACCAAGCAATATTGCTTTAAAACCTCGATGTGTTTTAAATAATGGGTTTTTTAAAAGACGGGATAACATAGTTGGAACTAATGAAGCCGCCTGAAAACGAGGATTCTCAGATAAAAATTCAGTTACCATCTCTTCGTTAAAACGCCCCATTCTGTAAATAGCAGAACCATAAAGCAGGGAGCGGAAAATAATAGAGATTCCACCAACATGGTTAAGTGGTAAACATAATAGCCAAAAGTGATTGGGTTCAGGCTGAAAATTTCTGGCCGACGCTTTAGCGGCCGAAAGCATTTGTCTTCTTTTCAGCGGAACAATCTTAGATTTTCCTGTTGTACCTGAAGTAAGGAAATATCCGAATATAGTGTCTTCTTTGATTTTTGAAGAATTGGGAAGTTTCAAATCTCTTATATCAAATGTGAATGCATTAAGGAAGAAATTTTCATCCATATGTATCACATCTTCACCATCAAGCCTGTTACTGTTTGCAGTATCACAAAAGATCAATGAAGGACTCAATTCTTCAATAATGTCTTCAAGCTCATTTTGAGTCAATTTAGGACTTAAGGGTATGATCGGAATCCCAAGATTCCACGCGGCAGCAATAGCGAAAATAAGCAGATCAGATGATTCTGACAGAAAAGCAACAGGCCATTTTAATGAGTCTGATTTTTGTTTGATGATATCCAGAAAAAAAGCAGTGAATCTTTCAAGATCACTGTAGGTGTACATCCCATGCTCAGAAGTAAGGAAAACCTGCTGTGGTTCCGACTTCCCAAATTCAAACATATGTAATCTTGACTTAAACACTATTTAAATAATCTCTTTCAGGTAATTATAATTCAAATCAATTCCGAGTCCGGGTTTTTGTGGAATAACGTACGTGCCCAACTCTATTTCTGTTTGATCATTTAAATCAAATGATAACAGAGAACCCGTAGCTAATCCATGCGCATAATTGTTAGCGCCCCAACCCGTAGCTAAAATTGCTGTAACTGTCCTTCCTATTTTAGTTTCTAATGACGTAGTAAACACAATATCGGTATAATGAGAGTCCGCTAATTGTTTTGTTACGTAAATTTCCGAAAAACTACCAATCATGGATGGCTTTAAAACGAAAACATCAAACTCATTCTGCATTGATAGTGGGATGTTTGCCTTTTTGTTCCCAATGGACTCATCCGCGGCTAATTTTATTTTTACTTTCTTTTTAAGCAGGCTTATTTGATGTAAATCATCAGGCAATAGGGGTTCTTCACAGTACTCAATATTTAAAGTTTCAATTTTTTTCAGATTTGAAACTGCTTCATTAAAAGTCCAGGATTGATTGGCATCAATTCGGATTCGTAGTGAAGGATAGTTGGTCCGTAAAGCAGTCAGAATTTTAAATTCCTTTTCAAAATCGCTACCTACTTTTACTTTGATGGTATTAAATCCATCTTTAATAAGTTTATTTGCATTGCTAACGGCAGTCTCCAAATCACTGATGCCCAGCACAGCATTTGAAGTAACTACTTTGCCAGTTTGATTAGGAAACAAAAACTCAATTAATGAAATCCCCTTCCTTTTAGATTGATAATCATGGTACAATGTATCAAGCCCAAATTTCAATGAAGGAATATCATGTATTTGCGTTAATACATAGAAAAACTGAGGAAATTCACCTTTAACCATAGCGTTTTCCAAAGGCTTTTTATTTAGTTGAAGAACAGAAAGCACTTGATCCAAATTATTGACTGAAAATCCGGGTAAAGGGGCTATTTCTCCAAACGCTTTTATTCCTTCATGTTCAAATTCTAAGATAATACCCTCTCTGAATTCATAATTCGCTCCGGAGATTTTAAAAGGATTTCGAAATGGAATTCTGTAAGAATAGTATTTGAGCATTATAAAATTATACCAATAGAAAATAAGAAGCCAAATAATGTCATGAACTTGGCAGTTTTCTCTAGTTGTTGATTTAAATTTCTCTTCTCAGTTTCGGTCCAAATAGTTTTGGCATGCAGAACAGCAATTGGCAAAATCAGAAAAGGGAGGAAGATCCATACATCGTAATGGAGTTGAAAATAAAAATGAGGTGGAATTGCAAAAGCCAAAATCAACATTAATGAATATTCGATCTTCAGCATTGTATCTCCGAAGAGTACCCCTAATGTTTTCTTTCCTGCTTTTTTATCCTGATCAACATCTCTGAGGTTATTCACTACTAAAATATTTGTACATAATGCTCCTACAGCGAGAGAAGCCCAAAAGGAATCGATTGACCATTCCAAAGCATTGACATAGTAGGTAGTCATTACAGCAACTATACCAAAGAAAATAAATACAAATACATCTCCAAGACCATTATATCCTAAAGGAAATGGACCTCCGGTATAAAGGACTCCAAATAGCAAAGAAAGTAACCCAATCGCTAAAACTACAGTACCACCGATCCAAACAAGATATAGCCCAAATATAAATGCTAAACACATACTTAATATGGTGGCATTTAACATTGATTTAGGTGAGATCAAGCCTTTTGATGTAGCTCGCTCAAATCCAATTCTCTCATCAGTATCAGCTCCTTTAACAAAATCGAAGTAGTCGTTCGCAAAATTTGTTCCTATCTGAATTAAAAAAGCACAAAGTAGCGCTACAGAAGTTGCTGTCCAGTTTATGAGGTTATCCTGAAAAGCAATTGTTGCTCCTATTAGTACCGGAACAAATGCTGCTGCTAAAGTTTTAGGACGCGCAGCTTCTACCCAAATTTTAAGATTAAGACTGTTCAAAAATCAAAAATTCATGAATATTTTTGTGGAAACACTATGATTGTAAGATAGCACTTTAGTTGAAGCCTAAAAAAATGAAGTGAGAATCTATTGTCGCTAAATTCTTAAGTCTGGAAGCGCTTTTGTTTTTGCAATTCGAAAATAAATACGGATAATTAAATTGTTAACCTATTTTAATTAATTGTTGATAAAAATAAGCCAAAATAATTGAGTCTTATTTAATAAAGCACTTATCTTTAGCCGTTAATTTAAATTTAAAATTTCATTATAAAATGTCTGCATCAAAACTCGAATATATTTGGTTAGATGGAACGACTCCTACTCAAGGTCTTCGTAGCAAAACAAAAGTAATACACGACTTCTCCGGAAAATTGGAAGACGCTCCAATTTGGTCGTTCGATGGAAGTTCAACACAGCAAGCTGTTGGTAATTCTTCAGACTGTTTACTTAAACCTGTTGCAATCTATCATGATCCGGCAAGAGTAAACGCTTATTTGGTAATGACAGAAGTTTTGAATGCAGATGGAACTCCTCATGAAACCAACGGAAGGGCAACCATTGATGACCATGACAATGATTTCTGGTTTGGATTTGAGCAGGAATATTTTTTATGGGATCCTGAGACAAACTTGCCTTATGGGTTTCCTGTAGGCGGCTATCCGGCTCCTCAAGGCCCTTATTATTGTGGTGTAGGTGCGGATAAAGCTTTTGGTAGAGATCTTGTGGAAGAACATTTAGATATCTGTTTGGAAGCTGGTTTAAATGTAGAAGGAATTAATGCAGAAGTAGCTGCTGGGCAATGGGAATTCCAAATCTTTGCGAAAGGTGCTGATTCAGCCGGTGATCAAATTTGGGTTGCTCGTTATCTTTTGGAAAGAACCGCTGAACAGTATGGTTTGATTATTAATTGGCATCCAAAACCTTTAGGTAATACTGATTGGAATGGCTCAGGAATGCATGCAAATTTCTCAAATTCTGTATTGAGAGAAGCCGGATCAAAAGAAGTGTACGATAAGATCTGTGAAGCATTTGCTCCGGTTATTAAAGAGCATATGGCAGTTTATGGCGCTTATAATGAAGAAAGGCTTACAGGTAAGCATGAAACAGCTGCTCATGATGAATTCAGCTATGGAGTTTCTGATCGTGGAGCGTCTATTCGAATTCCAATTGCTACAGTAGAAAACGATTGGAAAGGTTGGTTAGAAGACAGAAGACCTGCTTCTAATGCTGATCCATATACTGCAGCTGCACGAATTATTAAAACTGTGAAATCAGCTTCATAAGATTCCCACTCACTTATTGAAGTTTTCTTGAAACTCCGTTAGCGAAAGTTATCGGAGTTTTTTATTGTCTGTTAGATATAATTATATGCTAACATTAGTTTTTGCGATCATTTGTTTATTGTCTCTATCTGCTCTTTTATGGGCAGAAAAGAATGAGTCTGTTTGGGGTAGATGGATATTCAAGATCATAGCTTCTTCTGCTTTTGTGTTAATAGCTTTAACCTTAGCTGATGTGACTAGTACTTTTTCAAAATGGATGATAGCGGGATTTGTTTTCAGTTTAACTGGAGATATATTTTTAATAAAAAGTGCTGAAAAGAATTTTTTTAAGATCGGGATTGTAAGCTTTGCAATGGCTCATATAGCTTTTATTCTAGCTTTTGTAAGCATAGGTGCTCTAGGGATCTCGTTTTATGTAACTACTTTACTTGCGTTATGTTTAATGTTGATTTCATACAAATGGCTTATTCCCGGGCTACATTCTGAGTTCAAGGCAATGGTGATAGTTTACATGATCATAATTGGAATTATGTGCTCTCTTTCAGGATATGCATGGGAGGGAAGTTATAGAAACGGAGTTCTTATTGGAGCTTTTGTATTTGCAATTTCTGATCTATATGTTGCGAGAGAAAAGTTTATTAAATCAGAATTTAAGAACAAGATTATAGGTTTGCCTTTGTATTATTTGGCGCAAATATTCTTAGCTTTGTCTTTAGATTGGTAAACCCTGTATTTATGAATGAAATTTCCTGGAAAGATTTTGAGCAAGTTGAATTGAGAGTAGGTACAATCACAGAAGTCAAAGATTTTCCTGAAGCCAGAAAGCCTGCTTATAAACTTGAAATAGATTTTGGTAAAGAGATTGGATTTAAAAAATCATCTGCTCAAATAACAGAACACTATAAAAAAGAAGATCTAATAGGCAGGCAGATTATTGCCGTTATAAATTTTCCATCAAAACAAATTGGTCCATTCATATCAGAATGCTTAGTAACCGGATTACCGGACTCCGAAGGCAGAGTAGTTCTTATCAGCCCGGATCAAAAAGTCGAAAACGGCTCAAAATTATATTAAACTTAACAAACCAGAATGAAGAAATTACTTTTTATAGTGCTTATTCCACTATTAATATCATGTGGAAGCTCAAAATATAGCATTGAACAACCTTCTGAATTAATTGAAGACCAACCCTTGAATGCACAGGAAGAAGGCTGGTTGCAACTTGGAATTATTAGTCACGACGAACAAGATTATGATCAGGCAAAAGAATATTATAAAAGAATTCTACAGCAAAAGCCTAATTCAGCATCAGCTTTGTACGAGATTTCATACTCATCGATGGAGTCAAATAATCTGGAAGAAGCGCTTGTCTATCTAAAAAAAGGAGAAAAGATCGACAGCGAAAATTTGTATTTATTTTATCATATGCATGGCATAACACTTGATATGCTGGGTAAACCAAAAGAAGCTATTAAGGCATTTAAAAAAGGAATAGAGGTAAATCCAAACTTTCACTTACTGCATTATAGTCTAGCTATTACCTCGTTAAACGTTGGGGATAGTGATCAGGGAATGATAAGCTTACAAAATGCTGTACTTACTAACTTTGAACATTCCAGTAGTCACCTTTTGCTAGGTAATTTATATAGAAGTAACGGGAATACAATCCCTGCAATACTAGCCTATACTTATTTTCTGTTTTACGAATCAGATACTCCAAGAAGTGATGAAGTCTTTCAACTTATTAATGAATCGTTTGATTCATCCGAAAGAGATACAACAACTAATGAGATAAATATTACATTAAATGCACTTTTCGGAAATTCACAAGACAATGAACAAATGAATGGACTTGGGACGGTAATAGCCTTGCACAGTGTCTCATCCAAGTATAAAAAAGAAGGAGAACAATTATCAGAAATAGAGTTTCTTGTGGAAAATTATGAGTACATGTTGAATCTTCTGGGAGAAACTCAGGAAGATTATGAGGAAAAAGGATTTGTCAGGGAGTTTTACGTGCCTTACTTAGTTCAGGTTAAAGAGGCTGGTTATTTAGAAACGCTTGTATATCTGTTGTTTGAACATTCGAACTATGAAGGTGTAAAAGAATGGATTATTAATGATTGTGTAAAATGCGAAGAATTTTACGAGTGGACGCCCGGAGAATGAGCATTAGGAAACAATAATTCATTTTTGCGGTAATAATTATCTGCTTAGTTTTACAAAAAACAGATTATGAAAAGTAAATTACACTTTGTAGCATTATTGGTATTCCTATTTTATGCGGGGCAAGTTTCGAAAGCTCAGGAGATTTCCTATCCTGAAAATAGAGACTTCACTGAATTCAAACTCTACATTCAAGGAATAGAAGATATTAAAGGGGAAATTAGAATTGCAGTATTTAATTCTAAAGAGAAGTACACTAAAGAGCCGATTCATGCTATAGTGTTACCTGCCGACAGCTCCACTATTATCTGGAAACAAGAAATGCTCCCATACGGTGAATATGCAATAGCTGTTTATCACGATAAAAATGAGAATGGCAAAATAGATACAAATTTATTGGGGATCCCAAAAGAGAATTACGGATTTTCGAATAACGCAAGAGGGAGATTTGGTCCGGCTTCATGGGAAGATTCTATGTTTATTGTTGATGGAAATAATTTTTCTACTTCTATCATTATTAAGTAGCCTTTCTTAGAATTTTGAATTTATACCCGTATTTCAGTTTATTCTGAAGCAACAGCTTAACTAACAACAACGAGGTATATATGGATAATCGTGAAACAGCCCCGGTTATGTCAATGAAGGACTGGCTTATCACACTATTGATAACTTGTATTCCAATGGTAGGATTTATAATGCTTTTTGTTTGGGGATTTAGTGATACTGCTAATCCTAATAAAAGAAACTGGTCTAGAGCTGCTTTAATAGTGATTGTACTATCAACAGTTCTATATTTTGTGCTAATTGGATTAATTTTTGGAGCCATGATGGCTTCAGGGGTTTTTGAAGGACTTTAAAATCTAAAAATCTTACCCAAAAGCTCTGATTTGCAGAGCTTTTTTTATTTCGAAACAGGATCCTTTTTTGATCGTAACCGACCTTCAAAATAACAGAGGTTATGAGTCAATTCTTTAAATCAATTTCGATAGCTCTTCAAAATATAAGAGCAAACCCGCTTCATACATTTTTATCTACTTTAGGAATCATAATCGGTGTTGCTGCTTTAGTGGGTATTCTGGCATTAGGTGACGGGCTGGAACAAACCGGTAGAGAACAAATAGCGAATACAACTTCACTGAATTTTATAACCGTAAACTCTAAGCGTACCAAAGTAATTGATGAAATTCGAATTGAAATAAAAAACAGACCTGAATTCACTATTAAAAATGTTCACGAGTTAAGATCATTAGTTAATGATAAAGCTCTTTTAGAGTACACAGGAATCCGTTCTACTGAAATATCTTTCAGAGATTCTACTTCCGGAATTTATCTGCAGGGAACGATGGAGTCTGGCTTAGATTTTTCAAACGATAGCTTGTTGCTGGGAAGGTTTATAACTGAAGAAGATGTAATGAACTCTTCAAATGTTATAGTTTTATCTCAGGAGATTGCATTTAAGCTTTCAGAGACGGGGCAGGATCTAGCTGGGAAAATGGTTAGAATTGAAGAGAGTGAATTCAACGTTGTAGGAATTATTAAGGGAAGCAATCAAAGCAGGCAAAAGGTTTTTATTCCTGTAACAGCATATACTAACTTATCAAAATCTTATCCGAACATTATTCTTAAAGCTAACAAAGCTGAGCAAATTCCTGAACTTGAGGATGAGATCAAAAAATGGCTAGATCGTTCGTTTGAAGAAACCAGCGATGCGTTTACTATTTCTACAAACAGAGCTCGTGTGGAGCAATTTTCTCAAGGTATACTTTTATTCAAATTGATAATGGGAGCTATAACCGGAATATCAGTTTTAGTAGGGGGAATAGGAGTAATGAATGTGTTATTGATATCCGTCACTGAAAGAACAAAAGAAATTGGAATCCGAAAAGCTACCGGCGCAAAAAAGAAAGATATAGTCTTTCAATTTATGGCAGAGTCAGTAACTATCTCTTTTGTAGGATGTATTTTAGGTTGGATAGTAGGAATAATAGGGATCTTTATTTTTGTACCCATTGTAAATTCATTTACAGAAATAGGACAATTCCGGGCGGCAATAAGCTCAGGTACAGTACTATCAATATTGATTATTGCACTGGTAGTGGGAATTGTATTTGGCACGTATCCGGCATGGCGAGCTGCACAACTAACTCCTGTTGATGCAATTCGCCGTGAATAAAGATTCCTATTTTTGGGTAATTATCACATTTCCATTTCGGGATTCTATCTCCATTTGCCCGGTTCCGTTTCCTACTGTACCTTCAATTTTCGTTGAATTCCTTTCATCAACGAGTGTAGCATTATTAAGTTTATAGGGGTGAGTTAGTTTTCCATAAGTAACAAAGAACCTGACATTGCCCGAAAATGCTGAAGCAAGGTTGAGCTTTATTGTAGTATATGAAGATTCGATATTAACCAGATTTAAATGATTCAATGCATTTATTTCAATATCGCCTGATCGATTTTCTATTTGTATTTCAGAGCCCTCAAAGTCGTCAAGTTTGATCTTATTGTAATCACCGGAAATTCTACATGAACCTTTAAGATTGCTAGCTGAAACCTTTCCAGACCTGTTAGTGATAGAAACATCTTTTGCAATATCTTCAAGTTCAATATTCAGATACCCACCATTTATCATGAGTCTTCCAAGTACATTATTTAGCTCCAGTTTTGCTGATTTACTTTCTATTTGAACCTGTTCTCCTCTTAGGTTAGAAGCCTTGATATTTGAATAATCTCCTGATATAAATACGCTTTCTGCTCCATCAAGATTAATAGTTCCATTTTTGTTATTGATTTGAACATTACCTCTGATATTAGTGAGTTCATAGTCGGTATAATCGCCATTCGCTCTGAAATCAGAATCCAGATCAAAAGCATTTACAGTCCCACTTTTATTTTCAACAAAAAGAGTCCCTGTAATTTTAGAAAGATTCATTTTTGAATAATTGCTACTTACTTTCAGATTTCCTTTAATATTTTTAGCATCTACAGTAGCGGAACGACTCGTTATTTCTACATCACCGGCAACAGAATTAACATCAACATTACCGTATTCATTATAAACTGTAACTGATTCGCCTATTTGATTTAACTTTACAGACCCACTTCTATTTTCAATTTTTGCTGTACGCTCAATGTTAGTTACATCTATTTTTGAATATCTGGTAACCATTTCCAGATCTATTTTAGATGGGATATTAAGTGTAAGTATGTTCTTCTTTATCCTGTAATTAACGTTCTTTTTTTTGTGCTCAGGAAATTCGATGTTTAGATATGCATTACCGCCATTCAATCTAAAATCCGGTTCAAAATTCATAAAAAGGTGGTTATAAGCCTGATCATTTCCTTCAAATTCATAGGTGTAAGTAATTTGATCGGTATCGGATCCTTTGAGGTTAATGGTCATACCTGCATCGATTCGGATCATTAATTGATCAAGATTTAATGTGTTAAACGAGCCCTCTTTGTTACCGCTTTGGGCAAAAACAGATGCGGGTATTAGAATGAAAAGTATAATTGCCAGATTTTTCATGATTGATCCTCTTGATTTAGTAAAATTTCTTTGTAGAAATCCAGTTTGGTAGCGTAAAGTCTTTTTAAACTTGTTTCTTTTGCAGGCGACGAGCCATTTATCAGCATATCAGATTTAATCTCATTGATGAGTTTGTCAATTTCAGCGATGGCTGTGGCTGTAGATTCAATAGAATTTTTGTTTTGCTCACTGGCCTGTTGAATTAATAAAGGGGTAAGGTGTTGCAATTGCTTTGTAGCGGTATTTAATGTCTCATACACTTGCTCTTCTGTTGAAGAACGATTAAAGAAATTGTTGTAAGTAGATACAACTCCAATGCTTGAAAAAATCAATAGAATCGCGGCGGCATTTCCTATTAAAAAGCTTTTCCAATGAAACAGTATACGAGCATTTTTGTTAGCTGAAATCTCAGATTCAATATTTTCCCACATCATTTCTTTTTGAAAAGGTGAGGGTTGATCTTGCTCGGAGTAAAATTTTTCTTCGTTCATTTCGAAACCAATGTTCTGAGTTCTTGTTTAGCACGATGTAGTATAATTCTTGATGATCCTTCTGTAATTCCAATCATTTGGGCTATTTCTGCATGGCTGTAATCCTCAGCAATGTGTAATAAACATATCATCCTTTTTTCAGGTGTAAGTTGTTGAATAGCCGATTTCGCTTTTTTCCATATCGTTGAATCCTCAACAGTTTCCTGAGATTCAGCTTCCATATATTTATCATCTAAATCTTCAAAGTGGATTTTCTTTCTCATGTCTGTCCTCATTTCATTCAAACCTATAGTAAATAACCAGGTCTTAAAACTTGAACGTTGATTGAATTGTGAGAGCTTTTTAAACGCTTTAATAAATGCTCTTTGTGTCCATTCTTCAATTTGAGAAGGTTGATCAGAAAACTGAGACAGAAATCGATACAAAGCATCTACATGTAGATCATATAGTGTTTTAAAAGCACGTTGATTTCCCATCAATGCTTTTTCAATAAGTTCTATTTCGTTATTCGAATCTATCAATAGGTAAATTTACTGCTTAGATGCAGAGATGCTCTCAAATGTTACAAAAAACTGAAATAAAGTTATCATATAAAAAAAGGGGCAAAAGCCCCTTTGAAATTACTGATTTGGTCTTCTTCGTCTTTGGAAGAGTTCTTCTTTTATTTTTTCATACTTCTTTTTTTGATCTGCAGTGAGCAATGCCTCTAACTCAGTATCTCTTTTATTTGAAATCGATTCTATTTTATTTCGATCGGGTCTCCCTCCAGAAGCCATGATTTTATCTCTGGCTGTAAAAAAATCTGTTAATATCGTTTCAGAAGAATCCAGTTGTTCTTTTGATAAGGACAATTCATTATTAAGCTTTTCTAAAAGTGTTTCCACTCTTTCTTCAATTGGAGGGGGAGTTGGGGCATTTTGTCTTTGTCTATTTTGAGAAAAACCAGTTGCAGTTAATAACAATAAGAACAAAGTAAGGGCTATAGTTTTCATGACTTTAAAATTATAATTGGGGATTGTGGTTCAATTATTAGACGACATATTTATCTATATCTTGCCCAACTTGTTTATTTCATTTCATAGCATTTATATGCTAACACGAAGATGCGGTTACAGATTTTATTTTAAAATCGTTATTTGGTTCAAGCAATTAAGCTTTATTCAAAAAAGGAGGCACCATGAAACGGTTCATAACTTTAATTCTATTCTTGGTAATATTTTTAGGAACAGAAAGTGTACTATCTCAAGCACGAATTTCATTTGAGGTTTCTTACCGCACAGATACTAAGCCTAATACATACGGCAATAAAGATATACGTGAGTTTCATGCCTTTCAAAAAGATGTAAGTGATTTTGATAAAGCTGTTTACAGAGAAAAGATCAGAAAAGCACAGCGTGTCAAGAATGATATTCTACGCAGAATGAAGAAAGAAATATCTGATACTCAGGAAAAAATCAGGTTTCTGAAGTACGAAAACAAACAATTCTATAATCAAGGCCTGAGAAAAAAAGGAGAGCACACTAATAAGTACAGTAAAAGAAATTCTGGTAGCAGTTTATATAGATCCGGAAATCTTGAACAACTTAATGATCAACTACGAATCCAAAAAAGGATTTACTTTAAATTAGTAAACATGGACTTGAACAGAGGGCGGTATTTCTTTGAACAAGCGCGAAGGCATCAACGATTAATGGAGGACTTCGAAGAGACTCTAAGACTCGATATAGATAACTCCTTCAAAGATTACAGAACAAGAAACCGAAGAGGTAAATAATCTAAAAAAGCCGTTGATTGCAGCGGCTTTTTTTATGTAACGTCTCTTAAATCTTTATTTCTTGAAAATACGGAACGGGCATAAGGACAAAGAGGCAGTATTTTAATATTATTTTCTCTGGCGAATTCAACTGAGTGTAAAACAAGTTTCATTCCTAGGCCTTCTCCTCTGTGTTTGTCAGAGACCTCTGTATGATCTAGTATAATTTTTTCACTACCGGCTTTCGAATAGGTTAACTCTGCTATTCTGGTATTGTCATCCAAAATATAAAAAGCACCTTTTGTTTCAGTTTCTTCGTGTTGTATTTTCATAAAATTAAAGCTGTTTCAAATTAAGGTACAAATCAATCTACTAAATGAATTTTAAAACTACTTTTTTATTATTGATCGGTCTAACATTATGGTTAAGCAATAGTGTTTATTCTCAGCCGACAAAGAAAATAGATCTTAAAAAGTATAAGAGGATAGATGAACCAGCTCGTGATGAGGTATCAGGAATAGTTAAAGATTTTAGATATGAAGATGTGTACTGGGTGCATGGAGATTCTGGAACAAAGAACAGGATTTATGCTGTTAATGAAAAAGGAGAGATGTTACCTGATAAAGACTCTAAAGGCCTGGAGATTGTTGGAATAAAGAATAAAGACTGGGAAGATATAGCAATTGATAATGACGGGAATATTTTGATTGCAGATGTAGGTAATAATTGTAGTTGCAGATCAGACCAAACAATAATAAGAGTTAAGAGTCCGAATACAACTTCAAAATCTTATAACGATCCAGAAGTTTTTAAGATTACATATGAAAAGCCCGAGGGATTTCTCTATCGGTTTTTAAACTATTCAATGGATGTTGAGGCTGTTTTCTGGAAAGATGGTTCATTATTTGTACTTACAAAAAGATTTAGAGGAAGAGAAACTAAGCTATTCAGATTGGATACACTTACAGTTGACGAAGTAAATGAGTTCAAATTGGTACAAAAAGTAGATTTTGATGACGAAGTTACTGCAGCTGATTACGCTTTCGGAAAACTCGCAGTATTAACTTACAAGTCATTATGGATTTTCCCCGAAAATGATACTGATGACTTTTTTGATGGTGATGTTATGCACTTTGAATTTGAAGCAGATCAGGTAGAAAGTGTAGCATTTATTGATTCTCAAACAGTTGTGATAGTTGAAGAAAATGGTGAAATGTACAGAGTTCAGCTCTGATTAAGTCTATTAATAATCAGAGCTGTTTAATGTGATACCAAGGAATAGTTAGGATGGGTTACGGTCAAATTTGTCCCAGTTAGGTTTACGTTTTTCTAAAAAGGCATTTTTACCTTCTTCAGCTTCGTCGGTCATATATGCTAACCTGGTGGCTTCTCCTGCAAAAATTTGTTGACCAACCAGCCCGTCATCAATTAAGTTGAAGGCAAACTTGATCATCTTAATAGCTGTTGGACTTTTTCCTAAAATTTCCTGAGCCCATTCGTAAGCAGTATCCTCTAATTCATTATGTGGAATTACAGCATTTACCATTCCCATTTCAAATGCTTCCTGTGCATCATAATTTCTTCCCAGAAAGAAAATCTCACGTCCTCTTTTTTGACCTACTTGACGGGCTAGTAAAGCAGAGCCAAATCCACCATCAAAACTAGCTACATCTGCATCGGTTTGCTTAAAGATAGCATGTTCCTTACTCGCTAAGGTCAGATCACAGGTAACATGTAGACTATGTCCGCCGCCAACTGCCCATCCCGGAACAACGGCGATAACAACTTTTGGCATAAATCTTATCAATCTTTGTAATTCAAGTACATTAAGGCGGTTAATCCCATCGCCTGCCTGATATCCAGTTTTTGATCGTACTCTTTGATCTCCCCCTGAACAAAATGAATATTTTCCATCTTTCGATGAAGGCCCTTCAGCACTTAAGAGTACTACACCGATATCGTTATCTTCTTTAGCATCCGAAAATGCTTCATACATCTCAAAAAGAGTCTTTGGTCGAAAAGCATTTCTTACATCAGGTCTGTTGAATGCAATTCGGGCAACGCCATTCGATTTCTTATAAGTGATATCTTCGTATTCTTTAACAGTTTTCCAGTTCATGAGAGGGTATTAGTTAGGATAAATTTCTTTAATGATTTAACAAATTCTTCAATTTGTTCTATATGCACTCTATGATTTGCATTCTCAAAAATTTTAAGAGTTGCGTTACTTATTCTGTTTTGCATGGTGGCCATTACATTAGTGAATTTTTGATCATTTTCACCCGCAAAAAGCTGTACAGGCATAGCTAGTTTATCAAGTTCATTTTTTACACAGGGCATATTTCCTGTTCCAAATCCCAATAAGGAATTACTTATCCATAACGGGGTTTGATTTTTTTGGATCTCTTTAATGAGAATTTTTGCTTCTTTATGGAGAGAATTTGATTCGAAAATCGGTAATAATTCCCACTCCTTTAGAAACTGATCAAAATTTCCAGAAATTGAGTCGGCACGCTGAGCATCTAAAACTTGTCTTGCCTGTCGCTCTTGTTCATTCTCAATTCCAAATGTTGTGCTTTCCAATATCAACCCTTGAATTAGATCAGGTCTTTGAAGCGCAATCTGTAATGCTAATCTTCCGCCCATGCTATATCCATACAAAAAGAGAGGATATTGAAACTGTTCTGATATTAATTTAATTATATCAGCAGTTTGTTCTCTTGATGCAAACCTGTAATGCATTTCGGATCCATCGGTTTCACCATGTCCTAAAAGATCAATAGTAATAGGATTACAAAAAGTTGAAAGAGATGGAATAAGTTCTTTAAATGATTGAGAACTTCCCATAAATCCATGCAGTAAAACTAAATAGGGTAAGTCCTTATTCTGCTGATGGATCTGATAAAAATATTGAATGCCACGAACTTTAATCTTCATTTTGGGAAGATAATGAGAAATTCCAAAGCTTGTGTCGCTCAATCATGGAGTCATCTGCATCGGTTATACATTCAATAACATGTACTCCCGGTTTGGTAACATAATTTTCAAAAGCAGGTGCAAATTGTTCGGGTTTTGAGACAATAGTATGTCCCACATTAAAACCTCTGCATAGCGAAACTATTTTGAAATCCTGAGGAGTTTCGAAAAATTGAGTATGCTTTTCTTTCATTTTATAAATCGGCAACATTCTGAAAATAGTTCCACCACCATTGTTTAAAACGATGATAACGAGTGGTTCAGTTACATTTCGTGCATGCAACAAAGCATTTATATCATGAAGAAAAGCTATATCTCCAATAAATAATACACTTGTTTTTTTCAACACAGAGCTAAGCCCAATAGTAGTTGAAAGTATACCGTCAATACCGGCAGCCCCACGATTCACATATATTTCTTGACCAGAAAAATCACTAAAAAGAGCTAAATCTCTTATAGGAAATGAATTAGAAAGCATAAGGAAGCTTTTTTTAGGAATAAGATCAGCGGCTTCTTTAAAGATAAATCCATCGGTTAAAGGAGTAGATGGGTTTATGTTATCGATAAGAAAAGAGGAATATTTTTTTGAAATTTTTTTCCATTCTTTTAACCACGTTGGCGCAGCATTCCCATTTACATCCGGAATGGCTAAGGAACTTTTTAAATGTACAGTTCTATCGACAGGAAAATTCCCGTAATTAGGAAGATTATGATCTGAAAAAGCAATTTGATGAATACCCTCACAATCTTCCAATAATTCCTGAACTCCTTTAGAGGTGGGGAATGCTCCCGCTCTGATAACAAGATCGGGTTTAAGAAGTTCTCTGTAGTCAGAGTCTTTGAGAAATCCTGAATAGCCGGAAATAATATGCTTTGAACTCGGAATATTTGATCCGGGCTCAGCAATTATAGGTGCAGATAAAGCTCTTGCTAGAGGTGTGATAAAATCGAGATCAGTATTCACACTTTTTGGTCCAACTATAATAAGTGGTTTTTCTGCAGAGATCAGTTGCGACCAAAACTTCTCACCAAGTTCGGTCTCATTTAAATGCTGAGAATAATCTGTTTGAGATCTTTTGGAATGATTATGATTTTCTTTCTCAATCGATTTAAGAAAATCAGCCTCGGGTTCAAATGGCTTATCAAAAGCGAAATTAATATGGGAAACACCGTGATGTTCTATCGAGTTTACCACCGCTTGTTTTGCGGCAACCTGAATTCTCTTTTGGTTAGGTGATTTTGTACTTGGTTCACCTGCTTCATGAAAATAAACAGTCTGGTTACCAAAGATCTTGATCTGATCAATGGTTTGTGAAGCGCCAAGCCCTCTTAGGTGAGGAGGGCGGTCTGCGCTTGCTATTATAATAGGTGTTCCGGAGGTTGTTGCTTCAAAAACGGCAGGGCTGTAGTTAGCTAAAGCGGTTCCGGAGGTACAAACCAGAACACTGGGGACACCTGATGCTTTAGCTTGCCCAAGTGCAATAAAGCCTGCAGAACGTTCGTCAACAGCAATAGTTTTATTGATTCCTGAATGAGCCGAAAAAGCAAGAGTAAGAGGAGTTGATCTTGATCCCGGTGAAATGACCACATTTCGAACTCCTTCCTCAAATAATGAACGCACAAAAAGCGTACACCAGTAAAAAGCTAGATTTTGAGGTTCATTTTCTTGCATAGTCAAGAGCCGATAACATAGGAATAAATTTTAGATTGGTTTCTTCCCATTCTTTAGAAGGATCAGAACCTTTTACGATTCCACAACCGGCATAAAAGTTGACTTCATCATGTTTAATTAGGCCACTTCTGATAGCTACGACAAATTCTCCATCTCCATTAGCATTGATCCAGCCTATGGGAGCTGCATACCAACCCCGGTCAAAATCTTCAAATTGAGAGATGAATGGAACAGCTTGCTCTCGCGGATAACCGCCAACAGCCGGAGTAGGATGAAGATTTTTCAGTACTTCGGTTTTAGAAACACCCTTTTTTATATGAGCTCTGATAGGAGTGTACAGATGTTGAACATTCGTTAATTTTTTTACGGAAGGTAATTTGGGAATATGCAACGAATCTGAATAAGATTGTAAACTCTTAAAAATTGCATTGATAACAAATTCATGTTCGTTACGATCTTTTTTGCTCTTCAATAATTCATTTTCAAGCTGTACATCTTCTGAAGCAGTTGTACCTCTAGGAGTACTTCCTGCTAATCCCTCAGTAAGAATAAATTCATTGTTAAATGATGCAAGTCTTTCAGGAGTACAACCAATGAAACTGGATTGCTCACTTTGTCTTATCAAAAAAGAATAGCAGTCGGGGTATTGATGACGAAGCTTGTTAAGAATATGAGTATCACATACAAAATTTGGAGTTTTGATCCTTAGCTTTCTGGCTAAAACAATTTTCTCATATTTACCTTGCTCTATATGATTAGTAGCACTATCAATAGAGTATTTCCAGTTAAAAAACTCCGGAGAGTCTTGATTAGGTAGTTTTACATTATGATTTTTGTCGGATTCAGGAGCTGTTTCATAATTCTCTGAAGAACAAAACTCATTCAGATAATCTAGTTGTTCATATATATGGTTAGTAAGTGTTTCTACCTTATCATCATTATTAAGTTTAAGAGTAATGGTGAGTAAGCAAAGCGATCCGTTTACTATAATAGACCATTCAGGAAGAGTAAATGAAGCGGCTCCGAATTCAGCCCAATCTTTACTGATATTATGATCATAAAATGAAAAACCACCGAACAGATGTGGAGCAGTTTTAGAATGGGTTAGTTTTGAGAAATGAAAAATCTCGTGGATTAATTTTTTTCCAGCACGAGAAGCATCACTAAATCTGTTTTTTCCGGTAGATCTAATTCTAGCAACTTCACCGGCCGCTGCGATAGAAAAATTATCTGAGGGCTTTTCCCAATAATATTCAAAAGATGTTTTATCAGAGTTTTGTTCAAGAACTGCTAATACATCTACTTTTTGAATAGGAAAGGATAAGGAGAAATACTTCTTTGTTCCTTTTTTAAACAAATCCAATGCTTGGCTTAAATAAGTTGAAAGCTCTTGCTGACTTATTTGATAATCAAACAGGGATGTCAACGAATGGTTTTGTAAATGATTTTGAGGCATAAAAGCCTTATCAATAATTAACTTTCAATTTAAATTGAAAATAAGAATAGATATACCAAATCCCAAGTAAAACTAGTTAAGATTAATATTAAACAAAGCGATTATTTGGTAACTAAATTATTGAGCGTCATCGTCTTCGCCGGAAGCAAAAGGGCTTTTGATACCGATCTCATTCAAGTCATATTCTGCAAGCTCAAAGAAATACTCCCAGGCAGCTTCACTTTTTCCGTTTTCATCAACCCAGGTAGGGTGACTTTGCTTAATTAAACCAACGGCTCTTTTAGCGTACTTAATGCGTTCCTGTTCGTCTTTAATACGGGGGAGTGCAGCGATCATTAGATCGAGGTTGTAGCCACAGTCAAAGTCTTTAGGTTTTTTTTGGTCGATGAACATCTTGGAATGATTTTTTAGTTTTTTTAAAAGTATGGAATTATTGTACTATTATAAATCATAATCTCAGTTTATATGATCGATGAAGATTTGGGTATCAGTTTTATTTCTAAGCATAATTTTTTGCTGTAACGCACATTCTCAGGATATCCCAGAAGATACCGGAAAACCTGTACATGTACTTCAATTCGAACTTTTAGGGCATGGTGGACTTTATTCTTTAAATTTTGAACGAATAACTACCAGACCGGCTGTTTTAAGAATGGGAATTTCATACCTGAATACCGATGGATTTTGGGCTCTCAAGGGCTTTACTTTTCCGATGTCTGTTACAGACTTGCTTGCTACCGATAAAGATTCATTTGCAGAACTTGGTGCTTTTATGACATTAAGCACAATGGATCAAAAGTTTGATGTATGGGTTGGTCCAACCTTTGGTTTTCGAGAGCAAAACATTGAAAGGGGAGATGGTATGGTAAGATTTTTCTTTTCCCCTGGCTACTCCATAAGATATAATAAGTTTTTCATCACCGGTGGTTTGTCTTTCGGAAAGGGGTTGTAAGAAAATCTGATTAGCAGTTCATTTCACTCCTTAATATTCCTTAGCTTTGAGGAAATAAATAATCTGATTAATTAGAATGTATTACAACTCAGTAATTGAAGCAGTAGGAAATACCCCGCTGGTAAAACTTCAAAAAATAGCTAAGAATGTACCCGGAACAGTATTAGCTAAAGTAGAATATTTTAATCCCGGTCAAAGTATTAAAGACCGAATAGCTATTAAAATGATAGATGATGCTGAAGCGAAAGGATTGATAAAACCAGGCGGAACTATAATTGAAGGGACTTCAGGTAATACAGGAATGGGATTAGCTTTGGTTGCTATTCAACGCGGATATAAATGTATATTTACAACAACCGATAAACAAAGCCAATCCAAAGTAGACATATTAAAAGCTCTTGGTGCAGAAGTTATTGTTTGTCCCACAAATGTGGAAGCAGAACATCCTGACAGCTATTATTCTGTATCTAAACGTTTAAGCGAAGAAACCCCAAATTCTTATTATCCCAATCAATATGATAATTTGAGTAACACTCAGGCACATTATGAAAGCACAGGGCCTGAGATTTGGGAACAGACTGAAGGGAAGATCACTCATTTTGTTGCAGGAATGGGAACAGGTGGCACAATTTCTGGTACGGCAAAGTTCTTAAAAGAAAAAAACCCGGATATAAAGATCATTGGGATTGATAGTGTAGGATCTGTTTATAAGAAGTACTTTGAAACCGGTGAATTTGATGAAAATGAAATTAAGCCTTACATGACGGAAGGTATTGGCGAAGATATCATTCCTGAAGCAATAAACTTTGATTACGTGGACGAAGTAATTCAGGTAAATGATAAGGATTCTGCTTTAATGACAAGACGTTTGTCAAAAGAAGAAGGCTTGTTCGTTGGTTGGTCTTGTGGATCTGCCGTTAAAGGGGCTTTGGATTTTGCAGATGAATATCCGTTAAATCCGAACGATGTTATGGTTATAATACTTCCTGATAGTGGAACCCGTTATATCGGTAAGATTTACAACGACGAATGGATGCAAAAACAAGGATTTTTAGATTAAAAATATTATGGCTGAAAAAAACCAAACTATGAACCCCGGACAAATGGAAATAGAGCTCAGAGAAGAAGAAGCTACGGGAACGTATTCAAATCTTGTTATGATCACTCATTCTCCTTCTGAATTTATTCTGGATTTTATAGCAGTTATGCCGGGAGTACCGAAAGCTAAGGTTGTTAAGAGAATGATCCTTACACCGGATCATGCCAAAAGATTGGCAGGCGCTTTAAATGACAATGTAAAGAAGTTCGAAGAAGAGCATGGGCCAATCAGTTCAACTAAAGAGAAAGTTGACATTCCAATGTATAGAGGACCTGTTCCGGAAGCTTGATCACTTCTTCGCCGAAATAAGAAGAAATAGCCCTACTATAAAAAAGCTTATGTGTGCTATAGATGCGGCTATTGCAGGACTAATAGTTCCATAATAGCCAAAAGGTTCAGCAATTTTCATAAAAGCCAAATACAAGAAGCTTATTGCTAATCCTGCTGCGAGATAAAGTCCTTTACCACCTCTTCGTCTTACTGAAGCAACAGCAAAGCCAACAATTATCACAATAATTATGGAAAGCGGATAAACCAATCTTCCGTAAAACTGAACTTTAGGCAAGTTGACGTTTCCGGCTCCGCTTCGTTCAATTGAATCAATATAATCTATTGCTTCTGAGTAGGTTAATTGATAAATATCTGATGTAGATCTGGATAGATCTCTTGGGTAAATGCTTAAAGTAGTGTCCAATTCTGAAATAGTAGACTCAACATAACCGGAACTTGAAAATTCTCTTACTATTACTGTTTTTAGCTTCCATCTCGATTCATCTTCATTCCATGCCATTTGATTTGCTGAAGTAGTTTTTCTAACTCCATCATCATCCGAATCAATAAATTTTATTCGGTAAGCAATATCCTGATTATCATCATAATAGTTTACGCTTAGAATAGAATTCGTAGATATTTGTCTGTAAATATCATTTTTGTCTATAGATTCGGATTTCTTTTTAAGATACTTTTTTTCAAAAGCCGCCTTGGCTTCATTGGAATTAGGAATAACCTGGGAGTCTAAAAAACTTATGGTTCCGGCGCATAAGAAAGCGAAAATAAGATAAGGCACAATTAATCTGTAAAGACTGACGCCGGCTGCTTTCAAAGCTGTAATTTCCAGCCTTTCAGATAGTTGACCTGTTAAAAATAAACAAGCAGTGAAAACTGCTACAGGAAGAATTAAGCGAGTCATTTCCGGGACATAGTTCAGATAATAATCACCCCAAATTTCCTTCAAAACAGCACCTTTATCAGTGTAGTCATCACTATTTTCAGAAAAGTCTATCATTATAAAAATGAATACAAGTACAGCAATTACGAAAAGAGTAATTGTGAATAATCTTAGTATAATGTACCTGTCAAGTTTATTGATCATCTTTGGAAAAGAGGTTTACAAATCTGAATTCTGTAGTTAATCGAATTAAAAGAATTATACCAATTATCGAGAAAACTATATTGAACGACCACATGCCAATAAATGGAGACACGAAAAGTCGATCGGCCAATTTCTCGCCTTGTATAAGTGAGATCCAATAGAATGTAAGTATTACAGTGCTGATCAATGCGGCAACTCCAAAATTACCCCGCTTTGTCATAATTCCAATGGGCGCTCCCAATATTATAAACACAATACATGCAAAGGGAATCGAGAACTTTTTGTGAATCTCAACCAGGTATCTGTTAACACTTTTAGTTCTGAAATTGATGTTTGCCTGAACATTTTGAAGCGAAGCCTTGTAATTATTTAAGTTTGATATAGATCTCTGAAATAATTTTTTCTGATCTTTTAGCTTTGATTGTGAATTTACCACAATGGAACCGGTTAAAAGTGTGGTGTCTTTTTCGGTATCGAACGTATCCTGAAACCTATTTATACGACCTTCATTTCCTCTGTTAACATCGGGTAAGGTGTTTGTAAGTGACATTACATTATCAAATTGTTTAGAGATCTCTCCCGATAATGAATCTACAATTACAAGCATAGACTGAATATTCATCGTACGATCGCTTTTATTTCTTCTGTTGGGGTCGGATTTTTCGAATGCAAGGTCAGCAAGATCAAAGGTAATTCGATGTTCACTAAACTTAGAAAGTTCTACTGTAGTTTTATATCGGTTAGTAGTGGGTGGGAACTTTTGCATGTTTCCATTGAAAAGGTATAAAGACAGCATTTCACTGTTTTCAGAAAACAAGTATCCCTTTTCAGCTTTTATAAATGCCCGATCAGTATTTCTGGTGGGGTCCTGAAATAATGTAATGTTATAAAGACTGTCTGTGTCGCTGTCGATTTCTTCAACTAAAAAAATATAACCGTCAATACCATCATAAAATTCGTTAGGCTTAAGATCAAACCCCGGTTTTTTAAGTCTTATGTCAATAAAAAGAGATCGTGATTTATGGTTTGCCTCTGGTAGTAAATCGTTTGAAAACCATGCTAATCCAAGACAAAGCAGTATACTTGATATCAAAACCGGTAGTATTACTTTCATTGGATGTACACCCGATGCCCGAATAGCAGTGAGTTCCTGAAGCTCAGAAAATTTACCAAAAGCCATTAATGTTGCTACAAGCACAGCCATTGGTGCGGCCAAAACTACCATATAGGCTAAATTGGTAATTATGAGTTCAAAAATAATTGCTAATGGAATATCTTTACCTATTAGCTTATCAATATGTAAGATCAGAAACTGCATCAGCAACAAAAACATCAGCGTAAGAAAGCAAAAAAGAAAAGGGCCAACGTGCTTTTTAAGCAAGTCTAGCTGTAATTTGTTTATTATTTTGTTGTTCATTGAATAATTTAAAGCACTAATAACAGTTTCTACACGTAAAGAAAAAGAATTTATTGGATGAAAATATATAAAGGTTTGTAGATTTAAACTTTTAAGATAAGTGAATATATGTTATTATCGTTGCCAATTCGAATTCTAAAGTGTTGAACGGCCTATAATAAAATTGCTACAAAACTAAGTTTAAAATCTACAGTTTAAGCTGTCTTTTGAATCTATTTACTAGGCTTTTATTTACACCAGTTGCCCTGCTTTTGGGTTCTGTGATTCTTATATCATCGAACATCTACGCTCAGGAAAAGACTGTTATTGATACATCAAAAGTTGTACCCGATACTTCTTTGGTTGGAATTAAATTCTATAGTCCGTTTAAAACACGATATGTAAGCAATTTCAGGACTAGGAAAATCCCAAGAATTTACCGTTTGTTGGAGAGTGATTTTACCACCAATACCAATTGGGATTCTGTTTCTACCTATAAAGTTCAGCAAGAAATCAGCGGAACTACTGTTTTGATTCCTGCTTTTTATGATTTTGAGACGTATGCAGCCCAACAGAAAGAATTTCAAAAAAAGGAACTTTCGCTTCTTTTAATTCAGGAAGGTAAAAGTGAAGAGCAGCAGGGTAGAGGTCTTTTGGACTTTAGTTTACGAATCCCCGGTGGAGAAAATTCAGCTTTCACTACAATTTTTGGTAAACCGGAAGTAAACCTTCGAGTTAATGGATCAGCAAATATGAATATCGGGGCTTCTATTCAAAAAGTAGAAGACCCTAATATCCCTGAAGATCAACAGAAAAGAATAGATCCTACATTTAATCAAAATCTACAATTGAATATCCAGGGAAGTATTGGGGATAAGCTTACAATAGCAACCGATTGGGATACCGAACGTACTTTTGATTATCAAAACAGGTTAAAAATTGAGTATTCAGGCTATGAAGATGAGATCATAAAAAGTATTCAATTAGGTAACGTTTCTATGGAGACAGGGAATTCTCTGGTGAAAGGTGGTGGAGCGCTATTTGGTATTAAATCTGTGGCTGAGCTTGGACCTCTGAGAGTGACTTCAGTACTTTCTCAACAAAAAGGGGAAAGTAAAAGCCAGACTATAACGGGCGGTTCACAGGAGGTTCAATTTGAACTACGACCAACAGATTACGATGATGATCAGCATTTCTTCATTGATTTTTATAATCGCCAGCAGTTTGAGAGTAATATGCTCGATAACCTGCCATTGATAGGTACTGATTTTCAGTTTAGTCAGGTAAATGTTTGGATCGAAGACGCTACAGGGGCAGCATCAAGTGAATCGTTCAGAGCTTATGCTTTTGTAGATCTCGGAGTGGTAGAAAACCCTGATGGTTCATTTGAACCGCCAAATCCTGATAATGATAGGCTCGATGATCAAAAACTGGAGGACAGAAGAAACAACAACTCAGTACAAACTGATGATCTGAATCTAAAAGGAAGTGTACAGCCCGGAAGCTATTATGTGAAATTAAAACGTGGAGAAGATTATGAGTTTAATGAAGCATTAGGAATTATCAGTTTAAAAAGAAGGGTAGGAAGTAATTCAACGCTGGCGGTTTCTTTTTCCTATTCAACGCTGGAAGATCCTGGAACAATTGTTGAAGTAGGCGATTTAGAACCCCGAGATGGTGCTATTACCTATCTAAAGCTTTTGCGTCCAAGAAATCTAACCCCTGATAAGTTTGCTTGGGATCTAACAATGCGAAATATCTATTCGCTTGGAGTGACCAATGTTAGCCAAGAAGGACTAACACTGGATTTCGAAATTACAAAAGATAACCAGTCCATAAACAGGATTCCCGGCAGAACTCAAACACTTTTGGAAGACCTTGGTTTAGATCTACAGGATTCTCAGCAAGCTTTGGGAAAAGATGGCCGAATAGATTTTGACGGTTTAAGATTTGACCCATTTACCGGAAAGATCATGTTCCCATATCTGGAACCATTTGGAGCCAGAATTGACACCTTAATTTCAGATTTGCCAACCGATGAATCTGAGTTGGTGTTTGATTCTCTGTATGCAGCCAAAAAGGAAATTGCTTTTGAAAGCACTCAGAACAGGTTTTATGAGATAAGTGGTAATTCTAAAGGTGGGGTTTCCAGTTCTTTCTTTTTGGGTGATCTTGTAGAAGGTTCAGTAAAAGTATTTGCAAACGGAGCAGAGCTAATTGAAGGTGTTGATTACGAAGTAGATTATTCGTTCGGGAGTGTAAGCATACTTAATGACCGATTTTTAGCGTCCGGTCAAAATCTGCGAGTTGAATATGAAAACAATCAGTTTTTCTCAATTGGTCAAAAGAACTTTACCGGAGTAAGAGCAGAATATTTTGTATCCGATAATATTAGTTTAGGCAGTACTTTCTTCCGATTAAACGAGCAAACACTTTCTGAGAAGATCAGAATTGGAAATGAGCCTATCAATAATACCGTTATAGGTTTAGATGCGAATGCAAAATTTGACACTCCTTGGCTAACTCGATTTATAGATAAGATTCCGCTTTTACAAACAAGAGCTGAATCTAATTTTAGCGTAAGTGGTGAGTTTGCTCAACTAAGACCGGGCGTTGCACAAACCAATGCAGTAAGGGATGCCATTGACGATGGTATTTTATTCGAAGATGAAGAGAATGGTTTGTCTTTTATAGATGATTTTGAAGGAGCGGAGTTCAGTATCCCATTTAAAATTGCTGCCCGTTGGAATTTACCAAGCGCACCAGCAGCTATTCCCGGTTATGACGATGATTTTGAAAACAATCCCAATCCTGCTCCGGATCTGATGTCGAAAATAGCACGTTCCGATCTCAGAGCACAATTTGTTTGGTACGAGATTCCAAGAAACGTATCTAATATTTTGGGGAATGTTGAAATAACACCTGAATCAAGGCCTGTTTTTGTTAGGGATGTGTTCAGAGGAAGGGAAACAAATAATCCTCAGGAAGAGATCATTACTCCGCTGGATGTGTATTACAATCCAACCAAAAGAGGTCCGTATAATTATAATCCTGATCTTAAAAACAAATTAGAGAACGAACCGCAAGATATGTGGGGTGGTATGACTGCAGTTTTACCAACCGGACAGGAAGACCTTACCCAAAACAATATTGAGTTTATAGAATTCTGGGTTCAAAGCATTTTGCCTGATGGCAGACAACCGGACGGGCAAGATATAAATGAAGATTATGCGGGCAAGATCTATATAGATTTAGGGATCATTTCCGAAGATGTAATTCCAAACGAGGTGTCGAACTCTGAGGATGGTTTAGCACAGAATATTTCAAGTGTTGAAAAAGATGCGGCAGGAAGATCATATATCCCAACTATACCAACTCCTCCACAAGGTCAATTTTCTAACGAGAACAGAGATTTGGAAGATGTTGGACTTGATGGCGTACCGAATGAAGATGGTTTTAATTCTGAAACAACAGAGAAAGCATTGTTTGCTAGCTTCCTTACCGCTATGGAAGAGGCTTATGGACTAAATAGTCCTGAATATCGAGAAATCGAATCCGACCCGTCAAATGATGATTATGTGTATTACGGGGAATCGAAAGTAGATGGATTAAAACTTCATGAGCGTTTCCACCGAGTTAGAGGATATTATGATGGGAATACTCCTGTTGCAGGCGGTGATAAACGAGCGGTAACGAATAAACCCGAAAAAGAAGGTTTGATCACACCGTCTAATGTCGAAATTCAAAATTCTTACTTCCAGTATGAGATAAATTATAATCCGGCAGATTTTGATAATCTGGAAATTGGATCAGACAGCACCTTTATAGTTGATAAGGTGGGTGGTGGAAGTCAGGAAACCACATGGCGATTAATCCGAATACCTTTAAGTGAGTTTACCCGAAAAGTTGGGAACATAAACGGATTTCAAAACATTTCTTATATCAGACTTTGGATGTCTGGCTACAAAGAGCCTTTTACTTTACGCTTTGCAACATTTGAGTTTGTAGGTAGCCAATGGAGAGAGGCAGAAAACATCACTGAATCCCGAGGAAGTGCATCTGATTTTAAAGTTGCTACCGTAAACATAGAAGAAAATGCCAGTAGATCTCCAATTCCTTACCGACAGCCGGAAGGAGCCATTAGAGCTGTAAACCGGGGAGCACAATCACAAACATTGGCAAACGAACAATCTTTGGTATTGCAAACAGAAGGCTTGGGTTCTCAGGAAATCAATTTTGTTAAAAGAGTATATCCTGGCGGATTGAACTTTTTAAATTACTCAAACATCAGAATGTTTGTTCATGGGGAAGGTTATGATAACAGGGAAGATGCGGAACTCGTAATTAGAATGGGAACCGATCTTGATAATGATTTTTACGAGTACCGGCAACCGGTGACACCAACCGATCCAAATTTCAACTTTGGTTCATATGATCCTACAGAAGGCGGGCGATTAAATTCAGAAGCGGAAGAAATATGGAAGTACGACGAAAACAGTATGAATATCATCATTTCTGCTTTTAACGTTTTAAAACAGGAAAGAATTAATAACAATGGTAATCCTTCAGAAATTTATCAAGGGCAAACACCATTACCTGATGGGATGGCTCCTGGAGCTGTAATTTCTATAAAAGGAAATCCTTCCTTAGATCGTGTTTCAGAATTCGCTATAGGGATAAGAAATCCACACGATATGAATGATATTAATTCGCCCGGGAACCCTGTTTTGGATGCAGAATTTTGGGTGAATGAACTTCGAATTTCAGGTTTTGATAATGAAAACGGTTGGGCAGCGAATGGTAAAGCGACATTAAAATTAGCTGACTTTGCTACCATGAATGCAAATGTAACACGCCAAACAACTGGTTTTGGTGGATTGGATTCTCGTTTAGGTCAACGTTCTGTTTCAGACAATTTAGGATATTCGGTTAGTTCAACGGTAAACCTACACAAACTAGTTCCAGATAGGTTTGGGTGGTCATTTCCGGTGACGGTTTCTGCCCGCAGAAGTTCATCAACACCAAAATTTCTTCCGGATCGCGGAGATATCCGCTTAGATGATTTTATAGAAGCAGAACGAGCTCGAACAGACATTTCAGATTCAGAAATAGAGCAAAATGTAGATGAGAAAATAAGTGAGATACAAACAATTTCGGAAGGATATTCACTAAACGTATCAAACATATCAAAATCAAATTCTAAGGGTAAACTTGCTCAGTACACTATAGATAGAATGAAATTGAGCTATGTGTATAATGAAGGAACCTCACGCAACCCACAGTTGGCATTGCAGAATAATTGGAACTATTCAACCACATTAAGCTATGGACTCAATTTTCCAAGAGTTAAATTATTCCGACCTTTTAAGTTTACAGAGCAACTACCGGGGTTAAATGTTCTTTCCGGATTGAGGGTTGGTTATATGCCGTCAAGTGTAAATGCATCAACCAGCTTAACCAGAAGCTATGATGAGCGTAGAAGGAAATTACTTGGGGATGAAACCATTCAACCTATTCAACAAACGCATGCATTTACCCAAAGAGCGAACTTTGGTTTTAACTACAATTTTACTCCATCTATCACAACCACATTCAGATCTAATGTGAATTTCGATATGTCGAATATCGGCATTGAGGACGCTAATCAGACCGGAGTTGATAGCCTCAGATTCCAGGTTGTACCCACATTCGATGTATTTAATGATATTTTAACTACTGATTCAGTCTCAGCCAGAAGATCCAGTTACTCAGAAGCTTATACAGCAAGTTGGAGGCCAAAACTCAATACAATTAAGGCACTGAACTGGGTAACTTATAACGCATCATATTCAGGTGGATTTCAATGGAATAACAGTCCCCGAGGTTCAAATTTAGGAGCCAGAGTTTCTAACACATTCGATCTCACAAATTCCTTCAAATTCAATGTTGGAAAGATCATCGACAGTATTGGATTTATAGATTCGATGAGAGAAAGCGATAAAAAGGAATCAGCAAGCCGAAAGAACAATAAGCCTGCTCTTAATGATACTACATCAACCGGAGGAATAAATGTACTTAAAGATGCTCAATTTGTAGGACGTAAATTAGCTCTGGCTCTTTTTAGCATGAAAAACGTTGATTTTAGTTACCGAAAAGGAAAAAGTTCCAGTCAACAAGGATATGGAGGACAATCACAATTTTTCAATGCCTTTGGTGATCAAAGTACAGGTTCTTTTTCACCGCCATTCGGATATAGAACAGGTTTGAACGAGGATATTTCCAGAGATCAGTTGGTAAGAAATAACAATAATCCTTTGGCAATAAATAAAACATACTCTGACAATCTTACTTTAGGAACCTCACTTAAATTATTCCAAAATATTTCTGTAGATCTGGATTGGTCAACCCGATGGGATGAACGAACAACAGAAACAATTACATTTACAGGAGCAGATAATTTCAATTCCGTAAACATTTCTTCAGGTGATATAAATTCCTCTGTTTGGGCTTTTGGCAGTGGCTATGAAGACTTCTTTCGTACACAATTGAAGACAGCATTTGAAGATCTGGAAGGGGGAGTAATTGACGATGAAAACGGAAATAGTGATGGCAGAACGGTATTGAACCGAGTCACACTTCAGGACGATTTCAGAAACTCCTATTTATCCGGTAATACTTCCGGTGCAGGACAAAAAGAATTCACACCGATACCAAAGCCTAACTGGAGAGTTACCTGGCAAGGTTTTGAGAAGTTTATCCCGTTTCTTGGCGATAATATGAATCGAGCTTCTCTAACACATAGTTATAAAGGTACTTACCGTCTTGGGTGGCAATTTATAAATCAATTTGGTGATGAGACTTCTCAGAATATTGGTGGTATTACCATAAATGATAACCGAGATAAATTTGAACCTGCATCCATAACTATCGACCAAAGATTTAGTCCGTTGATCCAATTGAATATTACATGGAAAAATTCATTAAAAACTGATTTTGGATATGAGACCAGTAAATTGACAAGCTTTGCTTTATCCAGTAAAACGGTTTCTGAAAGAAGATCAAAAGGCTTTAAAGTAAATCTGAATTATACTTTCCGTAAGGTTTCAATCCCTATCTTCCCTAATATTAAAAACAATATTGATCTGGCAGTAAGTGGAAACTTCAGTGAAGATTCTGATCAAAACTTCATTCTAGTGAATGACCTGATCAATGCATTTCAGAATTTTAATGAAAAAGGAACAGATGTAGATGCCTATGACTTTGATCCTCAAAACGAAACAGGACAAAAGCGGTATAACGGATCATTAGTGATAGGTTACCGAATATCCAGTACCATAAATTCGAACTTTGAATACACGTATAACCGCGTAATACCAAAAGGGTCATCCATTCCTCCACGAACCAATCAGGAAATTAGATTCAATATCAGAATTGCTATTCAGTCGAGATAAGTGTCAGAGAATAACGGATATTGAACATTTAATACTGAATGTTGAGATGGAATAAGTATTCATAACAGTATCACAAACTTCTTTTAGTTTCTCCAGACAGGGCCTTCGTTTCTTCCTTCAGTATCTGTTAATTGTATTCTCTCTTTAGTTAGGATATTAATTTTCCAGATATTGTAATTGCCTTTGGATCCCGCTGTATAGACCAACCATTCACCATCCGGCGACCAATCCGGTGAATAGCATTCGATAGAGTCATTTGTCAGGTTTACTAAATTGCTTCCATCAGCATCCATAATATAAAGATCCCATTGACGATCGTTAAGTCCGTAGAACGCGATTTTTTTACCATCAGGAGAAAATTTAGCTCCTGAATCATAGCCCTTTTTGTTGGTCAATCTGCGAACATTGCTTCCGTCAGCATTCATAATGTGAATTTCACCGTTTGCCGCGTGAGTATTATCAGTAGAATCCCGTAGTTGTCTAGTAAAGAGAATATTTTTACCGTTAGGCGACCAGGATGGACTCTCTTCATACATCTTATTTTTAGTGAGAGATCTGATGTTGGAGCCATCCTTATCCATCACATATACATTTCGGCTCAGTGAATCCCGATCACTCATAAATACAATTAATTTACCATCAGGGGAGGGCGTGGGGAGAACGTCTTTTGCGGGATGATCTGTAATACGAGTAACTTCTGTAGATTTAGTGTTTACACTATAGATCTCTTCATTTCCGTCTCTTTTTGAATAGAAATAGACAGAGGCACCATCTTTTCCCCAGTCAGGACTAAAATCTAAAGATTCATTATTGGTTAGTCTTTTCAGGCTGTCTCCGTTTACGTCCATCATATAAATTTCGGAGTTGCCGTCCCGATCTGAAACAAAGGCTATTTCCTGATAAGGTGAATACTTCTCAGCCTGCTTTTTATTTTTTTGGTTACAGGATAGAAAGGTGACAAGAAATAGCAGATATAATGGTTTTCTCATTAAATTCATCACTTTAGGTATTTACAGTTGTACATCCATCTTTCGTTTATATATACCTAATTAATTTCAGTAAAGCGATTGTTTTGGATCAGATCAAGTAAAAATCACAAAACCTTACGCTGAGTATGAATTACTTTGTCATTTCCTTTTATCGACTTCAATATCTATAAATAATGGTAAATAGCTGGGAGTACAGTTTCTTGGCACAATTTCATCCTTATACAATCCGGTTTTCTCTCCAATAGCTTTACAGCGATCACGATATTTTTCATCATAGACTCCAATCCACGCTGAGGTATAATTCATTGCCCATTGAACATCAGGGTCTTCTTCTGCAATACCGGCTTCAATTTTTGAAAGAAGTTCCGGCGTATTTTCCGGTGGAGTTTGTCCGGTCCATCTCAATCTTGCCTGATAATACCAGTAAGTGCGTCTCTGAAGAATCGAAGGGCTATTCACCCATGAATTCATCAAAGCGATGGTACTTTTAGCTTTCATAAGCTGATTTGCCATTAGCCATTCCATTAATCGATTCTTTTCATCGGATGAATGCTTCTGCATTTCTTCATCCAATGTATTGATCAACTCTTGAGTGAGTAGTTTTTTATCCATGATCAGAACGGCTAAAAGTCTGGGGAAATACTCACCCGTTGACCAGAGCTCCATTGCCATAGAATGATCTGTTTTGATATCTTTCGCAATTTTCTTTAGATCTCCAAGCTTGGGCGATTCAGGGTCTATCTGTGAATAAATGTTCTGAGTTTCCGAAGATAAATTCATGGCGTTCAGATTTTAGTATTAAGGAATATCGGAGTGTAATGAGTTATTTGAAGAATTAATCATTTTTTCTGTAAGATTTGATCAGTCTATGGTGTACACTTCAGGATTTAATACCTCTTTCCATTTATCTGACTCAGCAAAATCTTTCACGATTCGATTTCTTTTCTCCAGTAAATCAGTCATATACTTTTTGAGAAATAACGAATCAACGAATCTTCCTAATAATCCAAATGGGGACCGATAATCGAAAATATCCGTCATTATGGTTTTTCCATTAAGATCTTCAAAGTGATGTTCATGCCTAAAGGACTTGAAAACTCCTTTCATCATTTCATCAACGAAGTAATTGGGTCGATCAAATTCAGTTACTTTAGCAGTAAGCTTCTGATAGATTCCGAAATGTTTAGCTTTCCATGTGACACTTTCATTCAATCCGATAAGACCAGTTGTCTTTCCTGCTACTGCAGTTTCATTGGTCTGTTCAGTCGAAATTATATGGAGATCAATACTTCGTGAAAGGTCAAAAACAATATCCTTACTAGCTTGAATTTCAGTACGAAGTACGATTTTAGGCATTGAATTTTAATAAGTGAACCATGAATCATCAAATTGGTCTTCAGGCTCAAACTTTTAATTTCAACCCAAAGAGGCAAAAGGAGTTTTGGTTACTGTGGTTTATAGGATGAGGTAACGGTCTGTGTATGGAGTCGTAGCTATCCCGCAGGGTAGCTATGCACTATACATATTGTTGTGCCTAGCGTTTTTTATATTTCTTCGTAAACTTCATCTTTATCCAAGAATCCAAATTCCTCAATTTGAGGTAGGATTTTATTAGCTAAATCATCACTTACTTTTTTCAATTCGTTCATTTCCTCTGTGGCAAAATTATGTTCGTTTAAACATCTTCTAATTTGATACCAACCAGAATCCCAATTTTCAATTTTCCAATTCTGTGTTGCCATTTCATTGATATGAGAATAGAAAAATTTATAAACTTCTTTAGCCTTTGTCAGGACTTCTTTAGCTTCTTCGGATAATTCACTTTTCTTTATCCATTTTGCAACAAAACGATTTTCATCAACAGATAATTGTTGCCTAAAGTCAGGGTCTTTAATTTCCCACTTTTTCAACTCCTCAATTAAAAAAGGGTAGAAGTTGTTTTTAATTTGATATGTGTTACCTAAATACTCAACATTACTTAATGATGTTGTTTCATTTGAAGAAGAAAATAAGCTCCAAATGATACAGTCATTATAGAATTCTTGATTTGGCTCTGTATGTGGAATTAAAAATTGATTACGGTCATTTAACCAAGTTGGTCTTGGTATTTTTCTAACTGCGTGCAATACCAATGCTTTTTCAAAATTTTCATCATTAACAGTAAACGCACCTGCACTTACACTTGGTGATGATAATATGACCACATATTTAGAGTTTTGAAAGTCATTTCCTTTACTGCAAATTGAAGCTAAAAAATCAGGCCTTGCTCTGTGTCGAGTATCTGAATTATTTTCTCGGACGCTAATTCCATTACTTAAAGGTGGTAGTATGTATTCATTTGAATTTTTTGGTCTTTCAAACCATTTATTAATCACATCTCCTTTTTCGATAAGTTGAAGATGTTTAGTTCCTATGGTTTTTGCAGATTCGTCTGCAATATCAATTGAAATAGATTTTAGCTCTCTATCTTTTGCCAAATTCCAAAGCAAGAAACAAATTGGATATTTTCCTTTAACACCATTGAAGTTAGTTGATTTGAATAAAAATCCTTTTTCATATTTGTAATTAAAGAATCTGTCTCTGTATTCAACACTATCTGGTGCGTTCAAGTATTTAAGCTTTGAGAACATACCTAAATAAGTGTTTTTAGGTAATTCGTGAGTTAGACGAAACATAAATTGAGCGAATAATTCTCTTTTTACGTGACCAACGTTCTCGTTATCCATTAGTACTTCAACTTTCGTTTTACTAACACCTTTTTTGGATTCTCCTTTAGCTCCACCAACTTGAGCAGTAGCAAAAGGTGGATTAATATATACTAACCAAGTGATTGAATCGTCTTTTAACTCGTCTCTTAATTTTTTTGGTAGTTTCCAATTTGGCTCAAATGGTAGATTGTCTTTTGTTAGTAAGTACTCGACATCATCATTCAAATAGTCATATTGAAAACAAGTTGCGTTTGGAAAAACTTTATTAAGGTGGTCTGCTTCACTTGCGTGAAGTGTGGACATATATAAATATTTATAAGCCTCTGCTGGCAAGTGATACTCAAGGTTACCTGTTCCAGCAGCCATATCCCAAATTCTATATTTTCCGGATTTGTACCAATTTTTGCCAAGAACTTCTGAAATATAGTGAATAGCCTTTTTACCAAATCTTAAAGGTGTATAAAACTCTCCTTCGAATCTTCTTTGGTTCTCATCAGTTAGTCTATCTAATTTGGCGTGAATACCATTTATAGTTTCCTGGCTTGTAATGTAGTCATAAACTCCCCAAAAATAATCATAGTCTTTCATCAAGACTTTTTGGGTTTTTGAGTTTTTGTCTTCGAACGTGAAAACTACTCTACTGTTTTCCCTATCTACAATTATCTTATCCTTTTGAATATTAGATAAAAAGTAAAATGAGTCTTTGTAACCATTTACAATGTACTTCCCTAAAATGTTTTTCCAATGGTCAAATACAGCTTCAAAGTTTTCCTCATTAATTACTTTCTTGTCTCCAAAATCCATAATTATTTGTGGATTCAGAGCATTTTCAAGGTTCTTTTTGAAGGCAGAATGTTCTCCTTTAAGATTTATTCTATAAACGTGTAGATTTCTTGTTTCAGGTTCTTTTACGAGATGGTCAATTAATCTTTGGTCAGGTTTGCTTGGTGGGTTTTCCCAATTATAAGAGTCATTAGAATAATAGTTTGACCACTTATTTGTTTCTGTTATGGATGCTTCATTCTTATCGGCTAAACACAAAAAGTATGGAATCACCTTTTGAGCTTCTCCATATTTCAAACGTCTGATATAATAAAGTGATTGAGCAAGAATTGTCGCTAATGCTTTTAAATTTTGAAAGTTTTTATCGTATTTAAATTCGAATAATACTTGTGGGGTATACAAATCGTGTTTGTCAGCAGTATCGTAGTCAATTTTGAAGTATTTAGCATAAATTGCTTTTACCGTTTCTTCCGTCTTTGCAGCTTTTAATTTTGTCTTAAATTCTTCAAATGTCATATTTCAATTTTCGTTTTTTCCACATTGGCTACAACTTATGTATGCACGCATTGCGTATATGCCTGTCTTATTTTATTTCGTATATACCTAATTATCCTGATTAAAGCGAGAGTTTTGGAACTTAGTAAACGAGATGAATCCCAACCCACCAACACTTAAAAACAGACATAAATACCCAAGCCAATCTCCAAATTTGGTGTAAATGGTTTTGGTGGATTTTGATGGAACATCAAAAGTGAATCCGGTTCGTTCCCAGTAGTTGGTTTTCTGGAGTACATTGCCTTCAGGATCTATGATGCCGGAAAATCCGTTGTTTGCACTTCTCACGATCCAGCGATCAAATTCGATGGCTCGTAATCGTGCGTAAGCAAAATGCTGATAATGTCCACTGGTATTTCCCCACCATCCGTCGTTAGTGATAATGGTTATAAAGTCAGCTTCGTCTTTTACAAACTCTCTGATCCATGATGGATACACAGAATCATAACAGATCAATCCCTGAGTGGTAAAACTGTTTGTTTTTAGGGAAGTAGCTTCTGATCCTTTTCCGAATTGCATGATCTTACCCCAATCCAGCCAACCGAAAACATCTATATTATTGAAGAACTCCACGAATGGGAACCGTTCTACAACGGGTACCAAGTTATGTTTGTCGTAACGAGTGCGTTCGCCATCTGCATTAACATAAAGAGCGGCGTTAAAGTAGTTTCTTGCTCGTCCATTAACCATATCTCTGTACAAAGTTGGAGGCTCTTCATACAGTTCAAATAAACCGGTTCCGGTAATCAACGAAGCATTCCAAGCTTGGGCTGAATCTGAGATGCTGTAAGCAGTTCTGGAATTCATGTAGATTCCTGCGTCAACCGCATTTTCAGGCCAAACGATCAATTCCGTATCGTCGGTTATCACTTTGTTCGTGATGCTGAAAAGACTGTCCATCAACACAGAATGGCTGCCTAATCCACCATGACTTTCATAAGAATCATGATTGGGTTGAATGACAGCTACGCTGGTTGTTTTGATCGCCGGTTCTTCAGTAGAGCCTAAAAACATCATGAGTGAAATTCCGGATGGTAATAGCAGGGCAAAAGTAGCAGCCAGAGCAATAGATTGCTTTTTATTTTTAAATGCCAGAAAAGCTAAAGAGCTGGTAAAGATCACCCAAAAAGAAATCCCAAGATGTCCCGTAGCAGAGATGTACTGGATCAAAGAAACCTGATTTGCCCATGCATTTCCAAGTGTTAACCAAGGCCAAGAAAGATCCCAGTTGTGGTGCAGGAACTCATAACTCACCCAAATGGAAGCTTGTAACAGAGCGATCAGCCATGCTTTATCAAATCGTTTTGAGCAAACCCTAAAAAGAACCAGCGGAATAGTCATGATAGCAGCGTTTGCCAGTACAGCTGCAATTCCGGCGACCAGACTTGCCATCATTAACCAGTAGGTTGTGATCAAATTCCAGACTACAAATCCCGCATAACTGTAATAAGCCAGTTGTTTATTGGAATCACATTTATCAGCCAGTAAAAATAAAAGTATAAAAGCGGGAAAACTCAGAAAGGACAGATCAACAGGAGGGAAGCTTAATCCGAGAAGAACTCCGGCTGTGATAGATAATGCCCATTTGTTTTCGAGAAATTTGTTCATCAATTATTTCTTATTCGATTTTTGGGAATTAGTACAATATAAGTCATCCAGAGCGATAGCGAAGGATCTTCACGACTATAATTTGCTTCTACAAATACTTGAAGATTCTTCGCTATCGCTCTGAATGACTCTTTAATTTTAGATAAACTCAAATTTAAAAATCCACTTATCATTCCGAATACCCTTTTCCTGCAACAACAACAGCAATTTCACCTTTTATGGAAGTTCTGTTTTCAAAATCTTCTTTCAATTCTGAAATAGGAGCTCGTACCACTTCTTCAAATTTCTTGGTGAGTTCACGGGCAACGGCTGCCAATCGTTCCGGCTCAAAATGCTCTTCCAGTTCTTTGAGTAATTTCACAATGCGATGCGGACTTTCATAAAAGACGATCGTTCGTTCTTCTTCAGCCAGTTCTTTCAGTCGTTTTTGTCGTCCCTTTTTTGGCGGAAGAAATCCTTCGAAGCAATATTTATCGCAGGGAAGTCCGCTTGCCACCAAAGCCGTAGTAACAGCATCAGGTCCGGGGATAACGGTAACTGTAATTCCTTCTTGTTTAATAGCTCGAACGGCTAAAAAACCCGGATCAGAAATACCCGGCATTCCCGCATCAGAGATCAATGCAACCGATTGTCCACCTCTCAAAATATTCAATACGTGTTCAACTTTATGATGTTCATTATGAAGGTGAAACGAAAATTTAGGAGTGTTTATTCCAAAGGCGGTCAATAGTTTGCCGGAAGTACGAGTGTCTTCACAAGCAATATGACCTACAGATTTTAAAACCTCTACCGCCCGGGGGGAAAGATCACCAAGATTACCAATCGGAGTAGCTACAATGTAAAATGTTGACACGAATAAAAATGATTTGAAAAAATTTCGGAATGAAATTATACAATTTAGAATTAACTTAAGATATTGATTATTGAACAATACTTAATTTTTAATTGAACGACATGAATTTTACGCCTTCAGGTTTAAATCACATTACTATTCGGGTAAACAGGATCGATGCTTCCAAAGAATTTTACGGAGACATTCTTGGTTTTGAAGTTATAAGAACTATGGGGCAGAGTATGGCTGTGTACGATATTGGAGGTGGAGATACCATGGTGATCGTAGAAGCGGAAACCAGTTACGACCCAACTTCCAGAGATTTTCGTGTTGACCATTTTGGGTTTTATGTGGAAACACCGGAGAAAATAGATGAGCTGGCAAAATACTTCAGAGAAAAAGAAGTAACGATCATGAGCGGTCCGGCAAACAGAAAAAAGGGAAGATTCTTATTTATAGCTGATCCTGATGGGAATATGATCGAGTTTATGTACGAGGAAAAATAAAAGGCCACTGAAGCACGAAATCACTAAAACTTTTGTGCTTCAATGATTTTGTGGCAGTACTGATTGCTCTAGTTCCATAGCCCAGCTGCGGAACTAGCAAAAAACTAAACTCGAGTTCTTTCTCACCAATAATTCTAAAGATCGGTGTATGTGGAAGCTTTTCCTGAAATCTTCAAGACTAAAGCAGTAGGTGTACGAAGGTAATTTAGCAACACTTTTTAAACTGTAGCCACTCAGGGTCATCCCGAACTTGTTTCGGGATCTTTGTAAGGAATAGTTCTTGAAGCTGTCTGAATTACCCTAAACAAAGGCTAGGTATATTTTCATACTAATTCGAAGAATTATGATCCAGTGTTAAAGGATTGGTATGAAACATTAAAAGACCGGGAATCAAGAAAAAAAATTAAAGCCTTTTCGTAAGATCCCGAAACAAGTTCGGGATGACCCTATATATTTTACTGTTCAAAAACTGTCATCAAATTATTTATCATTTATAGGGATGATCTGAATTTTTATTGTTAGTCCACTTTGTTATTTTGGGATATGAGCAATAAAAACAGGATAGGTCAGTCACTAAAATAAAAGGCCACTAAAACACAAAGTCACTAAAAATTTTATGTGCTTCAGTGATTTTGTGGCTGCACTGATTATGAAAAACAAGATAGAAAGAGAATTAGAACAAAAAGAATTTGAAAGTGAGATAGAAAGAGCTCTCCGCAAGCAGGAATATGATAAGGAATTCGAGGAAAAACTAGACAGTGATTACCATCCTGCTGCTTTATTCGCTATCCGATTCTTTGGAAATTTAACGATTGGTTTTGTCTTCTATATGATCTTCAATTGGCTGGGAGGGAGGTACATTTATATGATCTCTCCTGAAGTTGCAAACGGAATGAAAACTATTATACATGTAATAATAGTTGGTGTAGCTCTTATTGGAGCAATCACAAAAAAATCGCCCTGGGAAAGATTTCTCAGGTAAATTCGATCACTTCTGAATTTCTGATATCAAAATAATCTTCCTCATCCCAATTGGTGTTGATCACGATTCCGCCCATCAAATAGAGTTTTTTCCCTACAAGTGCATCTTTACAATCATGAATAAGTTCTTTCAGATCGTTGTGAATTTTTTCATAAGCTTTTTCAGTCACTTCTTTGATCTGATCGTCAGCGCTTAGTATTTGGTCTCTTTCTGCATTAAGCATCTTAACAACCTGAGCTTGCTGATAATCAGATGCGGTTCCTTCACCAATAGTTGACGGATTTTGAATTGCAGATAATCCGGCAATGAGAGAACCGCAACAAGTAGAGTTAGAATCTTGTCTTTGGCGAAGGATTTCTCCGGCTATACCTTCTTTGGATACTCCTATATGCGGACCATATAAAATAAAAGCTCCTCCTTTATCCGGAATATGACTTGCAAAAGCCATTACACCCGTTTTTCCTGTAAACGGTAGTCCTGAGATTCCGCCAAATCTGAACGGACCGGGTCCCACAAACAATCGGCTGAAAATATTGAATGAGTTATTTACTTCATCAGAACAGATAGAAGTCCCCCAAATAGTTCTGGATAAAATGAACCCATTAAGATTTAACTCGCTGGTAATTTTCTGTTCCAGTGCTCTTATTTCAATAGCTTTTGGGTATTGTGCTTTAACAGACATGTAAATTTTTTGATATCCGGTTTAAAATTCTTGAGCCAAAATAAAAAAAATCTACAGGAATATTCGAGCATCTATCAGGAAATCTTTCATTAAAAAGAATTATAGTATCTATCTCATAATTGGTGTAATTAATGCTTATCTTAGGAGCTTATTGAATTGTGAGTTCGCGATAAGACTGGAAATTTTACTTCTGTAACAACCTTCAGGTTTATAGATCATTGCTGGCTTTTATGAATCAAGCAGTCTCGCTTGCCTCTTGTCATTAGCTCACCTCTTTTACCTAAAATGACCCGGGCAGGAATACTCACAGCATAGTTTTTGAACGGGATAAAAACGATTAAAAAATATGCCAACGTTCAAAGAACTAGGTCTTAAACAAGAACTACTCGACGCAGTAGAAAAATTAGGGTTCACACAACCTACTAAAGTACAGGAATTAGCTATTCCAACTATTCTTGAATCGCAACGAGATCTTATTGCTCTTGCTCAAACAGGAACGGGAAAAACAGGAGCTTTCGGGCTACCTTCACTTCATCAAATTGATACTAATTCTGACGATGTTCAGGTATTGGTACTTTCACCAACACGTGAACTAGCTATTCAAATAGCTCGGGATCTTAAGGATTTCGCAAAGTATCAGAAAGCAGTTAAAACTGTAGCGGTTTATGGTGGAGCAAATATCTCTACTCAAATTAAGGCGCTCAGAAATGGCTGTCAGGTTGTAATTGGTACACCAGGTCGTATGCTTGATCTCATCAATAGAAAACAATTAGACGTTCGCAATGTTCGTACTCTAGTATTGGATGAAGCAGATGAAATGCTGAATATGGGGTTTCAGGATGATCTGGATGCAATTTTAAAAGATACACCTAAGGAAAAGCAAACGCTTTTATTTTCTGCAACTATGCCAAAAGGTATTGCAAAGATTGCTAAGAAATACATGAATAACCCGAAAGAAATTGAAGTGGGAGAGCGTAATGCCGGAGCAAAAAATGTAGAACATCATTATTACATGGTTCATGCAAAGAATCGTTTTGAAGCTTTAAAGCGAGTCACAGATATGAACCCGGATATTTACGGAATAATCTTTTGCAGAACTCGCCGCGAAACAGCTGAAATTGCTTCTAAGCTAAATAAAGACGGATACGATGTAGATTTACTTAATGGAGATCTTTCACAAGCTCAGCGTGATGATGTGATGGATAGATTCCGTACCAAAGACCTGCAATTATTAGTAGCAACTGATGTAGCTGCTCGTGGTTTAGATGTTAACGAATTAACTCACGTAATTAACTACAATCTACCGGATGACTTAGAAGTGTATATCCACAGAAGTGGACGTACAGGACGTGCAGGAAATTCAGGAATCTCAATTTCGATTATACATACCAGAGAAACCGGAAGAATCCGTGCACTGGAAAAGATGTCTGGTAAAGACTTCATTAAAAAAGAAGTGCCAAGTGGTGAAGAAATTTGTGGTATCAGAATGCTGAATTTGATTGATACTGTAAAAGAAACCAAAGTGAATGAAGAACAGATGGCAAAATTTTTGCCGGAAGCGTTAGAAAAACTTGCCGATCTAGAACGAGATGACCTGATTAAACATTTTCTGGCAGTAGAATTCAACCAATTTCTGGAATACTATTCCAACTCAAATGATTTAAATGCTTCAGGTGGTGGCGACAGACGAAAAGGAAACAACGATAGAGGTAGCAGGAATGATCGTGGTGGAAGAAGTGGCGGTAGAGATCGTGGAGTAACCGAAGCAGGTTATGAGCGTTTTTTCATCAATGTTGGCCGACGAGACGGACTAAATCCTGTTCGTTTAATGGGATTGGTAAATGAGCAATTAAATGGTTCAAAACCTGATTTTGGTAAGATCGATCTTCAAAATAACTTCTCATTCTTTGAAGTAGAATCAGGGTATGAAAGCGCATTGACTAACAGTGTAACCGGTGCTAAATTTGAAGGCAGAGATGTTGCCGTTGAAAGAGCTCAAGATGAAAAGAAGAGCAATTCCGGCGGTGGAAGAAGCGGCGGCGGAAAAAGAAAAAGTAACGATGGCGGTTTTCCAAAAGGAAAGCGTAAAACCGGTAATCGAAAAAGAAGCAGAAAATGAGCCAATTTGATGTAGTCATTTTAACAGAATCCAGATATTTGAATCCGGAGAAAGTGAATGACTACATTCAAAACATTTTAACGGAAGAGGAACTGCTCAAAAAAGCTTTAGAGAAACACGATCTAAAAGTGGTTCGTAAAGATTGGGCAGATCCTGATTTCGACTGGACTTCAACCAAATCCGCTATTTTCAGAACTACCTGGGATTATTTTGATCGGTTTGAGGAATTTCAGCAATGGCTGGATCGTGTTGAAACTCAAACAATACTGATCAATCCAATTTCGACCATCCGCTGGAATATAGATAAACATTATCTCCGGGATTTAGAGAAAAGGGGTATCAGAATTGTAGAGACGTTGTACATCAAGAGAGGAGAAAGCAGATCTCTTTCAGATATTTATACCGAAACAGGTTGGGAAGATGTGATCTTAAAGCCAACCGTTGCCGGAGCAGCTCGCCATACCTATAAACTCAACTCGGGTAATATTGAAGATCATGAAGCAGTTTTTGGAAAACTAATTGCAAAAGAAGATATGATGCTTCAGCCATTCCAGTATAACATTGCCACGAAAGGCGAGATTTCGTTTATGGTGATGGGAGGGAAGTTTACCCATGCTATTCTTAAAAAAGCAAAATCAGGAGATTTCAGAGTACAGGATGATTTTGGTGGAACCGTTCATAATTATGAAGCTTCATCAGAGGAAATTTCTTTTGCCGAAGAAGTAGTACATGCTTGTAATCCATTACCTGCGTACGCTCGTGTAGATGTAATGTGGGATAATGATGATCAACTAGCTGTTTCCGAAGTTGAATTAGTTGAGCCGGAATTATGGTTCAGAGAATGTCCTGAAGCTGCGGATGTTTTGGCTAGGGAAGTGGATAAGTTGATAAGGAATAAGTGAATAAGTGAATAAGTGATTTTTCACCTTATCCATCTATCTACAAATTATATGATTTTAAAAAATCATATTCACTTATTTGCTGAATAACTTCTCAAGGTTTACAACTCTTTCCTTTAACATTTAGACTCTCAAAACCCCACGAAACCCTCTCGCTGCATAATATGAATCTGCACCATTGTGGTACGTAAAGACTTGATTATAACGCCGATCACAAAACAGTGCACCACCTAGTTCTCTTACCTCGGAAGGGGTTGATATCCAACTGGAAGTTTTGGTATCAAATTCACCATAAGATTGTAATTTGTAATATTGTTCTTCGGTCAAAAGCTTAATTCCCATTTCATTAGCGACATCGATTACAGAACTTTTGGGAGGATATTTTTTTCGGGATTCCAGTGCTTCTCGGTCGTAGCATAGACTTCGTCTCCCTTTCGGGCTTTCAGGTGAACAGTCTACAAAAGTATAAATTTCTGGAGTATCAGCAAGATCTACAATGTCCGGTTCTCCGCCGGTGATCTCCATTTCATTCAGAGTCCAAAGTTTGCCAGAATCAGCTTCCAACTTGGGTTGAATAGCATTCCAATCACAACCTTCATGGCGGTGCATATTTCCCTCAAAACGGGTTCTCAATGTATTGATCAATTCTTCCTTTATTACAGAACTCAATTCTTTTTTAGTAGCCATTATCGGGTCTTATTTTAGTCGTTCCAGCTTTCCTTTTCGTTTAACGATGTTTTTGTAATCCCACTGAATTTCCCGTGATTTCTCGAGCCATCGTTCAAGATTTTTGGTATTGATCTGATCAACATCAGTATACCTTATTGAAGCATCTTTGAACTTTCCGGTTCCGGGCTTTAGTTGATCTTCTTCGAAGCCCATGCCACTCCAGAACATCAATCGAATGCAGTCTTTCAGTTTACTGTACCCAACAATCGGGTTTCCATCCAAAAACCAAACCGGATGAGCATGCCACATCTTGTTTTCTGCTTCAGTAAGCGTTTTATTGATCTCCTTGTAAAGTAGATCGCAGATATTTTTATCTGAATCAGCCTGTTTGTCGTGATATGCTTTGATGTCTTTTTTCATCTAAGTAAATAAATAGTGTGGAGGATATCTTATCTACTTATCCACATATTTACAAATTGATTTTGTAATTAAGTTGAGTTTAGATTTAATTTCATATTCACCAAACAATTGTTGTTATGAATGATCAATGGAAAAGCTTTACAAAGAAAATAGCTGTTAAAGCACCAATGCAAAAGATCTATGATGCATGGACTACTCAGGAAGGTTTAGAAAGTTGGTTTCTGAGAAGTGCAGGATCAACCAAGAAGGATGGAAGTAAACGTCCTGCAGTTGAACACTACGAACCCGGAGATATGTATTACTGGATGTGGTTCGGCTTTCCGGATTCTGTGTATGAAGAACGAGAGGTATTGGAATTAAACGGCAAAAATTACTTCCGTTTTATGTTTACCAATGAATGTGATGTAGAGGTTAAGCTATCGCAAATTGACAAAGAGTATGTTATGGTTGAAGTTACTCAAAACAATATTCCAATTGAGGAAGATCCAAAAAAGAACTTATATGTAGGCTGTGGGGAAGGATGGTTGTTTTATATGACCAATTTGAAATCAATTCTGGAGGGAGGAATTGATCTTCGAAATAAAGACGAGAGTTTGAAAGGAGTTTTTAATGCGTAAACAGTGATTAGAGATTTAGTTATTGGTTATTCTCAATCAACAAACAACGGCTAATTTCGGAAACATAAATTATAAGGCAAGAATAAAAATCCTCCTTCGAAGGAGGTGTCCGCCGGCTGGCGGACGGAGGATGTTGTGAAGTTTATAAACTCAAAAACTTCACAACATCCCTCTGATCTCACACAAGTGTTCGATCGGTCTCCCTTCGAAGGGAGATTTTAAAGCTTTGTAGGATTCGGTGCATCTCCGTACACTTCTTTTGGATCGAATACTTTTTCTGATTCTTCGAAGGCTAACTCGCCGTCTTTTTCAAAGAATGCATCACCGGTTGGTACGCTTCTGTAAAAACAAGAACGGTAACCAACGTGACAGCTTGCTCCATTGCCCTGAACTTCAACACGTAGCCAAACACAATCCTGATCGTCGTCAATTCTCATTTCTTTAACGATCTGTGTCAAACCGGAAGTTGCGCCTTTGTGCCATAAAGTTTCTCTGCTTCGGCTGTAGTACACTGCTTCGCTTAGCTCTATGGTCCTCTTGAATGCTTCTTCATTCATGTATCCATGCATAAGTAGCTCGCCGGAAGTATAATCAGTGGTTACTACAGGAATTAATCCATCTTCCTGAAATTTGGGAGCCAGATCGTTGGCTTCTTCTACTTGTTCTACGGATAGTCTTTCTTTGAATTTTATGTTGCTCATAATTAATTCTGACACACCCCTGAATCCCCTCTCAAGAGGGGACATGGAGTAAAGGTTCTTTATTAGTTTTGAAAATTAGTTGTGTTATTTCTGATCGCTTTCATCATTGGAAATTCCCTGTTCATCATTGGATATTCGAGGAGGAACCGGATCATGTCCATCGCCACCCCAGGGGTGACAACGGCCAATTCTCTTAATTCCCAGCCAAAATCCTTTTAATGGTCCCCATTCCTTCACAGCATCAATCATATACTGAGAACAAGTTGGGGAATATCTGCAACTACTTCCCAACCAAGGAGAAATAGCAAGCTGATAAAAACGTACAAGTCCGATGAGTAACTTGCTGAATATGGTTTTCAGCAGGTTCATCAGTCAATTTTGAAGGAAGTTCCTTCTTTTCCATCCATGAGCTGTACGCCAAGCTCTTTCAGGTCATCCCGGACTTTATCCGAGAGTGCAAAATTCTTGTTTTCTCTGGCTTCTTTCCTGATCTCTATAAGAAGTTCCACAAGTCCTTTGGTCAATTCCTCATTGCCTCCGGCGTTTTCCTGTGGCCAGATACCAAGTACATCATCAACAACCGTTTTGATAACAGACTTAACTTCTTCGATATTTGAAGGAGTCTTCTGGTCGTTGATCAATTTTCTGATCTCTTTCAGTTTTTCAAAAACAACTGCAATTGCTTTTGCTGAATTGAAATCATCATTCATTACTTTCTCAAAAGAGGATTTAAAGCCTTCGATATCGAACGATTCTCCGGAGCCATTTTCTGCTTTCTCAATAGTTGAAATAATGGAATGAAGGTTCTTCAGCCCTGTTTCAGCAGCTTCCAAAGCATCTTCTGAAAAATCTGTAGTACTTCTGTAATGACTTTGAAGTAGGAAAAATCGAATTACCTGAGAATCCCATGCTCTGGTTAAAAGCTTGTGTTCTCCTGTAAAAAATTGATGGAGATTGATCGCATTCCCCAATGATTTACCCATTTTTTGTCCTTCAAGGGTAACCATGTTATTATGCATCCAATACTTTACAAACTGAGCATCATGAGCACATTCTGACTGAGCGATCTCACATTCATGATGCGGAAATTGGTTCTCTAATCCACCGCCGTGGATATCAAAGCTTTCACCTAAATATTTGGTGCTCATAGCAGAACACTCAATATGCCATCCGGGATAACCAACTCCCCAGGGAGAGTCCCATTTCATTAAATGATCATCTTCAGCTTTTTTCCAAAGAGCGAAATCAGCAGGATTCTTTTTGTCTGAAGCAGATTCTACACGAGTACCGGATTCAGCTTCTTCAGTTTTTCTACCACTGAGTTTTCCATAATCCTCATCAGAATGGACATCAAAATAGACATTGCCATCTACATTGTAAGCGTGTCCATTTTGGATCAATTTCTCGATCATGGCAATTTGCTCAGGAATGTGTCCGGTAGCACGTGGAGCAATATCAGGGCGGAGGACGTTCAAAGCATCCATATCACGGAAATATGTGTATGTGTACTTTTCAGCAATTTCCATTGGATCGACTTGCTCCAATCGAGCTTGCTTACCAAGCTTGTCTTCGCCTTCTTCTCCGTCGCCAACTAAATGTCCAACATCTGTAATATTCTGAACGTAGCGAACTTTATAACCGAGATACCGGAGGTAACGCAAAACCAGATCAAAAGAAACATAGCTTTTGGCATGACCGAGATGGGCATCACCATAAACCGTTGGACCACACACATACATCCCCACAAACGGAGGGTTCAGTGGCTCAAAGTCTTCTTTTTTTCTAGTAAGTGTATTGTAAACCTGTAGTTTTTGTTCAGACAAAACGATTAGAGTTCAGTGTCAGTTTTGATGAAGTCAATAAATTTACGTTGAGTTGCTTCCTCTTTGAAAGCACCTCTGAATTCTGTAGTAATGGTACTGCTGCTTACATCACGAATTCCACGAGTTGATACACATAAATGTTTACTGTCGATAAAAACAGCAACATCATCAGTTTCCATTGCTTCAGAAAGAGCGTCGGCGATTTGCAAAGTCAAGCGTTCCTGGACCTGTGGTCTTCGTGAAAAATAATCTACCAAACGATTGATCTTGGACAACCCGATCACTTTACCTGATGCAATATAAGCTACGTGAGCCTTGCCGATAAATGGAAGAAAATGGTGCTCACAAAAAGAAGTCACCTGAATGTTCTTCTCCATCACCATATCGTTATAATCGTAATTATTGCTAAAAGTACGGGCTTCAGGCTTGTTTTTTGGATCAAGTCCGTTAAAAATTTCTTTCACAAACATTTTAGCAACCCTGTATGGAGTTCCTTTAAGGCTGTCGTCGTTGAGATCTAAACCAAGAGTTTCCATGATCTCTTTGAAATGATCCTGAATGATGTCAATTTTTTCTGAATCCGAAAGATCAAAAGCATCATCACGGAGCGGAGTAAGTTCTGAAGTACCAATGTGCGCTTCACCAAGGTCTTCAGCGGTAATTTTGTCTAAGTCTAAGTTATCCAAGTGTAAAGGGATTTTCTTTATTGATTATTAAGCCGTTTAGGTTGCTTAAAACCGAATTTGAAAGTTAAGGGTTCCGATGATTAAATACGAATATCCAATAATGAATATCGAATATTCAATATCCAATTGGCAGGAGCTAACTTAAGGATGGATATTCCTTACTGAATGTTGGATATTCTGAAAACTTAACACTGAGAACTAATCACTTATAACTTTCTTGAAAATGATAAAACACATTGTAATGTGGAAACTGAAACCGGTTGCCGAAGGAAAAACTAAACAGGAAAACGCTGAGATTATGAAAGAGCTGTTGGAAGGACTACCCGCGAAAATTAAGGAGTTGGACTCGGCAGAAGTTGGGATAAATATTTTGAGCGGTGATGATGAGGCTATTTGTGATGTAGTTTTGACAACGATTTGTGAAGATACTGAAGCTTTAAATGCGTATGCAGTTCATCCGGAGCATCAGATGGTGGTGCAGTTTATAAAGAAGGTAGTTACTGAGCGAAGAGTAGTCGATTATGTTTAAAAGTGAAAAGTGAACTCAACACTAAAAACTCATAACTCAAAACTAGAATGGAACCAGTAGAGTTACCTATTGACGGAATTTTAGACCTGCATCTATTCAGTCCTAAAGAGTTGGGAGATTTGATTCCTGATTATATTGAAGCTTGTTTAGAGAAAGATATCTATTCCATTCGGATCATTCACGGAAAAGGGAAGGGCGTGCTTCGCAGAACGGTTCATAGTTTGTTGGATAAAAATGAGTTTGTTGTTTCCTATCGTTTGGCGGATGACAGAAGCAGTTGGGGAGCTACATTGGTGGAGCTGAAGAATAGTTAATTGTTATTGGTTATTAGTTTTTTGTGCACCACTATTCACAAATAACCATTAACTATTAACTTTGATTAAATCTGTAATCTTTAAAAAAAGCTGTATCCTTAAATTTGAAAAATGATATCTATCTAAATCTATCCAAAATTGAAGAAACTATTTGAACACCATATTGCTCGTATTGATAGAAAGATCGAGTTATATATTAAGCTGAGTAGTAAAATATCGAGAGCACGGTTGACTATTTTTATTGTGACTTTGCTTTTCGCTTTTCTGGCAAGTGGTCGTTTACATGAATTAGTGTATTCAGCGATTTTGATCGCCGCAGTTATCGTATTTCTCGATCTGATGGGTAGACATAAAAAAGTTGAGCAATTCATTGAAAAACTTGGATTTCTGAAGCAGGTAAAAGGAGAGCAAATTGCACGGCTGGAGCTGAACTGGGATGAAATACCCTTCAGAGATATAAACAGAGATAAGTATTTGAGCCATCCTTACGCCCAGGACTTGAACATCATTGGGAGAAGATCATTGTTTCAGTTGATGGATACATCCATCTATGAAGGTAGCTCAAAAGTGCTTTCGGCCTGGCTACTCAATCAATCTAAAGATGTTGAACCAATAAAAAAGCGACAGCAATTGATTCAGGAATTAGCTCCACTACAATTATTCAGAGACAAACTCAGAGTAGAGGCATTATATACTAAAAGTAAAGCGGGTAGGTATGAGTGGAATATGGAGCAAATGTTAGACTGGCTACGACTTCCAAAGAAAACAGGATTTTTGCTTCCGCTTTTGATCATGATCATTCTCTCGGTCTCAAATATTACTTTGGGAATTTTAGCAATGATCGGTAAGCTCAGCAGTGTATATGTTGTGTTCTCGTTTGTCAGTTATCTTACCGCTCTTAAATTTACCGGTGATAAGGTAAAAGGATTGTTTGACGCTGCTTTTCAAATGGAGAAACTACTGGGAAGTTTCAGTAATATTTTGAGTCATGTTGAACGATTTAAAGCGAGTGATGACAAAGAAATATCACAATTCTTGAAGGTATATCAGGAAGAAAAAATTAAACCATCTGTTGTTCTGAAAAAAGTAAGAAGGTTTTCTGTAGCAGCATCCGTCCAAAAAAATCAAGTCTTGGGTCCGCTTATAAATTTAGTTATTCCCTGGGATCTGTATTTTTCGATGCGACTGGAAAACCTCAAAGAGGAATTGGAGCCAAAAATCACAAAATGGCTCGATAAGTTTTATGAACTGGAAGCCTTAAATTCTATGGCTAATTTTGCTTTTCTGAATGGCGATTATTCTTTCCCAACATTCAATAAAGATGCTGATGCTTTGTTTAAGGCAGAAGAACTTGGTCACCCGCTGATTCCCGAAAACCAAAAAGTAGCTAACGATTTTGAAATACATTCCGGAAAAGATCTGTTTCTCATAACCGGTTCAAATATGGCGGGTAAAAGTACATTTCTCAGAACGGTGGGAATCAATTTGGTTTTGGCTTATTCCGGAGCGCCTGCAAATGCTAAATCATTAAATACAGGGTTGTACAGAATCTTTACCAGCATCAATGTTAACGATTCTCTTGGTGATGGTTTGTCTCATTTCTACGCTGAAGTAAAGCGTCTTCGGGAATTATTAGACGAGTTAAACAAAGATGAAGATCAGCCATTGTTCTTCTTTGTGGATGAGATCTATAAGGGAACAAATAACAAAGAGCGTTATGCCGGTAGTGCAGCTTTTCTGAGAGAAGTAGCCGGGAAGAATGGAATCGGAATGGTTTCCACGCACGATCTGGAACTTGCTGATCTGGAATCTGAAATCGATGCATTGAGCAACTGGCATTTCGTGGAGTCTATCGAAGGTGGTAAAATGAGTTTCGAATACAAGCTGAAATCAGGTCCATGCCCAAGTACAAATGCTCTGGAAATAATGAGAATGGAAGGGTTGCCTGTTTGAGAGAGTTCTTAGTTTTGAGTGATGAGTTTTGAATTACAAAGCTTAGCTCAAAACTCTTAACTAATCACTAAAAACTATTTTGTAACCTTTCCGAAAACTGTAAGTAGGTAGAAGCTGAACCTAAACTTTTATTTGTAATGACATTTTTTCGCACCTCAATTCTGTTTCTCGCATTTCTGACTTTTGCTTGTACAACAAACCATGAAAAATATACCTTTGAATATGCGGAGCCGGAGGATCATGGATTTTCACAATCAGGATTGGATTCTTTATCTGCTTTTTTAGAAGAAAAAGGCTCTTCATCTATGATCTTAATGGTTGATGAAAAGATCATCTTTGAATGGGGTAATACAGAACAAGTTCACACCATTCATTCTATCAGGAAATCAATGTTGAATTCCATTTTTGGAATTGCTGTACATGATGGATTGATAGACACTAATGCTACGATTTCTGAACTTGGAATTGATGATATACATGGGTTAACAGATGGTGAGAAAAGTGCACGGGTAGCAGATCTGTTGAAATCAAGATCAGGAGTTTATCATAGTGCAGCAGCGGTTTCTGAAGGCATGCTAAGAGGAAAACCCGAAAGAAATTCAAAAGAACCCGGATCTCATTATTACTACAACAACTGGGATTTTAATGTGCTGGGATATATTCTGGAAGAGAAAACGGGAGAAAGTATTTTCGAATTATATAATGAACAGATTGCAAAACCATTGGGTATGCATCATTTTGATGGGCGCTACGAGTCTTTTGATGCGGATACCATTCAAAATGAATCTGATTTTGAACTGCCTCTAACGAGTGGATTCTATCAGTACGAAAGATCAAAATCAAAATATCCGGCTTATCATTTCAGGATGTCTGCAAAAGATATGGCGTTGTATGGACAACTATATTTAAACAAAGGAAAGTGGAACGGTTCTCAGATCATTTCGAAATCCTGGATAGAAGAAAGCACAAAACCACATTCTATTTATAATGAACGATTTGGTTTAGCTTACGGAATGCTTTGGAGTGTTCTTGCGCCAACAGAAAACAGATCAGGCGGATCATTCTATCATACAGGAACCGGGGTTCATATGCTTGGAGTATATCCGTCTTCGAATATGGTGCTTGTTCACAGAGTAGATACAGAAAAAGAATACACCTTTACCGGAAATGATCTGCTTACAATGATAGATCTGGTTTTTGAGGCTAAACTTTAATAACAAGCCCGGATGCTTTAGATATAATTATAATGGAAGAGTCAGCTATTTTGGGAAAGTTCTTAGTTTTGAGTGATGAGTTTTGAATTACTGAAGCCTAGCTCATAACTCAAAACTCAAAACTCTTAACTCTTAACTAATCACTAAAAACTATTTTGTAACCTTTTCCATAATCATAAGTGTAACCAACAGAACACGAAACTTCGGGCATTGAGACGGTAAATAAGTGAACTCAACTACAGATAAAGCTTTAATGATGAAAGTAAAGGATGGCGATCTGGATAAACTAGGTCTGCTATTCGAACGCTACAATCGACCGCTTTACAGTTTTTTTTACAAGAAAACGTTTCAAACCGATGTGAGTGAAGATCTTGTTCAATCGGTGTTCGAGCGCATGCTCAAATATCGAAGCACCTATTCAGGATCAGGGGCATTTACAACATGGATGTTCAGCATAGCTCGTAATGCGCATATTGATCATTATCGCCAAAATAAAAAGCATAATGAAAAAGAAGAGCTTGATGAAGATCGAATGGGTGATGTCCCTCCTGAATTTGGTGAAATGGACGAGCGAACAAAACGAAAGAAGATACTTGAAAAAGCACTCGATCAACTCGATGAAGATAAGAAAGAGGTAGTGATCTTAAGCCGGTACGAAGGTTTAAAATATGCAGAGATCGCAGAGATCCAGGGAGTGACTGAAAGTGCAGTAAAAGTAAGATTCTTTAGGGCAATGAAAGATTTAAAAAACATTGTACACACATTAAGTGAGGAATACAGTGATGAATGAAAAATATGAAGAACTGATCGCCGAATATTTGAACGGTGAATTAGATGAACAAGAAACAGCAAGGGTAGAAGCTCTGATTGCCAGCGGTGAGATCGATATGATCGACTTTAAGGCGATGGAACAACTACACAACGAGCTGGAAATCGTTTCTACACCGGAGCCATCTTCGGAAATGAGTAACAGGTTTTATGCAATGTTGGAAGAAGAAAAAGCTTCTGCAAAACCGATGTTTAACATTTCGGAAAAACTAACTGAATTATTTGCAGCCTTAACCATGCCTCGATTGGCATATGCTTTTGTGCTCTTGATAGTCGGTGGATTTATTGGGGCACAAGTGGGCAGCAACGATTCCCAGATCAATGAATTAACAAATCAAATGCAGGACATGAGAGAGATGATGATCGTTAGTATGTTGGAAGGCGCATCCACAACGGACCGGTTGAGAGCGGTAAATATAAGTGCAGAATTACCGATAGCTGATGAAAAAGCAGTGAGAGCTCTCTTATTTACCCTCAATAATGATGAAAGCGTAAATGTGAGAGTTCAAACTATAGAAACCTTAAAGAAATGGGGTGAAGACGAAACTGTTCGGGAAGGATTGGTTAGTGCCATCGGGGCTCAAAATTCTGATGTGGTGATCATTGCACTGGCTGATGCCATGGTTGAATTAGGTCTTCAGAATTCAAAATCAGAATTCGAAAACCTGATTCAGGAAAGAAATTTAAATATCAATGTAAAAGAGAAACTACAAAGCACCATTGCGTCGCTTTAAGGAAGGAAAATCATGAAAAAGATCATAGGAATACTACTTGCAGGGTTACTTACAATTCAAGTAACTGCTCAAAATAAAAGAGTAACAGAAGGGATTGATATTCAGATAAAGAAAAGTGCATTATCTTCTGTTGATGGATTTACGATTAAAAATATAAATGGAGACCTTAAAGTTTCTGGGTACGATGGAGATGAGATTCTGATAACCGGGTCAAAAACCATTCGCAAAAAAAGAGGAGAACTCGATCAAAGAACTATTGATGAGATCTATCTTCGCCAGGAAGAGCACGAAGGAATTATCTATGTGTACGTGCAAGCTCCTGGAGTAGAAGTAAGTTTTAAAGAAGGAAAAATGAGACATTCCATGAACTGGAATCGAAACAGATGGGAAGACTACGATGAAGTCCATTTTGAATTTAATATTGAAGTAAAAATGCCCGAAAGTATGATGGTAAAAGCTTCAACTGTTAATGGTGGAAAACTCATTGTAGAGAATATGTTGAATGGAGTTGACGCCGGAAATGTAAACGGAGATGTAGTTTTAAAAGAAGTAGCTGGTAAAACTCACGCGCATACTGTAAATGGTGATATCGAAGTATATTTTGCAAAGAGTCCGACAGATGATTCACGATTTAATACTGTGAACGGAAGCATGGAAATTTATTCACCAAAAGATTTAGGTGCCGTGGTAACTTTTGAAAGTTTACATGGTGACCTCTATACAGATTTTGAGAAAGTAACTCGACTTAAATCCGAATTGAACAAGGAAAGAGACGGAAAAGGCTACAGATACCGGATTGGTAAAACCACACCTATCCAAATTGGAGAAGGTGGGGCCAAGATGGAATTCGAAACAATAAACGGAAGTGCCTACATCCGAAAAAGAAACTAAAATCAAGAAAAAGAAGAATCATGAATAAAATAATAAATACTCTATTTAGTGCATTGCTTGTGTTGGCTGTTATAAACCCTTTGGCTGCTCAGGATGATATTACTGTTCCTTTATCAAAACCAGGACAAAAAGGAATGTTAAGAATTGATCTGGTTTATGCAGATGATATTGTTGTTAAAACTCACAATCGACAGGATGTTATCGTTCAGTATGAAGGTGAAGATGACCGAGATAATAGGAACAACAGGAAAGACGGCTTGAGAAGAATTTCCTCAGGCGGTTTAAGTCTAGAGATTACTGAAGATAATAACGTGGTTAAGATAAGTAGCCAGCCACAACACAATGATCTCGAGTTAATAGTACTTGTACCAAAAAACTTTTCGCTGAAGCTAAATGCAGTACATGGTGATGTAGCTGTTGATGGCTTAGAAGGAGAAGTAGAAATAGAATCAGTTAATGGAGATGTTGAAGTATTTAATATTTCCGGCTCCGCTTTGGTGAACAGCGTAAATGGAGATATTGAAGTAAGTTTTACCAAAACAGACCCAAATGCACCGATGTCTTTTACCGGTGTAAATGGAGACATTGAAGTGAGTTTTCCGGAAAACGCAAAATTTAGTGCTAAAATGAAAACTGACTGGGGCGACGTTTACACAAACTTCGATATGGAAATAGATCGAAGTCCTACTGATACTCAGGTTTCTTCAAAAAAAGGGCAGTATAAAGTTTCCATTAATAAATGGGTTAACGGCACTGTAAATGGTGGAGGCCCTGAATATTTGTTCAAAACACTCCATGGAGATATTTCAATTCGTAAAAACTAGTAAATGAGAGTAACGATTTAAAATAAGACTCGTCTAATAATCAGAGTTAAATAAAAATGACTGCAAATTGTTTGGAGAGAACGATTTGCAGTTTCTTACCAAAGCCTTAAAACACTATTGTCATGCGGAAATTTACCATTACCCTACTATTGCTATGTCTAAATTTTGGAGTACAAGCACAACAAAATTTACCGGAAGAGAAAGAAGAGTTAAGAACAAATAACTCTAAAAAAAATAATATAGACTACCGATTCGGTTATGCACAAAACCCAACTATGGAAGCTGTTAGAATATCAGGGCAATCCATAAAGTTAGATGGTGTTCTAGATGAAGGCATTTGGGCTACGGCTCCTGTTGCTACCGGGTTTACACAGAGATCTCCAAAAGATGGAGGAAAGCCATCACAAAGAACGGAAGCCAGGATCCTGTATACGGATAATGAAGTTTATGTAGGAATAATGGCCTATGACAACGCTCCGGATTCAGTGATCGCTTCATTATTCAGAAGAGATGGTAATGAGACAAGTGATTGGGTATATGTAAGTTTAGACAGTTATAATGACAAAAGAACTGCGTTTACCTTTGCTGTTAACCCACGTGGAGTACAAAAGGATATTTTGTATTTCGATGACAGAGGGGAAGATGTTTTGTGGGATGCTGTTTGGGAAGCAGAAGCGAAAATGGTTCAAGGGGGTTGGTCAGTGGAGATGAGAATTCCAATGTCACAATTACGTTTTAGCTCCAAAGACGATATAAAATCATGGGGAGTTAACTTTCAACGTAGAATAGCGAGACATCAGGAATTTAACTTTTGGGCACCAACTTCGCAGTCAGCTTCAGGAAGTGTCTCATTATTTGGTCGCTTGAATGGTATCAGAGACTTAGAAGAACCAAACAGATTGGAGATCACACCATACGTTTCTTCAGTATTGGAAAGAGCACCCGGAAATGTAAACAACCCATACTATAATGAAAACGAGTTGGATGCCAATATTGGGGGAGATATTAAATATGGGCTTACTTCTGATCTTACCATAACAGCTACAATTAATCCCGATTTTGGTCAGGTTGAAGCTGATCCTGCTACAATCAATTTATCTCAGTTTGAACAATTCTTCTCAGAAAGAAGACCTTTCTTCCTGGAAGGAAATGAGATATTCAGATTTGGTGGTACAAAAACATTTAACAATTATGGTAATCCGAATACTTTTTATTCGAGAAGAATAGGACGTTCACCCCAAGGAAATCTATCACAAGCTAATAGTTTTTCAGGGAATAATTTATTCGATCCAAGTGAAACTGATGCTACTTATACAAACACGCCTAATCAAACCAAGATACTTGGCGCTGCAAAGCTTAGTGGTAAAACAAAATCAGGGTTATCTGTTGGAACGTTATATGCTAGAACATTAGAAGAGAATTCAGATTACACAGCAAATCTGAATAATGGTAACAGCGTTGAAGGAAGTTTCATTGCTCAACCATCAAATAATTTTCTTGTAAGCAGGTTAAAGCAAGATTTTAATGAAGGGAATACGGTAGTAGGTGGTTTCTTTAGCGGTATGAATCGAGATATTGATGATACCTATTTTGAAAACAGACTTCATAATTCTGCATTAATAACGGGAGCAGATTTTGAGCACGGTTGGAATAACAGAAAATGGATAGTTAGCGGTACAGCTTCGTTAAGCTCAGTTTTTGGTACAGCAGATGCAATAACAAGAACCCAGAATGCACCTCAAAGATATTACCAAAGACTTGATTCAGAGGGTCTTTCTATAGACACAACAAAAACCAGTTTGAGTGGTATTGCATCGGAATTAAGTTTACAGAAAGCTAGTGGTGACCACTGGACATGGTCAATAACGGGATCAATGGTTACACCGGGTTACGAAACCAATGATATAGGTTTCCAAAACAGAGCTGATTATAGAGCGATAACAACCAGTGTCATGTATCAGGAAAGAGATCCAAGTTTCTTCCAGTTTGTAAATATATGGAGCTTTACCACACATGCATGGAATTTTGATAATGACCTGATTTCAAGAGGATACAATGCCGGAACTTATTTGCAATTCAAAAACCTATGGTCGTTTAATATTAATGCGAATGCAAATTTTGACACCATTTCAGATAGAATAACACGAGGTGGTCCAACATTTATGATGCCCGGTAGCTGGAATTTCAATTTCAATATTAATTCAAATCGTTCAAAAAGATTGGCAGGTGGAACTGGGCAATTTCACCGAGAAGACAGAGTAGGAGAATACGATCACTTTTTCTGGGGATATTTATCATACAGACCTACAACTTTTATTCAAATATCTTTAGAACCGGAATTTGGATTTCAGAAGGATGTAGATCAGTTTGTTCAAACCAGATCCAGAGATGCGGCGGCACTCGATGATGATCAAACTTTTGGCAACAGATATGTTTTCTCTGATATTGACCAAACCAATTTTTCAACATCTTTCAGATTGAATTGGACTTTTAACACCAAAATGAGTTTGCAAACGTATATCAGACCGTTTATTGCTTCAGGTAAATATTACAACCTTAAAGAGTTCAATAATCCGGGAGGATTCGGATTTGATATATATGGAGAGGATCAGGGCACAATCACTAAAAACAATGACGGAACCCAAACAGTAGATCCTGATGGTGCAGGAGGTGAAGATGCTTTTACTGTTCGTCCCTTGGACTTTAATGTTTCTTCTTTGCAAGGAAATGCCGTATTCAGATGGGAATACAATCCCGGATCTACCTTCTTTTTAGTATGGCAACAGCAAAGAAGCGGATTCAGACCAAATGGTGAATTTAATTTTGGAAACGATTTTGGAAACCTGTTAGATCCGGAACCAACTAATGTATTTCTGGTAAAATTTAGTTACTGGTTTGGTGGCTAAGTATCTATCAAATTGATAAAGGATTTAGTATTTTGATGGTCAATCATCAAGAACTAAATCCTTTTTTATAATGAATCAGGCACATCAACTTACAGCAGAAGAAATTAAAAGTATCCAGACCAGCTTTATTAATAAAGTATATGTTTGGATGGGGCTTGCTTTAACGATTACAGGAATTGTGGCGATGAGAGTCGCTGACTCGGGCACATTTATGGGGATGTTTACCGGCGCTTCAAGTGCAATGCCATTCTACATTCTTATTGCTATTGAACTAGGCCTTGTTTGGTGGATGGTTTCCAGAATTGAATCGATGAGCTCGGGTTTTGCAACTGGGTTGTTTATTCTTTACTCAGCTTTAAACGGCGTTACCTTGTCAGTGCTTTTTTATGTGTACACAAGCGCTTCAATTGCTTCCACATTTTTTATAACAGCCGGTACTTTTGGGGTCTGTAGTGCGTATGGTTACTTCACTAAAAAAGACCTTACTTCAATTGGAGGCTTTTTAATTATGGCTTTGATTGGACTTATTATTGCAACTGTGGTGAATATATTTCTAGCCAGTTCAGCATTATATTGGGTTATCAGCTATGCAGGCGTCGCTATTTTTATAGGTCTAACAGCATACGATACTCAAAAGATCAAGAAAATGAGTTTAGAAGTTGAAGCTGATTCTGAGCAGGGTAAGAAGGGAGCCGTAATGGGAGCTTTAGCACTGTATCTGGACTTTATAAATATGTTTATTTTCTTGCTACGAATATTTGGCAACAGGCGCTAATATTATTTGCATAAAAAAACCCTTTTCTGAAGGGTTTTTTTATGCTTCAAAACTGTATAAAATTTTGAGTATTTGAGTAATCGAAATCTAATATAGAAGTAGTCTTGCTCTCAGAGAAAATACATTGTGATTATTATGTACATTAGCTTTTCAATAACTTGAAAAGCCTTTTTATCAAGTTGCAAAGCAAAAAAGTGCCTCAATTTTGTTCTATGAGTGATTAGATAAATAGTATCAAAAAAAGTTAATCGTCCACTAAATTTTTTTAACAATAATTTTTTTTTATTAAAATGTTATCACATAAAAAAAAGCCCTTCCGCGGAATGGTTTTCTTTATTTATTCAATCTGAAAATATATGGGTTTAAAACAGCTACTACTTTTTTTTATAATTGCTTTATTTTCTTCTTCACTCTTAGCACAGTCTGGTAAGATAAATGGCTTCATAAAAGATTCCACAGGCGAGCCTTTGCCGGGGGCAACCGTCGTTATTGAAGGTACTTTACAAGGTACTGCAGCTCAGGCGGATGGTTTTTATCAAATTCTAAATGTAAAGCCGGGTACTTACACTTTAAAAGCTACTTACATAGGCTTTGCTCCTGTACTTATTGAAAATGTCGCAGTCAATATAGATTTGACTACTGAAATTGATATTACAATGAGGGAAGAGACTTTTGAAGGTGAGGAAATTGTTGTTCTTGCTGAACGTCCGGTGGTTCAAAAAGACGTTGCTTCAAGTCAATCCAATATTAGCAAGGAAAGCCTCGATGCACTTCCAATTACCAGTGTAACAGATGCAGTTGCATTACAAGCCGGTGTACAGGGTTTAAGTGTTCGCGGTAGTGGAAGCGATGAAGTTTCCTTTAATTTAAACGGGTTTACCTTAAGGTCAGAAAGAAGTAATTCCCCTTTTACAGGAATTAGTATTACTTCTATTGAAAATGTACAAGTACAAACCGGTGGCTTTAATGCAGAGTATGGTGATCTAAGATCGGGTTTGATAAATGTAACAAGTAAAGAAGGGGAAAGAGATCGATACACTCTTGATGGATTAATAAGAGTAACTCCTCCACAGGCTAAAAATGTCGGTCAATCAATTAATGACCCAAATTCATATTGGTTAAGACCTTATTTAGATGATGATGTAGCATGGACGGGAACTGATAACGGCGCTTGGGATTCCTATACTCAGGATGAATATCCTAGTTTTCAAGGGTGGAATGCATTTTCTCAGTCTACTTTAGCGGATGATGATCCGACTAATGATCTAACCCCGGAAGCTGCACAACAAGCTTTTTTATGGCAGCACAGAAAAGATTTCGCCATTACTGAACCGGATTACGAAATTGATCTAACCTTTGGAGGTCCCGTTCCATATGTAAGTGAACGATTTGGTGATCTAAGATTCTCAACTTCATTCAGAGAAACTCAAACCATGTATATGGTCCCATTATCTAGAGACCGATATAAGCAAACAACATTTCAGAGTAAGTTAACAAGTAATATTGCTTCTGGAATGAAGGTTTCAATTGATGGTTTATACAGTAGAGAAACAGGTACATCTGCAAGTCAGGCAGGTAATCCAGGCTTTTTCGTATCTCCTTCAGGAATAGCCGGAAGTATGGATAATGTGAGTTTCATTGAATCCAGGCTTTATGCATCTGATTACTGGGCTCCAACAGAACAAACTACTTTCAACCTTGGTGCTCAATTCACTCATTCTATTTCAAATACAACGTTCTATGAGGTTAAAGTAAATAACTATATCTCAACTAACTCAACAAATCCTAGTCCTTTAAGAGATACAACAGATGTAGTTTTCTTCGGTGGGGTTGGGTTTGATGAAGGACCTTTTGGTTTCTTCGATGAAACATCATTTGGATTAGCATCCGGAATGAGAATGGGTGTTGGAATGAGTACAGCAAGAGATAGTAGTGAGGTTTCTGTGCTAAGTGCCAGTTTTAAAATTACTAGCCAGATAAACCGAGTAAATGAAGTAAAAGCTGGACTTGAGTTCATTCGTACCAACAGTATGGTAAATTATGGTTCATTTGATAAGGTATTGCCTTCAGGTAGAACAGTATCGGTTTGGAATACTACTCCTATTCGTATGGCAGCATTTGTTCAAGACAAGTTAGAATTCAATGGTATGATCGCGAATCTTGGATTACGCTTAACCTATTCTGATCCTAATGTTAGCTGGTATGATTATGAACCATTTACTGACCTTTTCGATACGGGAAATGCCTCAGCGTTGGATACAGCGGCTACTTCTGATGTAAAACCACAGATAGTTCTTCAGCCGAGATTAGGGGTATCATTCCCAATAACAGATCTGAGTAAGTTCTTCTTTAACTATGGGCACACTGTTCAATTACCAGATCCTGAGAATCTTTACTTAACTAGAGTAGAACCATTTACAAGTACTGTGGTAAGGGTAGCTGCGCCAGAGAATAAGCTTCCAAAAACGGTTAGTTATGAATTAGGCTACGAACATAATATTCTTGAAAATTATTTAGTAAGGGTTAGTGGTTATTATAAAGATCTCTCTAACCAGCCAATACAGGTTGGATTTACAAGCAGAGACAATAACAGCTACACAGTAAGTAGAGCTTTTTCATATGAGGATATCAGAGGTTTTGAATTTACATTCAGAAAACAAACAGGAAGATATTTCTGGGGTGAAATAAACTATACCTATAGTGTTGCTTCAAGAGGGTTGTTCGGTACACTTGAAAATTATGAAAATCCATTCGATCAACGTAATTACGAAAGAACAACCGGCGATAACGATATTTTCAGACCGGTTCCACAACCTTTTGCCAGATTACAACTTTACTTACAGTCACCTGCAGAGTTTGGACCGGAATTGTTAGGAGGAAAACCATTAGCTAATTGGCAATTTGTACCACTTGTAACTTGGCAAGCAGGTTCAAGGTTTACTTATACCGGTGGAGGTTCAATTCCAGGAGTTGTAAATAATGTTCAGCTCAGAGATTTTTGGGGAACAAGTTTGAGGGTAACTAAGAATGTTAATCTAAATAATGGTAGCTCTGTACGATTCTTCGCTGATGTTTCCAATGTGATCAACAGAAGAAACTTCAATCCGTTTAACTCAGGTTCAATAAGCGGAAATGATTATTTAGATTACATGGCTTCATTGCATTTACCTGCTGATGTGTTGGATGAGATCGGTCTTATAAATCAAAGAGTGCCGGGATCTGACAAACCCGGAGATTACAGACCAGCAGATGTTGAGTATGTGCCTATTGAAGTTTCTGTAAACTTGCCTACTCAAGGAAACACCAGAGCATTGTACTATAATTCTACGGAAGGAAAATATTATCAATGGAACGGCACTGCATTTGTAGATGCAGACGGAAAGTTTGTTGATAGGGTATTAGATGATAAGGCCTATATTAACATGCCAAATCAAAGGTTTTTTAATTTCTTGGATCCAAGAACAATTAGATTCGGAGTTAGATTTTCATTTTAAGAGTGATTCGATAAATATGTCAAAAAAATATTTTAATAAGTTTAGTTGGTTACTGCTAATAGCGCTGTGTTTTTATCCCTTTAAGGATAGTAACGCTCAGGTTGAGTATAGATGGTTATCAGCAGGTTCATTTCATAATTTCTATTCCAGTTTAGGTTCTGAGATAGAAGAAGGTTTTATTGATGAGCAGCAAGGAGGTTGGCAATGGCCTGCTATATACAGAGGGCAAGATGCTCAGGCTATGAAAGCTCTTTGGCTAGGTGCTACCAATTTTACTGATGAGCAACAAACCTGGGATTATAGAGTGGTTCACGTAGGACCTAGAGTTACGGGCCTTGGAGAATTCTATCCTGTTTCAATGAAAACTGTAAGTAAATTCGATCCTCCTGAGGTTAGTGTTGACGGTTTAGTTTCTTTTAGTAAAAGTGTAACAAACGATGAAGTTGATCCAACAATGAAAGCCGATCGTAAGATCGTAGCTGTTACCAATACATTGCTAGGTATCACTGTTCAACGAACTGCAATGCAGTTTAGTCAAGGTTATCATGATAACTACCATGTAATTGAATATATCTTTACTAATACGGGTAATGTTGACGGTGATGATGAAATCGAATTTCCGAACAGAACTGTAGAAGGTTTTGTACCCTATTTCTTAAACAGAATGGCTCCCGTAAAAGCATCTCGTTATACTATCGGAAACGGGTCAGGTTGGGGACAAAATACTATGAATGACAGAAGAGGAGATGGTCAAGTTCCTGAGGAAACGGAAAATTTTAGAGCGCAGTTTGCATGGCATGGATATTATCCTACTTCAGATGTTAGCTATGATAATGTCGGAGCTCCGATCTTTGTACCTGTAACTACAGGAGGATACTTATCTGCTGCTGATACCACCGGACGGTTGGAAGCATACCATTTTGTAGGAACTGTTACTTTACATGCCGATGCTTCTGCCAATGATGATTCGGATGATCCCGCTCAACCTTTTACGATGGCTGAAGAACATAATGATGACAAGTTGTACGCCAATAACAGTGCATTTAATGCTACCAAGATGGCATCAGAATACAATATGATGACAAAAGGCCGTGGAACAACCCGTCATGCGTTTCAAGTAGAACCTTCGGGATACGACGGATTTATTGAGCCATCTGGAGATCCTATGTTAGGTAATAATCTAGGTGGGTTTGCTTACAATTATGGATATGGACCTTACACACTTGCTCCAGGTGAAAGTGTCAGAATCGTAATAGCTGAAGCTTCTGCAGGAATTTCAAGAGACTTAGCTGAACAAGTGGGAAGAGGATTTAAAGAAGATATTCTGGACCCCAACTCAGGTGAGTATGAAGATATCGAAGCGGTAGTGAATGGTCAGACTTTAAGCATGACAAAAAATGAGTGGGTATTTACAGGACGTGACTCATTGTTCCAAACTTTTGAAAGAGCTCTGGCAAACTTTAATTCAGGCTTCGAAATACCGGAATCACCATTGCCTCCAAGTATTTTCTCTGTTACTTCCGCGGGAGACGGAATTCAACTTGACTGGCAATTTGATGGCAACGAAGCTGATATACAAGGTTTTCAGATTTACAGAGCTTCAGGTAGAGTGGATAGTACTTACCGACTATTAGCTGAAGTGCCTGCATCAGCTCGTGAATTAAATGACGGAGATGGTGCTAGAATTACTGACCCAGCACTTTATGAATTAGATGTCCCCATACGTGGTAGGGACTACTATTACTATATAGTAAGCGTTGGTAACCCTAATAATGATGGCACAGGTTTAACGCCTACAGGTACAAGTCTTAAAAGTAATCGTTATTACTCACAATCTTATGATCCTGCAAGACTTTTACGTGCAGCAGGAGAAGCAATGGAAGATATCAGAGTCGTTCCTAATCCATACAACCCTAATATCGACCGTTCGTTATTGCTTGATCAGGATGGCAGAGACAGGATAGCTTTTTATGAAATTCCTGGTATATGTACTATAGAGATATATACTGAGATTGGAGAGCTTGTTAGAACCATTGAGCATGATAACGGAAGTGGAGATGAGTTTTGGGATTTAAGAACAGATTTCAGGCAACGTGTGGTTAGTGGTATTTACATTGCAAGAATTATAAATAAAGATCCAAACGATGAGGATTTTGGTAGAGTGGCAATAAGAAAAATTGTAATAATTTTATAGGTGAAACAGTGAGAATAAGTAAGTTAATTTTATTTGGTCTGGCTTTACTTCTAACTAGTACTCAGGTGTATAGTCAAAAGAAGAGAGCACAAACAAGTATGAAGTTCTTAAGTGTTTCTCCTTCAGCAAGAGCATCGGCATTATCTGATGCGGTAACTTCTGTTGAAATGGGTGCTTACAGTGCTTTTTATAATCCGGCTACGATGGTTAATATAACCTCTAAATATTCTGCCACAATTGGTTCAGTTCAATGGATCACTGATATAAATCACAATTCAGCGTCGCTTATCTTTATGCCATCTGATGGTAAATATGGTGTATTTGGGCTGAATGCAATTTCGGTAGATTATGGGGATATCATTTCAACAGTAGTGGACGAAAGTGAAGAAAAAGGATATCGTGATAATGGATTTGTAAATCCAACAGCAATGGTTCTTGGGCTTTCTTATGCTAACGCTGTTACAGATCAATTTTCAGTGGGTGCAAATTTCAGATATGCTACACATGATCTTGGTTCTGTTACAACCGGATCTGATGGTGCAGATGGATATGTTTCTCAATCATATTCAGCCTCAACAACAGTTTTGGACTTTGGTATTCTTTACAAAACCGGATTCGAAAGTTTAAACTTTGCTATGGCGCTCAGGAATTTTTCTCCTGAGGTTTCTTATGATACGGAGAATTCAGAATTGCCACTTACGTTCAAAATTGGTGTATCCATGGATGTTTTAGATTTGACAGATTTGGAAGACCACTCTTTATTAGTAAGTATAGATGCAAATCGCCCACGAGATTACGACGAGCAGATCTTAATAGGATTAGAATATACTTTCATAGATCGCTTCATTGTACGTGGTGGATATGGTTTTCCTAAAGATGAAGAAGAATTCGCATTTGGCTTTGGATTAAAACAACCGCTAGGTGGCTTTGATCTAGGTGTAGATTACTCTTATACGCAGTTCGGAGTTTTTGGTGAAGTAAATAGATTAAGCGTTCAATTAGGATTTTAATTTTTTAGACAGTAATGAAATTCAAAAATAATTTAATACCTGCCGTTTTACTCATAGTAGCTTTCTTCTTCACAAGTTGTAAGGATGGGAATAGTATATATGATTCTGAGTATGAGGCGCCAAATGAAACTCCTGTAATTACAGCAATCAGTCCTGCTAACGGATATTTAGCCGGTGTGGATTCTGTTATCGTAACAGGACAAGGCTTTTCAGCTGAGATCGATGAAATGACTATCAATTTTGGAGGATCACCTGGAGTAATAAAAGCAGCTTCAGAAACTCAGTTAATAGTGAGACCTGGAGTTATTTCCGGAATCGGACTTCCGGTTGTAGTTTCAAGAAGGGGAGCTGAATTTTTCAGTTCTAGCTTTCCGTATACTTTGAGACAACCTCAAGGTTTTTATCCTGGTACTGACAATAGTTCTGTTCCAACAACTAAAGCAGCTGTAGATGGAAGTAACAATATCTACACAATAATAAATCGTAATGGGGTGATCAGATATACCCGAATAGCACCTGATGGCACTGTAACCAGAGATCTAGTAAAATATCCCGGGGAGCCAAGACCTGATCCTGAAGATTCAAGACCGTACCCAACAGACAGTACTATGAGATTTACAGCTTTTAGTGATATCGAGATCGGACCAAGTAACAATCTGTTTTTAAGTCAACAAAGTATTAGAGCAATTTTCACCAAAACTTTTGGTGATGATCGTAGAGAGAGTGTTTGGTCTGCTTCGTCATCCTCAGGCTTAAAAATTAACGATATGGTTTTCGATGATAACGGGTTTCTATGGGTTGTTGGTTTAGATAGCGATCAAATTCACAGATTTACAGTTTCTTCCAGATCAGAAACAAAATTTCCTTTTACAGGCCAGTTTAATAGTGTGGCTTACTTTGATAACAATAACGAATTATATGTAGGCGGTTTAATAAATGACAGCCAACAAGTTTGGAAATTTAGTATTGATGGAAGTGGAAATTTAGGCGCGGGCGAACTATACTTTGATTATGGAGCAAACTACGATGGTGTTATTACATCTTTGATATTTGCTTCAAACGGTGAATTATTGATCGGTAATACCGGAGAATCAAGTATTGTAAGGATTTTTCCTTCAAAACAACATCAACCATTTTATCCAGGTATGATTAAACAAGGTACATTTGGAATTACGTGGAGAGATGATGAAATTGCAGTGGTTTCCATAAAGGGAGATGATGCAAGTGTAAATTTTATGGATATGTATGATCGCACTAGAGCTGGAATATTTGGATTTTAAGAAAACTTACACAGTGCAGACTGTTTAACACTAAACAAATAAATAATACTTATAGAAACACGGATACAAAAAGGAGAACTATGAAAAACAACAAACTATTAATTCTACTGGGGTTTTTGCTTGCACCTATGCTGGTAAATGCACAACAGTGGACTTTTGATAATACATTTATACCGGATACCGCCAATACAAGTGACTTATTCTTTGAAGTACACGGTATTGCCGTTGATCCTGATGGAAAGGTTTGGGTTCAACCATTTTCAGCTACTGAGACTATAATTACTAACAGAGATGGTAATAATGGTGATCCAGATACGCTTACAACAAGAGCAATCTATGTTTATAATGCAGATGGAACACCAGCTAGTTTCTCTCCACTTAAAGTAATCGAATATGCAGATGGAACTACTCCAAATGATACTTTAGGTAGAGTTTGGACTGGAACTTCGTATGAAGGTTATTCAGGAAGAGGAATTGAAGCTAGTATTGCTGATGGTAACATTATCATTTCTCAGTTTAACAGACTTTACAAAGTTGATTATAAAACTGGTAAAGGACTTGCTATGGTAGATCCTACCGCTGGATGTTCTTTAGGAGAAGCAAGTACTGATGCCGATGGAAATATTTATGTTGGCTGTGTAGTAGGTACTGATGCTCCTATTTATAAATATGACAGCAATCTTGAAAACGAAGAAACTGTAATTACAACAACTGCAAGTTTCTCAAGAGATGTACAGGTTTCTGCTGATGGTCAAACTATCTGGTGGGCAGGTTACACTAATGGATATGTTTTAAGATACCAAAAGCCTGATGAATTTAGTGGCTTCGGAACTCCTGATACTGTATTAAAAGGAATCAGAGCTGAAAGTTTTGATGTTCATCCTGTTACCAAATACTTATGGGTTGGTGCTGGTTCATTAAACGATGTTCCTGGTACTCCTTATACTCCTCAAACTTGGTACGCTTTTGACTACGCTACTTTAGGAACTGCAAGTGAAGAACCATTAGATAGTATCCGATGGGTTGCTGGTGCATGGAATGCAGACTTTACCGGAGAATTCGATGCAGGACGTCCTAGAGCTCTTGACTTCGATGCAGAAGGAACAGTAGCATATGTTGGTGTATTCAGTGGTGGTGATACTCCATATGATGTTCAAAAATTCACTACTTCTCAGGTATTTACTTCAAATGAAAATGAAGTTAACTCAATTCCTGAAGGATTTAAGTTAGGACAAAATTATCCAAATCCGTTTAACCCTACTACCAACATCAACTATTCAATTGATCAAACTGGTTTTGTAACATTGAAAGTGTATGATATTACAGGTAGAGAAGTAGCTACATTAGTTAACAACAGAGAAAATGCCGGTGATCACACCGTAACATTTGATGCAACTAACCTTGCTTCCGGTGTATACATTTATACACTACAAGCAAATGGTATACGTTTAACTAACCGTATGACTTTAATTAAATAAGCAATTGTTTAGTATAAAAAGGCAGCCTAGTGCTGCCTTTTTTATATCATTTATATACTGAGATATAATTTTATGAAAAAACTTTTTACTCTAATATTTATTCTAGCACCTTGTTTAGCATTTGCTCAAGAAAGTGTTCCTAAGTATGAATTCAGAGGAACCTGGATGGCTACAGTTATAAATTTAGATTGGCCTCAGTCAGGAGGAATACCCGTAAGGTTTCAAAAATCTGATCTTATCAACAAATTAGATAAACTTGATGAGATTGGTATAAATATCGTTTTTTTCCAGATCAGAACAGAAGGAGATGCACTCTATGATTCTCCCATTGAACCATGGTCGAAGTATCTAACAGGGGAAGAAGGTAAAGCTCCAGATCCTTATTGGGACCCATTAGAATTTGCAATAGAAGAAGCTCATAAAAGAGGAATGGAATTACATGCGTGGTTAAATCCGTATAGAGCTATGAGAACAATACCATCAGATTTCACCCAAAAAGCATTATCAGAGGTTGAACAAGATGAAGTAGATGAGAGCTTAAAGCCAATTTTGCAAAAAGAATTTGAAAAAGGAAAAAGTAAGCAAATTGGAACTAGTGAACGTGATGAAAAACATGTTTCCAACACACATCCTGAATGGTTACTTGTAATGAACGGTAAGATCGCAATTATGAATCCGGGTTTACCTGAGGTTATTAACTATAATATAGATGTAGTTATGGATGTAGTAAATCGTTATGACGTTGATGGAATTCATTTTGACGATTATTTCTATCCATATCCCCCAAATCAAATGGCATCTTTTGAAAATGACACGCTAGATGATAGTACTTTCGAAATGTATCCGAGAGGATTTACCAATAAAGCTGACTGGAGACGGAATAATATAGATATCTTTGTGGAACAACTTTATGATAGCATGCAAGTGGTAAAACCTTGGGTTAAATTCGGTATCAGTCCTTTTGGTATTTGGAAAAACAATGTCCCATCTGGGATAAGTGGTATGGATGCATATAGTGTAATTTTTGGAGATGGGATTACCTGGCTTAGAGACCAAACAATTGATTATATAACTCCTCAGCTGTACTGGGAGATTAATAGGTTTGTATATTCAAGTGGTCAAGATTATCATGCATTAGCAGACTGGTGGGCAGATAGTGCTGCTACTTACGGACGACACATGTATCCGGGCCATGGGCTTTACAGAAGCGATTCCAATACATTTAGTGGGCAACTTTTTGACGCGAATCAAATATCAAAGCAGGTACGAATCAATCGAAAAAACCAAAAAATTCAGGGCAGTGTTTTTTTTAGAGAAAAAAACCTCACCAGTTATTCGTCTAAAGGTTTTGCGGATACACTAAGAAATAATTTTTATAAATATGATGCCCTTCAACCTGTGATGGAATGGAAAAGTATGGCTAAGCCAGAAACTCCTTCAAATTTGGTTGTGAACAGAGATCCCGAAGCTGAGTATATTTTTAATGTATCATGGAGCCCTTCATCTATTAACCAGGTTACAAAAGGTACAGCCAGTAGTCATACTGACACCTTAGTTAAATATGCGGTTTACAGAGTCGATTCAGGAACTGCTCCAAATGAATCTGAAGAGATGGAGAACTACTACAATCTCATCGAAGTAACAGGAGATACCAGTATTACGGATATTGCTCCACCTTCAGAGAGCGGTTATTGGTATTTTGTAACGGCTGCTAGTAGAAATAATATTGAAAGTGATCCAACTCCTGCTATAGAAGGTGGAATTGTTGTTTCAACTGATGATGAACCTGAATTAGTAAAAGAATTTCAGTTATCACAAAACTACCCTAATCCTTTTAATCCAACAACGGTAATTAATTTCAGATTATCTGAAAGTGGATTTACAACTTTAAAGGTTTATGATATGTTAGGTAGAGAAGTTTCTACTCTTTTGAATGAGAATATGACTTCTGGAGCTTACAATATTCCTTTCAACGGGTCTAATCTTTCATCCGGGATTTATATCTATAGACTCAAATCAGGTAACAAGTCAGTAAGCCGTAGAATGACTCTAATTAAATAGAATTTTAATATCCCTATAAAGGCTCCAAATGGAGCCTTTTGTTTATCTATACTTTAATTTTATTTCTTTGTTATGACTAAGTTTCTTTGTGTAATAGCAGTAACACTAATTCCTATTGCTGCTTTTTCTCAGGTAAAGTTTGACACTGTTAATGTTAAACAAATTGGGGAAGGTGCATTTCATTATTCTGTAGTAGCTTCATCTGTTCCATGGACTCTGGAGGTAATAGAAATTGATCTCACCAATGATATATATAGCTTGGAAACTGTAAAAGCAGAAGATAAATTATCTGCCTACGAGAAAACTAGTTCCATGTCTGCTAGAAAATCAGTAGAAGGGCATCAAGTAATTGCGGCTATAAATGGTGATTTCTATAGTGGTGGTACACCAACTAATTTGCATGTACTTAATGGTGAGATTCTGACAAAACCCATTAACAGAGAAGTATTCGGTTACAGCAGCAATTCAGAAATGTTTATAAATACGACTAGTTATGATGGAGTTTTGAAGATCGCAGGAGAAAGCAAAACTATCAATAATGTAAATAGAGTCAGAAACAGCAATAATATCATCTTTTATAATCATTTTTTCGGATCCAGCACCTCTACAAATGAGTTTGGGACCGAATTAACTTTGAAAGCAATAGATCCCTGGGTCGTAAATGGTGAAGTAAAAGCTGTTGTGATTTCTAAAGCAGTAAACGAGGGGAATGCAACTCTTACGGATTCAACTTTTGTTCTTTCAGGTCACGGAGCAGGAGCAACTATTTTGAATTCAGTATCATTGGGAGATACATTAGTTGTTAATCACAAAGTAACTCCGGCAACTAACTCAATAACTCAAGCTGTAGGAGGGAGCGCTAAGTTTATTAGTGAAGGCATCAATCAAGGAAATTGGCCTGAAAGACACCCCCGGTCTGCATTGGGCTTTAACGCTGATACCACTAAATTTTATTTCGTTACTGTTGATGGAAGACAATCAACCAGTGCTGGTATGACCCTTACAGAATTAGGAGACTTTATGTTGGGAATTGGAGCTCATAATGCTCTAAATCTCGATGGGGGAGGTTCAACAACTTTAGTTGTTCATAATGAAGTTGCTAATTCTCCGTCAGATGGGGCAGGTGAAAGAAAAGTAGCAAATGCTCTAATGTTAGTTTCGAGTGAGCAAAAAACCGGGAATCTTCATCAATTTGAAATTAATCCTTCAGTTAAAAAAATATACAGGAATCAATCTTTTGCATATAAAGTAGAAGGATCTGACGAAAACTATTTTCCGGTAAATCTGATAAGTCAGGACGTTTCTTATTCCCTTAGTGAAGGTTTTGGTGCAGAAATTTCTGATTCAGGGTTATTCACAGCAGGTAATAATCCGGATACGGGTTATGTTTTCGTAGAATACAATGGTTTTAAAGATTCTTCTTTAGTAATAATAAAAGGAATCAGAGACTTTAATTTATTTCCTGAAAGGGCTGTAACAGATGACACTAAGGAGCTAGTTTTTTTCAATACATCATTTGATAGCGATGGTATTTCTCAGCCTGTTTCAAATAGTAACGTTAGTTGGGAAGTTGAAGATGAGACAATTGGACTTATAGAAAATGGAGTATTTAAAGGGCTAAAAGAGGGAGTTACAAATGTTATTGGAACTTTTGATGGTGTTTCTGATACAGCTCAAATAGAAGTTCAAATTGGAAGTGGAATACTTCAGGTTGGAAACTTCGAAAGTATTGAGGGGATTTCACTGGAAGGAGAAAATATTGACTTAGCTAATTCATCAGTCAGTATTTCGGATAGTATATTTACTTCAGGTTCAAATTCTTTGGAACTGAATTATCAATTTACATATGCGGGCACTCCCAGTACTTGGGCCTATTTAAGAACCAATATCCCGGTTTTTGGAGTTCCTGATACAATTTTAATTGATGGAGCTACAGATGGTAAGAGGCATTTGATAGATCTGATAGTAACAGATGACAATGCCGAGGAATTTACGATCAGGCTTAAAAGGTATGCAGACAATACCGAGTTCGATGCGTATTACCTGTCAATGGAAAATATTTTACCGGTTGACCCCTTTAGCAACTTCTATTATCCTATTACAATTACAGGTATTGGAATAAAGTTAAAGTCTGAGCAACAGATCGGAGAGATATATTCAGGCTCTCTTTTTTTTGACAATATGAGGATAAGTTATCCAAACAAATTAAGTGTATCTATTGAGGAAAATATTGAAGTCCCTTCAGAAAGTGAATTGATTCAGAATTATCCTAACCCATTCAATCCAACAACTGTAATTAGTTTCAAACTGGCTGAAAGTGGCCTTACTTCCTTAAAAGTATATGATATCTTGGGAAGAGAGGTTTCAACACTTCTGAATGAAAATATGACCTCCGGAACGCATAAAATATCGTTCAATGCTTCAAATTTGTCTTCTGGAATATATATCTATCAACTTACTACTGAAACCGGATCACAAAGCAAAAGAATGACATTGATCAAATAGTATTGGAGTATTTAAATAGGGTTATGTAAACTTTGTTTTTATTTATACTTTAATGATAATATTCTTCTTCTTCATCCAGGCAGCCAATCCCCAAAAAAGTAAGATCCACATTATAGCATATAGTAGAGATGCATTAATTGGAGATGCAATTGATTTAAGAACTACTTCATAGATCCAGCCTTTAACTGAGTACGTTGTTTCATTATGAGAAACAGTGATCATACCCAAAATTCTAGCTATAACTCCACTCAGAAAGAAAACGGTAATGGCATTTAAACCAAATGCTACACCCCAGTTGGTAAATTTCTGTTTCTGTTTTACATCAAGGAACCAGTAGCATAAACCAAAAATGCACATTGCTTGACCGCCTGTAAAAATAGCATAAGAGCTTGTCCAGATATTTTTGTTAATAGGGAAGATCCAGCTCCAGATATATCCAACTATTATTAAAACAAAACCCCAGATAAAAAACTGAAGCGTTCTGGAACTTTCAGAATCATGGTCTTTCATCAGTATTCTGCCTGTCCAAATACCTATTAATGTAGTTCCTATCGCAGGGAGGGTACTAAGTAAACCTTCGGGATCCCAATTCTCTTTCCATGTATGACCTGCTAATGTGAGTTGGTCAATATATGCAGCTAAGTTGCCCTCGGGATTATCAAGAACCCCTGCTCCAAAACCGGGAACCGGTATACCGATCATTAAGAACCAATAGCCGAGAAGTAATCCGGCTAAAGTATACATTTGAGTTTTTGGTTTTGTATATAAGAATAAGATACTTCCCACAGCATAACAGATCGCAATACGTTGCAGTACACCAGGAATTCTTAAATCAATAAGGTTTGAATGAAATCCGAAGTCCGGAGAAAAAGTTAGATAAGGAAAAGCGGAAAGAGCTAAACCAAGCCCAAATATTTTTGCAGCTCTGATTAATGTCTTTTTTAAAAGATCAGAATTGTGAGCCCCTTTGGCTTTCGCTTTAGTAAATGCGAGAACAATTGAAACGCCTACTATAAATAAGAAAAAAGGAAAAATAAGATCGGTAGGAGTCCACCCGTGCCAGGGAGCATGTTTTAATGGTCCGTAAATATGTGACCATGAACCGGGATTGTTAACAAGTATCATTGCTGCTACAGTAGCTCCTCTGAAAAAATCCAAAGAAACTAAACGTTTACCCGAAGAGACACCGCTAATAGAGGTCATATAATTTTAATTTATTTTCGGAATGTACTTAAAAATTATTCTTAATGTGGTAATGAAATACTGTGTTAACTATCTTCAATAAAATTTAACAAAAAATATAAATGAGCATTTTAATAGCCGACAGTGGGTCTACAAAAACAGAATGGGTTTTAATTCAAAATGGAGAAAAAGAATATTTTAACAGTGATGGATTAAATCCCTATTTCAGAACACACGGTCAACTTTCAGAGGCTATTAAAAACGGGGTAAAAAGTAGCTTAAAGAATTCTAAAATTGATAAAATTCATTTTTATGGTTCAGGAAGTGGAAATGCATCCAGAAAGGCTATACTTCAAAATGCAATAAGAGAGAACTTTCCTGACTCTGAAATATTTATTGAAAGTGATATGTTGGGTGCTGCAATTGCCTGCTTTGGTAATAATGAAGGCGTTGCATGTATTTTAGGTACCGGTTCCAACTCTTGTTTGTATGATGGTGAAAAGATCGTGAAGTCAATTCCTTCACTTGGATTTGTTTTCGGAGATGAAGGAAGCGGTGGTTATTTCGGAAAGCGAATTCTGAATGCATATTACTATAAGACTATGCCGGAAGATCTGCGAAACGCTCTGGAAGAAACAAGTGATATGTCATTGGAAAGTGTTCTTCATAAGATCTATGAAGAACCGCAGGCAAATAGATTTGTAGCTTCTTTCTCGAAAATATTGGGGGATTACAGAGATCATCCGTTCATTAAGGATATGGTGAGAAGAGGATTCGAAGCTTTTGCAGATAAACAGCTGGGCTATTTCGAAGAATCCAAGCAGAAAGAGATTGGGTTTGTAGGCTCTATTGCTTCGGTTTACAAAGATATACTCGAAGATGTACTCGTTAAAAGAGGAATGAATTTGGCAGTAGTTGTACGTAAGCCTCTTGAAAACTTAATCGACTTTCATAACTCATAACCTATTCAAAATTCAGATCTTAATTTCCTTAAGATGTACACAGTAGTTTTTTACAACAGGCTCAGTTAATGCAATAATGTTCTTTGTGTCAGCTGCTTTTGAAAATTCAACTGCATTTTCATCTTCTAGTATCCAAATACTTTCATTTTGATATTTATAAGCTTCAGAATAGCTTTGATCAAAACTGTAAAAATATGAAGCTGCTTCATCGCCATAAGGGAGACCTAGTTTCTTTAAGCTTAATTTAGTTTGCCTGTGTATTTCTTCTTGCTCTTTGTTAGTCGGCTGGTTCTCAAAAAAGGTAGTTCTGAATAAACTCCGATTTAAAAATCTTGTGCAAAGTTCAGCAAGTATCTTGTCGTTACTTTGAGTCCAGAATTTGATATTTAAATAAATATCATAGTCATCCAAAGAAGTATAAGCTTGCATCATTTTTTTTGTAATCTGTTTTTTAGCTGATGGTTGATCTTCCATAAAAAACCGAAGACTTTCGGATGCAAAATCTAAATGTTGACCTGAGTCTAATAAATCTCTTACTCTTTTAAATACTGACCTAATCAAAGCATCAGCACTGAGAACTGTCTTATGAAGGTATACTTGCATATACATCAACCTCCGTGCTATGATATAGTTTTCAATGGCATAGATACCTTTTTTCTCTATAACGATGTTGCCTTTATGAACCCTCATCGTTTTAAGGATTCTATTTATTCCTATCCTGCCTTCTGAAACACCTGTAAAAAAACTATCCCGACTTAAGTAATCCAATCTATCAAGGTCTAGTTGCGAAGATATCAGTTGATGAAGGAATTTCTTTTTGTATTGATTAGTAAAAATCGCAATTGCAGTGTCTAGTTCACCTTTGAATTCCTGATTAAGCTCTTTCATGATAGTGAGACTCATCATTTCATGATTAAAATCTTTGATCAGGGAATGTTCCAATGTATGAGAAAGTGGACCGTGTCCAACATCATGAAGCAATATGGCAATTAAAGTGCCTTCATATTCCTTTTTTGTGATGGTAGTATCTTTTTCCAGGAGATTATTCAGTACTCTTTTAGCTAATTCCAAAGCACCTAGGGCATGCGAAAATCTGGAGTGCTCGGCAGCGGGAAATACTAAATAGCCTAAACCAAGCTGACGAATTCTCCTTAATCTCTGAATATAAGGATGGTCGATCAGTCTTAGAATGATCCCTTTTGGTACAGTGATGAACCCGTGTACAGGATCATTGAAAATTTTGTACCTGGTGCTTTTATCCATCTTGATCGGTTTTTATGAGCATCGCATCCAGATTCTGAATTTCAGGGAGTTTAACCGGTCGTTGTTTGTTTACATCAAACCAAACGCCTGTAGTTTGAGCAACACTCATTAGCTTTTTAGATTCTTTGTTATAAATAGCTTGATAGGTATTTAAGCTGGAATTACCAACTTTCAGAATGCCTGTTCCGATCAAAATGGTATCAGGAAATTTGATCTGACCGAGATATTCAATTTCAGAACGAACCATCACAAAAGATCGTCCTTCGTAGTATTCTTTACTCATTTCGAAATATTTTCCCAGAAAACGTAAGCGGGACTCTTCGTAATAAGTACTGAATGTTGCATTATTGACATGCTGAAGCGAATCTACATCACTGAATCGGACAGTAAGCTCATGCCAATGGTAAAAGAAATCGGAATTGTAGTCAGGTTTGATCATGCTTTAAATTAGGAATCAATGAATATCGAATATTGAATAGTGAATATCGAAGTATCATTTATTCTTTTAAAATTTAATTATCAAAATATAAGCAGTTCAATATTCATTATTCCTTGTTGAATATTCAATATTGTATACTTCTTTCGTTATATTCGGTGCCACATTAATTTAAGATAATTACAACTATACAGGCATGGCTAACAGTTCCAGTAAACAATTTTTAGAAGATCTACTCATCACTCCAAGTCCAACCGGATTTGAAAAAGCAGGAGTTAAAGTATGGAAAGACTACGTAGATCAGTTTTCGGATGAGGTGGTAACCGATGCTTATGGGTCAGCCGCCGGTAAGATCAACACCAGTGGAGATGTAGCTACGGTTTTATTGGAAGCTCATTGTGATGAAATTGGAATGGTGGTTCAGCATATCTCTGATCAGGGATTTGTGTATATAAACAAGCTAGGGGGCAGCGATTCTACCATTGCACGTGCCAAAAAAGTATTCATCCACAACAAAAGAGGAAGAGTTGTTGGAGTGACCGGAAATACAGCCATTCACTTGCAGGATACAAAGAACGGTGGAGGTAAACAGCCGGCCTGGAAGGACATTTATGTTGATATAGGCGTTAGTTCAAAAGAAGAAGCTCTTGAGTTGATACAGGTAGGTGATCCGATCACATATTCCTCGGATCTGGAATATCTGAATGACGATATTTTAACAGGACGTGCACTTGATAATAGAATAGGTGGATATATTATTGCTGAAGCACTTCGAAAGATCAGTGAGAGAAGGAAAGATCTTAAAGTAAATGTAATCGCATTGAACTCAGTTCAGGAAGAAGTAGGTGGGTTTGGTGCACGAATGATGAGTTACCGGTTTATGCCGGATGTTGCACTGGTAACGGATGTAACACATGCGACCGATACTCCCGGAATCGATCAGAAACAGCACGGAACAGTAGAAATGGGTAAAGGTCCTGCTATTCAACACGGAGGGGCTAACCACCCAAAGGTAGTCGATTTTCTGGAAGAAGTTTGTTCTGAAGCCAAGATCGATATCCAACATGAAGCCACCAGTGTAAGAACAGGAACAGATACGGATAGTATTTTTTTCCAGCAGACGGGAATACCAAGTGCATTGATCTCACTTCCGCTCAGATATATGCATTCACCTGTAGAAACGTGCAATGTGAATGATGTAGAAGACCTGATCAATTTAATGGTTGAAGCTGTATTAGCTATGCGACCTGATCAGACATTTGGTGTTTTTGAATATTGATCAGATATTGGTAAGTATCCAAATTACAAATGCAGAAATAGTAATTGGATAAATAAGAAGAAAGAATATTAGGTTTCTTCTGTTCTTTCTTTTCTGAACAAGCTCTAATCCGAAATTCATTTTTTCGGGATCAATTTCGGATTGAAGGATATTATATCTGGAGTTCTCACTCAATGTTTTGAAAAGAGTTTTACCTCTAAGCATTGAATTATTGAACATAAGTGTTTTTGCAGATTCAGCCCAAATACCCATTTTTCCTCCTTTTTCGTGTTTGTTCTACACGGCTAAATCAATATAAATGTTTCGTTTTATTTTGGTTATAGAGAGATAGTACAGAGCTCTAATTTATTTTCTTAACTCTACCTACGATTCCGGATTCCAGCATTACTTTAATACCATGTGGATGAGAAGGGGATTTGGTAAGCAATCGTTTAACCACTCCTGAAGTTAGTTCTCCACTTCGTTGGTGGTGTTTTTGAACTACTTCAACAGAGCTTCCGGGTTTAATGTCTTTTCTTTGAGTTCCGTCCATATTTTTTTAATTCAGCTATCAGTTTCTATTTCGTGATCTCGAGTTACGGTTATTTCGGCTGCTAGTGTTTTTCCTTCTGGAATTTCTACTACCGTTGCTCTTTGATCTGCTTCTGTTAGATCCTTTTGATGTAGGCGCAGCCGGCTCATTTGAATCATCAGGATAAGGATGTTCTGAAATCACTTCAATTTGTTGATTAATTAATTTCTCAATATCACGTAGAAACGGTCTTTCATCAACAGCACAGAAGGAGAGAGCTATTCCACTGGCATTGGCTCTGCCTGTTCTTCCAATACGGTGTACATAGGTTTCAGGGATATTCGGCAGGTCATAATTGATAACATGAGAAATGTCATCCACATCAATTCCGCGAGCAGCAATATCTGTTGCAACAAGAATTCTGGTGGTTCCATCTTTAAAGTTACTCAATGCTCTTTGTCGGGCAGGCTGAGACTTGTTACCATGAATAGCTTCCGCACTAATATCAGCATTTAATAAGAGTTTAACGATCTTATTAGCTCCATGTTTGGTTCTTGAAAATACAATTGACGATGTTATTACGTCCGTTTCAAGAAGGTGGATCAATAATTTGATCTTATTTCCTTTCGTAACATAGAACAGTTGTTGTTCAACTTTCTCGGCAGTTGCTTTTTCAGGAGTTATAGTCACTCTTTCAGGGTTTCCAAGAATGGATTTAGAAAGACTCACAATAGCAGGAGGCATGGTTGCCGAAAAGAACAGTGATTGTCGTTTTTTGGGTAATCTGGCAATTACTTTCTTGATATCGTGAATAAATCCCATATCCAGCATTTGATCGGCTTCATCCAGTACAAAATACTCTACATCCTTTAGCGACACGAATCCCTGATTCATCAGATCTAACAATCTTCCGGGCGTGGCTACAAGTATATCAACACCTGCTTTTAGCCGTTTAACTTGCTTTTGCTGCTTAACTCCACCATAAATAACGGTATTTTTAATGTCAGTATATTGTCCATATGTAGTAAAACTGTCAGCAATTTGAATCGCTAATTCTCTTGTTGGGGTGATCACCAGAGATCTTATTGAGCGTCTCGGATTATCGGTCACATGAGAATCAGATAAATGTTGAAGAATCGGAATTGCGAAAGCAGCTGTTTTTCCTGTTCCGGTTTGTGCACAACCTAGAAGGTCTTTTCCTGCCAGTAAAATTGGGATAGATTGTTCCTGAATTGGTGTAGGCTGATCATAGCCCTGGTCTTTTAGAGCCTTTTGGATAGGTTCAATAATTTGAAGATCGCGGAATTTCATATGTATATGTAAGAAAGAAGGGGAGAAAGTTGAAGATAGAGCTCAGAAAAGTTTCTCAGTTTAATTTGAAGATAGCATATATGTGCCTTAGCAACCCTATTCCCATACACTACTTTAGTTTGAGTAATATACGGTTAAATAAATCGGTAAATGCTATTCATTATAGGGAAGTTGCCTTTTCAATCCTGTTCAGTAATGCGGGAATAACAGAAGAATCGTAACGATCATCAAAAGGTTCTAGGACCACTTTTTTATACCCATCTATATCAGCCTGACGAAATCTATCGTATAATTCACGAGCTAGCTTTTCAAAGTCCTGATTATAATTTATGATGTTTTGTTGCTCGAGCTCTGAATTCAAAAGCAAGAACAGAGAAGAGGTATCTTCAAATTCATCTTCGGAGTCCAGCCATTTTACATCCGCTTTGGGCTTGTAATGTGAATATTTTTGTCCCGGACTTTTAGGCTTTTCAGAACTCTTATCATCAGTAAGAACTGTTTGGTTCAAGACTTGTTCAAGTTGATCTTTGTCGATCACTCCCGGTCGCAAGATCATTGGTTGTTCTCCGGAAATATCCAGTACAGTAGATTCCAGGCCGACCTGAGTTGAACCTCCATCAATAACTAAAACTGAAGAACCAAAATCAGCCTTTATATGACTCGCTTTTGTAGGGCTTGGAGCTCCGGATCTGTTCGCACTTGGGGCAACAAGAGGATTAGTTTCTGAAATAAGTGATATTGCTATTTCATTGGCGGGCATTCGGATAGCAACAGTATTTAATCCTGCTGTTACAGCATCCAGAACTTCAGGTTTCTTTTTGAAAACCAGCGTTAATGGCCCCGGCCAGAATTCTTTAATGAGCAGTTGAGCAGCTTCGGGAATTTCGGCTGCAAAATCATTCACTTGATCAAAGTCTGAAACATGAACGATCAATGGATTATCAGAAGGACGTCCTTTGGTTTCAAATACTTTAGCAATCGCTTCAGAGTTCCATGCATCTGCACCAAGTCCATAAACCGTTTCGGTTGGGAATGCTACAACATCGCCATCTTTTATGGCTTGAATATATTTTTGATCAATTGGCATTTTTAAAGTTAATGAATGCTTAGAAAGGGAGCTATTTAAATTTGTATTTAGGTCATCCTTGTAGATGTCAGGTAATTTGTTGACAGTTAAATAGTGATAGTTTTGGAAAAATTGGTCCTTAGTATTTAAGACGGACAAGTAAACCTGATCCGGATGCGTCTGCGAAGCAGGAATAATCCTTTCTGGTGAAGAGTATATTAATTTTTTCAGAATGAACGAAGACCTTTAGGATTATTCAGCGCAGGGTCAGTGAACCCGTCTTAAATACTTCGGCTTGATCTTTTGCTACTTTTGTATCAAGACAAAAGTAGGCACCCTTATGCTAAGCAAAGTCTATGAACGGAATTCCGTTTCTTTGTTCTATGTACTTTTGTGCCGCTACTGAGCTTCCTCAGCACAGGCGCCAGTACCAAAAGCTCCCGACAAGAATTAGTGGCGCGAACTCCATTACATCGACTAATCATTACAAAAGGTCTTCGCTCGTATGATACACATTCAAGAATCAGCCAGAAGTGTAATGATTGCTCCTTCGGAGCCGTCGATTCCATTACGTTCTTGGCTCGCCAATAATTCTAAAGGTCGGTGTATTTGGAAGCTTTTACTGAAATCTTCAGGATTATAAACAAGCCAGTTTTGTAAGTGAATTAGATAACATCCATATTCCTGATCCCGAAGCATCGGGAATTAGAATCTGCATTTTTTTCATTGTGAAGATTCTTCGCTCTCGCTCAGAATGACTCTATGCATTAATTTTCTCACTCAATCCCTTCAAGAACTCCGTAGCTCCAAAAATATCAGGGATATCCTGAATAGCTAATCTAACCGCTTCATTTTTTTGGATGAGTTGGAATTTATTAGGGCGTAAAGCCTCTAATTGCTTCAGAATGGATTGAAATTTGCCTTGCTCATAAAATGGTTCAGCCAGCTTAGATTCTGCTTTGGGACAAACCGCCCACATACGTTGTGACCGAATGGTTACTTTCGTAAATAGGCATCTGGAAGCAAACAGTTTGATCTTACTGGCCTCAATCAGGTACAAAGCCGCTTTCGGAGCAGGTCCAAAACGATCTTCGATTTCTTCTCTCCAATCGTCAATTTCTTTTTCAGATTTGGCTTGTGACAGCTTTCGGTACAGATTTAATCGTTCCACATTATCACTAACATAATTATTAGGAAGCAGGGCAGATTCATCAAATTCAACTACTGTTTCAGGAAGTTCTATTTCTGCTTCTACACCTTCAAACATATGGCTGAACTCAGATTCTTTAAGCTCTCGTACGGCGTCATTCAGAATCTTGGAATACAATTCAAAGCCAATATCATTGATAAAACCGCTTTGTTCACCTCCCAGGATGTTTCCTGCTCCACGAATGTCCAGATCTCTCATAGCTATGTTGAAACCTGAGCCTAGATCTGAAAATTCCTCAAGAGCTAATAATCGTTTTCTGGCCTCTGGAGTGAGTGTTTGAATTGGGCGGGTGATCAGATAACAAAAAGCTTTACGGTTCGAACGCCCAACACGCCCTCTGAGCTGATGCAGTTCTGCCAAACCAAAGTTATCAGCTTGATTAATGATAATGGTGTTGGCATTAGCAATGTCGATACCATTTTCAACGATATTGGTGGATACCAACACGTCAAATTTATGATTATAAAAGTCGGTAATAATTTTCTCAAGTTGAGAGCCTGTCATCTGTCCGTGGCCAAATCTAACCCGAACATCGGGAACCAATCGACGAATCATTTCAGCGACTTCTTCAATGTTCTTTACTCTGTTATTAATAAAAAATACTTGCCCGCCCCGACTCATTTCCTGAAGGATGGCATCTTTAATTAGTTCTTCATCAAAGCTATGTATTTCCGTGTATACGGGCTGTCTGTTTGGAGGGGGAGTGTTAATAATGCTAAGATCTCTGGCTCCCATAAGTGAAAATTGCAATGTTCTTGGGATAGGCGTAGCGGTAAGAGTAAGCACATCAACTGCTGCTCTGTATTCTTTTAGCTTTTCTTTAGCGCTGACCCCAAAACGTTGTTCTTCATCAACTACGATAAGTCCCAGGTCCTTAAATTTGATATCTTTTGAGAGTATTCTATGAGTTCCAATCAGAATGTCAACTTCACCGGCATCCAGCTTTTTCAAAACTTTAGTTTGTTCTGCTTTAGTTCTGAATCTTGAAAGTACTTCAACCGAAACAGGAAATTTCCCCATTCTTTTTTGGAATGTTTTGGCGTGTTGCTCAGCGAGTATGGTAGTTGGAACCAGCACTCCAACTTGTTTATGATCCATTACTGCTTTGAACGCCGCTCTTACTGCAACTTCGGTCTTACCAAAGCCAACATCTCCGCAAACTAATCTATCCATGGGTTGCTCGCTTTCCATGTCTTGTTTTACTGCCTGGATTGCAATATCCTGATCGGGAGTTTCTTCAAATTGGAAGTTGGCTTCCATTTCGGTTTGCCAACTGGTGTCTTCACCAAAGGAGTGAGCTTTTTGAGATTTTCGTTTGGCGTACAATAAGATAAGCTCTCTGGCTATATCTTTAACTTTCTTCTTAGTTTGAGCTTTTTTGCGCGCCCATTCACCGGAACCTAGTTTAGTAATTCTAGGAGCTGTTCCTTCTTTTCCGGAATATTTTTGAAGTTTGTGCAGGCTGCTGACGTTTACATAAAGAACAGAATCATCTTTATATCGAAGTACCACTACTTCCTGCTGAGTTTCTTTAACCAGTATATTTTTGAAGCCTGCAAAAGTACCAATTCCATAATCTACGTGAACAACAAAATCACCGATATTAAGATCTTTGAGCTCCTTAAATGATATACCTCCCTGATGTTTTCTCCGTTTAACTTTAGGGCGATAATATCTGTTAAAGATCTGGTGATCAGTATAAACGCATAAGCCGGAATCAGGATAAATAAAGCCTTCATGTAAGGATTCAATTAGTAATGAGTAATCAAATTTTTTTGATCGTTCACCAAGCAATTCTTCGAATCTTCTTTTTTGACCGTCATTATCACAGCAAATCAGAACATGATTCCCGGCTTGGCTTTGCTGTTCTATCTCTTTTCGTAATAATTCGAAATTCCCATGGAAATCAGGTTGAGGCTTTGATCTAAAGTAAAATTTATTACTTGCTGCTTCTTTAGATGAACCGAATCTGATCTGATTCTTAAATTTGTTGATCTCCGTAATATATTCTGATTCAGATAAATAGAGTTCTTCAGTAGTCGAAATTTCCGGATCTTCTAATTCCTTGTAAGCTAGATCAGATTGATGAAAAAGTTCTTCAATAGTAGAAGAAATGAGTTCGGGATTGATAAGGACCAGAGCAGTATCTTCATCGAAATAAGAGAGGAAGCCTGATTTCTCAGAATCCGGTAAGTTTGTAAGATCAGGAATAAATTTTGCCTGATTGAGGAAAGATACAGAACGTTGGGAGTCAGCGTCGAACTCCCGAATAGATTCAAGCTCGTCTCCAAAAAATTCGAGTCTTATGGGGTATTCTCCAGCAAATGGATATATGTCAAATATTCCTCCACGCATAGCAAAATCGCCGGGTTCATCCACAAACCTGGTGGGATTATATCCCTGATCAACCAGTCGTTCTTTTAAATTTTCGGGATCTAGATTATCACCTTTCGAAACGGATACACTAACTTTATCCAACACGTGTGGAGGAGCTACTTTTTCCGAAATTGCTGAAGCTGAGGCTGTAACAATCTTCTTTGCCCGTCCTTTAATTTGTTCAAGTGCTTCCGATCGGAGTACAAGAGCACCGGAATCCACTATCTGTCCCGTATCGTACGGTTTATGGTTTGTTGAGGGGAAACTAATGAGTTTAGAACCAGAAATAACGCTCAAATCAGCTTTTAAGAAGCGTTCATTTTCTTCTGTATCAGTTATTACAAGTACATTCTTAAAAGACTTGCTAAGTTCATTTATAGCGAAAGAATTTAATGAACCAACACTTTCCTTTACTAAAACATGATTATTGTTGTTTACAAATGATAAGTATTCCGAAAATAATGTTGTCTCAGAGACTCGTTTAACTAAAGTACTTTTCTTCATGAATAGGTTAAGAGGTACAGGGAACTATTTAAGAAGTAAAGGTACGAAAGAAGTGGGAACAATGAACGCAAGAACAGTTGATTATCGAATATGCAAAAAAAGAATATTCAACTTTGAAATTAAGAATTTGGAAGTTGAATATTGGAATTTGATTTTTGAGTTTCAATTATGCTTCAACAACACTTCTTAAAACAAAACGATCGGTTACAAAAGCAATAGAAAAAAGGAGCAAAGAAATGCCCAAATAAAGCGGGTACTCATCTTTGTAATCGGTATAGATTAGTTCTTCAACTTCTGATTTTTCAAGTTCATCAATTTCATTGTAGACATTTATTAACTCTTCAGTATCTGTTGCGCGGTAATATCTTCCGCCTGTTAGTTGAGCAACCGAAGTAAGCATTTCTTCATCAATATTAACTTCTATGTTTTGATAACGTCTACCGAATATTGGATCTTGAATAGGGTAAGGAGCTGTGCCTCTTGTACCGGCACCAATAGTATAAATTTTGATTCCATATGTTACAGCCAGGTCTGCAGCTGTTACAGGATCAATTTCACCTGCATTATTCTGTCCGTCCGTTAAAAGAATGATAACTTTGCTTTTGGTCTGGCTGTCTTTTAATCGGTTTATTGCAGTTGCAATTCCCATCCCAATCGCAGTTCCATCTTCGATAATTCCCATTTCAAGATCTTCGAGTAATTGCGTAAGTAATTTATAATCCAGAGTGGGAGGGACTACCGTAAAACTCTTCATTGCAAAAGTTACTAAACCAATACGATCCGATACTCTTTTTTCAACAAATTCTTTTGCTACTTCTCGGGCAGCTTCAAAGCGATTTGGTTGCAAATCTTCAGCTCGCATTGATGATGAAATATCAATAACCATTACAATATCGATGCCTTCAGCATTACGTTCAATGGTAGTGAGTTTTTCCTGAGGTCTGGCGAGCGATATTATCAAAAGAGCAAATCCGCACCAAGTTAAAAAGGCTGTAACCCAATGGATATTAGATTTCCAATTTCCCGGTAGACTCTTAGCATCATTTAATGAAGAGAAGGATAAAACCGGTCTTTTTTTTCCAAAAACCCTGAATAAATATATCCCGATAATAATCGGAAGTAATGAAAAAGCCCAGAACCATTCAGGATTAGCCCACTGCATAATTAGTCTCCTCTTCATTTGTAAACTGATTTTCAAAATCTGTTTTCATACGATGAATTCTCATGTTGTCAACAGTTTTAGCTCTTTCCAGAAAGGCCAGACCTTCCCTATAAGCATTCCAAGACTCGTCAAGTGTTGGTTTGAATTTGGCGAATTTGGTCATGTCAGCTTCATTTAAAACAATTCTGGTATGTTTTATTAATTGCACATCTACTCCAAATGCATCCATATACCTAAGAACTTCTCTGGAAGTAGATTCAAGAGCAGGAATTTTATAGAGCTCTTCAATATACCAGCGTAAAGCATCACCTAATTCACTATAAAACCATTTAAAATCTTTTTCAGGATTTTCAGTATGCTGTTCTTTTATTTTTATAAGTATTGATTCGAGTTCATCAAGAGGATTTTTAAAAACCGGGATGATTTTAGGTTCTGTTTCTTCAGTTTTTTGATTTTTGAAGTACTTACTCCAAATCAAGAATCCTATCGTAGCAAGTATCAAAAGCCCTATCAAGTATGGCCAAATCGCCCGGGGAAAGGTATAGTTCTGTTTTAAAGGTTTAAACTCGTCGTCTTCAGAAGCGATGGTTTGCTTATAGTATAAATTGTAGGGTTCAGTAAAAATGAGTGTAGTATCCGAATTCGAGACAATCCTAACTGGCAAAGGTGGGATTGTAGCATTATCTATAGCGAAAAATTGTAAGCTGTATTCTGTACTATCTTTGGATGAACTTTCTTTAAAGTGTTTAGAAGATAGAAAATCAATATCTCCTACAAATGCAGTAGAGTCAGGAAACAGTACCTTTTCAGCCGGAATAGAATTTTTAATTGATATAGAGAAGTTAAATACCTCTCCAACTGTTAAGGAATCAACAGGTCCTTTAACGGATATATTTTGCGCTAATGCCGTTGTTGAAGTAAAACAAAAACAAGCGAAAAGGATAACTAAGTTTCTAGAAAACAAATATCGATCAATCTTGATCATTAAGGATAATTTTGTCTTAATTTTTTTTGATGAATATAAAATAATGATTTTAATATAACGGCTTTTGGATGCATTGTTTAATCAAATTTACATCTCAAAGATTTTATGAAATAAGAATAAATAATGGTAGTTTTTTGGTAATCATCTGCAATGTAAAATTAATACATGATTTGGGTTAAAAAATTTGTTTCCGGAGTGGTATTACTATGCTTCTTTACCGGATGTTCTTTATTTCAAGATCAAAAACCAAGTACCGAAGATTCAGTTTCTATTAATAGTTTTGAAGAAATAGAAGAGCTTCCCGGTTTAGACAACTATGGATACATAAAAGATGAAGCCACAATTAAAGAGGCTAGAGTCAAGAGAAATGAAAGTCTTTATGTTATTCTAAGATCACTAGATGTTGCTCCTGAGGATATTTTTACTATTCAGCAAAAAGCTAAAGGTAAATTTAACCCAAGAAGAATCAATCAGAATCAAAAGTATTACACCTATCATGATAAAGAAACAGGTGCACCTTTGAGGATGATCTTTCATCAAACGGCGACCGATTACGTGATTTTTGATTGGAGTGATGGAATAGCTGTAGACACAGGTTCGAAAGAAATCAGAACTGAAATTGCTACGGCTTACGGAACTATTGAATCTTCCCTATATGAAACTTTGGTAGATCAGGGAGTTAACATATTAGTAGCTAATGGACTAAGTGAGATCTTTGGTTGGGAAGTAGATTTTTTCAGGCTGTACAAAGGGGATGGGTTTAAAGTTATTTACGAAAAACGTTTTGTAGATGATAAACCTTACGGCATAGGCCAAATAATTGCAGCAGAGTTTGAGCATAGAGGTGAAATTTACGAAGCATATTTCTACGAAAGTGAAGACGCTTATGGATACTATGACGAAGTTGGTAATAGTGTTCAAAAAGCTTTACTAAAGGCCCCTTTTAAATATTCACAGAGAATAAGCTCTAATTTTTCTCATAGCAGATTTCATCCGGTTTTAAAGAAAAGAATTCCTCATTACGGAGTTGATTATGCAGCTCCATTAGGGACGCCGGTAATTTCAGTAGGAGACGGAGAAGTCATAGAATCTCAGTACAGAGGTCCAAGTGGAAATATTGTTAAGATTCGTCATAATTCAACGTACACTACAGCTTATTTGCATTTGAACGGTTTTGCAAGTGGTATTAGGAAAGGGCAGAAAGTAAGGCAGGGACAAGTTATAGGTTATGTTGGAAAAACGGGAAGAGTTACTGGTGTTCATCTGGATTACCGCGTATACAAAAATGATCAGCCTGTTAATCCTGTTAAGCTTGTTCTTCCTCCATCAAAAGGAATCTCAAATACAGAACTTGAGGAGTATAAATCAAGAATTGAATTAGTGAGAAACGAGCTAAAGCAAATAGGTGGAGTTCACAAAATAGCAGAAGCTTCTTTGTGATCAATATCTGTTTACTCTTCGTAAAAAGAAGTTCATTAGTGGTCTCACATAGGATTGATTTGTATTAACTTCTACGGAGTCAATCTTCATTTTTAAGAGCTTATCTGAGAGTTCTTTTTTCCTTAGCACTCTTTTTTTATAGTAAGCATCTCTAACTTTTTTGCTTGAGGTATCGATCAAGATCTCCTGATTTGATTCGGAATCACGTAAAGGAATAATTCCTAAATTCGGTAAAGTTTCTTCATGTTCATCATTCACAATAATGCTTACCAGATCGTGCTTTTGATTTGTGATCTTAAGCTGCTTGTCAAAATTGTCATCTTGGAAATCTGAAGCTAAAACTACGATCGCTTTACGATCAAGTAATCGATTTATATAGGAAAGAGCTGAAGCAATACTGGTACCTCTTCCTGTAGGCTTTGTAGTGTATAATTCCCGGATCAACCTAAGTACATGGGTTTTCCCTTTTTTGGGTGGTACTACTTTTTCAATATGATCGCTGAATAAAATCAAACCAACTTTATCGCTATTTTTGATAGCACTAAAAGCCAAAACCGCACAAATTTCTATGGCGAGATCTGTTTTGGTTTGATTAAGAGTTCCGAACATCCCACTAGGTGAAATATCAACACAAAGCATAAGTGTTTGCTCACGCTCCTCTTCAAATATTTTGATATAAGGGTCGCCCGTTCGTGCGGTGACATTCCAATCAATTTGACGAATATCATCTCCGTAGTTATACGCTCGTACTTCCGAAAATTCCATTCCCCGTCCTTTAAAAGCAGATTGATATTCTCCTCCAAACAAAGTGTTAACAATGCCTTTAGTTTGAATTTCTAGCTTGCGAATTTTTTTCAGAATCTCTTTAGACACCATAAAAACTAATCTCAATTATTTAATAGGCTTTAATCTAAGGATATATAAAACATTATAAGATATATTTTAACGGATAATAATTCTGCGATTAATAAAAGTTAATTTAAAATGGTTCTAAATTGAGATATTTTCAAAAACGCGATCTAAAGCTCTCCAATCGCGTATTTGAATATTAAAATACTCTAATACTAAAATAGAAAATTAGACCCTTCTCATTAAAGCTATTTAACGGTGGTTTTAAGCAGGTCTGGGTATCTTATTCCAGTCGCAAAATGCGCCTAATAACTAAAAATAAACATACTTATGAAATATAAGTCTCTATTTTTATTCGTTTTATTTCTGGGTTTATCTGTAAATATCAATGCACAAAATGATGAATTGTCTTCAGTTTTGAAGGCTTTCAAAATCACATTGGGTGCAGATGGTAATGAGGTTGCAACTGAAGTAACCGAAGTTAAGCCAGGAGATATCATCGAATATCGACTAACTTATCAGAATGAAACAGATGGTAGTTTAACACAAATTACTCCTGTTTTGCCAATTCCACTTGAGATGTTCTATCTCGATAACTCCGCTTCGCCGGAATTAAGTGGGGCAAGTGTTAGCCCAACGGCTAATGACTTCAGACAACCTCCATTGACTCGTCAGGTTACTTTGCCGGACGGATCACAGGTAAATCGCGTCATTCCTGCTCAGGAATACAGACGCATACAATGGCTAGTTCCTGCTCTTGCGGCTGGAGAAAGCATAACTCTTACCGCAAGAGTCGAGGTCCGATCATGACCAGAACTAAAGCGAAACTTCAAAAATTAAATCTAAACAGTGTTCAAATAAATCAAACAATTGAACCAAAACATAGGATTCATACAATGAAAACAACACATAAACTACGACAAAGGGTACAAGCTTTGTTTGGTATGTTGATGGTTTTTGCTATTGTACTAGGCACATCCACGGATGTTTTTGCTCAGGTACCTCCTGCAAATTCTTCCATTGGTAACCAGGCAACAGCGACTTACCTAGATAACGGTAGTAACAGTAAGTCTGTTACATCTAACACCGTTGTTACAACAGTACAGCAGGTAGCGGGCGTTCAGATTAACGCTGGTACTACTAAGCAGGTAAGTGTAGGTGGACAGGTGACGTTTGCTCACGTGTTAACCAACACCGGTAACGGTAATGATAGTTTGTTAGTTAGTGTAAGTGAATTAGCTAATGATTTTAACTTTACCAACATTAGGATTTATCCCGATGCGAATAAAGATGGTAATGCTGATAATACTACTGAGATTACCAGTACGCCTACTCTTACAAGAAACGGAACTATAGGAAGTACTTATGGTATCGTAATTGTTGCAAATATACCGGCTACTGCCAATGACGAAGATTTCGAAGATATCGTTGTTAACGTAACCAGTAATTTTGACAACAATGAAACTGATACGGCTACAAACCGTGCAGAAGTACAAGAAGATGCTGTAATTACAGTAACTAAAGGAGTTGATCAAACTACAGCAGATGTTACTGACCAAGTTAAGTACACCATTAACTATTTTGAAAATGGTACTGCTGCAGCAACAAACCTTGTATTAAAAGATCCAATCCCTGTTGGTATGACTTATGTTGCAAACTCTGCTGTTTGGAGTGGTAGTGCAACTGCATTAACTGACGCAGCCGGTGGAGATCCAACTGGAATTACCTTCGAAAGAAAAACAGGTGGTGCTCAGGATACACTTATTGCTACAATCGCAAACGTTGCTAATGGTTCTTCAGGAACTCTTTCTTTTGATGTGACTATCGATGCAGGGCAAGAAGGTGAAACTATTACCAACACGGTAATTTTTACTCATGATGATTTAAATGGTGAAAACACTATTAACGGTACGCCTGTTAATGTAAACGAAAGCTATGCTATCGCTTTAGTTGATGCACAGGACGTTGTTATTGATACAGCTCAACAAGGGGCTACTCTTAATTTCATCAACCGTTTTGTAAACACTGGTAGTACTACAGATACGTACAACATTCAGACATCTAACAGTAACTATCCTGGTTCAGCTCAACCATTATTGTATCGTTCAGATGGAAATGGAAATCCTTCCAGTACTTATCAGGATACAGGTTCTGATGGTATTCCTGATACAGGGCCAGTAGCTCCGGGTGATACTATTGTTGTAATCTTACAAATTGCTTTGCCTGCAAATGCAACCGGTTCGAATTTCTCTATTGATAAGACGCTTACTTCTATTAATGATGCGAATGCAAATGCAACTCACAAGGATAAGTTAGGATATATCGAACCAAGAACGGTTGATTTAACTAACGATTTTGCATCCGGTGATGTAGGAGCTTTGGGTGAAGGACGTGGTCCGGAAACTGCTGCAGTTAAATCACTTAATGCAAGCCCTGGAAGTACAGTTTCTTTCACTTTATTTGTGAAAAACACAAGTACTACTATTGATTCATACGGACTAGCAGTATCTGATGATACTACAGCTGCAGGTGCATTACCTGATCCTACAGCTCTTCCATCCGGTTGGTCAGTTACTTTTAAAGACCCGAACAATGGAAACAGTACAATCACTAATATTACTAACCTAGCGGCTGGTGCAAGCAGGCAAATAACTGCTGAAGTTACAGTTCCTGCTGGTTATGCTCCAGGAACTGTAGATCTTTTCTTCAGAGCATTGTCATCTACTACCGGCGCTGAAGATATCATTCATGATGCAGTTGTAGTTCAAACTGATCAGAATATGCAGCTTACAAGTAATAATACTGGTCAGGTTTCTCCTGGTGGTTCTATTAACTATCAGCATACTCTAACCATTCTTAGTAATGTAAGTGAAAATGATGGTACTAATTCTGATCTGAGAGTTGAGTTAACTAACTCAGAAGCAATTGGTTGGACAGCGGTAGTGTATTGGGATACTAACGGTGATGGAGTAATCACAAATGGTACTGATTCATTGCTTACCTCCGGTGCAGCTTCAGGTTCTGTTGACCTTCCTGCTTCTGTTGGATCTAAGTCTTTCAACCAAACGATCAAGTTTATCGTGAAAGTTACTGGTTTAGGTAGTTTGGAAGATGGTGATGATAATATTACTACTCTTATAATCAGTGATAGCCAAACCAATCTAGCAACCAAAAGTAACACTGACGGAACAACTATTCAGGCTGGTCTTGTTAAGCTAGACAAGTTTCAAGCACCTGATGCTGGTGGCTCTGCAGGTACGTTCTCTAAGAATCCATTCAATGTACTTCCTGGAGATACTGTTTACTATCGAATCGTTATCAATAATGATGGTTCTCAACCAGTAACAACCATTTCTGTTACTGATGATACTCCAACCTTTACGACAATGCTTATTGCTGCTACAGCAACGGTTACTTCGGGTACGGTTGGATCAGTTACAGTGACTTCTCAACCATCTATTGGTGGAACGGGAACTATTCAAGTAGATATAGATCAGCTTGACCCGACTGAGACAGTCACCCTTGAATTTGCTGTTAAAGTAGACAGCTAAAAAAACGAATAAATACATAACCCAGAATTATGAGAATGAGGTTGACCTCTCATTCTTCTCTTAAATCAAATTAAACAACAAGTGCTCAAAATTAACTCTCTCATATCATTTCTGATTCTGCTCTTAGTAGCAGGGATGGGAGAGGTTCGTGCACAAAACGGCCCAACAGGTGGAACTTCAATCACCAATATGGCCAGTACTACATTTAACAAGTTAGGTGCAACAACACTTGAGGAAATAATCTCAAACGAGGTAAATGTAGTTGTAGATGCCACCATTAATTTCTCTTTAGAACTCGAGAACTCAATTAAGAGGTTCAGAGGAGATAAAGTTGAATTTGATCACTTCTTAGTAAACAATGGAAATGTAGCTTCTACTTTTGACATCAAGATATACAACTGGGATCAAGGTGAATATGACCTTGAAAATCTTGAATGGATAAGTGGAAACAAATCAAGAACTCAATTTTCAGATACATTAAGAAGGGAAATCTCATTAAACCCGGGAGAGCGCTTCGATTTCAGATACTCAGGTTCAATTAATGAGGCTGAAGACGATTCAATTACATCTATTGTAAATGTTGAAGCAGTTTCAAGAGAGTTTGGAATCAGATTACTGAAACGGGATTCTGTTTACGTTCTTTCAGGAGCTAGAATAGAGTTAAATAAATCACAATCAGGAAGTGAAGAAAAGCTTCCTAACGAAAACTTCACGTATACCATTGCTGGTGTAAACAGTGGAGACGTACCAGCTTTGCCTAGAGCAGGAATTACAATTGATGGAATTTCATCTAGTAAGATAATTTTGCTTGATACAATACCTTCTAACGTAAGCTTTGTTGAGTTTGTTGAAACAACAAACGGGCAACAGTTGTATGGAATGGAAGGTAACGGTAAATATGAATTCAGTAGTCAATTACCTTCTGATCCTTCTACGGTTTCTTTTATAGGCCTGGCATTTGATGGGTTATCAGCCGGAGAAGAATTTAGCACTACTTTTGAAGTTCAAGTAAACCCGGGTGCTAGTGAGGAGATTACAAATAAGGCTGAAATTAGCTACAGTTATCCTGAAGAGAATATTGTAGTTGACGCGGTTTCAGATGAAGTAAAAGCTTTTCTGCCATCAAACGGTGCTACCATTGACTATTTCACTGATGATAGTTTTGGTAAAAAGACAGGAACATCAAGTATTGGTCGTAAACTGCATTTACAAGCAACAGCATCGGCTTGTAATGAGTTTAGATCCAGAATTGATACGGCAACCATTACATTGCAATCTTTTGAAACTAATGATTCAGAAAAATTTATCGGGATTGAAACTGGCGTTAATACTAGTTTATTTAGAATTGAAGGTGGAGTAAATACACGAAACGCTGTTGATTTCGATGTAATTATTGGAAATACGATTCTGGAAACAGTTGAAGATGATGTAATCCAAGCCATATTAAATTGTGATGGTATTAACAATGGGAATTTAGGTGGTGGACAAGGAGCTCGTATTCAAACAACAGTAGTGGTTGACCCTTACGGTATAGTATTTGACAGTGAAACAAATCAGCCTATAAGAAATGCAAAAGTAACAATACTTGATGTTACCGGAGCTAACAATGGTGGAGATGCGGGTGGAAGAGCTAAAGTTTTTGAAACTGATGGTACTACTCCTGCGCCAAGTGAATATGTTACAGGACCTGATGGAAGGTTTGCATTCAGATACCTTGAAACCGGAACGTATAAAGTTGAAGTTGAGACTCCTGAAGGATATACTTTCTCCTCAGAAGTGCCTCTCGGTTTACTGCCACCGGGCCGTAAAGTAGATACCTTAGCTTCTTATGGTAATGATTGGACGTTTAGTAATGTCCCACAAGGTACTAATTTTGATATCCCACTTGATCCACAAGCCAGAGGTGTTTTATTCACAAATAAAACCGTAGACAGACCTACTGCTGAAATCGGTGACTATATTAATTACACTATCACAATCAAAAGTGAGGCGATTAATACAGTTAGAAACTTATTTATTGATGATTTGCTTCCGTTTGGTTTTGAATACCAATTGGGTTCAACAAAATTAGATGGAGTAAAATTACAGGATCCTGAAGGTGGAAAAGGCCCTAGTCTTAAATTCGATGTTGGAGATATCGAGCCGGGATCAAATAAAGAATTAACATACCGTGTATTTGTTGGACCTGGTTCAGAAAAAGGGAAAGGGATCAATGTAGCTGTAGCAAAAAGTGATGAAGTTGTTGTAAAGAGCAGTAACGAAGCAAAAGTTAAAGTAGAAGTACGTGGTGGTCTGTTTAACGATAATTCCTACATAATTGGTAAAGTTTTTCAGGATTGTAATGAAAATGACATGCAAGATCCGGGCGAGGTTGGTGTACCGGGTGTTCGCCTATATATGGAAAACGGAACTTATGTTGTTACGGACAGCGAAGGTAAATATACATTCTATGCTGTTAAGCCAAACAAGCATGTACTGAAAGTTGATAACTACTCATTACCAGAAGGAAGTAAGCTTTCAGTATTGGATAACAGACACGCTAACGATCCGTCCAGTAGATTTGTAGATGTTAAAAAAGGACAGTTACACAGAGCTGATTTCGCAATATGTGAATGTACTCCTAGTGTAAATGATGAAATAAATTCCAGAATTGAGCAGCTTTCTCAGTCAAATAAAGATGACCTGGCAAATTCCGTAAACAGAAGCTTTGCAGTAAATGAAAACAACGCTCAGTCAGGAAAAGGTAGATTCGACAATGCAAGTGGTACAGTTGGTGGTTCTACTGTAAAAAGATCAAATGTTAAATCAAGTCCTGATGGCAAACCTACCACAAGTGAAATTTCTGATCTAGTAAAAGAAGAGGAATTGAATTCTATTCAGAAACTTGAAGACGCACTATTAAATGCACAAAATGGTGTTGGCTTCTTGAACCTTGTAAATAACGACACCTTAACTAAGAATAACTATACAATTTGGGTTAAAGGTACTGCAGGAACTAAGTTAACTCTTAGTCTAAATGGTGAGGTAATTGATAATTCTAAAGTAGGTCAAACTTCTGTTTCACCAACAACTAAACTTCAAGGCTCTGAATATGTAAGTATTGATTTTGAAGCCGGAGAAAATATTTTAACACTGGAAGAAATCGATCCTTTTGGTAATGTTAGAGGTACTGAGGAGATTTCAGTTTTTGCACCGGGTAAAGCTTCTGTACTCAACTTAACGGCTCCAATTCGTAATGTGCCTGCTGATGGAGTTTCAACGGCGCTTATAAGAGTTGAAATTCTTGATGAAAACGGCATTTTAGTTGGAGACAGAGCTTCTGTAACACTAGATACTGAATTTGGTAGATGGAAAGTTGAAGATCTAAACAAAGAAGAACCTGGTACACAAATCTTTATTGAAGGTGGTGTTTCAGAATTTGAACTGATTTCAACTAATCAGCCTAAAACTTCTCTGGTAAGAGCCAATTTGGGTGTAATTAAATCAGAAGTTAAAGTTGAGTTCTTACCTGATCTAAGACCATTAATTGCAGCAGGTATAATTGAAGGAACGATCAGATTCAATCAAGAAATAAAGATCAATTCTGAAAAAGAAGCTGATGGATTTGAAAGAGAATTGAAACAACTATCCTATGATTTCGGAAACTTTACCGGTGATGCCCGACTTGCATTCTTCATTAAAGGAAAAGTAAGTGGAAAAACTCTACTAACTGCAGGTTTTGATTCCGAAAAGAGTAAAGAAGAACGTTTATTCCGCGATATACGTCCTGATGAGTTTTATCCTGTATATGGAGAGTCTTCTATTAAGGGTTTTGATGCTCAATCATCAAGCAGATTATATGTAAGAGTTGATCAAGGCAAAATGTATGCGCTTTATGGTGACTTTATTACTCAAGACAGAGATCAGGATGTTCAATTAGGGACTTACAGTAGAGCTCAAACCGGATTTAAAGCTAATTTTGAAGAAGGAAAGGTTAAAGCTCAGGCATTTGGTGTGAATGCATTCTCTAGTAGAAAAGTAAGAGAATTTCAGGGACAAGGTATTTCGAGATATGATTTACCGGATAAGGATATTGTAGACAACAGTGAGATCATTGAAATAGTAACTTATGACAGAGAACAACCTGATGTTATTTTAAACGTTGAAACTCTTACTCGTTTCCGTGATTATGTGATCGATCCATTCTCTGGAGTAATTACTTTTAAAAACCCTGTTTCAAGCGTTGATATTGATTTTAACCCAATTTTCATTCGTGCAACTTATGAAGTTACAAATAATCAAGACAGATACTTGATTGGTGGGGTTAAAGCAGAAACTGAATTAACTGAGGGTATTAAAGTTGGAGCGAATGCCGTTCAGGATAATAACCCGGAAAATAACTTCAGATTACTTTCGGGTAATATCTCAGCTGAATTAAGTGATGCAACAAAAATTGTTGGTGAATTTGCAAATACCAATACTGATAATAATGGAAATGGTAGTGCAGCAAGAATACAGTTAGATCATAAGGGATCTAAACTGGATGTATTTGCTCAACTAGGAAAATCAGACAAGAATTTCAGTAATGAAGGTTCAAGTTTAGGGAAAGCCAGAACTGAAGCCAGAACAAGAACTCGTTATAAATTAAATAGCTCAACATCATTAAAGAATGAAATCCTTTTCACTAGAAATGATACTACAAGCGATCGAACTTTTGGTGGATTATTATCAGCTGAAAAAAGATTCGGAAATAATATAAATACCGAGTTAGGGTTCAGATATTCTGAGAACTATAAATCTGTAAACGATTCTACCACTTACAACACCAACATTAGAGGTAAGGTTAAAGCTGATCTTCCTTTCCTTTCCGGGGCTTCTGCTTTTGGTGAAGTTGAGCAAGATCTGGACGAAGCAGATAAGCGTTTGATCGCAGTTGGAGCGGATTACAAATTAAGAAAGTTAGCTAAACTTTATGCTCGTCATGAGTTTATTTCAAGTGCAGCCGGTATTAATACATTAAGTGGTTCTCAACAAAGAAATAATACAGTAGTTGGAATAGATGCCAATTACATGAAAAATGGTAAAGTGTACAGTGAGTATAGGCTCAATGATTCTTTTGATGGAAGAAGTGGCCAGGCTGCAATCGGATTAAGAAACCAGTTCCAGTTAGTCGAAGGTTTGGGATTGAACTTTGGTTTTGAAAGAGTGTTTACACTTGAAGGACAAGCGGTAAATGATGGAACTGCTATAACATCAGCTGTTGATTATACAGCAAGAACGAACTGGAAAGCGACTGCAAGAGCAGAAGCCCGTTTTACATCAAATGAAAATCTATACCTGAATAGTTTAGGCTATGGATTAAAATTAAACAGAGACTGGACTCTTTTAACTAAAAATATTATTTCTGTTAATTCACGTGAGAATGTTTCAGGATTTAGCAAGTTGCAGGAGCGCCTGCAGGTTGGAGCAGCATACAGAAGTACCTCTACTAACAAATTTGACGCATTAATCAGATACGAATTCAAGCATGAACTTGATAAGAGTATCGATGATGATTTCTTTAGAACAGCTCATGTTCTTTCTTCTCATGGAAACTATCACCCAACTACTGATCTTACACTTTCAGGTAGAATAGCAGCTAAGTATTCTCTGGAATCTGATAGTCAGCTAAGAACTTCAACATTCCTTGAATTAATTTCAGGTAGAGTTCTTTATGATATCGATGAAAAATGGGACGCGGGTATCAATGCCAGTTTACTTGCAAATAGTGACTTCACTACAAAAGATTATGGGTTAGGAATTGAAGCTGGTTTCTTAGTAGCTACAAATCTTAGATTAGCAGCAGGATTTAACTTCTTTGGATATGATGACCAGGATCTTATTACTAATAACTATACACAACGAGGAGCGTATCTAGGCTTCAGTTACAAGTTTGACGAAAGATTATTTGATAATCTGATCCCGAATTCAGTTAAGAAGACTCCGATCATAGATCCAAACAACTACTTGACCTGTGAAGAAGAGTGCCTGGTTATTGATACTACTCCTGTTGAAATAATTCCTTTCCCGGTTCAGACTATTCCTCATACTTTGGAGCCTTTAGCTATAGAAGCTAGAAGTATTGAATATGGTGAATTGGAGAGATTAACTGTACTTCCAAAGCATATCCATTTCAACAACAACAGCACATACATAAATCAGCCTGCTGCACAAATGTTGGATAAAGTTGCAAAGTTCTTGATCGACCGCGATGAAGATTACTTCATCAAAGTAACAGGTCACACCGATAGCAAGAGTTCACAGGCTTACAACTTGAAGCTTTCTGAAAGAAGAGCAAAAGCTGTACGTGCTTACATGGTAGCAGCAGGTGTAGATGCTGACCGTCTTCAGTTTGAAGGATTAAGTTTCAGCCAAAATGCAGCACCTGAAAAAGATCGGGTTGATATGGCTAGAAACAGACGTGTTGAGTTGGAATTGAGTGTTGATAACAGAAATGTGAGATTTATATCACAGGTAGAAGATCTTCAGGTTAACCCAAGAATAAGCGGAATCAGAAGTTGGGATTACGTATTTATAGCTGAACATAATGCAGTTCCTAGTGCATTGAACTTAACTAATGGGGCTTCTCTAAACCAAGTTCATGAGTATCTAGTAAAACGTATTTCATTAACAATGAAAGAATATCAGGTTGTATCGCTTGAATTAAGCGTGCCGTCAATCGAAGTTGGAAATACTATAAAATCCATACTTGTAAGTGAAGGTGTTGATCTGAACAGAATAAGTGTGGTAGAAAAAGCAGGTAATAAAGTTGAGTTCGGATATTCGAATCAGTCACTGCTCAGAATTTATGATCAAAAAGATGATATCAATCTGTCAACTAATAGCCTTGCTCTAAGAATGATGGATAACATGATTGACATACTAAGACAAAGAGAAGATCTATTATTGATAAGAGACTATTCTCAGAGCTACTCAGTACCTAATATGGTAACATTTGATGATCGTGGATCTCAACTAAGCAATGAGGTACAAGCTATTCTTTCCAGAATCGGTTCTTACTTAAGAAATGCTGAAACAGTAAGAATAGTACTTCATGGAGACGGTAGCTCAAGTTCAAATACCAGAATGGCTTCAATAAAAGAATACCTAGAAGAATGGGGTATTGATGCTAATAGAATTGAAATCAGTACCGAATCAAGAGCTTTAGATAATCAAGTAAATATTGAATATCTGAACGCAGATTCAATCAATCTTTTAGAATTAGACCTTATCAATGATGGAAAAGGTGGAGGTAAATAATTGATCTTCGATAAAAAAATATATCAAATGAGATTTTTAAGCCTGTTAACAGCAGTGTTTTTCATACTTCTTTCGGGAGTAAATGTATTCGGTCAAGTAGTTGTAAACGAGACTACTCTAACTTCAGGTTCTTATACAGTACCTTCCGATGGACAAGTTACTATAACTATAAAAGGTGGTGATGGAGGAGATGGTATTAACACTATTGGTGGTGAAGGAGCTACTGCTGTTGCTACTTTTGCAGTAAATGCCGGAGATGTAATTCGTTATGTAGTTGGGGAAGCCGGAGTTACTCATGCGGGTTCAAGTGCCGGTGGTGGTGGTAGTACAGGTGTTTATATTAATGATGTATTGGTAATGGTTGCCGGTGCCGGTGGTGGTGGTGATAATTCCAACGGAGCTCTTGGTTTAGGCGGTAATAGTATTACAGCAGGTGATGCAGGAACAGGAACAGGACCGGGAGCAGCAGGTACCAACGGAAATGGTGGAGGCACAACTACAAATACAGCAGCTGCAGGTGGTGGTGGTGGTGTATTTTCTGATGGTGGTTCGTCTGACGCAGGAGGTGGTGCCCGTGCGGATGCAACTACAACAGATACATCACAGCTTCTGGATATTGCAAATGGAGGAACCGGTAACGGCACAGGTTCAGCCGGTGGTCGTGGATTTACAGGTGGCGGTGGAGCAGATTCTAATTATAGTGGTGGTGGAGCCGGTTATTCCGGTGGTGGTGGTGCAGGAGCTAATGGTGGTGCAGGAGGTGGAGGCTCATTCATAGCTGCTTCGGCTACATCAAGTAGTTTCACAGCAGGAGGCGATGGAACTGGAAATGAGAATAACGGTTCTATAGTTGTCAATTTTGCCGATAATCCTCCTCAGCTAGAGACCAGTACTATCAATGGTACAACGTTAACGTTAGATTACGATCAAATTCTTAATGCGTCATCTACTCCTGCAGTAGGTGATTTTGATGTTAGAGTTAATGGGGCATCTATTACAGTAACAAATGTTTCTATTAACAATGATATTGTTACAATTACTGTGTCTCCGGCTGTATTCTTAAGTGATAATGTAGCATTGGATTATACTGCCGGTACAAATCCTATTCTGGATCAGCAAGGTACACAAGCAGCAAACCTTTCTAATCAAACGGTAACCAATAACACTCCGGATATTACACCCCCGGGAATTCCACAGAATGTATCTGCAAGTGCGATATCAGGTGGTGCTATTAGAATTAACTTTGATGATGTAGATGAATCTAACGGAAGTGGAGTAGCTTCTTATTCTGTTAAAAGAGCTACAAGTTCTGGTGGACCTTATTCTCAGGTTGGTACAGTAAGTGATAATGAAAGTATAAGCTATACATTTACTGATAATACACCTGTGAATGGAACCACTTACTATTATGTAGTTAGTGCAATTGATGGTTCCTCTAATGAAAGTGCTAATTCTGCTGAAGTGTCAGCAACTGCCGATGGTGTTTCGCCTCAACTGGATTCTGTTATAGTAAATGGAGAAACACTTACTCTTTACTATGATGAACCTATTGATATTTCATCTGCTCCTGCAAACTCAGATTACTCAGTTACAGTAAATATCTTTAATAATAATCCTGTAAGTAGTTTAACAATTTCAGGAAATCAGGTTATACTTACATTAACGAATGTGGTTCAACCTACTGACAATGTTGAACTGGATTACACTCCGGGTATTAATAAGATTCGGGATAATGTTGGGAACTTAGCATCCTCATTAAATAATGAGTCAGTTACAAACCAAACTACCGGTTATACTCCAACACCGCCATTGGGTGTAAGTGCTACTGCTGTTGCCAATGGGGCTATTGCAGTTTCCTTCCTAGATGTAGGTACAGGAGGGCAAATAGGGAGTTATTCAATCAGAAGATCCACTACACCGGGCGGTCCATATTCGCAAGTTGGAGTTGTTGTGGATAACGAAAGTTCTAGTTACACCTTCACAGACAACAGTGCACTTAATGGTAATACATACTACTATGTGGTAGCATCACAGGATGGGAGTTTAAATGCAAGTAGTAACTCTGCAGAAGCTTCCGCAGTTTCAGATAATGTAGCACCTGTTTATGAAACAAGTCTTGTAGGTGGAAGTTCTCTTTTGCTCGATTATGATGAAATACTGGATGCGAATTCAGTTCCGGCAACAACTGACTTTGTTGTTAGGGTGAATGGTTCGCCTGTAAGCATTTCAAGTATCTCAATAACAAATGTGAGAGTTAATATTGAATTAACTAATGCTATTCAACAAGGTGATAATGTAACTTTCGATTACACTCCGGGAACGAATAGAATTCGAGATATTGCCACAAATGAAGCGGCTGCGTTCACAGGCACGAATGCTATTAACTACACTTCAACTAATATTCCTTTTGGTCCCGATCCATGTCCTATTGTTAACGGAAATGATGCAAGTTGGGCATGTTTCGACGGATCTAATAATTCTTCTACGATTTCAGCAAAAGTAGGAAATGTTGAAATTGCTACTTTTGACGCTCAGGGAGGAACACAAACTACTTTTTCGCCAAATGCGCTTCAGCAATGGTCCAGCGGTACATTTTCAGGAGACCAGTTCAATGGTCCTCAGGTTAATGCCAGTGGAAACACAGGAAATGCAACTTCATTTGATATAAACATAGCCAATGGAATTCCTTCAGATGCCATTATTCTAAGTTTAAATAAGCTTAGTCCAAATTCAGGCAATACAGCTTACACATTAGAAGCATTTGATGGAACAAATACCAAAGTAGCTCTTAATGGATGGGTTACCGGGCAGGGAAATGATGGCGGAGTTTGTACAAATTCAGTAAATCTAAATTACACCAACGGAAACACAACTCTGGAACTGCAACCGACTGTTTCAGGAAATCAATCTTGTACTTCTTCTTCTAATGCCATTTGGTTCAGAATTAATACAACAGGTGTTGAGAGAATTGAGATTAGAAAATTAGTATCTCAAACTGATAACATCCATGTTGGTTTAGCTTTGGTTGCTGATTATGGTGATGCACCAAGTTCATACAGAACATCTTACAATTCAAGAGGAAATGATCCGGCATTTCATGTACTAAGTAACACGGGTTCTAATCCGGTGTATTTTGGAGGTACAGTAGATGCAGATGGTAATGGAATTTCTAATTCTCAAGCGAATGGAGATGATTCAGAGACCACAGGAATTGGCGCAGGAGATGATGAAGACGCAATTACTTCGCTTCCGGTTTTAAGAACAAATTACTCTGAGTATGAAGTTGATCTAGTATGTACAACAGGAGGGAAAGTAGGTGGTTGGTTAGATACTAACCAAAATGGAGCTTTTGATAATTCAGAGTATGCTTTTGCAGAATGTATTGGTGGAGTTGCTTCTTTAAGCTGGGGAGGATTATCAGGATTGATTACGGGTGATACTTTCGCACGTTTCCGTATTGCATCGCAAACAAGCAGTGTAGCGTCTCCTTATGGTATTGCAATTGGTGGCGAGGTTGAAGATTACGCAGTTAGTATCCAAGAACCGGCTACACCAGATCTGGAAATTGATAAAGTGGTAGATAATTCCACTCCGGTTGAGGGAGAAACAATCACATATACAGTTTCTGTAACAAATCCCGGAGATTTTGACGCTACAGGAGTTCAGGTAACTGATGAACTTCCAAATGGAATTACCTATCAATCACATACTGCAAGTCAGGGAACATATAACACCTCAACTGATGTTTGGAATATTGGAACTCTAGCTGAAGGTGATACTACTACGGTTACATTAACTATTGTAGCTACTGTTAATAGTGGTACGGTAGGAAATACGATCACAAATAATGCTGAAATTACCCAGTTAAATGAGAACGATCCTGAGTTAAATAATAACTCAGCTTCAGCAGGAATTACAGTGGTTGCAGAGGCTGCAGATATTCAGGTACTCAAAATTGTAGATAACTCGGTTCCAATTGAGGGAGATTTTATAAACTATACAATTTCAGTAACAAATCAGGGTCCAAGAGATGCAACAAATCTAAAGATCCTTGATCAGCTTCCATCTGGAATAACTTTTCAAAGTGCAAACCCGAGTGTAGGAACCTTTAATAATTCAACTGGAATCTGGGATATTGGTACTTTTGTAAATGGAGCAAGTGCTTCACTGGTAATCAATGCTCAGGTTGATCAAAATACAGAAGGAAGCACTATAGCTAACACAGCTACTGTTCAGTCAGTTGACCAAAATGACACAAATATTTCTAACAATTCATCCACTGTTAATATAACCGTTGATGAAGCCAGTGCTCCTACATCTTGTAATGATAGGCCATTGCTTAGATTTACAACTTATACTCTTGAAAGTGGTACTGCTTTGGAACTAGGTGCGGTGTATAAGTTTGATTCTGTAATTCCGGGAGTATATGCTCGTATTGAGATTATAACCGATAATAATGCTACGCTGACCGATATTGATCAAACCAGTGGAACAACGGCCTTTAATGAGGCATTTTCACCAAGAGTTCAAAGTGCGGATGGCAATGATGCTTTCATGGATTTTGAAATTTCATTTTACGATTCTGCTACAAATGTTCAAAAGTATCTGTCATTTGCAGCAACATCGAGTGATGTGGATGGTAACGGTGCAAGTTTGAAGGAATATGTAGGATTTCAAAACTTGAGCTCTTACACCATTGAAAGTACTACAGATCTTGTTATTGGTTCTGAAGGTATTTATGCAACCTACACTCCGGATAATTTCAATGGAGTATCTTCTGCAGATCCTGATTTTACTGACCATACGGTATACAGTGCTTACACCAATGAGCCGAAATTCAGATTCAGAGCAGGTATACAGGGAGGGGGATCAACTTCAAATCGTTTATACAGGTTAAGTTTTGATCCTTGTGAGATTAACAATTTTAGTAGTCCGGTTTCAGAAAACATAATTGACGTTTCTGTTACAAAAGCTGTAGATAACGTTTCTCCTTCAGTTGGTGATACAGTATCGTATACCATAACTGCAAAAAATGAAAAAGGAAATGCAGTAGGAAATGTAGAGGTAACAGACCAACTTCCTGCAGGTTTAACTTATGTTTCCGGTACTACAACATTAGGAACTTATGCAAACGGAACAGGAATTTGGGATATTGGAACGCTGTCCGGACTACAATCTGCAACTCTTACGTTAAAAGCTACAGTTAATACAGGTCAGGAAGGAAATACCATTAAAAACACTGCTAGTTTCTCTAATTTCACAGGTGGAGATGGTAATCAAAGTAACAATAGTGCAGACGTTGATATTATAGTGTTTGACCCCTCTTCAGGATTGTCCTGTAGTGAACCACCTTTATTTAGTTTCAGTAGTAATTCTTTAGAGCAAGGTATTGCCGGACAAGTTAACGCAGTATACAGATTTAATAATATTGCGTCAGGACTTGATGCCTTGGTAAAAATAAAAGCAATCAGCAATGCTTCTCTAAGCAATATCGATGATAATGGATCCGGGAATAGCGCTGCAAATTTCAGTCCATTATTCCAGGCTACTCAAAGTGGTGGGTATATTGACTGGGAGTTTAAGTTTGTAGCTACAGGTACAACAACCCCTGTAAAAAAGAATTTTGCAATGACCGCATTGGATATTGACGGTTACATAAATCCTAATAATACTTCCCAAACTATTCGTGATTTCTTAGGCTTTACTCAGAATCAGTCTAACTCTGTTCAGGGAGGAAATAATCTAACTGAAACTACTTCAGGGGCTTTCCAATTCTTTACTTCTACTCCGGCTACAGATGGAAACGGGTCGTTGGATTTTGATCATATGGCATATATAAAGTATAACTATACTTCTGTATTTGAATTCAGAACAGGATCAAATACTACCAATGGTTATAGTATTGACCGTTTAGTAGATATTGATTTTGTACAATGTAGAAATCAGGATTTTGACCCTGAAGTTGTAACTACTCGTGATGCTGATATTTCCGTAAGCAAGACGGTAGATAATGCAAATCCGTTAGAAAACGAATCCATAAATTTCACTATTACAGTTACAAACAATGGTCCTGAAAATGCGACAGAAGTAGATGTTAATGAAACATTGCCTTCTGGTCTGGCTTTAGTACAAGCAACTCCAAGTCAAGGAACATACAATCAGATCAATAAGACGTGGTCAGTTGGTACTCTTAACAACGGTAGTTCAGTAACTATGACTGTGGAAGCAACTGTAAACTCTGGCATAACAGCTGATTCGCTTGTAAATACAGCATACCTGTTGGGACTGAATCAGTTTGACCCAAATCAGGCAAACGATACTTCCAAAGTAGCTATATATATAAGTAATACTGTAGAAGGGATAGTTTTCAGAGACAAAACAGGAAATGCTCTAACCGATGGAGATACTAACCTAAGTGACGCATCTGGAGATCAAACCGCTGTAAAGGATGTAGTAGTTCATTTATTTAAAGATGGTGGTGATGGCCTGGCTGATGGTAGTGATGATGTATTCTTAAGATCCGATACAACTAATATTTCGGGTGCGTTTACATTTCAGATAGGAGAAGACGCAGACTATTGGGTAGTTGTAAATTCTAAAACAGGAAATCTGACAAACGGTGCAAGTTGGGCAGAGCAAGTGTACGCACCATCAGGAGCTCTTTGTTCTGATGGAACAGGTGGTATTGGAACAAAAGGTTCAGCCGGTAATTGTTTTGGGGGTAGAAGAGGAAATCAATCTGATAACCTACCTGTTGGAACGGATCCAGCTAATACTGATCTTGCAAACGCTGAACATGTTGCAAAGGTTACCATGGCAAGTAATAATGTTTCCGGGCTTAACTTTGGATTCAGTTTTAATGTAGTTACTGATACCAGAGATGGTGATGACGATGTATCATCTAACAGAAGCGTTCAAGGTTCTTTGAGACAATTCATTACAAATGCGAACCAGATATCAGGAGCAAATACCATGAGATTTGTTCCTTCTGTAGCAACTAATGAAACCGGAAGTGGTGGAAACTGGTGGAAAATTACATTGAGTTCAGAACTTCCTGTAATAACCGATCCTTTAACAACATTGGATGGACGATCTTTTGATTTAAATTCACCTTTGGCAATTCTTAATCCGAATTCAGGTACAATCGGAACCGGCGGAACAGTTGGTGTTGATGGAATAACATTAAATGCTTTTGAACGAAAGGAGCTAGAGATAGACCTAGCTGATGTAGGAAATAACGCATTATCAATAAACAGTTCTGGAGCAGTTGTAATAAGACATTTTGCTCTGTTTAATAATACGAGATCTTTAACTCTTACCGGTATCTCTGGCGGTACAATAGAGAACAATATGATTGGTACCCGAGCCGATGGTACTGACCCAACAGGCTTAAATCAGTCAGATTTAGGGATATTGATAACGGGATCGGGTTCACAAACACCGTTAATTCAACGTAACTATATTGCTTATACAAAAGACAGTGGTATCCGTTCTGAAAATGGTAACGCGACTATACAATTAACAAAGAATGAGATATACAGAACGGGTAATGCTCAGAATAATGCGGATGGACTTGAGGGATTAGGAACATGGTCTATCACTCAAAACCTTTTCCATGAAAATGGAAAGAGTAATGGTAGCGATGTATATGGAGGAAGTGGAATTGAAATTGGAAATACTTTTGGTTCTGCGACTTCAGGTAATACGATTCGTAATAATACGATCAAAAATCATAGAACAACCGGTATTAATGTATTGAATCAGGTTTCAAGCACTCTGATAGAAAAGAACATAATAACCGGAAATGGTACAGATTATTCAAGCGCGCCTTACAAAGGGGCAGGTGTTCGTTTAAGCTTCCCCGATGCACAACCTCAGCAGGGAATCTATATTACTAAGAACAGTTTTTCTAATAACAAAGGACTGGCAATTGATATAGTAACATCAGGAAATGGAGAAGCAGATGGAGTTTCACCTAACGATGGAGTTATAGAATCTGCATCTACAGAGCCTAACAAAGGACTTGATTACCCGGTATTTACTTTGGCAACTATTGATGGCAACCAATTGACCGTTGAAGGATACATCGGTAAAAATGCTACAAGGTTATCTGGAGTTTATACCATTGAGATATATAAAGCTGCCGATGATGGTAATCAGCAAGGGTTAACAGAAGAAGGCGGTACTTTAATACGTCCTCATGGAGAAGGACAAACGTTGATTGGTACAATTAATACCAATGCAAATGGATCATTCAGCGAAACATTTACAGTTTCTTCAACAAGTATTGTAATAAATGACCGTATAACTGCTCTTGCTTATGATGCAGGAAACAACACTTCCGAATTTTCAACAAACCAAAGAGTTGTGGCAACAGGTGTTACTATTAATGGTTATGTATATAAAGACGATAATCACAATGCGTTGAGAGAAGGGAATGAGGTTGGTTTGGAAAATGTAACCATTGTTCTATATAACAAGAGTTTAAACAGTTGTAAGAGTGTGCTTACAGACGTAAACGGGTTTTATCAGTTCAGCAATGTTCTAAATGGCGAGTATGATCTTATCGAATCAGTGGGACAAAGTGTTCCAACACCTGATGTTTGTACTCCACCTGAAACAGATCCTGTTGATTTTGTGTCTACTACACCAAACTTGAAAACGTTACTCATTAATAACCTTCCAGCTCAAATGAATTTTGGAGATTTTGAAGGTTCAAGAATTGAAGGTACTGTTTTTGCAGATAATGGAATTGGCGGTGGAACTGCAAATGATGGAATTAAGAATGGTAACGAAATTGGTCTTGAAAATACTGTTGTTAAAGCTTTAACAGGATCAAGCACATTAATTGAACAAACTAGTACTAATGGAGCCGGGGAATATATTCTTTATGTTCCAAAGTCTGTTGTTGGAAATGGCGGAACTGTAAAAATTCAGGAAGTAAATAATACTTCTTTTATAACAACAGGTGGAGATGCAGGAGACACAGGTGGTTCATATGATATTGCCACCGATATAAACACGTTTACGAACACGGTCGGATCATCCTATACAAGTATAGACTTCGCTGATGTAGCTGAAAGTATATTCTTAACGGATGGTTCACAAAGTCTGCAACCGGGTGGAACTGCATTTTTTCAACACACATTTGAAGCTAAAACTGATGCTGCGGTTGCATTTACAACCAGTTCAGTGAATAACCCTTCCAATATTACCTGGCCGGTTGTTCTTTATAATGATCTAAACTGTAGTGGTACTGTTAATAGTGGAGAGCCTATTATCCAGCCCAATGATATTGTGAATGTAACAACAGGACAAACAGTCTGTTTACTACTTAGAGTTACAGTACCGCAAGGGGTTAGTAACGGAGCGTCAAGTAACACAACTATTTTGGCGGTTATGGATTACAATAATACCTCCCCGTTAATTCAACAATCACTTTCAAGAACCGATTTAGTTACTGTAAGTGATGAAGAAGCAGGGCTGGTACTAACAAAATCAGTTGATCAAGCTCAGGCGTTGCCTGGTGCAACACTCTCTTACACAGTGAGCTATATCAATAATGGAGACGAACCAATAAGTTCACTAGAAATTACTGATAATACGCCAACGTACACCACGTTTAGTTCGGCTAACTGTGGGGTTTTACCGAATAATTTAACCGGGTGTACGATCACAAGTCCTTCTGTAGGTTCTACCGGAGGCATTAAATGGACATTCACAGGAACGTTACTACCAGGGAGTTCTGGTACGGTAACATTTACTGTTAAAATTGATAATTAGGTTAAGACAATGCGTAACAAAATTTTAAAACCAATTGTATTTATTGTTGAAGACAATGATGCATACAGAGTATTAATGGGCAGGATGTTGGAACAAAGAGGCTTTTTGGTGCTTTTGTTTTCTGATGGGTATAAAGCACTTGAAATGTTGGAGTATATCAAGCCAAATATAATTCTTTCAGATATTCAAATGCCCGGAATGGACGGATTTACTCTTCATGAAAAAATTGAGCACCTTTATCCAGATCTGAATATACCTTTTCAATATATTTCTTCTACTTCACAAAAAAATCTGATCGAAAAAGCAAATGCTATAAGTATTGAAAACTTGATTCGAAAACCAGCAAAACCTGACGAGCTTTCCATGATATTGAAACGCGGACTTGATAGAATTACTGCTGCTTAAATAATCGGGAAAATAGTTTCATTTTATAGCTTGTTGGAATAGATTCCACGCATGATCTTAACCTCAAAAGCTATAGTACTCCGCTCCATTGATTATCAAGGTTCAAGCAAGATAATCACTGTTTTATGCCAATCTAATGGTAAAATTGCTCTTATTGCAAAAGGGGTAAAGAAGCCCAAAAGCAAGTTGTCTGGAACAATTGAAGTTGGCAATATACTCGAAGCTACTTACTATTATAAAGATTCTAGAAGTATTCAAACTCTATCAGACGCTTCCATTCTTTATCAATCTTTAAATTTCAGAAAAGATTTTGATCGGGCTTCGATTCTTTATTCAACTTTAGAATTAATTTCTCAGCTGACTCATGAAAATGAAGAAAATGATGAGTTATTTTTATTTTCAAGTACATTTATAAAATGGCTCGGAGATGTTGAAACCGTTCGCCCATCTATTTTTCCATACGTTCAAATAAGATTAGCACAAATTGCCGGAGTTGGACTGATTGTTCAAAATACCCAGGAAAATGAAACTGTTTATCTTAATATCAGTAGTGGAACTTTAACTGAAAACCCTGACTCAGATCTATCCTATAAGCTGACCAAAAATCAAGCTATGTTCTTAAAAGTTGGAGTTACTTCAAGGAATACAGAAATTTTTAATATTGATTTTTCAAATTCGGAATTAAAACAACTAATTCACCATTTAGATGTTTACTTTAAATACCATATTGATAGTTTTAAGGATCGAAGATCGGATACAATTTTTGAACAGATGCTAAAGGAGACTTGATGATGAGAAAGAGAGACAGGTTTTTAACAGGGATACTGTTAATACTAATAGGAGTTTCAATAGGAACTCTGGTTGCACTATATACGATTAATGACGACTTAGCTCCGCTTTCCGAAGTTCGTTATACCGAAGTGAAAAAAAGTGAATCGCCTTTCTTCGAAGATGAAGAACTCGCAGATATTGATCCAAGATTTGTTTTTAAAACGATTGCAAGTACAGTGACCCCATCTGTTGTTTACATAGAAACTATTATTCCGGTTTCTGAAGACGAAGGGAGATCAAGCAATTTCTGGAATAGAGTAATTCCACGCAGAGCAAGAACGGTAGGCTCCGGAGTTTTAATTACAAAAGATGGCTACATACTTACAAATAATCATGTGATCGAAGATGCTGTTGATAAAGGTATAAAAGTAGTTTTGAATGATAAAAGAGAATTCCCGGCAAAAATAGTAGGGTTGGATCCTAGTACTGATCTTGCAGTTATCAAAATAGATGGCAATGATCATTCTGCTATAACCGTAGGAAATTCTGAATCAGTAGATGTAGGAGAATGGGTATTAGCAATTGGGAATCCGTTCAGACTTCGCTCTACCGTTACCGCAGGAATTGTAAGCGCACTCAGCAGAGATGTTCAGATCATAGATGATAACTTCAGAATTGAGAGTTTTATACAAACTGATGCAGCAATTAATAAAGGAAATAGTGGTGGAGCTTTAGTAAATACAAGTGGACAATTAGTAGGCATAAATACTGCTATAGCATCACAAAGTGGTAGTTATCAAGGGTATGGCTTCGCTGTTCCAGTGAATTTAGCAATGAAAGTAGCTACTGACCTAATAGAGTTTGGTGAAGTGCGAAGAGCATTATTAGGAGTAAGTATTGCTTCAGTAGATTATAACAGAGCAGTGGATATCGGTCTCGATGAAGTAAAAGGAGTTGAGATCATTGTGATAACAGAGGATGGAGCTGCGGATGTTGCAGGTTTGGAACTTGGTGATGTGATCTTAAAAGTAAATGGAGTAGAAGTTAATGAATCAAATCAACTTCAGGAGAAGATCGCTATAGTCAGACCCGGAGAGAAAGTTCAATTAACTATTTGGAGAGAAGGAGAAGAATTCATTCAATCTGTAGAATTAAAAATGCTTGAGCAGCAACAAATTAATGATCTGGTTGGAATTCCTGATATTCCAGAAGAAGAGGAAGCAGAACCTGAAGTATTTGAGCTGGAAGTAGATTTTCATGAATTCGATCTTGGATTCAGAGTAATAGAAGTGCCTACTCAAAATGGTTCAACCAATCATATGATTATTTCAAAAGTCTACAAATATTCTGAAGCATGGAACAGGGGCTTAAAAAAGAATCAAAAGATAATATCAGTAAATGAAATTGAAGTTGAAGATCTCGAAAGTTTAAAAGAACTTATTGACGAAAATTTAAACAAAAATAAAGCAGTAACTATTGAGGTACTAGATGAAGATAATGCCCGTGGTTACATCGAATTGAAAGATAATTGATGAAATATATTTCAAGAACACTTCTGATCAGCGTTGCACTTTTAGCTTTGGCATGCTCAGGAGCAAGTGAACTAACTAAAAAAAATATATCAGTAAATAATACACTGTATCCGACGTGGTATGGCGCTTATGAGTTTTACTCTGACTCGACGCGTTTTTATGCTCGTGCAACCGCAGTCTCCTCAGATCCTAAAATCGCAGAGTTAAGAGCTGAAAAAGAAGCCCGAGCTTTGTTGGAAAGTTATATCGCAAAAGAGCTTGAAGATGTACGAAAAGAACTCTCGAGAGATGGTTCAAGTATTGTAAATGAATCTAATTTTATTATGATGCTTCGTAACGCTCATTACAAAATTGAAGAATCAGCCGAAGTCAGTTTTAAAGAATCAATAATGACAGATGGAGTGTACAGAGGCTTTGTTAAAGTTGGGATTAGTAAACCGCAAGTTCGACAATTGATTGAAAGTGGTCTTAGTTCTAACAATAGATACCAGAATGAATTTATGAATTCTCCGGGTTTTTCTGATTTTATACAATGATAAAGCTGACTTCTCATTGCTAATAATGATCTTTTAAGATTTAAAGTAAAAAATTTGTTTAATTAGGATTAGTTAAATGGTTTTTTATAAAGCGTTAATTGTTTAATTCTTTGATAAAACTTTATTTACACTATCTTATAAACTACAGTCTATTCGTTCTTAATCGGAAATTGGAAAACTGCATGAACAGGTAGTGATTAATTAGATGAATTGATTTAGTATTTTCGAAACTTCAACACACTTTGAACTATGAAAAATCAGCTGTCTTTATTTTTACTTCTTAGTTTTAGTCTAATATTCTTTAGTAATTGCTACGAGCAAAATGAACTTAAAAAATTTGAACTTTCACTGATCAATGAAACAACTTCCAAGGTTGATGTCTTTATAGAAAAACAGAAAGCTAATAGTCCCAATATCAGAGAAGGAGCTTTTTTAGATAAGAATACTGGGGAATTTACTTCAGAATTAACAGCTCAACGCGATACGACCAGAACCATTAAGTCAGGAAATTTATTAGTCTTCAGAGTTGCCGAAACAGCCAATACAGATAGTTTACATAATTTAGACTTTTTATTTGATCACTATCTTAACTCGAATCGTAGCTATGTTACTGTTACAGAAGATGGGTACTTGGAATTTAAGATATTAATCGAATCGGCAATAAAAATAGAACCAGGTCATGAACTCGGTCATGTATGTGATCCAAGGTATGAAAATTGTAATGGTTAATTCTTATTAGAGTTTGAAAACCTTAATTCTAATATTTTTATGTTCCTTAACACCCTTGTCAGTTTTTTGTCAAGGGTTTTTTGTTTCTAAATACTATTCACCCAAAGAATATAGGGCTCACCAACAAATATGGGATATAAAACAAGATTCGAATCAAATAATATACTTTGCACAAGGTGAAGGGCTTACTTTTTTTGATGGGAACAGCTGGGAAAGTATTCATATTGGTGAACGCGGAAGGGGAACAGCACTATTTTTGTCTAAAGAAGGAAAGTTTTATGCAAGTGGTCAATATGATTTTGGTTATATAGATGCGGATTCAGTTAATAACTTTACCTACCATTCTCTATCTAACAAAATATACGAAAGCATTGATTCGGTTCAGCAACATATCAGTATTTTCGAAGATGATAGTTCGGTATTCTTTTTTGGAAATAAAGGGCTTGAGGTTTTAAAGAATGATATTTTGCATTCTTATCGTTTAAAAGGAATTAACTCTTCCATCAGTTTTACGCTAAAATCTCAAAAGTATTTTGCTTCGAAAGCTGGTATTCACAAATTTGAAAATGAGAAGTTTAGCTATTTAGAAAAAAGTGAAATTTTTAAAGACGATAAAATATCATTTGCGCTATCAGGCTTTGAAAATAACATTATACTGGGTTATGTGGATTCAGGTTTGTATTCATTTGATGGTATAAATTTTTCCAAATTTGATGTTCAAAGAGAGCAAGAATTAATCAAAAGCTATATCTACAAAGCCGATTTGATCAATGATAATGTATTAGCAATAGCTACACTCGATGGTGGTGTATTTTTTTATAGCAGACAGGGAGAGCTTATTAAAATATTTAATACCAGTAACGGTGCTTTTACTAACTCTGTACTGGATTTGTATTTAGATCATGAAAATACATTATGGTTAGGATTATGGGGCGGAATACAAAAAATCCCCATGCAAAATAGTCTAAACAACTTTATGATCGGAGATGGAATAGGTGATGAGGTATTAAAAGTAGCTTCAATAAATGATAAAGTACTTGCACAAACTACTAATGAAATTTATTTAGGTACTATAAACGATATAAACAGAACATTTCAGTTCAGTGCTATAGCTACATCAGGTAATACTCAAAACTCTATCAATATAGGAGTAAGGGATAACAAGCTTGTATATTTTAATAGTGATGGATTATTTGAATTGAATGAGAACGAAAAAAAGTTTTCAAAAAAAACTGAGATTAATTTCTTTGCTGGAATTTCAGATTACGATAATAATGAGGATTTGTGGATTGGAGAGGGGGGAATTTACAGTGATTACAGATTAGTGCATCCTCTTAATTTGAAAGTTTCCGGGATAAAAAAAGCTATAAAAATCAATAATGAATTCTACTTTAATGATTTACAAAATATTTACACTTATAAGTATAACCAGCAAAATGTAATTGAATTAGAACTCCCCAAAGGCATAAATCGAATTAACAAAATGGAAGTAATCAATGGCGAAGTTTATATTTCTGTTGAAGGAGCAGATACATTAACGGGTCTTTATGTTTATGATAAAACTCAAGAGGAGTTCAGTAAAAGTAATTTCTTAAGAAAAATTGATCCGGATCTAACTCAAAAACAAGTTCATGACTTTAAACAATGTCCATCAGGAGATATTTGGATTCAAAATAATTTTAAGATAAAAAAAGTATTCTATGAGAAAGGTAAATGGAATGTAAATTCATCAAAATTCGAAACCATAGGGGGCGGGAATATTTACACAATTGAGTGTAGCAATGATGAAGTATGGTTTGGGGGTGTAAATGGTGTGTATAAGTTGTCGGATAAAGATTGGAGTTATGATTACGACTTTAAAACAAATATCACCGGCTTTTTTGTAAATAGAGATTCTTTGATTTACGGTGGTTTTGGAGAACCAGAAGAGACAATTACACTTACATATAGCGATAATGAAATTCGTTTTACTTATGCTGCAACTAGTTATATAGATCCTGAACGAAATACATATCAATATAAATTGGATGGTTTTGATGATGACTGGAGTGAATGGAGTCTTGAAACGCAAAAAGATTATACCAACATACCGGAAGGAGACTATACATTTAAAGTGAAGAGCCGTAACGTATATGAGGCAGATGGTGAAATGGATACTATCACCTTCACCATCTTACCACCCTGGTACAGAACCTGGTGGGCGTATATGTTATACGTTGTAGTGATAGCAGGAATTTTATATGGCATCTATAAGATCAGAATAAATCAAATCTTAAAAATTCAGGGAGTAAGAAACAGAGTTGCCGATGATCTGCACGATGATCTGTCAGGGACACTAATTGGTATCAGCAACTTTGCTAAAGCAATTACCAAAAATCCGAATAAAGAAAATCAGGAGCGGTTTATAGGATTAATCGAAAAAAGTGCAGATGAAGCCAAAGAAAAGATCAGTGATATTGTATGGACGATAAATCCAACACATGATGAATGGGTAAACTTCTTAACCAAATGTAGACGGCATGCATCCGATATTTTAGAAGCCCAAGGCATTGAATATTCATTAGAAATGGATGAAAATATTCCCGGTCAACTTGAAATGGAATTAAGGAAGAATCTTTGGCTTATATTCAAAGAAATCATTACTAATATAACCAAACATGCTGAAGCTGAATATGTATTGATCCGATTTAAAACTCAATCTAACAAGTTGAACATTACGATCAGAGACAAAGGAAAAGGCTTTGATATGAAGGCTGTTGAATCAGGAAATGGAATTCAAAATATCAAAAAAAGAGTAGAAGCGATCGATGGAGAAGTGAGTCTTGAATCAATAGTCGCAGAAGGAACAAGCTGGATTATCGAAGTTCCATTGTAATTACCACATCATCATGTAGCCATATGCATGCTGCATTTAGATATATTGAAATAAAATCATTTGGATATGGAAAATTTGATCAAGGTTGGCATAGTTGAGGATAACCCATATATGCGTGAAGGTTGGGAAACATTCATCGATCTGGAACAAGACATGTGTGTGATCGGTAGTTATGAATCATTTGAAGATGCCTGGGACTCCGACGAGCTTAAGAAATGCGATCTTATAATTATGGATATAGAATTGCCCGGGATCTCAGGAATTGAAGGCGTTAAAAAAATCAAAAGTCATAACCTTAAAGCCGAAATGTTAATGGCTACCGTGTTTGATGATGATGAAAATATATTCAATGCAGTTAAAGCTGGTGCAGTTGGGTATTTATTAAAAAAAACCTCCCCGGAAGATCTTGTTAAGGCGATTCGTCAGGCAATGAGTGGAGGATCGCCAATGACTCCTAACATTGCCAGAAAAGTGATAAACACCTTCCATATAAAATCTCTCCCTTCGGAGAAGCAGCTATCAGAAAGAGAATTGGAAATCCTTCGTGAACTGGCTACAGGAAGATCGTATGCAGAAATTGGTAAAAAGATATTTCTTTCCGTTGATGGAGTAAGACATCATATAAGAGGTATTTATAAAAAATTGGAAGTCAATTCCAGGTCCGAAGCGGTTTCAAAAGGTATAAACAGAAACCTGATTGCAATCTGATTTTTCTGAATCTAGATTTTATACTGAAAGTAACATTTCGTTTTAGTATTCTCTGTACCATAAAAAAACAGGACATTTTTAAGGACATTTGGTATGACAAGACTTATTGTGGTAGTATTAGTTTGTTTTCTAACTTTTGAAATTCAAGCTCAAAACACAGCGAACCAGTTGCCACCAAGCCGTCAATCCATCGAAAGTTTTAAATCTTCGATTTCAGATATTACTAACCAGGATTCATTACTTATAAGATACTATCAATTTACCCTCCAGACTTTTCTCTCCAATCCAAGAGTAATTCCTGAAGTTGCTGAGTTGGTATTGGAGTTAAACGAAGTTGAAGTAACTAAGAAACAAGCTTTTTATAACCTCATCCTGTCTAAATACTGGGAGAGACCAAGACCTGATTCAGCAATTTATTTCGCTGAAAAAAGTATTCAGCTCTTTGAGCAATTAAATGAAAAACAACAAATTTTGAGCTTAAAAATAAGCTTAGGTAATCTCTATTTGAGGAATAATGAATTTCTAAAATCTGAAGAACAATTTCTGGAAGCAATTGAAATTGTAAATGATAAAGAGATAGAAGGGTTTGAAAAAGAATTCTTGATAGAACGCCTTGCCAATTTATATGTACGAGTTGGGGCAACCGAAATTGCAATAGCTCAATACGAACAATTGTTAGACTCTGAAACAGGAATTAGGGGCAGGTGTGAAACGTTATTGAGAATGAGTAATGCTTACCGGGTTAATAATGAGCTTGAGAAAGCAAAGGAATTATTAGATGAATGCGATAATTCAACTGAATTAGACCCGATCAGACTTGTTTCTATTAAAAAAAGCTATGGTACTTTAGAGAGAACTCTCGGCAACTACAAAGAAGCTATTACTAAGTTTGAGGAAGCGGTAGAAATACAAAAATCTTTACCACAGAAAGATTTTCTTAGTCATCTATTTTTAGCTCAGGCATATCTAGATATTAAAGAGGTAAAGCTGGCTGAAGGACAATTACCTTTTTTGGATAGCTTTAATATAAACCGATTACAGCTACCTGCTCGTGTTGAGTATTTTTTGTTGAAGTCGAAAATTTTATACTTAAAGAAGGACTTTACGGAGGCTCTAACGATGATAGGTCTCGCAGAGCAACAAGTGTCAAGAATGCCCTCAAGTATATTAGAGATCGATGTCTTGGTTCTGAAGGGTGAAATTTTGAATAGTATGGGAGAATATGAAACTGCGTACAATGTCACAAGACAGTTAATAGATAGTAAGGCAATTTTAGAAAAAAGGGGTGAAGAGATGGAAGAAGCCATCTCAAGAGTACGCTTTCAAATGAGGGCAAAAAATCAGGAGTTAGCTGAGGTAGCTAATGAATTGGGGACTGTTAAAACAAGAAATGCAGTTGTATTAATCTTATTGATACTTTTAACGGGGTATATATTTTATCGATATAGAATTCATTTCCTGTTGCAAGAAGAGAGAACAAGAAATAAGATTGCCAGAGATTTGCACGATGACTTGAGCGCTACCTTGAGTAGTATCAGCTTTTTTAGTGAAGCAGCAAAACGAGACGATTCACAGGATTCAAATAAATTTCTTAAAAGAATAGATGAAAGCGCAATCGAAGCCAAAGAAAAGATTAATGATATTATTTGGGCAATAGATCCTGAGAATGACGATTGGGAAGCATTTTTAACGAAATGTAAACGGTATGCATCAGAAATGTTTGAGTCTAAAGACATTGAATATCAAATTGAAATCGATACAACTTCAGAAGTGCCAATGAAAATTGAAGCCAGAAAAGAGCTTTGGCTGGTATATAAGGAGATAATTACTAATTTAGTACGTCACTCTGAAGCTTCTGATGCTAGCGTCGTTTTTAGCAGCATTAACAATTCTTTTATCGTTAAAGTAGAGGATAATGGAATTGGTTTTGATACGGGTAAAAATCATAAAGGAAATGGATTGGATAATATCAAAAAAAGAGTATCATCAATAAGTAAAAAATCTAAATTGGCATTGGAATCACATCCAGGAAAAGGAACAAAGTGGGAGTTAGTTTTTTCTTTATAGACAGCCAATTTTAGCGGTTTTACGCCATATTTTTTGAAAGCAATATCAGGAATTTTAAACTAAACGTCTTTATGCGGCTTCTTATATTGTCTTTATTGATGTTTATCCCATTTGATATCACATCACAAAATATTTCTTCTAACTTTTATAATTACTCCTTAGAAGAAGGATTGTCTCAATCTACGGTTTATGCCTTTCTTGAAGATGATCTTGGATATATTTGGATTGGAACCAGAGACGGTTTAAACAGATTCGATAACAATAAATTCGTTACTTATTACCCTGTTTATGATGATTCAAATTCTATAAGTAACCGGTCGGTAAGATCTTTAGCTAAAGATAAATATGGTTTTATTTGGGTTGGTACTGACGGTGGAGGAGTAGATAGGCTCAATCCAAAAACAAATACGTTTCAAAATCTATGTGTTCTTCAAAATTCAGAAGTTTGCGAACTAAGGACCAATATCACTAGTCTGGAAATTTCAGGAAACGATCTGTTTATTGGAACCAGAAAAGATGGATTATATAAATACGATTTAAGTACAAACAGCACTACCAAAATAGTAGACCGGAAGTCAACGATTTGGGATATCAAAATTATAGCTGATCAGATATTTCTGGCTACTTCAGATGGTGTTGTATTACAGAATGCTCAGGGAAGTTCAAGTTATTTGAAGAACATGGAGATCAGGGCTCTGGAATTTAGAAGTCAAAGTGAACTAATAGTTGGTACAAGAACTAATGGTATTTTAGTACTTAATCTAAGTAGTAAGGAAATAGTTGAATTAAATAAAGCATTTAGAGGAGTAGAAGTATCTGATATTCTGATCGACAAGGAATCCAATATTTGGATGGCTACAGATTCAGAAGGTCTATATTTAACAAACAATACAGGCGAGGTTTTACATCACTTTTCGCCTCAAAAACAGAATGAATTTCAACTTCAAAGCTCAAGCATTAGAACCCTTTTCGAAGATTCTAATGAAATTATTTGGGTAGGAACCAATAATGCAGGGCTGAGCAACTACCATAAAGACCGGTTTCAGTTTCAAGGGTATTCAAGTGAATCTACAAACCAAAAACTGGTTTCGGATGTAATACTCTCTTTTAATGAACTTGATAATGGAGATATATTAATTGGTACAGAACAAAAGGGGCTTTTATTGTTTAACCAAGCCAACGAGACGTTTACTAACATAGAAGGATTTAACAATGAAAGCATAATTGCCATAGAAAAAGATGATAACGGGCAATATTGGGTTGCGACAGATGGCTTTGGATTAAAGAAGTTTAAAATTAGATCTGATTCAGATCGAATAACAAGAATAAAAAAACTGGAAAATGAAAGTATTCTAAGTCTCGAGGTAATTTCCGAAAATGAAGTAATAGCGGGCGCTTATCAAGGTTTTTATGTTGTTAAAAATGATGAATTGCAAGAAGATATACGAGTCCCGGATTACCTCAAAAATGATAGGGTTTTGTCAATTAAGTCGATTAATGAAAAAGAAGTTTTAATAGGTACTTTCTCTCAAGGATTGATTGTATTTAATAAGGCTGATACTAGCTTTAAGCGTATTGTACTTGAAATCACCAATAACAAAAAACAAAGATCACCTTCAAGGATTCAAGTCATTTATGAGGACACCAAAAAAAGAATTTGGTTAGGTACATATTCAGGATTATATAATTACGATCCTGAAAAGGAATCTTTTAAAGCATTTACAATAGGTGATGGTCTCCCTAGCGATGTTGTGTATGGAATATTGGAAGATACCGAGCACAATCTTTGGCTTAGTACAAACTCAGGGATTTCCAAATTTGATACTGAAGAAATAAATTTTGAGAACTTCAGTAAATCAGATGGATTACTAAGCAATGAATTTAATGGAGGAGCTTACTTCAAAGACTCGAAAGAAAGGATGTATTTTGGAGGAGTAGAAGGGTTTACTTTTTTCGATCCCAACAAGATCAAAGACCAAGTTTTTAAAGGAAATGTGGTGGTTTATGAAATGAATGTAGATGGTAAAATCTATAACACAATAGTTGAGAGAAACTTTAACCTGAAAGAGGGTAAAGATTTTATCCAATTCGATTTTTCATATCTCAATTTCATTAATCCTGACAGAAATAATTTAGAATATAGACTGTTGGGTTTAAGTGAAAACTGGATTCCCGTAAACAAAAGAAGAACAATCAATTTCTCAGGCTTATCATCAGGCGATTATAAATTCGTAATCCGGGCGGTCAACACAAAGAAAGAAACAGTAACTTATTCGAGTACTATTTCTTTCTATATAGCTCCTCCATTTTGGAAAAGGTGGTATTTTATTTTAGGTCTGATCATAACAATCGTTCTAATTTCTTATGCCTTATTTAGATATAGATTGTTTTATCTGCTTAGAGAGGAAGCTACCAGAAATAGAATTTCAAAAGATCTTCATGATGATCTGAGTGGCACGCTAAGCAGTATTAGCTTTTTTAGCGAAGCCGCGAAAAGGGATATCTCAAGTGAATCTATTAAATTCCTTAGAAAAATAGATGCCAGTGCTATTGAAGCAAAGGAAAAAATAAATGATATCATTTGGGCAATAGACCCTAATAATGATGATTGGCAATCTTTCATGGCTAAGTGTAACCGATTTGCTTCAGAAATGTTTGAAAGCAAAGGAATTGAGTATAAAATCGAACTCGACGATTCTATAAAGGGGTTTAAGAATTTTAAAATAAGACATGATTTGTGGTTAATATTTAAAGAAATGATTACGAATATAGTACGTCATTCCCAAGCAAATCACTCTAAAGTGGTTCTTTTCAAAAAAGAGAATAGAATTATTTTAGAGGTTGAAGACAATGGAATAGGATTATCAGATGAGGATATGTTTAAAGGAAGTGGAATTTCGAATCTGAAGTATAGGGCAAATAAAATAGAGGCTATTCTTACAAATGAAACAGCAGAACCTTCCGGAACAAGATGGAGATTAGAAATTAAATTATAAACTGCCCGTTTCGGTAGTTACTTTCAAGTTCCAATTGCGTTCATTTGTTTATGATTAAGATATCGATAATTGAAGATAATAAGTATATGCGCGAGGGTTGGGAAACCATCCTTGATTTCGAGGAAGATCTTTGCGTAATCGGTACTTATGGAAGTTGCGAAGAAGCTATAGAAGAAAATCAACTTGGTAAAAGCGATTTACTGCTTTTGGATATAGAGCTTCCCGGAATGCATGGTACAGAAGGAGTAAAAGTATTTAAAGAAAAATATCCAAACCTGAGTACTTTGATGGTGACTATGCATGACGAGAATGAGAAGATTTTTACTGCTTTAAGAAATGGAGCGATAGGCTATCTTTTAAAGAAAACCTCTCCTTCAGAACTTGTTGAAGCAATAAAAGTTGCCATTGATGGCGGATCTCCAATGAGCCCTAACATTGCGAGAAAAGTAATTTCTTCTTTTCAGAAAAAGCAGGACATAGACGTAGACTTGTCAGAAATGGAACAGGATATACTTACCGAGCTCGCATCGGGGCTTTCATATAAAGCAATTTCTGAAAAAATCTACCTATCTGTTGATGGAGTTCGATATCACATCCGAAATATCTACCAAAAACTGGAAGCTAAGAACAGAGCAGAAGCCGTTGCCAAAGGAATTAGTTATAATCTCATAAAATCTTAAAACCACACACTTGGGTGGTTTTTTAATGCTGAAATTACACTAAGCTTAGCGTGTCCTTACTAACCTGAACACGTTAAGTTCATCAAGAGACCCTGTTTTGAAAGACAGGGTTTTTTTATTTCACAACAACATAATCGTGTGGTTCTTTTTTGTACAAGCATATAAGATTCACTCCGGAGGACTTGATTTTAAGGCAAAACCAATTATTTTATTCACAATCAGAAAATGGGTTACAAAACAGAAATAGAGCAATTAGAAACACAAATACAGAATTTGTATTTGTTAGACAAACTTTTTAGGCAATATGGTTGCTCATTTGAAGAAATTGTAGATGAAATACCGGGGATATTTCATACGAATCATAAATCTGACATGACGATTGACAACATGAATAAAGAGGGAGAAGATTATTGTCAATTGACAAAATCAGAAATAAATGAGATGGGCGTTGAGTATTTTTTAAAATATGCTCACCCTTATACCATTAATGTAGTGGCACCAAGGTTTCAGGAATTTTATGAAAAAGCGGATGATGAAAAGGTAAAAGCCGATTTTCAATTGATTAAAAATCCTAAAACCAATAAATATGATACTTTTTTTACTGTAAGTAAGCCCTTTAAGGATAAAGAACTTTTACTTACCACCTCAAATCCGATTGAAAATTTAGAATGGGTAAGTACAAAGATAGAACGAATTGCAGGTGAAGAAATATTCATAAGAAAGAATTTTCAGCAATTTCAATCCCTAACGTCCCGCGAGTTAGAGATTCTTGCATTAATCGCTCAAGGGAAAACAAATCGAGTAATTTCGGATCAGTTATTTATAAGTATTGATACTGTAAAACAACACAGAAAATTTATAAAAAAAAAACCGAATGCAAAAACACAGTAGAGTTAGTGAGATTTGCTCAGGCTTTTGATTTGATATAGAAATTCCTTTCCAAAATAACCACTAGTGGGTATTTACAAACTGCCTCTCCAAAATTAGTTTAACCACACATTTATGTGGTGATTTTGAATACTCAAAACACCAATATAATTACTAGTCGATAAACTTTCTAAAGTATTGGTACAATGAAATTTGTAAATATTATTTTTTTTATGAGTTTGATAACGATTTCAGTTTTCGCGCAAAACGAAAACGAGAGAGGAGAATTAATACATGAAAAAATTTCATATAAGCCAAGTTTAGGCACTAATGGCTTTGAGATTGCTAATATAGAAATACGCTATAGGTTTGTTAATTGTTTCGGGGATTTAAACATAGGAGTGGCAGTAAAAAGCAAAGTGAATGCAACAGCATATTGGTATAATAATAAGAGATATACAACTTTTACTCTAAATGATCCTTCTTTATTTCAAAATTTAAACATATCTGGTTTAAGCGTGAATGGAGATATTTATTTTGATCAACAGCTGCTCAAGTCATTCGATTTTAAATATATAACTAACTATGATGTAGGCTGTTTTGGAGATGTAAAAACTGTACTTGAAGAATGGAGAAAAAGAAATGATATAAAAAGTTATAGATATAGAAACATTAAAGTTATTTCTGAAAGATTGGGTGATAGCAGAAAGTATGACATCGAAAAAAAAATAAAATCTTACGAAGCCCAAATCTTAATCAATGATGCAAAAACTTTACTTGAACAAGGTGATGTTAATGGCACTAAAGCAAAATTAAATGAAGCCAGAAAAATGGATTCTTCTCAAGAAACGAAAGATAAAATAAATGAGCTGAATGATGATATATTGGAAGAAGAAAAAAGGGAAAGGTATAATGAGCTCATAGCCAATGCAGATCAAAGTACGGATTTAAACCGAAAAAAAGAGTTACTATCTGAAGCTATTTTACTTTATCCTGATGAGCAAGAAGTCTTGCAAAAAATGAGAGCAGTAGAGCGGGAAATAGAAGCAAAAAATGAGCAAAATGGCTCAGACCTTAATAATGATAATGAGTTAGACAAAAACACTAAAGAAGAAGAGCCTTCCAAGACCACGGAGACTTCAGAACAAAAGAAAAAAAAGCTTGAAGAAGAAAAGAAAAGGAAACAGCAAGAAGAGTACGACGAATGGAAAAATAAAGCTAAGGAGCAAAATGCAGAAGTAGTTGCAGCATATGCAGCAAGCACTATGACTTTTGCAATATTTCTAGGTAAAATTATGTATGCTAATTTGGGTAAAGTAAATCCGGAAGTAGCATTTATTCCACTTGAATCAGATTTTTATTTAGGGCTAGAATTTGGATTTGGTGTCACCAACATGCCAATAATTTGGAATAGCGATATTTCTACAATGAGAAATGGAGAGAGTGTTAGCGAAGAAGAAATCACTAAACGAAATTCATTCACTTTGGATTTTAATTTAAGGTTCAAATTTGGTTATGAAAGACCTCAATACGGCGGTTATGCATATTTTGAACCTGTATTTGGTATGTCCCCCTTGTTCGATTCATTCCAATTTAGTCCTCTTAGAGGAGGCGGTAGAGTATTTGGAGGATTAAGTCAGATTAAATTGTTTTATGATTTTGGAACCGGTCAAAGAAGATACTCGAAACCTTATGATATAATTGATCCGGAAGAATATGGAAGTGGACTTTCTATCCATAATTTTTACCGCCATAAGTTTGGGTTAAGTTATACTTTTAATGATAAAGAAAGCTTTATTAGAAATCATCTTTCTGTTGGTCTGATATTTGAGAGGCTATCTCTTGCAAATTTTGACATTTTTGATGATCAATATGAAGGTCAAGAAAATGATTTTGAAGTTCAGATACTAAATGATGATCGAAATGGGTTCTATAGAACAAATAACGATATAAGGGATCAGTACATAACGGGTGTTTATTTTCAGTACAAAAAAGACCAATGGTTTAATTTGTTTATAAATGTATTTGCAAATTATCCGTTTCATGGAGAGGCTAAGTTTAGAAAAGGGGATGATTTTACAGGAGATTCAGCGGATAAAGGTGGTGCTTTTGTTGAGATTGGATTTAGTAGAGCTCTCGATTTTTGGAGTAGTAAATCTATGAGAGAAAAAGAAAGAAGCAAATACAAGTAATTATAGTTTTAAATTCGCACTCAATTTTATTTCACAACCACTCTATTTTTCACGATATTCAATTTAATTAAAAGACTTAATCAAGAAGAAGATTTTCGTGAAAGAATTTATTCGTATCGCATCAGGACAAGGTTTTTGGGGAGATCTCCCAATTGCTCCGGTTAATCAGGCAAAAAAAGGTCCTATTGATTATTTAGTAATGGACTATCTGGCAGAAGTTACTATGTCTATCATGCAAAAACAGCGTATGAGAAATCCGGATTGGGGTTATGCTCGTGACTTTGTTGGAGTAGTAGAACAAGTACTTCCTGAAATTGAAAAGGATGGAATAAAAGTAATCAGCAATGCAGGCGGTGTTAATCCTCAGGCTTGTAAAGATGAAATTCTGAAAATTGCCAAAGAAAAAGGCTATAAAAACCTGAAAGTTGCGGTTGTAGATGGCGATGATATTCTTCCGAACATTGATGAATTAATTGCTGATGGTCACGCTTTAAAAAACATGGAAACAGGAGAACCAATCTCGACCGTAAAAGACCAATTATTAAGTGCAAATATCTACTTCGGATGCCGACCTATTGTTGATGCCTTAAAATTAGGCGCAGATGTGATAATCACCGGAAGAGTTACAGATACCGGTTTAACTCTGGCTCCGATGATCCATGAGTTTGGCTGGGAATATGATGATTTCGATAAAATGTCGGTAGGTACAATAGCCGGACATATATTAGAATGTGGTGCTCAGGCATCGGGAGGAAATTTTACTGACTGGGAAAAAGTAGAAGATTTTACTGATATAGGTTTTCCAATTGTAGAAGCATATCCAAGCGGTGAGTTTTTTGTAACCAAACATGAAGGAACCGGAGGATTAGTAAGTTCTCAAACAGTTAAAGAACAACTGCTATATGAAATCGGAGACCCGAAAGATTATATAACTCCGGATGTAGTTGCTGATTTTACGTCTATCCATGTTGAAGATGTAGATAAAAACAGAGTTAAGGTTTATGGTATAAAAGGTGAGCCTTTTACTGATTTCTACAAAGTATCTGCAAGCTACAATGATGGCTATAAATTATCTGCTACATTGGTTTATTCCTGGCCTGACGCACTTAAAAAAGCTCAAAAAGGTGCAGAAATATTGGAAGAAAGAGCAAAAGCTCTTGGACTAAATTTAACTGAATTCAATAAAGAGTATATTGGTTATAATGGTGTTGATGAGCATCCACCTAGTGATGATGAATCCAATGATGAAATTGATGAAATCCAAATGAGAATCTCAGTTACGGGACCAAAGAAAGAAGATTTAAATCGCTTTGGAATGGAAATAGCACCACTAATATTAACAGGTCCAAGTGGAGTAACCGGTTTTGCCGGTGGCAGACCTAAAGCAAGCGATGTTGTAGCTTACTGGCCGGCTTTATTGGCGAAAGAAGCGGTTCAACCAAGAGTAACTATTTACGAAATTAACTAACTAAACAATCAGACAGAATACATGAAGATTGCAGTAATTGGAGCAGGGGTAGCAGGATTGACAGCCGGAAGAGTTTTGGCTGAATCGGGACACGAAATTGTAGTTTTTGAGAAGAGCAGAGGCTACGGTGGAAGATTAGCCACTCGTTACGTCGGAGCAGATAATGCCACAAAAGTTGATCATGGTTTACCTTATATCGAAGTTTCTTCTCCCGATATTGAGCCACTTATAAATGAATTGGTTGACTCCGGAGTGTTGGCTCCATGGAGAGGACCTTTTATTCACTTGGATGAAAAAGGTGAGGAGACAACCGTAAAACCTAATAAGAAAAGATACATTGCTCCGAAAGGAATGAATCAGGTTGGTAAAAAACTAGCCAGAATGGTTGATGTAAGAACCGAAACCAAGGTTAGCGGAGTAACTCATATTGGGGAAGACAGATCTAAGAAACGCTCATGGATGTTGAATTTTCCAACCGGAGCAACAGAAAACTTTGATGCAGTTATTATTGCGACTCCATCCAAACAGGCGTACGCAATCTTAAACACAACCATTGATGAAGTTCAAACGCTTAAATTACTTCGGGAAGTTGATGATGTTGAATACGCACCTTCATTTTCTTTTATGGTTGGCTATGATTCTGTTGATATCCCGGAATGGGCTATGATGACTTGTGACAACGAAGTTATCGAATCCATTACAAATGAAGCTTCTAAAAGAGGAAAAGATTCAGAGTGCTCATTTGTGGTACATACAACTTCTGAATTTGCAAATAAATTCAAGGATTCGGATTCTGAAGAAGTAGAAGAAATTATTCTAGACGAATTATCAAGAATTTTAGGTGGATGGAGCGCTCTTCCGGAATGGAAACAATTACATTTCTGGAGATATAGCAAAGCTGTTAATCCACTTCCATATCCATTTATGGAAGTAGTAGGGAACGATGCTCCCATTGCTTTGGTAGGTAGTTATATGAATGGAGATTCAGTAGAATCAGCATACCTGTCCGGTTTAGCAATTGGGAAATTCTGGGCTGATAAATTCTTTAAATAACTTTATAACCTCATAAACCCGTTCTATTGGGTGCTTTAAAGCGACTAAATAGCTATCTCAGTAAGTACAAGTGGTCAGTTGTACTTGGTACTTTGTTTCTAACCGGTGCGAATTTTTTCTTGGTTTGGATTCCCGGACTTATCCGTAAAACCATGGATGAGGTAGAAGCTTTAAAAGATCAGGATTATGATGGAGCGGATACTCTTTTTACTACACTTTTCTCAACTGAAGCAGGTATCATACTCGCTGAAAATGCCGGTTATTTGATTGGTGCTGTAGCTTTATATGGAATTCTGCTGTTTGCAACTCGTCAGACATTGATCGTTTCTTCCAGAAAAGTTGAATTTGATATGAGAAATGAAATCCTTGAAAAGCTTATGAAACTTCCTCAAAGATTTTATGCTCAATATTCTTCCGGAGAGGTTTATGTGCGCGCTACAGAAGATGTAAATAAAGTTCGGGAATACTACGGGCCGGTTATCATGTATAGTATTAATACTGTTACAAGAGCCGGATTTGTGATTACTATGATGTACATCGTCAGTAAAGACTTGATGATCTGGGCATTAATTCCTCTTCCGTTTATTTCAGTATTTGCATATTGGATAACCGGGTACATCCACAAACATTCTACCATTATTCAGGAGCAATATTCACAGCTAGCGGGACAAGCTAAAGAGACATTTTCCAGTATCAGATTAATAAAAGCCTACAACAGACTGGATAATGAACAGAAGAAATTCGAAAAGTTGAGTGAACAATACCGGAAAAAAAAGTTGCGTCTGGATATGATCGAATCTTTATTTCATCCGGCATTGAATTTTATGATCGGAATCTCACTTTTAATCGTGATCTGGAAGGGTGGAGAAATGATCATCCAAGGTTCTCTTACGGTTGGTAATATTGCCGAATTTCTGATCTATGTAGCTTATTTAACTTGGCCTGTAGCAGCATTAGGATATACTACAAACAGATTCCAAAAATCGCTTGCTTCATGGAACAGAATATCTGAAGTACTGGATCAACCTATCGAAATTGAAAGTGCTGGTACTGATCAGGAACAGCCGGACACGAATTCAACATTTGGATCAATTGAGTTCAGGAACGTAAACTTCAAATATCCAGATACAACGGAAAACGTAATCAGGAATATCAGTTTCAAGATCGAGAAAGGGCAAAACATTGCTATTGTGGGCAGAACAGGATCAGGAAAAACAAGTCTTGTACAGCTAATTCCACGTTTGTTTGATCCGCATGAAGGCGAAGTTCTAATAGATGGAAAGAATATTAAAACTCTGGATCTGGAACAGCTCCGGTCTGCTATAGGCTTTGTTCCTCAGGATACTTTTCTTTTCTCTGATACTATAGGTGATAACATTTCATTCGGTATTGAGGGAGCTACTACAGAAATGATTGAGGAGGCTGCAGAAAAAGCTCAAGTTAAAGAGAATATTTTGGATTTTGAGAAAAAATTCGAGACTATGTTGGGAGAAAGAGGAATAACTCTTTCGGGTGGACAAAAACAACGTACGGCAATTGCAAGGGCATTAATTAAAGACCCTGATATTCTGATTTTTGATGATTCGTTAAGCGCGGTTGATACAAAAACAGAAGAAGCCATACTTAAACATCTTAGGCAGGAATTAAGCGGCAGGACAACAATAATGATTAGTCACCGTATTTCTACTATAAAAGATGCTGATGTGATTTATTATTTGAAGGATGGTGAGATAGTTGAATCAGGGAATCATCAAGAACTTTTAGCGCTTGAAGGACATTATACAAACATGTATAACAAGCAAATACTAGAACAAGAACTGGCTGAAATATAAAAAAACAGGATATGGGGATAGCCTGAACGCAATTCCTCATCTAAAATAACTTTACGGGAGACACAAAATGATAGTAGTTCCACTAGGCGTAGCCTCAGCAACCCCAACAGCAGTACGACATTTACCCGCAGTAGCACTTTGGCGGGAAGGAAGTGTTTTTCTTTTTGATTGCGGCGAAAATGCACAAATGAGAATGCTTCAGGCAGGAATAAAGCGCTCCAAGATCGAATGTATCTTCATTTCTCATTTCGATGTAGATCACTATTCCGGATTAATTGGTTTAATCTCAACACTGCAACTTCAACGAAGAGATAAGCCACTAAGAATAATAGCTCCGGAAGGAATTCAAGAGTATGTGGAATGGAATTTAAGATTTTCAGGAGTGGAACTAGGATTTGAGATTATCTTTATCGAAGTAGAAGAAGGAACCGACGAGGCACGTGTAATTGATGAAGATGATTATTACGTGGAGGCTAGAGCGTTAAAACACAGACGATATTGCCTAGGTTACCGATTTCAGGAAAAAGATAAGCCCGGAAAAGTGGATGCTGAAAAAGCTACTGAGATGGGAGTCACAGAAGACCAACACTTTAAAGATCTTAAAGATGGTCAGGATGTAACGTTAGCCGACGGAACAATTGTGAAATCTTCTGATATCGTAGGTCATCCCCGGCCCGGCGACAGTTTTGCTTATGTAACCGACACTGAGTACTGCCCGAATGCAGTTAAACTGGGGATGAATACCAACATCCTTTATCACGAAGCAACTTTTAGTGATTCTCTATCTGATAAAGCTTCAGAAACCGGACATTCATCTGCAAAAGACGCTGCACGGGTAGCCACAGAGGCTCAAACCAAATTGTTGGTGATCGGACATTTTTCAGCGCGTTACACCAATGCACACTTGTTATTGAAAGAAGCCAGAGAAGGTTTCTATCCGGCTTGGTTAGCTAATGAATTAAGACCAATTTTTACAGACCCTACCCATGAAAGAGGAATTGTTAAAGCAAAAGTTGAGTTAAAAGATCTTACTAAGGATTCCGGAAGCAGTAGTAACTATAGCAAAGGAAGCAACGATCGCAGAGGCGGTGGAAGAAAGAATTTCCGCCCCAGAAGAAAAAGTGGTGGAAGTAATTACAGAAGTAATAGCCGAGATCGAAACAGTGGGTATAAAAGTCGAAGGCCGGATAGTGAAAGACCTGCAAGCAATGACGAAAACCGCTGGAATAAGGATTCAAGCAATCGTTCAAGATCTTCATACAGAGATCAGGACAGATTTTAAATTGAAACGCATTGGGTAAGAAAGAAACTAAAAAGGCCGTCGATAGAAGATTAATTCGGCGGCTTTATTTTTATATAGAACCATACCGATGGTTTGTAGTGCTTGCCATAGCTTTGACGCTAACAGCAGCCTTCTTGGGTACGGTACGCCCCAAACTTACTCAAATTGCTGTTGATGATTATATAGCGTTCAAAGATCTGGAAGGATTACTTAAGATCATTGGATTGCTTTTCCTGGCTCAGATCGGTGAGTTTGTTCTTCAGGTTATCAATACATACATCACGCGATGGTTTGGACAGGGATCATTATTCTCGCTTAGAAACGCCGTTTTCAAGAAGATTCAGCATTTAAACGTTCAATTTTTCGATAAGAATCCCATCGGTAAACTCATCACAAGAACCACCAGTGATATTGAGGCGCTTAGCGAACTTCTCTCTGATGGTGTGGTAGCCATTATTGGGGATTGCTTCCGGATCATATTCATACTGTATTTTATGTTCAGCATGAGTTGGGAACTTACTTTGGTTACCATCGCGATCTTACCATTTTTGTTTTACGCTACGTTCTGGTTCAAGAACAAAGTTAGGATCTCTTTTTTGGAAGTTAGAGATCAAATTGCTCGATTAAACTCTTTTGTTCAGGAGCATATCAACGGAATGGATATTGTTCAGCTGTTTAACAGAGAAAAAAAGCAGCATGATAAATTCAAAGATATAAATGCAGCTCATCGAAAAGCCCATATTGAAACGATTTTCTACTTCTCCATTTTTTGGCCTTTAGTTGAAATGATGGCAAGTTTTGCAATGGCGTTGGTTGTTTGGTACGGCGGAGGTCGTGCGTTGATGGGAGGAGTAACCTTTGGAGTTCTGCTGGCTTTTATTCAATATTCAAGACAGTTTTTTATGCCGATCCGTGGACTTTCCGAAAAGTTCAACACACTTCAATCTGCGTTAGCTTCTTCGGAAAGAATTTTCAATGTAATGGATATTGAAACAGAAGTTCAGGAACCGGATGAACCCAAAACCATTTCTGATCCCAAAGGTCAGATCACTTTTGAAAATGTGTGGTTCAAATACAATGAAGATGGCGAAAAAATTCTCAAAGACGTTTCTTTTACCGCGGCTGAAGGAGAGACCATCGCCATAGTTGGAGCAACCGGTGCAGGAAAGACTACCATCATTAATTTATTACTGCGATTTTATGACATCCAGAAAGGAAGTATAAAACTGGATGGAGTTGATATTCGAGATCTGAGTTTGAGTGAGCTTAGATCCAATTTCGGATTAGTTTTACAAGACAATGCGTTGTTCTCAGGAACCATTTTAGAAAACATCACTTTGGGTAATCCTGATATCAGCAGGGAAGAAGTGATCGAAGCTGCACATAAAGTGGAAGCTCATCGCTTTATAGAAAAATTGAAAGGAACCTATGATTACAAACTCCGTGAACGTGGAGCTTCGCTTTCTATGGGACAAAAACAGCTGATCTGTTTCGTTCGCGCTTTGGTCTACAATCCTCAGATATTGATATTGGATGAAGCCACTTCCAGTGTGGATTCCGAAACAGAAGCTTTGGTGACTGCTGCCAGTGATAAAATGATGAAGGGGAGAACCTCCATTGTAGTGGCTCACCGACTGTCAACAATCCAGGGAGCAGACAAAATTCTGGTGATGCATAAAGGGGTGATCAGAGAATCCGGTTCTCATCAGGAATTGATTCTTCAGGAAAACGGCTTGTACAAAAAACTCTACGAATTACAATATAAAGATCAGCTTGTAGAAGGCTAAGGGTTTGAATATTGAATATTGAACAAGGAATATTCAATAATGAAGTGGAGATTTTTAATCCTGTTTTGTCATTTTGAGGCTACTGCCAAAGAATCTGCACAGTTTAGTTCAGAGCAATAGGAGAAAACTCAGCCTTTTAATAGATATAAATAAGAAAAAGCGCATGTGAGACGCTTTCTGTAGGGTAGGCTTAAGTAATTGCTTTTTATATATATTTTTATATAATTGTAATTAATCTAAATGGTAAACTTGAACTAAACTGATTTTGAAGTCGTTTGATTATAGTTTCATTTACCAAAGACTAATAACTTTATTGTGGAGATAGATTATGTTTAAGCGCCTTAGTTCAATTCTATTTTTTTTAAGTTTTTCATTTGCTCTTCAAGGTCAAATCACAATACAAAGCAATGGCAATGTTTCTGTTAACAAAACATTGAAAGTTGGGAATCCTAGTTCCTCTTACCAACAATTAGGGGTTAAATGTGGATCCTCCTGTGGTAGTTCTTTTATTAAGTATGGCATTTACGTAACCAATGAGGATGGAGCAAGCCAGAGATACGGTATTGATAGCAGATCATTGGGTTCTGGGAGTAATTATGGAATCAGGGGTTACGCAGAATTTGGGAGTGTGAACCGAGGTATTGTTGGGGCAGCTTCAGGTTCAAATAGTTATGGTGGATATTTTACTAATGGAATTTACGTAAGTGGTGGTATCACGCAATCATCGGATGAGCGTTTGAAAAAAAATATTGAGCCACTTGAAGGAGTATCAATCCTATCAAAAGTTCTTCAACTTAAGCCTAAAAAGTTTGAATTTTTTACTAAAGAAGAACTTAAACAAAAAGGGTTACCGTCTACTTATTCTACTGAAGGGACTCATTTTGGGTTAATTGCACAGGAGTTGGAAGAAGTATTCCCTGAATTAGTCAGTAATGTAGTTCATGATATTAATCAGGATCAATCCGAGCAATTAGAAATAAACAGTGAACCAACGCTAGTAACTACAAAAGCTATAAACTATCAAGAACTTACAGTAGTACTATTAGCCGCTTTGCAAAAACAGCAATCTGATTTAGATATGTTGAAAGCTGAGATTGAAGCATTAAAATCTCAATTAGGTATAGAGAGGTAACTGTTATGGAATGTTATTGGATTAACAATAATAAGTACAAGCTTAGTATGCTACTACTTATTATTCCGTTTTTATTGAATGGTAATTGTAGTACTAATACAGATGTTGAAGAAGGTCCTGTTCCATTTGAGATATTGAAAGAGTATGTAAGTTATTCTACAAACGGTGAGAGCGAATCAATAAATAAGTGTGATTTTGATTACTCAAACGTTGAAAGACCAAGTTACAGTGAAAAATTATCAGGTATCGAACTAAAAATTAAGAATTCGTCTGATTTTGAAACGTTTATAGAGTGTAATGATTCTGTTAGTATCGATTTTCAAAAAGAATTTATAATAGGTGGGTTAACTTCTTTGCAGGGTAATTGGATATATGTGAATGATCAAAAATTAGAATTTAAAAATGATACTCTTATTTATCATATAGGAATTTTAAGAGGTTTTAATGCTCAACCTTCAAGAGGAATTTACATGATCAAAGTGCAATCAATTAAATACTCTGAATATCCTATTTCTTTTAATGTGTACTGGGAGGAAGGGGAATGAAAAAACTGATCGTTTGTTGTATAATAAATTTAATTCCTTCTCTTTTATTTGGTCAACAAAACCAACATTATTTTTGGTATAAAGGGGATAAAAAGGTTCTGAACGAAATTGAAGATAAACGATATTTATTGTTTGATTCTAAGCCTGATAGAGTTCAATTATCAAAATCTTTACAGGTAGACATCAATCAAGTTGGAGAATTTGTAAAAGTTTCAATCGAAAATAGTACTCTTAATGATACCTATTGGAGTGTTGTAGAAGGGAAGATATTAGACTCGAAAATAAATTTACCTGGGTTATTGTATTCATCTCCATTCTACTACACTAACGAAGGTGATGAAGCAGGGTTATCTCATCTTTTTTATGTAAAACTTAAAAACCACAAGGATAAAGTATATTTGGAGAGCCTTGCTGAAGCTAATAATGTGGAAATTTTGCATCAAAATAAGTTCAGGCCCTTGTGGTACACTCTTGCTTGTACTAGTTTTTCTACCAGAAATGCTCTTGAAGTGGCTAATTTATTTTATGAATCTGGATTATTTGCTGCAGCTGAGCCTGATCTTATGCCCATAAGTCTAACTCAGTCAGTTAACGATCCTTTTTATTCAGATCAGTGGAATCTTCAAAACACAGGGCAATACAATGGCACTTTTGGAAGCGACATAAAAATTATAGATGCATGGGAAATAACACACTCTCATTCAGGAATTGTGCTTGCAGTTATTGATCATGGCATAGAAATGAATCACCCTGATTTACCGAATATGTATACTCTTAGTTATGATACCTATTCAGGAACTTCTCCAAGTACTTTTCGTAGTACAGTTAATCATGCTACTCCTGTCGCTGGTATTGCAGGTGCAAATATTGATAACAATGAAGGAATAGCAGGCATTGCACCAAAAGGTCAACTTATGTCCATTAGTAATTCATTATTTACTTATCCAGGCATAAAAGAGGATCTAGCAGATGGGATAGATTATGCGTGGGGGAATGGAGCACATATTATCAACAATTCGTGGGGTGGAAGTCCACTTATAGGGCAGGTAATTGACGATGCTATCGATAATGCTGTTAATCAAGGACGAGGAGGGCTTGGTACGGTTGTTGTTTTTTCTTCTGGAAATGAGAATAAAAGTTCCATTGATTATCCATCCTCAAATGTTGATGTTCTTGCAATTGGGGCTTCCAGTATGTGTGACGAACGTGCTTCTTTAACATCTTGTGATACAGAAGATTGGGGTAGTAATTATGGGAATGGTATAGATCTAGTAGCCCCTGGTGTTTTAATTCCAACAACTGATAGACAGGGAAATATAAGTTATAATGATAAAGCACCACTTCATCCAGATTATGGTGGAACACTTATTTTAAATGACTATAGTAATAAAGATTATACCATTTGGTTCAATGGTACTTCTGCTGCGGCACCACATGTTTCAGGTATTGCATCACTTATTTTATCTATAAATAATACACTTACCGTGCAGCAAGTCCGTAATGCTATTGAAAGCTCGGCTGAAAAAGTTGGCAATTATACATATGGAATAGGATTAGGAGAACAATCGGGGCTTACTTGGAATAATGAGATGGGCTATGGTCGAGTAAACGCTTATGAAGCTCTTATTTATACAATTGAAAACTATGGAGCACATGTTGGAGATGAAAAAAGTCAAGTAACTATCCTGCTAAAGAGCAATCTTTCTTTACAGGAAGATATTACACTAGAAAGCGGGTCTAATTTAACAATTGAGCCTTTAGGTACGATTACTATTTCTTCAGCTAATGGTTCGGTAACAATTGGTGGTACAGGAAGCAGCGCAAAAAGTATTGGAGATGGTGGTAATGATAATATTCAAAATGATGAAGAGAAGGACTCAAATGCTGGACTTCCGAAAAACTATTCTTTATCTGATAATTACCCAAACCCTTTCAATCCTACAACAGTTATAAAATATGAGCTCCCGGAAAGTGGAATGGTAGAACTTTTAGTATTTGATTTACTAGGCAGGAAAGTAGCAACGTTGGTTGATGAGTATGTAACTAAAGGTAAGCACCAGATAGTATTTGAAGCATCTAATCTTTCAAGTGGTATTTACATATATAGGTTGAAGGTTGGCGATTTTCTTCAAACTAAAAAAATGACTTTAATTAAATAGTAGTCATTTCAGATATCGTTAATCCAACTTAAAGTAAGTTTTTAAAAATTGAATATAAGATATTTTTTTACTTCTTCCTTGCACGTTCTCGTCTATCCAACTCTTCGCTTAACATAAGATATTCACGAGACGCATCGTTGGTGATGGAAGTGTTTTCATGGGCTCTGCGAACTAAGTAGGGGAAGGTGTTTTCAACAGAACCGTATGGTAGATATTTCATGCTTCTGACGCCCTGAGTAGCTAGATTGAAGGTCAGATTGTCACTCATTCCGTAAAGCTGGCAAAACGAGATATTCGGATGATTCTCAACTTTATTTTCTTTTATCAATTCCAGTAGCATGATGCAACTTTCGCGATTGTGAGTAGCACAGCAAAAAGCCATGTTGTCCCGCTCTTTGAAACTGTAAATTATGGCTTCATTGTACGCATCATCTGTATCACCCTTTGTAGGATAAACCGGATCTTCCAAGCCAAGTTCTTTGGCTCGTTTAGATTCTTTATCCATGTAAGCGCCACGTACGATCTTTGCTCCTAAAACCGATCCTGCTTTTTTCAATTCCTGATGATGAGAAATCAATCGATCTCGTGAACTTTTCAAATACATCTGATAGGTGTTGTAAACAATCGGAGCTTTGGTATTATACTTTTTCATCATATCCAAAACCATGCTATCTAAAGCGCCTTGAATCCAGCTCTCTTCTGCATCCACAAAAATACTGGTGCCGTTTTCATGAGCTGTTTTGCAAATCAGATCGAACCGTGCATTAGCCCGTTCCCAATCAATGACTTCAAGTGGAGTTTTAACCGAGGAAGGGTTACTATATTTTTCTAAAAGCTCAAAATCCGCAATTGCTGTAATTTTCATGCTTATAAGTGGAATGGAAGCACGACGTCCTGCAAAGCGGATAGCTTTTAAAAACTCTTCCGTTACAGCTTCGTATTCCTCTTCAGAGTCTTTGGCTTCTGCACCATAATCCAGAACAGTTTCAACACCAAATTCAGCAAGATTATCAACAACGGGAATACAATCTTTCAGATCTTTACCGCCACAAAAAACTTTGTAGAATGTGTTATAAACTATTTGGTCAGCAAATGGAATTTTCCATTCTACGGCAAACATTCCTAGTTCACTCATGCTCAATACCAAATCCGGATACTGGTGCATGATTCCATAGATCCACTTTGCAAGTTTTAGATCCTTTGTGGATTTATACTTAAAAGCCGTTTTTGTATTTGTGAGTAGTTCTTGCATGAATTAAAATGAAAGCGCTTTTTTGGGCGTGTCAATGATAACAAAAATTTAATTCAATCCATCACTTGCCACCCAGAAATAATGTGTACTTCCATAATCCGAAATAAGAGCTTTTGGTTTCCGAATTCTTTTCTTGAAAAGTGTTTTTAAGTTGGGAGAATAATCTGCCTGAAATTTCTACATGATTGAGATTCATCCATTGTTCAAAAACTTTTAGAGGAGTATGATCGAAATCGACTACTGCAACCAAACCATTTTGTGTTAATGAATTGTGTATCAATTCTAAATAATTGTGATCATCTCCGAACATTGTCAGGGAATAAGAGCACAAGATAAGATCAAAGGGATCGCTGCTGTTTAAAAAAGTATTGAGGGTAGTGTGAGCTAATTCTATATGATCAAAGGACTTTATTTTAACTGAAGCTTTGTTAAGCATTTCTTTAGAGGCATCAACTCCAATGATCTTGGCATCAGGAAATCGCTCAGCAAGTTTGACGAGATGTTTTCCTGTTCCACAACCAAGATCTAATATTCTTTCGGGTTGAAAATCGTTTGGAATTACTTCAAGTAAACGATCACGGCCAAACAAAATACTCCATCTTGTAAGATCATAGATCTTTGAATGTACTTTGTAATATGAGCTTACAGAGTCAAACATCAATTTCAAGTAGAAAAGTGGATGGATAGGTTCCAACTCTATCGTTCTTTGACAGAAATTCCTTAGAAACAGGTAATGACTTAATTTTACTTTTCACAAAGGTCGGTAAAAAATCCAGATTTTGATGAACGGATCTCATCAGAATTTTGGCCTTGGGTTTAGCCGATCGTAGAATTGAAATCCATTCTTTATCCAATTCATCAGTTCCATTTCCAATAAGCCAATCCTGATGATCTAAAAGAATAAAATGAGAATACTTCTTGTCGGTAAAATCCAAAAAATCAGTCAATGTACCGGTTGAACGAGAGAGCTTAGAAAGCTGTGATCGTATGGATCCAAAGTGTTCTTTTTTAAGGTAATTCGGGCAACAGTTTTTGGAATAGTAACCATCCAAATAAAGTCGCCAGAAATAATTTTTATTCACTCCTTGGTTAACGAATATGTTATAAAGAGTCTCTCTCATATATTCATTCAGATCAACCATACCCGAGCTTTGAGTTTCAGGAATGCCTGCAAACCCTAAAACCAGATCAGATTTCCAGAAGTGTTTACTTAGACCTTTCCACAAAACCGGTTCAATGGTATTCAAAAAAATATCTTTTCTGACAGTAGTACTCTCTTCTCTAATAATTTTGTCGATGGAAACTCTGAGTCCTTTTAAGTCAATTAAAAAATTGAGGAATCGAGCGAAATTTCCGGTTAACCCGTGTGAATAAAATCCCTTTTTTGGGCTGAACCACTCTTTTTGAAATTTCCAGTATTTATAGGTGTTCTCTTCTAAAAGAGGTTCAACTGATTCGAAAATAGTCTGATAATATTCATTCTTTCCGGTCAAAAAGAGACGCTCTAAGTACTCATGATTTCCATGCCTAAACAGAGCGCATTTCAAATCAAATAAAGCCGTTTGATAAGGATTAATATCCACACAATGAACCGAGTTTGGTGAGTCAAGAAGGTAATCGAACGCATTATCTCCTGCGCTCGTTATCATGAGGATATCGCTGGTGGAGTCTGAATTAATTAAAATTCTATCAATTTCGGGATCTTCCCAACACGTATTGTATATAAGAAAATGAGACGTAAGGTATTTAAACCAAATATTCGTTATCGAATTTTTCATTAATCAAACTTAGCATATTTTTTAGGAATCTACAGAGTATTGATCCTATCAATTTGCTATCAAATTCGTATTTTTAAAATTATTAATAAGGAAAATTATGAGTACATCAGAAAGAAAGAAAAGAATTGAAGAAGGGTTGGAAAAGGCAGGAGACATTCTTGAGCAAAAAGCTATAGAAAGTTATGATAAAGCTCTGGACAGACTTCAATATGAAAAAGATCGTCTGGAAAGAGAATTACGTCATGAATACAGAAATGCTCGTCGGTATGTTAGAGCCAATCCGGAGCAAGGTTTGGGTGTTGCATTTGTAGCCGGACTTTTTCTTGGTGTATTACTTACCAGAGGCGGAAAAGACTAATTAACTGAACGAATGGGAATAAATAAAGATCATTTAAACGAACTCTATGAGCGCGTGGATTCGCTCAGGAGGTATCTTTGACTACGACAAAAGAAAAGTCCGCATAATAGAACTTACTGAAAAAACTCAGGATCCAGAATTTTGGAACGATCCGTCTTCTGCACAAGCAATTATGAAGCAGATGGATAACGAAAAAAGTCTGGTACAATCCTGGGATGAGTTAAATGAACTCAGAGACAGCATCAACGTATTTCTTGAATTCGAAGAAATGGGTGAAGATGTTGAAAGTGAGATCAATGCAGAATTTGCCAAGCTCGAGAAAAAGCTGGAAGCTCTTGAGTTACGAAATATGCTCAATGGTCCGGATGATCAGAGAGATGCAGTAGTTACATTTAATCCGGGAGCTGGCGGAACAGAAAGCCAGGATTGGGCCCAGATGTTATACCGAATGTATGTTCGCTGGGCTGAAAAAAATGATTTCAAAGTTTCCAATATCGACTATCAGGATGGAGATGTTGCCGGATTAAAATCTGCGACTATTGAAGTACAGGGAACCAATGCCTATGGTTTTTTGAAGGCAGAAAGTGGAGTACATCGATTAGTAAGAGTTTCTCCGTTCGACAGCAATGCAAGAAGGCACACTTCTTTTTGTTCTGTTTTTGTTTCGCCTTTGATCGATGATTCTATTGAAGTGAACATCAACGAAAGTGAAGTAGAACTTCAGCGCTTTCATTCCAGTGGTGCGGGTGGTCAGAATGTGAACAAAGTTGAAACAGGAGTTCGTTTGATTTGGGAAGGCGAGCTTTCTGATGGCAGGATTGAGAAAGTAGTTGCTGAATGTCAGCAGGAGCGTTCTCAGCTTCAGAACAGAGAAAAAGCTATGGTCTTATTGAAGTCCAGAATCTACGAGCTGGAAAAGGAAATTCAGGAAGAAGAAAAAGCTAAACTCGAAGGTTCCAAAGGAAAGAACGAGTGGGGATCTCAGATCAGAAGCTATGTATTTGATGATCAGCGCGTAAAAGATCACAGAACCAATCACGAAACTTCCAATGTAAATGGAGTTATGGATGGAGATCTGGACGAATTTATTAAAGCGTATTTACTCACCATTTCAACGCAGCCCCAGTAAGTATGATAAGGGTAGGAGTAACCGGAGGAATTGGTTCAGGTAAAACTACTTTATGCAAAGAATGGGAAAAGTTAGGTGCTTTTGTTGTTTATGCAGATGACTTGGCTAAAAAACTGATGGTTGAAGATGAGGAACTCGTAAAGAAGATAAAATCCACTTTTGGTGATAAAGCATATGACGAATATGGGAGCCTTAATCGTCAATATTTAGCTCAAGAAGCATTTGAAAAAGGAAGAGTGAATGAATTAAATAATTTGGTTCATCCTGTGCTTTGGAAAAAGGTTGAAGAAATCGCAGACCAAAAAGAGAAAGAAGGATTGGGTGTATTTGTTAAAGAAGCTGCAATTCTATTACAAAACGGAAGACCAGATGATCTGGATTTTGTTGTTCTGGTTGAAGCAAAAGAAAAAGCCAGAGTGGATCGTGTTATCAAGAGAGATAATTCTGATAGAAATAAAATTGAAAACCGTATTTCGGCACAGCAAGATTTTTCCGGTTTAACCGATCTAGTAGACTTCATTATAAACAATGATGAAGGAGTGAATGAATTGAAATCAAAAGCAGAAGTACTTTTAAAAGAGATTAGGAAATTTTAAAAGGAAATTGACTAAAAAACATTCATATATTACAGAAAAGCGCTTCTAATAATATATTAGGGATAATGACTACACAAAAAGAAGAACGCCTTGTAACGCTTGAAGAATTTATTATTCAGGCTCAAAACAGGTTTCCGGGAGCAACCGGAGAACTTTCGCAATTGTTAAGAGATATTAGTCTTGCTGCAAAAATTATTTCACGAGAGGTAAATAAAGCAGGTATTACCAATATTTTGGGCTATGATGGTTCTACAAATATCCATGGTGAATCTGTAAAAAAGTTAGATCTTTTTGCTGATTCACAACTTATCTCTGCATTAGAACGCTCAGGCATCACTTGCATGGTAATTTCAGAAGAAAATGATGGAATTGTAAAGCTGAGTAGCACCGGAGGAAAATATATTGTGTACATGGACCCACTTGATGGTTCCTCAAATATTGACGTGAATGTATCTATTGGAAGTATTTTCTCAATTTATATGAAAGAGCCAAGATTCGACCAAGCAGTAAGAGAAGAAGACGCTTTACAGCCGGGAACTAAGCAAGTGGCTGCAGGATATGTTCTATATGGTTCCAGTACCACTTTAGCCTATACTACCGGTTTAAATGTAAGTTTGTTTACACTGGACCCAAGTTTAGGAGAATTCATTCTTAGCGACAGAAAGGTTCAGATTCCTGATCATGGAAAGATCTACAGCATCAATGAAGGAAGTTATAATTCATGGGAACTTGGCTTAAAAAAATATATCAAATATTGTCAGGAAGATGATGAAGAGTCGGGAAGGCCATATTCAGCCAGATACATTGGATCCATGGTTGCAGACCTTCACAGAACATTGATAAAAGGTGGTATTTTTATCTATCCGCATAGCAAACGTTACCCGAATGGTAAACTAAGATTGATGTATGAGTGTAACCCTCTTAGCTTCATTATTGAACAAGCAGGAGGGATGGCAACTGATGGTCACCAAAGAATAATGGAAATAGAACCAACTGCTATTCATCAACAAACTCCGATCTATATTGGATCAAAAGAGAATGTTTCACATGTTATGGACTTCCTACATGAGTTCGCTGATAAAGAAGAAGCAGAAGTTGAATTTTAAAAATAACTGTAGAACAGAGAATGTGTGTTCACTATGAACCTGAACAGCTCTGTTCATTAGTTAAAAACGAACTTTCATTCCCTCTTTTATATCATTCGAAATGCTGTAACCGGCATTTGTCTCAATAACATATTTCGCAGGTTTTCCGGATGGCAGAGATTTATCTGAAAACGGTGTTGTGCTTTTATAGATGCTAACAATGATACTGTCTGCACTTACATACATGATATCTAGTGAGAGCGGAGTGTTCATCATCCAAAAACTTTGAGGTTCTTCTGTATCAAAGTAGAAGACCATTCCTGCATCTTCAGGCATTGAAGTCACATCCATCAACCCTTGATTTCGCTCGGCAGGATCGTCTGCTTTCTCAAATCTAAGAGTTGATATTTCGTTTCCATTTTCATCCAAAAAAGACAAAGTATTGGTGTATTCAAGTACTCTGCCTTTTTTCTCAGTTTGGTCTTTCTTTTTTGGTTCCCCACAAGCGGCTAAAAATGCTACTGAGAGTATTAAGAAAAGTAATTTATTTAACATTGAAGTCAACTGAATGCTTAGTGTTACCAACTTTAAATTCAATAGTATATTCACCTTTTTGAATGTATGATTTGTTACCTGCTTTATCGGTTTTAACTACTAAATCCCACTCAACTATGTTGAATCCGTAATCTGAGTCTTGCTTTGTAGAAAAAACTTTTTCGCCTTCTTTATTATTTACAGTTATCTCAACTGAAGATCCCGTTTTGTTAGAAACGAAATACATAAGATTAACGCTAGGGTTAAAAGGCTCTCTATAAGGTGAAAATTGTGAACCCCATCTGCTAGAATGGCGAATGTCTTCCGGAGAAAAACCGGTTACCCGCTCACTCAATCTATCAGAAAGTGTATGAAGAGGTTTAACATCCATTACCCAAATACTTCTACCATGAGTACCGATTACAAGTTCTAACTCTCTTGGATGCACTACCATATCATAGCTTGCCACATTAGGAAGTTGGTTTAAATAATGCCATTCTTTGCCATCATTGAAGCTGATATACGTTCCATGATCCAAGCCCGCATAAAGAATGGAAGGTACTAAAGGGTCCTGAACAATAACGTTAGCAACTTCATTTGGAAGATTGCCTTTCAAAGATGTCCAGGTTTTACCAAAATCAGTTGTTTTGTACAGATATGTATCAAAATCATCGAATCTGTATCCATTCAGGGAAGCATATGCTGTTCCTTTATCATGAACTGAAGCATGAACTTCACTTACCCAAAGATCTTTAGGGATGCTACCGGTTACATTTGTCCAGCTTGCACCGCCATCTCTGGTAATTTGAATGTTTCCATCATCAGTACCCACCCAAATTTGATTGAAATCAAGTGGAGATTCTGCAATAGTTGTGATGGTAGAGTAGGGCACATCACCATTTGGGTGATCGTTTGTAAGATCTGGACTAATTGCTGTCCAAGTTTCTCCTCGATCTAAAGAACGACTCAATTTTTGTGAACCAAAATAAACAACATCAGGGTTATGATGACTCAGGTTTACAGGTGTGTTCCAATTATAACGGTAACGAGGTTCGCCGACATCATGACGTGGAGTAATTCCTGTAGTTGTTCCTTTATCTCTGTCTAAACGGAAATAATTTCCATATTGAAATCCAACGTAAACGATATCAGAGTTTTGTGGATTGGCGTAAACGTGCATTCCATCACCACCAAATAATCGCTCCCAAGGTCGGTTTCTGTTTGGAGAGGAAGTAGAAGGACCTACGAAAGTACCATTATCCTGAAGGCCACCATAAATATTATAAGGCTTTTCCATATCTACACTTACGGTATAAAATTGGCCTACCGCTTCAGAATTATGATGAATAAAGTTTTCTCCTCCATCATGACTTTCATACAATCCGCCATCGTTTCCTAATAAAATATGTTCAGAATCATTTGGGTTTATCCAAAGTGCTTGTTGATCAGCATGAACCGGGTCATTATTAGCTTTGATTTCCCAGCTTTTACCACCATCGGTTGACTTTATAAAAGGCACTCCTAAAGCGTAGATCGTATTTTCATCATTTGGGTCTACTCTGATTTCTCCGAAATAATATCCATAAGTGTTATATACTCCGGGAATCTCATAATCGTGAGTTATTTTCCAGCTATCGCCACCATTATCAGAGCGGTATACTTCTAATCCCTTAATGCTAGTATTGAATAGTGCAGCATTGGCATCTCCAAGAAATTCACCAAGAGCCGCAGGTTTGTATTTTCCATTATCTACATCTGCCTTCACACTTGAAGCAGTATATTTTTCCGGAAATCTATTTCTTCGGAGGAAGCTTTCCAGTTTTTTGTTATCAAGCTTCATAAAATCTTTTACAGACATTTTCACGAATGAAGTTTGAGTTAAAGCATCACTGTCATTTTCTCTTTCTTCTTTCATTTCAAACTGGTTATCAACAATAGCATAAATAACATCAGGGTTACTTTGGCTTATATCCAATCCAATTCTTCCAACAAAATTACCTTGGGGAAGTCCGTCAACTGATTTGCTCCATGTTTCACCACCATCAGTAGATTTGTATACCGCAGACCCGTTTCCGCCTTCCTTAAAATTCCATGCTTTACGATCTTTCTCCCAAGTTGCAGCCCAAAGTATATCAGGATTAGTTGGATGAATTACCAGATCGATCACTCCTGTGCTGTCGTTTACAAAAAGAGTTTTATCCCAGGTTTTGCCACCATCTGTGGTTTTATAAACACCACGCTCACTATTAGTTGAATACAACGCACCAACTGAGCCAACCCATGCGATATTTTCGTTTGTTGGGTGAGTTAAGATTCTTCCTATATGTTGTGTATTTCTCAAACCCGTGTAAGTCCAAGTTTCACCCGCATCAATACTTTTAAAAACACCTGCGCCTGCATAACTGGAACGACTGCTGTTATTTTCTCCGGTTCCAACCCATATGACATTAGGATTAGCTCCTGAAATGGCTATATCTCCAATTCCCAATGCATCCTGGTGATCAAAAATTGGAGTCATTGTATTACCGCTGTTGGTCGTTTTATAAACTCCACCAGAAGCATATCCAACATAAAAGATTCGGCTGTTATCAGGATGAACTGCGATATCAGATACTCGTCCACTCATTACAACTGGTCCTACATTGCGAACCGGGTAGTTCTTAAAAGCCGAAGAATTTCTGAGTTTGGCACGTTGCTCGATAGAAGCATCAATTTCAGCCTTAGTCGAAGATTCTACATATTGTGCGTTTGAGTTGTTAGATAGAAATAGGACAAATAGTAAAACAAGAAAGGAAGAAAGAATCTTTTTCATAATCATAGTTAGTTTAAAAATGTAGAGGATGATATAAAATGATGAGTAAAGATTTAGAAAAAAGTTATTAACTGTACTAATTTAAATGATAATCAGAGAATTGTTCTTAAAACTTTGCGGATATAAATGTCCTCCTTGTTAAATGCTGAAATAGTACACTTTAAACAAGGAGAGCCTTTAGCTCTGCTACGGAATTCAACCGGAGGAGCTCCGCTCCGCATTAGCCGTAATAAGTTAAAGATTAAGTTCCATCCTGCAACGGATTAATTGCGATCTGAAATTTTAAACTAGCAGCCTTTAGTCTCTATGTTATACACCTTAAATAATTAATACCAGTGGAAGCAGAGCTTCCGGGGGCGTTCCGCACCGGAGGTACGGAACGAGGAAAACGAGGAAGAAGACAGAATAGCACACTTTAAGCTAGTAGAGCCTTCAGGCTCGGTGGTAAGGACGTCAAATTTTATATAAGACTATAGATTAAATTTCATTTTTTGAGGAATATCCTTTATTCCAAAACAAACCCTATATCAATCTTTGAAAGATTCCATAATTAAGGCTATATTTAGAATCTAGGTGAGCGTCGTGAAGGCACTCGCTTTTTTTTGTCCTTATTTCCCGGATCATGCAGCTTGATACCATACAAAAAATTAAAGACTTAGCAGCTCCATTAGTAGAGCCTAAGGATCTCTTTGTCGTTGATGTAGAACTCAAAACCGGTAGCGGTTTGAATGAAGTATGGCTCTATTTAGACGCACAAGATCGCGGAGTGAATTTGGATGAGTGTGCTGATATCAGCAGAGAACTTGGTTTTTTGATGGAAGCACATGAGTTATTTGAAAATAAATACCGACTAAATGTTTCGTCTCCTGGACTTAGCAGACCTCTTTCAGATGTACGTCAGTACAAAAAAAATGAAGGAAGAAAAGCTAAAGTTAAATTCAAAAAAGAAGATGAATACGACAAAACCGAAGGAATTATAGTTGGTGTTGACGAAAACGGAATTATGCTAGAAGACCAAAACGGTAAATCTGTTAAGGTTTTATTCGACGATATAAAAGAAGCAAAGATCGTCCCAAATATTTAATACATACTAAGCCACGCTGATGCAGAACGACTTATCAAAACAAATTATCTCCTCATTTGCAGAAATCGCAAAAGAAAAAGGAATTGATCGCGATCTATTGTTGTCAATACTAGAGGATGTGTTCCGCACTATGATTCGTAAAACTTACGAAACGGATGATGCATTCTCTGTTATTCTGAATGCTGACAGAGGTGAATTGCAGATCTTGCATATTCAGGAAGTAGTTCCAAAAGAAGAGCTAACTGATGAAGTAGCAGAAATTTCTCTGGAAGATGCCAAAAAGATCGATCCGGATATTGAACTATATGATGAGCTTGCTCAGGAAGTTCAGATCGTGGATTTTGGTCGACGTGCCGTAATGATGGCTCGTCAACAACTGGCTCAGCGCATCCGTGAGATCGAAAAAGATAATATTTACGATGACTACACAGATCGTGTTGGCGAAATTATTTTAGGTGATGTATATCAGGTTCGCCAAAACAAAGATATTTTAGTAAATCACAACGGTGTGGAATTAATGCTTCCTAAAAATGAGCAGATCTACAAAGACCGTTACAGAAAAGGAGATACCATCCGTGCGGTAGTTACAGGTGTGCATATGCGCAATGGTAATCCTACAGTTATTATTTCAAGAACATCAGAATTGTTTTTAGAAAGATTGTTTGAAAATGAAATTCCGGAAGTATTTGACGGAATCATTGATTTGGTAAAGATTGCTCGTTCTCCTGGAGATCGCTCTAAAGTAGCGGTAATTTCACACGATGAGCGTGTTGATCCTGTTGGAGCATGTGTTGGTATGAAAGGAATTCGAATTCATGCCATTGTACGTGAGCTTCAGAATGAAAATATTGATGTAATTAATTACACATCTGATAAGCATGAGTTTATTAAAAGAGCGCTTCAGCCTGCTGAGGTATTAAAAGTTGAATTGGATGAAGAAGGTAAAAATGCCAGTGTTTTGGTTCCTGCCGATGAAGTTTCCAAAGCAATTGGTAAAGGCGGAGTTAATATTCGCCTGGCATCCAAGCTCGCAGAATGCGAAATTGATGTGTATCGTGAAGTAGAAGAAGAAGACGATATCGACTTGGCAGAATTTGAAGAAGATTTTGGCAAAGAAGCGATTCAGGCTTTACATGAAATTGGTTGTGATACCGCCCGAGCAGTATTGGAATTAAATGCTGATGAATTGGTAAGCAGAACAAAAGAAGTTATTGACGAAGAACTCGCTAAAAAGATCATGGATATGATCAGATACGAGTTTGAAGAAGAAGGTTAATTTGCGTGGAATAATATCCGATTCGTAATTTAATCTTCAAAGACACAAAAAATCATATATGTCCATAAATAGACCAAAACCATTATTTAAAGTTGCTTCAGAGTTTAATGTAACAACACAAACAATTGTTGATGCATTGAGTGAAGACTTTGAAGTTGCTAACAGACCGAATTTCAAAATAACACCGGAAATGTATTCGGTTTTGGAAGGAATCTATGGCGAAGACAAAGCAAAAAGTCTGGATCATGAACGCTCCAGAGAAGAGTATGAGAGTCGCCGAAGCTCTATGATGGACCAAAGAAACGAGAGCGTTACTCTCGACTCGCTTGAACCAATAGATGAAACTCTTGGATTAGAACCGGAAGACGAACTTGCACCTCAGGAAGAAGAAGCTGAAGAAGTGACTCTTGAACCTGTAGAAGAAGTTGAAGAGCCGGAAGTTGAAGAAAAAGAAGAGCCAGTAGTTGCGGAGGAAAAAGAAGTAGAGAAAACTGAGCAAGCTGTAGAAGAAGATATAGTTGCAGAAGAAGTCTCTGAATCACAAATAGAAGCTGAGGAAAATGATTCTGAAGTTGATGAGAAGGTAGAAGAAGAAGTTGCTGAAGTTGAAGAAAGTACTGCTGAAGAAGAAGTTGACGAAGAAGAAGATTCAGTAGCTGAAAACGAAGACGCGGAAGCTGAAGATGAAGATGAAGATGACAACGATGATGAAGAGGAAGAACCCGAGCCGGAAGAACAAGAAACTATCAAGGGTAAGGCCAAGCAATTAAAAGGAACTAAAGTACTTGGTAAAACTTCATTTACAAACGATCTGACTGGAGCTACTAAGAAACGTAAGAAAAGAAAGCGTAAAAAAGATCGAGACGAAACTAAGCCTGCCGCGGCAAGTACAGCTAAAAAAGACGACGATAAGAAATCTGCTAAGAACAAAACTCGTAAGAAGCCAAAAGGTAAAGCAACCGGAGGCAAAACTGAGGTTGATGAGATAGATGTGGATCGTATGATGCGTGAAACCATGCAGAAGATCCAGGGTAATTCTAACGTCGGAAATAAAAGAGGAAAAAGAAGACGCCAACGTAAAGAAGAGCGAGAGGAAGAACTGCAACAACTGCAGGAAATGGAAGAAATGGAAGCAGGTGTCATTGAAGTCACCGAATTCATTACTGCCAATGACCTCGCTGAAGAACTGGAAGTAGGCGTTAACGATATTATTTCTGCATGTATGAGTATTGGTTTGATGATCACCATCAACCAAAGACTGGATGCAGGAACCATCGAACTTGTTTCAGAAGAATTTGGTAAAGAAGTCAAGTTCATTGATGCAGAGGAAATGGATGAAGAGCTTGAGATTGAAGAAGATGATCCGGAAGATCTGGAAGACCGTGCTCCGATAATTACAGTTATGGGTCACGTTGATCATGGTAAAACTTCTTTACTTGATTACATCCGTGAAGAAAGAGTAGCAGAAGGTGAAGCAGGTGGTATTACTCAACACGTTGGTGCTTATTCTGTTATGCATAACGAGAAACTAATTACATTCCTGGATACTCCTGGTCACGAAGCATTTACAGCAATGCGTTCTCGTGGAGCACAGGCAACGGATATTGTAATTCTTGTTGTTGCTGCTGATGATTCTGTGATGCCACAAACTATAGAAGCGATCAATCACGCAAAAGCTGCCGGTGTACCAATGGTTGTAGCGATCAACAAGATCGATAAGCCTGGTTCAACCCCTGATAAGATCAAGCAACAGCTTTCTGATCATGGCGTAATTGTGGAAGATTGGGGTGGAGATACTCAGTTTGCTCTTGTTTCTGCAAAAACCGGTGAAGGAATTGATGAGCTGCTTGAAAAAGTATTAATTGAAGCTGAACTTAGGGAACTGAAAGCGAATCCTGATCGTAGAGCAAATGGTGTTGTATTGGAAGCTCGCTTGGATAAAGGAAAAGGTATTATTGCAAATGTTCTAGTTCAGGGTGGTACACTTAAAGTTGGTGATCCATTTGTAGCCGGACCTTGTTTCGGTAGAGTTCGAGCAATGGAAAATGATCGTGGTGAAAGAATTAAAGAGGCAGGACCTGCAACTCCGGTTCAGCTTATGGGTTTCGATGAAATGCCTCAAGCGGGTGATTCTTTGGTAGTTGCTGAAGATGAAAAAACTGCTAAAGATGTAGCAAGTCAACGTAACCAGATACGTCGTGAGCAGGCAATGAGAAAAACCAAGCACATGACTCTGGATGATCTTTCAAGAAGATTAGCTCTTGGCGAGGTTTCTGAATTGAATATCATTATTAAAGCAGATGTAGACGGTTCTATTGAAGCACTTTCCGGTTCATTACAGAAAATTAGTAATGACGAGGTTGCTGTAAACATCATTCACACAGGTGCAGGTGCAATTTCTGAATCTGATGTATTATTAGCTTCTGCTTCTGATGCCATTATTATTGGTTTTCAGGTTCGTCCTACACAACAGGCACGTAAACTTGCTGAAACGGAAGAAATTGATATCCGATTATTCTCAGTTATTTATGACGCTGTGGATGAAGTAAGAGATGCTCTTGAAGGATTACTTTCTCCGGAATTGAAAGAGCAAATTCTTGGTAATGTTGAAGTTCGTGAGATCTTTAAAGTATCTAAAGTAGGTACAATCGCAGGTTGTTATGTACTTGATGGTAAAATTGACCGAAACAATCCGGTTCGAATTATCCGTGAAGGTGTAGTAATCTATGATGGCGCAGTTGGAGCTCTTAAGCGATTCAAAGATGATGTTAAAGAAGTAGCCGCGGGTTACGAATGTGGTATCAGTATTCAAAATTACAATGACATTAAAGTTGGCGATAATTTTGAGAGCTACAAGATCACTGAAGAGAAACGTACACTCGAAGACGCAAATTAAGTCAAAAAGAGGTTTCCATGAGTATTAGAACAGAACGTTTAGGCGGAGTTCTAAAACGTGATTTAGGTGAAATTCTACAAAGGGAATACCAACCCGTAGGGGCCTTTATCACTGTTACAAAAGTATTAATGACTGATGATCTTTCTATTGCCAGAGTATATCTGAGTGTTTTTGCGCCAGGTAGAGACGAAAAAGCAATTTATCAGCATCTGGATGATCATATTGATGAGATCAGGCATACATTAGCAGGTAAGATCAGGCATCAGGTACGTAAAATTCCTGAACTTCATTTCTATGTGGATGATACTGCTGAATACGTAAATAAGATCGAAAAACTCTTCGATAAAGTAGATCAGCAACCTAAAGCTCCCACCGAAGACGAAGAGGATTAAACATGGCGAAAGCCCTGCCTCTGGAACAAATTCAGGTTTTTGATACTGAAAATCTTCCATCCCCGGATTTTGATTTTGGTACAGCTTCCATTCTCCTTGTAAACAAACCACAAACGTGGACTAGTTTTGATGTAGTGAGATATGTTCGCGGAAGATTGCGGACAAAGAAGGTTGGCCATGCAGGTACACTTGATCCAATGGCAACCGGTTTATTGATTTTATGTTCAGGAAGAGCAACGAAATCTATTTCTCAGCTTCAGGAAATGCCAAAAACCTATATAGGTGAAATTACTTTTGGCGGATCAACTCCCACTTATGACGCTGATTCAGAAGTAGATGAAACTGCACCAACCGAACATATTACTACAGACGAAATTGAGAAAGTACTTCACGAGCATTTCAACGGTGAAATTTCACAAGTTCCTCCCGTGTATTCGGCTTTAAAAGTTGGCGGTAAGCGATCTTATGAATTAGCCAGAAGAGGAAAAGCAGTAGAATTAGCGGCAAGACCTGTTACAATTCATTCCCATCAAATTATCAGTTTCGAAAACAATAAACTGTTGATAAGCATTACTTGCAGTAAAGGAACCTATATCCGGTCTATTGCACATGATCTTGGAAAATTGCTAAACTCATTGGCACATTTATCGGGTTTGGAACGAACTGCGATCGGAGAGTATTCTTCACAAAAAGCTTTATCACCTCATAAAATTGATGAATTGTTAAATGCCAAAGACTGAACTCATATTTCTTAAAGATATAGAACGGATTTCAAATTCGGTTGTAACAGTTGGGACATTTGATGGTGTTCACCTTGGACACAAAGCACTTATAGAAACAGTAGTTCGCAAAGCAAAAGAACGAAATGCACGGAGTGTTGTAATTTCATTTGATCCTCATCCGCGTGATATCATCAATCCCGGTAGTGCCGGAATAAAACAACTCACTACTATTCAGGAACGAAGAGAGATACTGGAAGAAATCGGGATCGATGTTCTGTTGATCATTCCGTTTACGAGAGATTTTTCTTTGTTGAGTTCTGAAGAGTTTGTGAAAAAGATCGTTTTTGAAAGGGTGGGAGTTAGTGAATTTGTAATTGGATATGATCATCACTTTGGAAAAGATCGAACAGGAACTATTGAAACTGTAGAAAATCTGGGTAAAGAATTGGGTTTCGATGCATTTGTGGTTTCAAAACGGGAAATGGGTACAGTTACGGTAAGTAGTACTACCATAAGAAGAGAACTTTCGGAAAACGGAGCAGTAGAACATGCCTCAAATTTATTAGGAAGAAAGTATTTGCTGAACGGAATAGTGATTCACGGAGACAAAAGAGGCAGAGAAATTGGCTTCCCCACTGCAAACCTAAAACCGGAACATCCCAACAAAGTAATTCCCAAAAACGGTGTTTACGCTGTAAAAGTAAGAGTAGAAGAGAGTTGGTATGGTGGCATGATGAATATAGGTCACCGACCTACATTTGATAAAATTGAACTACGCCTGGAAGTAAATATCTTTGATTTTGATAAAGACATTTATGGTCAAACCATTCAAGTTCGTTTTTTGAAGAGATTACGAGATGAAATTAAGTTCTCTGGTATTGATGAGTTAGTAGCTCAGTTAGCTAGAGATAAAGAAAATGCATTAAGGGAATTATAAAAGAGTAAGCGTGATCAACCATTATTTCTTCTTCTTACAAGAGTTACAATACCACAAAATAAAAGCAATTCGTCAACTTCGTTATTTATTTCATACGAATCTCCTTTATATAACTTTGACCTGATTAAAGGATTATTCGCGGTACTGTATATGCTCCATTTTCTGTAAAAAAAATTATCGCTTTTCCACATAAATTCCTTATCAAAAAGAGCAATAGAGGCTTTAGTTCTCCAAAAGTTAAAAACGATTTTACCGATTTGCTTCCTGCTTTTCATATCAATTACATTAATAACCTTATGTCTTAAGCCTTCTGATTCAAAGAAATACTTTCTCCCATTAACTTTTACAAAAGAGTTACTGGATAGCCGCTCATTTTTTATTTCACCAACTAGATTTCCATCAATGAAAAGGTCATATCCTATCGCAATAACATCTTTCTTCCAACTAAGTAGGGCCATCTTTTATGATTAAATTGTAAACAAATTAAGCTTTGTTGGTTTATTCTGAAACTATGTTCTGACATTAGTAGAAAGCTATATTTTATTTGAATACTCGTTGTTGGTTAGTATTAAAAAGCTTATCTTTGGCATCTATATTAAAACGAGTTTAAGAATAACTGAATTGTAATGAGCATTACTGCAGAAGAAAAAAAAGATATTTTCAAAAAATTTGGTGGAGAAGAAGCCAATACCGGTACAACTGAAGGACAAATTGCCCTTTTCACGCACCGTATCAACCATCTTACTGAGCATTTAAAAACGAATCAGAAAGATCACGCTTCTCGTCGCGGATTATTGAAATTAGTAGGTAAGCGTCGTCGTTTGCTTAACTACCTGATGAAGAACGACATTGAAAAATACAGAGAGCTTATCAAAGAGCTTGGTATTAGAAAATAATTTAAAGGCTCCACCTATCTGGAGCCTTTTTCAATTCTCCCACTTAATTATCTATTCGTGTAAAAGCCAATCTTTAAGGTTAGTGTGGGATAAAGCAATAAACAAAAGACAAAAAGAAATAAATGAAAGAAGATTTTAGAAGTATAGAATTTGCACCCGGAAAGGTGCTATCTGTAGAAACAGGACGAATAGCTAAACAAGCAGACGGTTCTGTTGTAGTTAAAATGGGCGATACTATGGTACTATGTACTGCAGTTAGCGCTAAAGAACCAAAGCCGGGTCAGGATTTTTTCCCGCTAACGGTTGATCATAAAGAAAGTTTTTCTGCTGCAGGACGTTTTCCTGGTGGATTTATGAAAAGAGAAGGACGCTCAAACGAAAAAGAGATCCTTTCCAGCAGATTAATTGACAGAGTTTTAAGACCATTATTCCCAAAAGGATATGTGTGTGATACTCAGGTTATCTCAAGCGTGATCTCATCAGATGATGAGCACGATGGAGACGTTTTAGGTGGAGTTGGAGCTTCACTGGCTGTACACTTATCAGACATTCCGTTTGACGGACCAATGGCAGAAGTAAGAGTGGGTAGAGTTGATGGCGAGTTCATCATAAACCCAACAGTTAATGAATTAAAAGACAGCGACATCGATATGATCGTTGGTGGTACTGAAGACAGTATCCTTATGATCGAAGGTGAGATGGAAGAGATCTCAGAAGCAGAAATGTTGGATGCCATCAAAGCAGCTCACGTAGCGATCAAAAAGCTTTGTGATTTCCAAAATGAGCTTCGTAAGGAATTAGGAAAAGAGAAAAGAGAATTTGTTTCTCCAACTCTTCCAGAAGATGTGGAATCAAAAGTTTCTGAATTAGCTTCTGAAAAGATCAAAGAAATAGTAAATATTGGTCTTGGTAAAGAAGAGTACAACGCGAAGATTCGTGAAGTAAAAGACGAAGTTATGGAAGCTCTTGAGTCAGAAGAATATGACGATGATCAGCTTTCAGTTGCTAAGAAAGTTCTTGGTAACATCGAGAAAGAAGAACTTCGCAATATGATCCTTGAAAAAGGTCGTAGAATTGATGGTCGTGCAACTGACGAGATCAGAGATATCTGGACTCAGGTTGGTTATATGCCAAGAACTCACGGTTCTGCAATTTTCACAAGAGGCGAAACTCAGGCATTAGTTTCTGCTACTTTAGGTACTCGTCGTGACGAGCAAAGTGTTGACACTCTGTTTGATCAGGAAGCTAAGCAGTTTTATCTGCACTACAGTTTCCCTCCATATTCTGTTGGAGAAGCAGGATTTTTAAGAGGACCGGGACGTAGAGAAATCGGTCACGGTCATTTAGCTGAGCGTTCTTTAAGAATGATGATGCCGACTTTCGAAGAATTCGGATATGTTATCCGTATTATTTCCGACATCACTGAATCAAACGGTTCGTCTTCAATGGCTTCTGTTTGTGGTGGTTCAATGGCACTTATGGATGCTGGTGTACCGATCAAAAAGCCGGTTGCGGGTATTGCAATGGGTATGATCGTTGGAAAAGACAATACTGCAATTCTATCTGATATCCGTGGAGAAGAAGATTTCATGGGTGACATGGACTTTAAAACTGCTGGAACTTCAGACGGTATCACTGCTTGCCAAATGGATATGAAAGTTCAGGGAATAAGCTTTGAAACTATCGAAGAAGCTCTTGAGCAAGCTCATAAAGGCAGAATGCATATACTTGGCGAAATGGCTAAAACTATTTCTTCACCAAGAGAAAATATTTCACAATACGCTCCTCAGTTCCTGAGAATGGAAATTGATGGTAGCGATATTGGTGCTGTAATCGGGCCTGGTGGTAAAGTGATTCAAACACTTCAGAAAGAAACCGGAACTGAAATTATCATTGAAGAAGATTCAAATGGTAAAGGTCAGATAACCATTTCAGCTAACGATCTGGACAAAGCTGAAGAAGCTAAGAAAAGAATCAAAATGATCGTTGGTCATCTTGAAGAAGGCGCTACGTACAAAGGTGTGGTTAAATCCATCAAAGACTTTGGTGCTTTTGTTGAAGTTGCTCCGGGTAAAGACGGATTACTTCATATTTCTGAGATCGATCACAAACGTGTAGAGAAAGTTACTGACTATCTACAACTTGGCGATGAGATCGAAGTTAAACTTTTGAAAGTTGAGCATGGCGGAAAACTTCGTCTGTCCAGAAAAGCATTGATCGAAAAAGAAGATTAATTCTTTTAAAATAAACTTAGAGGCGCTGTTCAGTAATGAGTAGCGCCTTTTTTATGTAAGTCACTCAGAGCAAGTCAACGCAGTGAAGCGGAGATGACATAGTGAAGAGTCTGCACAACTAATGAACTATTCCATAATTGCTTTATGCAGATTATTCGCTCCGCTCTGGATTATGGATTTATCTAATTCACATACAAACATTGTCCTGTTTATAATCCTGACGATTTTAGAAAAAGCTTCCAACTACACCGAACTTAGAATTATTGGCGAGCCAAGAACGTAATGAAATCGACGGCTCCGAAGGAGTAATCATTACACTCAGGATGATTCGTTAATGTGTATCATACGAACGAAGACCTTTTGTAATGATTAGTCGATGTAATGGAGTTCGCGCCAATAATTCTTGTCGGGAGCTTTTGGTACTTTTGTCGGTACAAAAGTACATAGACCCCAAGAAACTGCTTCGTAGCCGGGGAGGTCCGATTCCAACGCATAGCATCGAGACCAGATAAAAAGGCTCAATTAGGCACAAGGGTACCTACTTATGTCTTGATACAAAAGTAGCAAAAGATCAAGCCGAAGTATTTAAGACGGGCTCACTGATCCTACGCTGAATAATCCTAAAGGTCTTCGTTCATTCTGAGAAAATTAATACATTCTTCACCGGAAAGGATTATTCCTGCTTCGCAGACGCATACGGATCATGTTCTTTGTTCCGTCTTAAATTCTAAGGGCGAATTTTTCCAAAACTATCACTATTTAAATGTCAACGAATTGCATGACATCTATGGATGACTATCATATATAAAATAGAAGGGATTTATTGAAATCCATTACTGATTCTCGATATCAATAATAGTATCTTTGAACACATCAAAAAATAATAGAAGCACTCGTTTAATTCCTTATGGAAAACCTTAAAGAAATCGATTCTGTAACTAAGACCACGCTACCAAATGGACTTAAAATTGTAACAGAAAAAATAGAAAGCGTTAAAAGTATTTCTGTTGGAATCTGGGTTAAAACCGGATCCAGAAATGAAACTCCTAAACAAGCGGGAATCACACATTTTCTGGAGCACATGTTGTTCAAAGGAACAGATAAACGTTCCGCCTACGACATAGCTCTGAGTATGGAATCAGTTGGTGGATACCTGAACGCTTTCACATCTTCTGAATACACCTGCTACTTTGCACGTTGTGTAAATACACAGATCGAAAGAGCTTTGGATGTACTTTCAGATATGGTTCTGAATCCTAGCTTTCCAGAAGAGGAAGTCGAGAAAGAGAAGAAAGTCGTTATCGAAGAGATGAAAATGTACAGAGATTCTCCGGATGATTATCTTTTTGAGGAATATAATACCAGAATGTTCCAGGGACATGAACTAGGTCGTCCGGTACTTGGACTTGAAGAAACAGTTTCATCGTTTACCCGAGAAGATCTGTATGAGTACATGGAAGAAAGATATCGAGCCGGAAATTTACTGATTTCTGTTGCCGGAAATGTTGAACATGAGGAAGTTGTAAAATTAGTTTCAGAATATTTGGGAGATCTTCCGGCTCTTGATGTTGATTACGAAGACCAACCACTGAATGAGTTTGATACAAGTAAACTTGAGCTCACCAAGCCGATCGAACAAACTCATTATATTTTAGGAAGGAGAGGATTGAATTTTGATCACGATGATAAGTATCTGCTTTTGCTGGCTAATACTATTCTTGGTGGTGGAATGAGTTCAAGGCTCCATCAGAATGTGCGTGAAAAGTATGGTTATTGCTATTCTATTCAGACCTTTAACCAATCCTACACTGATTCAGGAATGTGGGGTGTGTACGTAGGAACAGATAAAGATTATGTTGAGCATGTTCACGAATTGGTCGTTGCAGAATTGAAATCTATCAGCGAAGAATTAGTACCTGAAAAAGAACTGGAAGAAGCTAAATCTCAATTAAAAGGAAAACTGTTACTTTCTCAGGAAAATACCAGCAACCGAATGATGAGATTAGCAAAAAGTGAACTATATTTTGACCGTTTTGTAACTTTGGATGAGCTGGTCGAAAACATTGATACAGTTACTTCAGAACAGATCTTAGAATTTTCAAAAGACTTCTTTGATCAGAAATACTTTATGGAAGCAGTTTTAACCCCGGAAGGGTAAACAATTAACAATGATTCAATGATCAATTAAGAACTATTTTGTCATTTTGAACGAAGTGAGAAATCTAAAGTTATTTTTAAAAGCTATTTTTAGATTTCTCGTTCCACTCGAAATGAAAATCATTGTAATTCTTAATTGGACAAATTCTTAATTCATAATTCATAATTGAAAATGATCTACGTCAACAAATTAAGCGAACACGTTGATAAGCAAGTAACTTTAAAAGGCTGGGTATATAATTACCGAAGCAGTGGAAGTCTTGTATTTATTGAAATGAGAGACGGAACCGGAATCACTCAATGTTTGGTTGCTAAAGATGATGTTTCAGAATCAGATTGGGAAGCTGCAACTTCGCTTCGACAAGAAAGTTCGCTTGAAATTACCGGTACAGTTAAAGCTGATGAAAGAAGTATCGGCGGACATGAAATTCATGTTTCTGAAGTGAAAGTGGTACAGATCGCGGAAGATTATCCAATCACACCAAAAGAACATGGCGTTGAGTTTTTAATGAACAATCGTCATTTGTGGTTACGTAGCCAGCGTCAGTGGGCAGCTATGAGAGTTCGTAATGAGATCATTTTCGCGATTCACACCTTTTTCCAGGAGCGTAACTTTGTGCAAATGGATTCGCCTATCTTTACTAGTAATGCGGCAGAGGGAAGTACTACTTTATTCGAAACAGACTATTTTGATGAGAAAGCGTACTTAGCTCAAACAGGTCAGTTGTACGGCGAAGCGATGGCTATGGCCCATGGATTGATCTATACATTCGGACCAACCTTCCGGGCTGAGAAGTCGAAAACTCGTCGCCACCTTACCGAATTCTGGATGATAGAACCGGAAATGGCGTATTATGATCTGGATATGAATATGGATTTAGCGGAAGATATGATCCGCTTCATTGTTGGGAAAGTGGTTGAAAAGAGAAAGAATGAATTAGAAATACTTGAACGAGATATTTCAAAACTCGAGAAAGTAGCTGAAAATCCTTTCCAAAGAATAACTTATTCTGAAGCTGTTGAGCAATTGAAGAGTAAAGAAACTGCTGAAATGCTTGATCAAATGATCGAAGATCGTAAGCAAGAAGAAAAGGATCTTAAGCAGGAAAGAGAAGAGATCAAAAAAGAGCATGGTTCTGCTAAGAAATGGAGAAAGAAGCAGATCGATCAACGTGTAATCGAAATTGGTCAGCGTTTAGACCAGATCGAAGAAGATTACAGAAACATTCCGCAATGGAAAGAATCTGCTCAGAATTTTGAATGGGGAAATGACTTTGGCGGAAGTGATGAAACGGTTTTGATGCTTCAGCAAGAAGTTCCGTTGATGGTTCACAGATGGCCTGCAGAGATCAAAGCTTTCTATATGAAGCGTGATCCTGAAGACGAAAGACTTGTTCTTGGTGTGGACGTTCTTGCTCCGGAAGGATACGGCGAGATCATAGGAGGGAGTCAGCGTGAAGACGATCTGGAATTCCTTGAAAACCACATCGAAAAGCACGACTTACCTATGGATGTATTCGGTTGGTATTTAGATCTGCGTAGATTTGGCTCTGTACCGCACTCTGGCTTTGGCTTGGGACTGGAACGAACGGTTGCATGGTTATGTGGATTATCTCACGTTAGAGAGACGATTCCGTTTCCTCGAATGATGGGACGCTTAAAACCGTAGGTTTTAAGAAATCTTAAATTTCAAACTGCAAATTTCAAATTTGTTCATCACTGTAGATGTTAGATAATTCGTCTACAAAATTTCTTTATACCAACCACAATAGTGCAAGCAGGTCATCCCGAACTTGTTTCGGGATCTTATGTAAAGACTTTTAGTCTGATCTTGTTTACCATCTTCTTAAGGTATCATACCAGTCTCTAACTTTGGATTATTTTGCTTTAGCAGATTCCATTTCCACTGTTTATGCAATTCTTCGGAATTTATAGCCTAAGAGAATTTTATTGAAGGCGGATAAGTTATTAATATCAATGGTTTATGAATGGCTAGAAACCAATAATAAAAAGTTGTTGACTAGCATATTTAGTGCTTCTTTTTTGCAATTCTATTGCCCGTTATAGGATTTTGGGCAGGGGAGACAAAACGCTTTACTTTATCGCTTCGAAGTTTTCGGTGCTTGGTTTCTCTTCCTGAAACTCTCTTTCTCCAACGTTCCCAGCTTTTTTGCTTTAAATGCTTTCGCATAAATTTTATCACATCATCTTCAGATAAACCAAACTGATGTTCAATGGCTTCAAATGGTGTGCGATCTTCCCATGCCATCCCAATAATTCTGTCAATTTCGTGTCGCTCTAATTCTTTCCTCATAATTTTTTTTGAGTTAACACATTAAAGCAGCAAAATCATTCAAGCTTATCCGGTCTTTCCATCCCCATCAATATCTTTGCCAACATGAGTTTCCAGAACCTGAAGAGTCTTGATCAGAAGTGCTCTTGTTTTTTGAAGTTCCTTTTCCAGAATTCCAACGCGATCTTCCAAAGTATCAGCTTGTGCTTGTTGTTTTTCAAGTTCGTCTTGTTGCATTAGGTCAAAGAATATTCCCATAATGTTCCTTAGTTATTTTTTATTGAATTCATTAAATCGTTCAGAGCTTTTTTAGAATACCACTTTCCACCAGCAACTACATTGTAAATGGTGGAAGTATTGGTAATATCTTCTAGTGGATTTTGCTCGAGAATAAGCAGGTCAGCCATTTTACCAGATTCTATACTTCCATATTGGTTTTCCAATCCAAAAAATTTAGGGCCGTTTATTACAGAAGTAATTAATGCTTCCAGTGGAGTGAGTCCTGCGTTTGCTAAAAGTTCTAACTCTTTATGTAACGATTGACCGGGATAAGTGAATGAGTTGTACGGCCCTGAATCAGAACCGGCAAGAATATTTATCCCTGAATCGTACATTGGCTTAACCATATTACTGAAGCTTGTTACCCAAAGCGATCTGGTTTGAGTATAGCTGTCTCCACCTCGTTTTGCAGAATTTAACCGTCTTTGATAAGTTTCAATGATATCTGGAGAAATGTAATTCAATAACGAATCTTCAGAATGATCTGTAATCAATAATTCAGCTAGAGTCTTACCAATATGAAGGGTAGGGGTAACATAAAACCCTGATTCTCCAAGCTGTTTATAGGCTTTTAAAGCTAATTCACTATCGTAAGTATTCATTAGAGGAGTTATCATTCCGTAACCTGCACCGGCTTCTGTGAGGCTATCAGCGATAGGAGATGTTTCTTTCAACGGATAATACAAATGCTCGGTGCCATCTAATCCTAATTCAACTGCTTTAAATAAATCAGCAGAAAGGGGCATGTGTCCTGTTGATTTTAAATTACGTTTTTCAGCTTCACTAATAATTTGATAAAAAGCCTCTTTTGTAAGGTTACCATCATAGATCTTTACAAAATCAGCTTTAACTACTTCTAGTGAATCGAGAGCGGATTCAGCTTCATCTTGGTTTGTAACAGATATGGATCCTTCCCAAGCCGGACGAGAACCGTCTAATTTTGGTCCGGGAGTAAATATTTTTGGTCCGTCAAGCTCATCTTTTCGGACTAGGTCATTCCAGTTCTGAATAGCGGTAGTAATATCTCCACCTCCATCGCGAACCGTGGTTATTCCAAATGCCAGCAAAAGAGGCAATAAATTTTGGTTTGCCTCTATCAGTTCATTACCACCCCGAAAGTGAATATGATTATCCCAAAGTCCGGGCATAACATATTTTTCATTTAAACTGATAATCTGCTCTGATCGATAATTGCCAAGATTAGATGCATCATCAGTAACAAGAATTTTATTTCCAGAAATAGCTATTAATTGGTTTTGAATGACTTTTCCATTCTTCACATCGACTATGGAAACATCTGTAAGTATAAGGTCAGTATGTTGTGTATCGGAACAAGAATTTAAAATCAGTAGAGAGAATAACAGAGGAATGAGTTTTGACACTATCAGAAGTTTTTGATTATTAAGGATTGTACTTGATGAATTGAAATGTACAATAAATTTTATGTTTTAGTGAATTAGTGGCAATTCACCATTTCATTAGAACTCACATTCCTTATCTTCATCCCCGATGGCGGCAAAAAAACGAAATAGCAATGATATCTATCAGAGCTTGATCAAAGAGATCAATACTTCTGATATGAAACCGATCTATTATTTATTCGGAGACGAGGAGTTCTATTTAGATCAATTACTGGATAAGTTTTCTAATGTGATCCAGCCCCATGAAAAAGATTTTAATTTTGATTTATTATACGGACAGGATATCAGTCCGGCAAAAGCCTTAGGTGCCGCCCGAAGTTTTCCAATGATGGCAGAGAAAAGAGTGCTTATCATTAAGAACTTTCTACAGATTGGAAAGGGTGCAGGGAGTGAAGGTTCGATCCAGGATTTTATTCCTTACATAGAGAATCCAAACCCAACCTGTTTACTCGTTCTTTTTGATACCGGAAAACCTGCCGGGAACACTAACCTTGGAAAGGCACTATCAAAGAATAAGAATGTAGGCTACTATCAATTTGAAGCCCTACCTGATTACTTGATCCCGGATTGGGTGATCAGCTGGACAAAATCTCATCACAAAAAAACAATTGAGCCTGCAGCCGCACAATTACTGGCTCAGTTTGTAGGGAATAATTTACAGCTTTTGTCTACTGAAATAGACAAAGTGTGCACTTTTCTGGACACTTCTGAAAACGTCTCAGAGACCGCTGTAAAAAAAATAATCGGCTCATATCGCGAGTATACGGCGATTGAGCTCAAAGAAGCGCTAATGAAGCGTAATTTGGAACAAGCGTTATACATATCGGAACAGATGTTGCAACACAGTAAGACAGACACGGGAGAAATAATTCGTCTCGTGGGGTTCTTTCACAGTGTGTTTACAAACATCTGGCAAATTCGAAGGCTTGCCGAAAAGGGACAAGCCAAGAATCAGATCCAAAGCGAACTCGGTATTGCTAGTGCCTGGTACTTTAATAAGCTTTGGGATGATGCTTCGAATTTTCGCTACAGCGATATGCCGCGTGTTTTTGAAGCCCTTTTGGATGCAGATCGCTCTATTAAAGGTTTTACCACTTTAGACTCCACTTCGATTTTATTTCTTCTTGTTAAGCGAATTATCGGTTAAACCGACTTCGCGTTTCATAACAATTTGAACTAAAACTTAGTGGATTAGAAATGGACGCATTTAAAGCAGTATCAGTAAAAGATTACAGTGATGAAGATCTGATGGAATATTTCCAAAACGATCACGAACCTGCATTTACAGAACTAGTTAGACGTTATCAGGATCGTCTTCATAATTTTCTATACCGATATACGCATGACCATCAGGATTGCGAAGATTTAGTTCAGGAAACCTTTCTGAGAGTACACAAAAGCAAAGCTTCTTACGAAAGAATTGCAAAATTTTCTACTTGGATGTACACTATTGCTCTAAATCTTGCGAAAAGCTTATATAAGAAGAAGCAAAGAATGTATAAGGTATCTATTCATAAAGATCCAAATGATTCAGAAGATTTCGAAATGCATATCGAAGACCCGAATATTCTACCGGATCAGCAACTACATGAAAAATTAAGTCTTGAACAACTTGAAAAGGCTTTAATGTCTTTACCTGATGATTTCAGAGAAGTAGTTATGCTTAGAGATTTACAGGAGATGACATACGAAGAAATTTCTGAAATGACAGGCATTCCAATGGGTACTGTAAAGTCTAGAATTAACCGAGGTAGAGCTCAGGTTCAGCATATGATAGAAAGTTATGTTGATTTGGGAACTTCTTTCTGAAAACTGAATACAAGGTAATGAAACAACACACTAGCATTACCTGTTATGAAATTTTTAGACAAAGAATACCACCCGGTAATAGAAAACTATATAGCTGATTACGCTGAAGATAATTTAGAGCTGGTCGAGAGAGACACTTTCGAAGAGGTGCTTGTTCATGATGATGATCTTCGTGAACTTGCATTCTCGGCGAAAGAAGGAAAAAGACTTTTGAGTATGCTTCAGGAAGTAAAAGCTAAGGATGGATTTTTAGACAGATTGAATGATCGAATAGCAAAATCAGAAAACTGATTCGCTTAAAGACAAAGTAACGCCCATCGTCTTTTTTATTGCTAAAATTTACTCCATGTAATTTTGATTAGACACAAAGAATCAATTTCTTTCAGGCTTAGATCTATTAACTAACTAAGCACTGATGAAATTTCGCATTTCTGCCTCACTCTGTATTATATGTACCCTTTTTTTTACTAACATAATTTCCGCTCAGGGAAAACTGACCTTCGAAGATGTTATGAAATTCGAAGACATCAATTCGCCTGTTATTTCAAGTCAGGGAAATTGGATCGCTTATGGTGTTTGGCCTGACAGGGGCGATGGAAAAGTTGTAGTTCAGCATACCTCAAAAAAAGATATATTTGAAATTACTCTGGGGTCTAATCCTCAAATTACTCATAACGAAAATTGGGTAATTGCTTATCGAAATGTTCCATTAGTCGAAGAATTGAAAGCGAAAAAAGATAAACCTAAACGCGGACTTTCAATCCTTAATGTTGATACCGGTGAAATAATGCAGGTAGATAGCATATCATCTTATTTAGTATCTAACGACGGTAACTGGTTGGCGCTCAGTAGATATCAATCTAAGGAAATAGCAGACCTGAAGCACAAGAATAAGAAACTTGGGACATCTGTAATTTTATGGGATCTGGAGAATAATGAAAAAGCAGAGCTGGATTTTGTGTCAGAAATGAGCTTCGATACCTTGTCGAATTACTTTGCTTATTCGGTGATCGATACATCCGGAGAAAAGAACGGACTTTACATACAGGATCTTGAAACTGATGATAAGGTTACTATCCATTCATCAAAAGATGGATACTATTCGAATTTGACTTGGGATAATAAAGCTCCTCAGATTGCTTTTACCAAAGCGAGTTTTGATTCCAGTTATACTGACAGCGATGCAAGTTTACACGTTTGGAATGTTTCTGATAATGAACTTAAAACGTTGATCACACCCGAAGATGTTAAAGATGGATGGGCTTTAAGAAGTAATAACGATCTTCAATTTGAACAAAGTTATGAGTTCGGTCATCCAAGATTATTTTTTGGATTGATGCCTAGAGATATGGTAGATCTCATCACCAAAAAAGAAGACAAAGAAGATGAAGAAATTGATATTTATGCGGTGGATGAGATCATTGAAGACAGAGGAATGGATCTGTGGCACGGAAATGATCCAAGGATCAAAACACATGAAATTGCAACATTTAACGGCCGAAAGAACAGAACGTATGCTGCAGTTTATCATTTAAATGATGATAAATGGATCCAATTAGCAGATCAAGACATGCCATTCATTCAGGTTTCTGATGGCGACAATTATGTAATGGGGAGTTCTGACGAACCATATCTCCGGGATATCACGCACGAAGGATTTTTTCAGGATTGGTACTTGGTAGATCTGGAAACCGGAGAAAGAACAAAGGTTGCAGAAAGGATCTCAAACAGTAGCGCAATGCTTACTCCTAAAGGTCACAGAGTGCTCTATTACAATGACAAGAACTGGCATGTTTATAATGTAGATACCAAACAAACTCGAAATATCACGGAAAATCTGAATGTTCCTTTTTACAATGAAGATCATGACTATCCTTCGCAAGTTCCCGGTTATGGAATTGGAGGCTGGGTAAATGGTGGTGACGCTGCATTGATCTACGATAAATATGACGTTTGGCAGATTCCATTAATCAGGGGAAATCATAGAAATATCACGGATGGGAAGGGTAGAGAGGAGAAAAGGATCTTCAGAGTACGTTCTCTTGGCGATGATAACATGTTCGGAAATGGTGATGATCTTCTGCTTACTTCATATCACGATCTGAAAAAGAATTTTGGATTCTATTCTGCGAAAATAAATCAGGAAGGAGTTAAAAAGCTTTTGGAAGAAGACAAGAAGTTTACATTTGTATCAAAAGCAGATGAATCTGATAAGATCTTGTTCAAAAGAGAAGCTTATGACGAGTTTCCAAACCTTTGGGTTTCTGACGATTGGAAGTTTAAAAAGACAAAGCAGGTTTCTAAACTCCACATGGATCTTAAAAAGAAATGGAATTGGGGAAGCGCTGAATTAGTGGATTGGCTAAGTCTTGATGGGACTTACATTCAGGGAATTGTAATCAAACCGGACAATTATGATCCGAATAAGCGATATCCGATCATGACGTACTACTATCGCTTTTATACGGATCGTTTACATGATTTTAATGAGCCTAAAACCAATCACAGGCCTGTTTTTGCTCAATATGTCAGCGACGATTACGTAGTATTTCTACCGGATATTCGCTTCGAAATTGGGAGACCGGGATTTGCAGCCACCAAAAGTTTAGTTCCAGGAATTCAAAAGCTTATAGAATTGGGTATAGCTGATGAAGATAAACTTGGTTTACACGGACATTCCTGGAGTGGTTACCAAACAGCTTTTATTGTTACTCAAACGGATATTTTTGATGCTGCGGTTTCCGGAGCTCCGGTTAGTAATATGACCAGTGCTTATTCCGGTATTCGTTGGGGATCCGGTTTGGCAAGACAATTTCAGTACGAGAAAACCCAAAGTCGCATTGGACAGAGTTTGATCGAAGCCCCGGAAAAATACATTGAGAATTCTCCTGTATTCTTTGCGGATAAGATCACAACACCAATGCTGATCCAACATGGTGATGCAGATGGAGCTGTGCCTTGGTATCAAAGCATTGAGATGTATCTGGCTATGAGGCGTTACAACAAAGATGTGATCTTTCTTCAATATCACGATGAGCCGCATCATTTACAGAAATTTCCGAACAAACTAGATTACGCGATCCGAATGAAGGAATATTTTGATTATTACCTGAAAGGAGTAGGGGAACCGGAATGGATCTTAAGCGGAGAGACTTTTCAGGGTAGGTAGATTACTCTTTCTTCTTTCTAAGCGATTTGGGTTAATTCGCCGAGCCTGAAGGCTCTACTAGCTTAAACTTTGAAGCCGGAGAATTTAAGCTAGTAGGACGTTCACGTCCGGTGAATTAGGATGATGAGATTGATTTCCATTGATTGCTGAAAATCTAAATTTTTATTGAGGCTTAATCTTTTTCAAAACAATCCAAACTCACACAAGATGGCTTTGAGGCTTATCAGCGAGCCTAAAGGCTCTACTTGCTTAAACTTTGAAGCCGGAGAATTTAAGCTAGTAGGACGTTCACGTCCGGTGAATTAGTGTCACAATGATCTAAAAATAGACCTGATTTTCTTTAATGATCATTTAGCAAATCAGCAGTCTCAATCAAAAGTCTGTTTATCAATCTCCCTTTTGCGAATTGAGTAATGATAATAGAAACCGAAGCATTTAATTCAGGAATGTAAGTAGCCTGAGTGCTCCAGAACCCTGAATGAGAATACATGTCCATTTCGTTAAAGTTGAAGTAAAAGATTCCCATTCTGTAATCACTGGAAGGAGCATAACCTTCTGGGAAACTCACTTTTGTAATCATAGTATCCAGAGTGGAAGATTGCTCAAAAACGTTTCCTGTAAATAATTCTTGATAAAATCTGGCCATGTCTTTGGCGTTAGCAACCAATCCACCACCACCATAAAGATCTAAAGATGGATCAAAACTATAAGTATCTATTTCTCGAAAGTATTGATGTATTCTGTCCGGTGCTGTTGAGGGTTTTTGTTCAATTTTCTCCCACCAGGTGGCACTTAAATCAAGTTTCTTGAAATTAATGAGCTCACGAACAGCTTCTCCTAAAGACTTTTCAGTTACATTTTCGATGATCTCTCCAAGAAGAATATATCCGGTATCAGAGTAACTGAATTGTTCACCCGGCTCAAATAACGGGTCGCCCCAATCAACGCATCCCTGAACTTGTTCAGTTCTGGTCCACTCATATGAAGGATCAGCAAATACTTTTTCGATGTACGTGTTTGAACCGGCATGATCAAATAATCCGGAAGTATGTGTTAACAGGTGTCGAACAGTAATTTTAATAAGATCATATCCATCACTTTTAAGAATTTGAGTGTGCTTATCGGAGATGTGTTTAATGATAGGATCATCAAGTTCAAGTTTTCCTTGTTCCCAAAGCCTTAACACAGAAACTGCTACATAGGTTTTGGTATTGCTGGCAATTCGGGCTGTACCATTTTCGGGTAAAGGAGCTCTTGTTGAAAGATCAGAAACTCCGGAAGAAGCTGAGTAGAAGAGATCCAGGTCAGGCGCTTCAACATGCAAAAGAATTCCGGGGATGGTAGAATCTTGTTCAATAGCATTATCTAAAAGCTCTTGAAGGGAATGTTTTAGATCTTCAGTTTGATAGGCTTTTACAGAAGAATAGCTGATCAGCACTAGAAAGGGTAGTAGAACAAGTTTTTTCATTATTCGGATGTTAAGTTTCATGAATCTACATCTGAACTCTTAATGAAGCAATAGATTCTGAATCAGAAACTTTAAGGAGAGCTGAGTCTAAGATCTTCTATTTCTTGAAAGTAATAGTAAAAGTAGTGCCTTTATTGATGGTACTATTCACAGAAATTTTGCCGCCCATGTTTGTTACATGGTTATGTACAAGATAAAGCCCAACGCCTTTACTGTCTTCATGATCATGAAATTTTTGGTTCAGCTCAAAAATCCTGTCAGCATTTGCTTCGCTGTCGAAACCGATACCGTTATCGCTGAATGTTAAGGTTACTTTATTGCTTTCTTCTACCGCCTTTATTGTAATAACTGCATTCCTTTCCGGATGCGCATACTTAATTGAGTTAGTTAGCAGATTCAGTATGACACTCTTTAAATTTCCCCGGTTAAACGGAATAGATATATCCGTAGAAATGTCGGTTTTTATAACAGTGTTTGTTTCTTTAATCAGTGCGTTAACTGAGTTTATTACTTCTTCAACCGTTTCACTAAGGCTGTTAATTGATATTTCAGAATAAACCGAATTCTTTTTATTCAGAATATCTACATAATCGTTCAAAGTGTTTCGAAGTTGGTCTGTTGCAGACTTTAGAATATTTATAAACTCTAGAGTTTCTTCATCCTGGATCTTACTTAAATCCAATAAGCTAAACACAGACATGAGGTTACTCACGGGTGTTCTAAGATCATGAGAAGTTGTATAAGTGATATTTTTCAGTTCTTTATTGATCTGAGTCAGATTTGTAATTAACTCATTTCGTTCTTCTTCTCTCTGTTTTGCCTGAGTAATGTCTTTTGCTACTGCATAAACCACACCATATTGATCTACCGGAATTGAAGTCCATGAAAGCCAAACCGTTTCGCCGCTTTTAGTAAGATAACGGTTCTCGTATTTCTTAAACCCTAACCCGCTGATAAGTCTTTTTCTGTATTTCCAGGTGTGTTCCTGATCCAGTGGATGTATAAAAGATTTTATAGATCGGGAATAAAGTTCCTCTTCTGAGAAACCCAGCACTCTGCTAACTGCAGGATTGACTTTTCTGAAAAAACCATCAAAACCTGCTATACAAAACAGATCGTGGCTGTCATTAAAAAAAGGCTCTAAGGGATAATCTGTTAACGAATCTTCAGCTTTTGCTGTTTCTGCTTTACTCATTAATCAACCGGAGTTATATATTTTATGTTGTTTCTTTATCCCCATCCAAAATAATTGAAGCAGATATACACGTATATTACAACTGCTAACAGTGATATAAAATTACCAACGAGAAAATAATCGTTAGAGATTTTGGAGTTTTTGTCCTCGTGTAAACGTGTACCTATTTTCAATGCTCCAAAGGCGATGATCACGTGTGGGTAGCCTGCTAGAATACCTACAGACAGAAATATCCTTTCCAACACGCCTTTACCAAAAGATGCCCAGCTCGTATTTGAATGTCCCAGAATAACGTTGATCGAAATATTAGCGAACAATTCCATCACTAACCAACCAACGAGCATATCTCCAATCATAGTTATTTGATGTATGTTTTGATGAAATCCTTTAACAGATTATACTCATTGATCATCAACGTTTTTCGTCTTTTCCAGATCTGATCGCGGTTTTTATCATGAAGATCGCCCACTTCACTATTGTTGTCGTTGTTGATCATATCCAGTATCAAAGGATAATCTTCTTTTTTCCAGTTCAGGATGATCGTATCCAATACTTCAAATAAATTTGAAAGCTGCTCTGTTTGTTCTTTATTCTGAAGTTTAAATCGGAAACGCTTACGATTTCTTTTTTTCGATGAAAGCATTTTTCGGGCTTCTGTTAAGCCTTTACCCATCATTTCATAGGCTATATCGGGATTTATTTCCGTCTCGATCTCGCCCAGAAGAAGCACGTAATGAAGTTTAAAATCAGGTTCTGTGATCAGTAATTCTTCTTCAAGATGAAAAAGCAGATCTATTCCTGTTGATACTGAGTTCAGCACACCTTGAAATTCATCCCCCAAGGTAATGGTAAGAGGAGAGAGGATGTCTTTGCTGAACTTCTTGTTAGTACTTTCAACAAGCTCTTTCAGTCCTTTGCTGAGCAACTCTCCGTCATAATCGGAGCTGTTAACTACATCTCCCATAAATATGGGATAGCTATGTTGTTTTTTAGGCATGTTACATTGTATCAAAAAAAATGAAACAATGCAATATGTTTCAATAAAAATGAAACAATAGAGTTTGTTTCAATGGGTGGTTGTAAAGCTGTATAAGCGTAGTGCTTGCGCTAAGCCGTAAGTAGTTCAAGCCTATTTAATAAAAATATCAAATTTGCCGTAGTAAATTAATAAGACAAAAAATATAGTAATGACTAAGCTCATTACTGTGTCAATTTTTTCCCTACCTGATAATTTATTGAAATGCTTGAACTGATTACGCTCTGTAAATACATTATAAGACAATATAACAACAAGAAAGTAGATGGAAGCAACTCTAATTATATCTAAGTAATTTGAGATATATTGGGAGATAAACCTAATTTCATACTTAACAACAAGTGGTATAATGAAATACAAAACTAAGAATGCAATAAAAATTGTAAGAGATAAAAAAGACCGTTTTTTTAAAACTTTCCATTCAATTTGATTTAACTCTGATTTTCCTTTCTCAAGAAAATTTTTCAAAAGTGATATAGAATATTGTTTAGAAAACCCATGAACTATTGAGTCATAAGTTTTTTGTTCATTCTTGTCAAAATAGCTAAAGAAGAAACCATATCGATTCTTATCAAAATCAAAATGTATAAACAACTTTACTGAAGAGTCTTCAACTACTATATACTCATTGTATTGAGGATCAATTAAATACTCTTTAAAGTCTTCTAAAGAAATCTCGGTTTCCTCATCAGGCTTATTTTCACCTTTTTTAATGGTTACACTTAACCTTGGATTGAATTTAATAGCATCTTTTTTTGCTCTATTTTTTTCCTCTTTAGAAGCTCCATAGTCTTTTCGCTTTCTGGTAGAAATTTGCAAGTCTAAATAGTGAGTTCTTACCGGAAACTTCTCTTCGTTAATGTGATTTCTTGCATCAATTAAGTCATGTAAGGAATATGAATCATAATCAGGGCTTTCTTTTCTTTTTTCCAGAATGTACTCTGCAAGCTTTATGGCTTCTGGTCTAAACTGGGAGGGCTTGGAAAGCATCCTCTCCAAAACATTCGATCGTTTTGTAGCCAAACGAATAAAAAGAGGGCTTTCAAAGTCGACCATGACTAATACTTAACTAGTTCCTTAACTTTCTGCTCAAAAACATTCCTCTTCAAAAACTCATCTTCCAGTGCTTTGTTGAAGGGGATGGGCATATCCAAAGAGCCACATCTGATTACAGGAGCATCCAGTTCTTCAAAGCAATGTTCAGAGATCAGCGCTGAGATTTCAGCCATTGGTCCCATCGTTAGAGAAGGTTCTTGTAATAGCAACACTTTGTGAGTTTTGGCAACAGATGTCTTGATCGTTTCCAAATCGAGGGGAAGGAGGGTTCTCAGGTCGATCACTTCCAGTGAGAATCCTTCTTTGGCTAATTCTTCTGCTGTTTCCAACGCCCACCAAACGCCCATACCGTAAGTAACGATTGTGGCATCAGTTCCTTCTCTGCGAACTTTGGCTTTCCCGAGTGGTTCGTAGACCGCTTTCTCAGAAACATCTTCCCGAATACTTCGGTACAGTTTTTTGTGCTCAAAGAATAATACCGGATTCGGATCGAACATGGAACTGTACAGCAAATTCTGAGCATCTTCGACTGTCGCCGGAACCACAACTTTTAAACCGGGAATTTGCATAAACCAACCTTCCGGAGATTGGGAATGAAAAGGACCTGCACCAACGCCACCACCATGAGGAGCGCGAATGGTCATATTTACTGCAGGACTCCATCGGTAATGAGATTTTGCAATGTTATTCACGATCTGATTGAATCCACAAGAAATGAAATCCGAGAACTGCATCTCCACTACAGGATTCATTCCGGCGTAAGAAAGTCCTAAAGCAGCTCCTAAGGCTCCCGACTCAATAATCGGAGTATTACGCACTCTGTCGGCCCCGAACTGTTCTAAGAAGCCTTCAGTGATCTTAAACACTCCGCCATACTCTGCAATATCCTGCCCCAGAATAATGGTTGAATCATCTTCTTCAAATGCTTGCTTTAATCCGGCCTGAATAGCGTCTACAAATCTGCGCTCTACTTTTTTACCATTGCTGGGAGCAGGTTTTGAAGTCGGTGCTTCGGCATAAACCGCTCCCAATTCCTTTTCTTTGTTCCAAACCGGTTCATCAGCTTTTAAAGCCTTATCCAGATCTTTTTTGAAAGAAGCTTTTATTTCTTCTTTGATCTTCTCAAACTCTTTTTGGTCTGCATAGCCTTCTTTTTCTAAGAATTGCTCAAACCTTAGAATCGGGTCTTTCTCAGCCCAGTTTTCAAATAAAATATCAGGAACGTAATGGGTTCCGGATGCTTCTTCGTGTCCACGCATTCGAAAGGTTTTGGCTTCTATCAAAACGGGCTCACCTTTTAAAGCCAATTTTCGGGCTTTTTCAACGGTTTCCATCACTTCAAGGATGTTATTCCCATCGATATGAAAGCCTTTCATTCCGTATCCTTTGGCGCGATCAGAAAGCTTTTCGCAGGCAAATTGTTCATTGGTCGGTGTTGAAAGTCCGTATCCGTTGTTCTCAATAACGAACACAACAGGAAGTTTCCAAACGGCAGCAAGATTCAATGCTTCATGAAAATCACCTTCGCTGGTAGCGCCATCACCGCAAAAAGAGAAAGCAACAGAGTCTTCTTTTCTAATCTTTGAAGCTAAAGCGAGTCCATCGGCAACCGGCATCATTGCGGCTAAATGAGAGATCATGCCAACGATGTTGTGCTCCAGAGTTCCGAAATGGAAAGAGCGTTCGCGTCCACCACTGAATCCATCCGCTTTACCAAAAAGTTGGCAGAACAAGGGATAAAACGGAACTTTACGAGTAGTAAATACACCAAGATCTCGGTGCATCGGCAGGATGAAGTCTTCTTTTTTGGAAGAAAGAGCGACACCAACAGCGACAGCCTCCTGACCAATTCCTGAAAACCATTTACTGATCTTGTTTTGTCTGAGAAGGTTCAGCATGCGTTCCTCGATCTGTCGAGGAAGAAGGAGTGAAGTATAAATTTCAATCGCTTTAGCTTTCGAAATTTTTTTAGAAGTCTTAATCATTGAATTTTTAGAAATATCCGTATCTTGGGGACTTTGAAAAAAGATTGATGAAATTTTTGAACTTTTTTTAAGTATAACTGTTCATCAATAATAACCAAAGCGGTTAATCCATACTATTAATTTTTTAACTATCCTGATTATTGGAAGCACTTGGAAGACAGATCTTAGTTGAATTTTATGATTGCGACAGCTCCTCAATAAATGATGTTGAATTTATTGAAGAAGCGATGCTTAATGCTACAAAGGAAGCTAATGCGACTATTATTTCGCATAATTTCCACAAATTCAGTCCTTATGGCGTTAGTGGAGTAGTTGTGATTGCTGAATCGCATGTAGCCATACACACCTGGCCGGAATATAATTACGCTGCAGTAGATATTTTTACCTGCGGTGATACAATCGATCCCTGGATAATTCAGGAATTTTTAAAAGATGCCTTTTCTTCCAAAAATATATCGAGTATGGAAATGAAGAGGGGTTTATTCAAAGTACCGCAGGGACAAAGATTGCTTTTCAAACCATCAACTGAAACAGTAAAAGAGAATTAAGATAGAATGAAGTCTAAGATGACAATGGTAGAAACCCCGAATGTATATTGTTTGGTGTCAGGGGCAGCGGAAGGAAATACAAGATTGAACGCTTTTGATAATGCACTGCTTGAGGCAGGAGTTGGAGATACCAACCTGATGAGAATGAGTAGTATTTGTCCTCCGGGCGCAAAGGAAGTTTCCAGAGATGAAATAGAATTACCGGGCGGTGGATTAATTCCATTAGCGTATGCTCATATTGATTCACAAACTCCACAAATGTGGATCGCTTCTGCAATTGCAGTTGGTATTCCTGAAGATGAAACACAACCCGGAGTGATCATGGAATTCGAAGATCATACCCGTTTGGAATATGTGGAAACTATTGTGAAGCAAATGGTTGTGGACGCCTTCGAATATAGAAAGAGAGCTCTTAAAGAGATCAAGTTTGTTGGTGTTGAACATCAGGTTACTAAGTGTGCTGCTACGTTTGCGGCTGCCGTTCTTTGGTATGAGGATTAGTTTTGAGTTTTAAGTATTTAGTTAATAGTGAAAATTTAGATGTAGAGAAGGGATAGAATGGAAGAAACTCAAAACTCAAAACTCAAAACTCAAAACTACACTGAGTATTATCACAAAAGAACCGGACTTACCGTTGGAGTAAACAAAGTTCTGTTTTCTGAGCAAACTCCGTATCAGAAGGTTGAAGTTTTTGAAACGGATACATGGGGAAATCTGATGACCATCGATGGAATGGTGATGCTTTCCGAAAAGGATGAGTTCGTTTATCATGAAATGCTGGCGCATGTAGGTATGTTTTCACATCCGAATCCTGAAAAAGTGTTGATCATTGGAGGTGGAGATGGTGGAACGGCAAGAGAAGTACTTAGACATTTTTCAGTCAAACAAGTTGATATGGTGGAAATTGATGAAGCTGTAGTCAGGGCTTCGAAAGAATTTTTACCCGAAGTGGGAGCCTGGGAAGATCCTCGCTTAAATGTGCTTTTTGAAGATGGTATCACTTTCGTTAAGAATTCGATTGCTGAATATGATGTGATAATTATAGACGGTTCCGATCCTGTTGGTCCCGCAGAAGGATTGTTTGAAAAGGAATTCTTTGAATTATGTTTTACAGCTTTAAAGAAAGACGGCGTGCTTACAGGTCAGACGGAATCGCCATGGGTTGAAGAGTATCATTCAAGCATTAAACAAGTTTTTGATGCATTAGAATCAGTATTTGATGAATCTTCTATGTATCTGGGTTTCATACCATTATATCCGGCAGGAATGTGGAGTTTTGCTTTTGCTTCGAAAGGAAAACGACTTGAGGAAACGGAAACCTTTGAAAGAATAGAGAAGGGATTATCAGAGTTCGGAAGTGAACTTAAATACTACAATAAGGAAGTTCATCAGGGATCATTTGCATTACCGAATTTTGTAGCCGAAATTATCCGCTAGACTCATCGTTTAGCTTTCATGACTAAATTCCTTTTCTCTTTAGTATTATTGATTAGTATACCAGGGATAGGTTTTGCTCAGGAAAGATCAATTCAGGTACTAGAGAACGGTGAAATCTCCAGAAGTATAATCCTGCCGGAAGAAAATCACAAAAGTACAATTCAACAACTAACAGCTTTCTATTCTGATAACGGATATTTCGATGTTCAGATTTCATCAACAAGTGAAGAGCCAATCCAAGTTAAAACCGGACAAAGATATCGAATAAGGAGTTTAGCTTTTGAACTTGAAGTAGATAGCGTATTTGTTGATAATGAGATTTCTGGAGAGTTTTATTCTGCATATCTCATCGATAACAGGTTGAAAACTGAATATGATAAGTTCATAAATCAGGGGTATTACAATGCTGAATTAAGTGTTTCAGAGATCAGGCTGGATTCTTTGTCCGGAACAGTATCAGTGTTTGTATCAGGAGAAAAGGGGCGAAAAACTTTGTTGAGCAAGATCATTTTTAAAGGAAACAGGATCAGCTCTCAAAGGTATTTATCCAGATTGGCTAAAATGGAAGATTCTCTTATTGCATCAAAAGAAAACCTGGACCGGATCAGAAGAAATCTTAGTTCCAGTGAGTTAGTTGAGCAAGTCTCAGATCCGGTTATTTATTTAGAAAATGACAACTATGTTGTTCTGTTTGAAGTTAAAGAGCAAAATCTGAATCAACTGGATGGCTTGATCGGTTTTGTACCTGATGAAACCGGTAAGGGACAAATTGTTGGAGATCTGGATATATCGCTTTGGAATGTGTTAAGAGAGGGCAATGCCTTCGTATTACAATATCAGCGCTTAAAACCTGAAACAAGCCGCTTAAACCTTGGAATATCTCAGGATTGGATATTAAATATTCCACTAAGCATTGGAATGGACTTTTCCCTCTATCAGAATGACACAACCTATCAAACTAGAAATTTAGGGTTGACGGGCAGTTATTTAATTAACTCCGATCTTAGTATTAAAAGCAGGATCTATTCTTTGAGTTCCAGTTCAGGGAGTGATTCTGGTTTTTCAAAAGAACCGGATGGGAAGAAACAAGGTGGTGATCTTGGATTTAAATATTCAAAACTGGACAGGAGAGAAGTTCCGACCTCAGGCTTTTCTTTAGATGTTATCTATGGAGTAGCTAATAAAGATATTGAAGACGATTCAGCACTGGCTTTTCGTCAACAGAGATTAGAAACGAAAGTAAATGGATATATCCCACTGTTTGAAAACTCTGTTTTGGCTACCAGTATTAATGGGTTTTATGTGATCGGAGATCAGTTTACAGAAAGTGATCTTGTCAGATTCGGAGGTGCTAATTCTTTACGAGGCTATTCTGAAGAACAATTTACAGCATCTGAGTTACTTTGGGGAGATATCGAGTATCGTTTTCTCACAGATCGGTATTCTTACCTGTTTTTGTTTACAGCGGCAGGTGTGTACAAAAGACCTCAATTATATTCCGAAACAGACAATAGTTTCACCCAACAAGATTTTCTTTACTCAGGCGGATTTGGATTGAGTTTCAGAACTGCGATTGGAAGATTGAAATTTACATATGCACTTTCATCTACCGAAACATTGGGTAACGGAAAAGTGCATTTTGGGATAAGAACAAGTCTGTGAAATTGATTTGTCAAAAGATTCATTTGTGTTATATTTACCACCTAATTTTAATGCTTATTAAGAAAGACTGAGGGAATGGGCCCTGTGAAGTCTTGGCAACCATCCGATTTAATCGAGAAAGGTGCCAAATCCCACTTCGATCATTTCGGAGAAAAATAAGAGATCTTTTTCCTCACTCTTTCTTAGTGGCTAATCATTTTAAGAGTGAACATTACAACACAATTAGAGCAAAGAATACTGATTCTAGATGGTGCTATGGGCACCATGATTCAGCGTTATGACCTAAATGAAGATGATTTCAGAGGGAAACGATTTACAGAATCAAAAAAGGATCTAAAGGGGAATAACGATCTACTTTCTTTGACTAGACCAGAAATTATCCTGGAAATACATGAAAAGTATTTAAAGGCTGGAGCAGATATTATAGAAACGAACACTTTTAGTGGAACATCTATTGCTCAAGCTGATTATGGACTGGAAGAAGTGGTATATGAACTAAACAAAGTATCTGCAGAAATAGCACGAAAAGCTGCAGACAAATATACTTCTTTAACTCTTGATAAGCCGAGATTCGTTGCAGGATCAGTAGGCCCTACTAATAGAACTGCTTCTCTCTCTCCTGATGTAAATCGACCTGGATTTCGCTCTATCTCTTTTGATGACCTTGTTTCTGCGTATGCGGAACAGGTAAGAGGTCTTATTGATGGAGGGGCTGACCTTATTTTGATAGAAACTGTTTTCGACACTTTAAATGCAAAAGCGGCTTTATTTGCAACTCTGGAAGTATTTGATGAAAAAGGAAAAGAACTACCCATCATGGTTTCAGGTACTATTACAGATGCAAGTGGAAGAACACTTTCAGGTCAAACAGCAGAAGCTTTTTTGATTTCTCTTTCCCATGTTCCATTACTGAGTATTGGATTGAACTGTGCATTAGGTGCTAAGCAATTACGTCCTTATATAGAAATCTTATCTAAACACTCTAAGGTTTTTACAAGTGCATACCCCAATGCCGGTTTACCAAACGAGTTTGGGGAATACGATCAGGGACCTCAAGCAATGGCAAAAGAAGTAGAATCTTATGTAAATGATGGTTTAGTAAATATTTTAGGCGGCTGCTGTGGAACTACACCGGAGCATATAAAAGCCATGGTAGAATTAGTAGAAGGGAAAAGGCCGCGTTCCATCTCCAAAAAGGAGATTGCCCTATGAAATCATTGCCTCTTAAACTGAGCGGACTTGAACCTCTAATTATTACAGAGGATTCTAATTTTGTAAATGTTGGTGAACGTACAAATGTAACAGGCTCTAAACGGTTTTTGAACCTTATTAAGGCGAAAGATTATGAAGCCGCACTTAGTATAGCTTTGGAGCAAGTGCAAGGCGGAGCTCAGATTCTGGACGTTAACTTAGACGAAGGAATGCTGGATTCTGAAGATGAAATGACAAATTTCCTTAATCTCATCGCATCAGAACCGGAGATATCAAAAATACCTATCATGGTTGACTCTTCTAAGTGGTCGGTAATCGTTGCAGGTCTTAAAACGTTACAAGGAAAAGGAGTAGTAAACTCAATAAGTCTTAAAGATGGGGAAGAAGAGTTTATTAAACGAGCTAAAATTGTACGTAGGTTTGGAGCAGCTGTTATTTCGATGGCTTTTGATGAAGAAGGTCAAGCGGATAGTTTTGATCGGAGAATAGAGATATGTAAACGTTCTTACGATCTTTTGGTTAATACCGTAGGATTCGATCCTTCAGATATAATTCTGGATCCAAATATTTTCCCGGTAGCAACAGGAATGGAAGAACACCGAAGAAATGCCTTGGACTATTTTGAAGCAGCAAAATGGATTCGGGAGAACCTTCCAGGAGCCCATATTATTGGGGGAGTCAGTAATGTGTCATTTTCTTTCAGAGGGAACAACAAGGTTCGTGAAGCTATGCATAGTGCTTTTCTATATCACGCAATCCAACATGGAATGGATATGGGAATCGTTAATCCTACACAGCTAGAAGTTTATTCAGATATTCCGCAAGATCTTCTCATCGCTGTAGAAGATGTACTATTAGATCGTAAGGATGATGCTACCGAAAGGCTTCTGGAAATCGCTGAAAAGTATAAAGATACAGATACTACCAAGGAGGTAGAGGTTCAGGAATGGCGATCAGGTTCTGTGGAAGAACGTCTATCACATTCACTCATAAAAGGCATTACGACTCATATAGAGCAAGATACAGAAGAAGCTCGCTTAAAATATCAAAGCCCTCTTATTGTAATTGAAGGTCCGTTGATGGATGGGATGAATGTAGTTGGGAATCTGTTTGGTTCCGGAAAAATGTTTTTGCCTCAAGTTGTGAAAAGTGCTAGAGTAATGAAACAAGCTGTGGCTTATCTAACACCTTTTTTGGAGGAAGAAAAAAAGAAAAATAAGGATACTTCAGAGCGGCGTAAAGTATTGTTAGCCACAGTAAAAGGAGATGTACATGATATTGGAAAGAATATAGTTGGCGTGGTTCTGGCTTGTAACAATTTCGATGTAATAGACCTTGGTGTAATGGTACCTGCCGAGAAGATCTTGGACGAAGCTGAAAGACATAATGTAGATGTAATCGGTCTTAGTGGTTTGATTACTCCTTCGCTGGATGAGATGGTAAGCGTAGCTCGGGCAATGAAAAAACGAGGAATGAATTTACCTTTGATAATTGGTGGTGCTACTACTTCCAGAATTCACACAGCGGTAAAGATCGATCCTAATTATGAGTCTCCTGTTGTTCATATTTTGGATGCTTCCAGAGCAGTTACGGTTTGTACCGATCTGTTGAAAGATTCAAAACTGGAGTTTGCAGAAAGAATTAAATCAGAATATTCGAAATTAAGAGACGATCATGCAAAAAGAACTCAGAAAAAGAATTACTTAAGTTTTGACAATGCTAAGTCAAATAGAACGGAAATTGACTGGGAATCTTCTGAGCTTCCAAAACCAAAAATTACAGGAACTAAGGTTTTTGATGATCTAGACCTGAATGAGTTACGTGAGTTTATTGATTGGACACCGTTTTTTAAAACATGGATGTTAACAGGGAAATACCCCACAATCCTGCAAGATGATGTGGTTGGTGAACAAGCCAGGGAATTAATAAAAGATGCTAACGAACTTCTTGATATAATCATCAAAGATAAATCTCTGATAGCTAAAGCCGTGATCGGCTTATTTCCTGCTGCAGCAGTTGGTGAAGATATACTCGTTTATAGAGATAGTACCAGAAAGGAAACTAAGGCAAGATTTCATTTCATTCGACAGCAAGCCGAAAAAAGAGCTGGACAACCAAATTCTAGTTTAGTGGACTTTATTGCTCCTTTAAGCTCAGGAAAACAAGACTACATCGGGTTGTTTGCGGTAACCGCAGGGCTGGGAATTGAGAAACTATTGGAAAAGTATATAGATGATGATTATAAGCAGATAATGATAAAAGCATTAGCTGATAGATTAGCGGAAGCATCAGCGGAATACATGCATTATAAAGTTAGAACAGACTTTTGGGGTTATTCAGCAGATGAAAAAATGAGCAACGAAGAGTTGATTGCTGAGAATTATCGAGGAATACGTCCGGCTCCCGGATATCCTGCTTGTCCTGATCACACAGAGAAAAGAACACTTTTTAATTTATTGGAAGTTGAAAAGAACATTGGAATTTCATTAACTGAATCATGTGCAATGTATCCGGCTTCATCAGTAAGCGGATTTTATTTTTCTCATCCTCAATCAAGATATTTCAGAGTGGGGAAGATCGAAAAGGATCAAGTGAAGGACTACGCTGAACGGAAAGATCAGAGCCTGGAAGAAACGGAGAAGTGGCTTGAACCTTATTTAGCGTATAGATAAATGGGGGATTAGGAATAACCAACATACAATATCGAACGACCAACACCCAATAACTAAAAACATCAAAGATTCACTTAAAACCGTCATCCTGAACTTGTTTTAGGATCTGTGAAGGCAAGACATATTAAACCGAATCACATAAAGTAATCAAGCAAGGGCTTTAGTCTGTAGCAAAGAAAAGTATCAGCGATCAAATATGAAAATAACGGAATACATAAAGCAAGCAAAGGGAAAGGCATTATTCAGTTTTGAGGTTCTACCTCCATTAAAGGGCCAGAATATTCAAACACTGTTCGACCACATCGATCCTTTAATGGAATTTAAACCTCCGTTTATAGACGTTACATACCATCGTGAGGAATACATATACAAAAAAAGGGAGAACGGGCTTCTGGAACGGAAAACAGTGCGAAAAAGGCCCGGAACCGTGGGTATGTGTGCTGCTATTCAAAACCATTATAAAGTAGATGCCGTGCCGCACATTATTTGCGGAGGATTTACTAAAGAGGAAACCGAAAATGCACTCATTGATCTTAATTTTTTGGGAATCGATAATGTGTTAGTATTACAAGGTGATGTTCGAAAACCAGATCGTCAATTTATTCCAGAACCTGATGGTCATTCTTACGCTTCTGAATTATTGGCACAAGTAGTGGATTTGAATAAGGGAATTTATTTAGATGGCGAAATTGAAAATGCTATGCCATCTGATTTTTGTATTGGGGTAGCCGGGTACCCCGAAAAGCATGAAACTGCTCCAAATATGGAATCAGATCTACGTTATTTAAAAAAGAAAGTGGATGGAGGAGCGGATTACATAGTTACTCAAATGTTCTTCGACAACCAGAAATACTTTGATTTCGTGAACAGGTGTCGAGAAAAAGGTATTACTATTCCAATTATTCCAGGAATAAAGCCGCTTACTACTTTAAAACAAATAACTTTATTACCTCAGTTATTTAATATTGATCTGCCCGAAGCACTGACCCAAGAATTAGAAAAGTGCACGAATAACGAAGCTGCAAGAGTAGTAGGCAGAGAGTGGACCATTCAACAAACCAAAGAATTGGTGGAATTTGGAGTTCCAAGTGTTCATTTTTATTCGATGGGAAAGTCAACTTCAGTGTATGAAGTGGCAAAAGAAATATTCTAAACGATCATTGATTGAAAGTGTTTTAGTTAAGAACACATCTTAAATGTATTATTCTGTACAGTACTCATTAATCAATTCCTCGACATCTTCTGAGTCAAGTGCTTTGGCTTTATTAAAATCAGAACAAGCTTTTTCTGTCTGTTCCAACTTAAGGTAACTTTCACCACGCTCTTTAAAAACAACAGGATCAGCGTTATAAAGGTCAATTGATTTAGTATAGTCTTCTATAGCACCCTCAATATCATTGGTCTTAACTTTTAATCGAGCTCTGTTATCAAATACACGAGCAGAAGTAGAATCATAAGCTATGGCCTGATTGTAATCATTGAGTGCCAGATCAAAATTCTCTAATTCAGTATAGGAATTTCCTCTCAACATTAGTGCTTCAATAGAGTTTGATTGCATTTCAAGCACTTTTGAAAAATCTTCGATCGCTTTTGAGTGATTCCCATTATCTTGATAGGCATAGGCACGGTTCAAAAAAATCTGAGCACTGCTTTTATCGATTTGTAGTGACAAGGAATAATAGTGAGCTGCTGAATCATACTTTTCATCAGAATAGAAAATTAACCCTAGTTCGTTAAGATTAATATAATCGCTTTTGGTTGCAGGGTCTTCTCTTAACGACTTAATCGCTTCTTCATTCATATTTAGTCCCTGATACGCTTCAGAAATATAGTAGCTGAGATCAGGATAGCCGGGGGAAAATTGTTCAGTTAGTTTGAAATTTTCCAAGGCTTTTTCATACTCAGCAGTAATCAAATATGTGTTCCCTTTGCCAAAATATACTTCTGCATAGGTAGAATCGATCCTTAAGGCATTATCAAAATCTGAAATTGCTTGTTCATAATTCCCAAGATAGTTATAAGCAAAGCCTCGATTTGATAAAGCCTCTTTACTTTCCGGGTTTAGTTCTAATGCATAGTTTAAATCTCCAATTGCACTATTATAATCACCAATCAAAGTTTTCGATTCTCCTAGATTAATATATGAAATAGCATAATTTGGATTCATTTCCAGAGCTACATACAAATCAGATATTGCTTTATAATAATCTCCAATTTCGTTTCGACAAACGCCACGGTTATTATAAGCCGTGACTCTTAAGTTAGCATTTATAGAAGGATTTCTGATGATTTCAGAATAGACAGGTATTGCTTCATTACATCTTGACTCTTCCATTAATTTATTAGCGTAAAATAACTGTTCATGAACAGATCCTGATGTATTCAATGAGTCAGTTGTTGTATTTTGTTGGTAATCTGAATCTTTTCAACAAAAACAGGACAAGAAAGCGCCAATTCTTCGCCTAGTTGTTGAGTATACTTGTTACTTAACGCTTCAAAACTGAACTCTTGTGTAGTATCTGTCCATGCTTGCTCCAGTACGGATTCATTTTCCTGAACTACATTCCCAAAGCAGACATCTATAGCTGAAATAAATTCATCAATGTTTGATGCTGAAGATGCATTTTCATCTGAAACGCAATTACATAATTCCAGACTTAGTAATCCAATAATAATCTCGTCCTGTGCTTGCGAGGTTTGTGTAAAAATTAGGAATAAGAGTAAGAGTGTTAGTTTTTTCACTTTCTAAAATTTTATTTTTCAGTGTTAATATTAACATTGTAGAATCTGTGAGTCAAGGTTGTATCAATAAAAATAAATAGATAAATCTATTCTCCTCCGATCCATACAGTACCATGTCGGAATGAATAGTATTCTTTAATATCACTATCCGGATCAGGATTTTTAATTTTACGATGTGGTTTTTTTAAGCGCTCTTTAAACCATCTTCTCGTTTCATAAAAGTCTTTTTCCGTAACATAGTGATCAATCTCGCCAATAGATGTGTCATCGAAATGTTCTTCATCCCAAGCATATTCCCATTCAAGTGATTGAATTCTATTACCCAATTTTCCATAATTTGCAGGATCGATTTTTTTCTGATCCTCAGGTTTATAAAAAGTGTTTTCATAAAAGTCCAAAAAACTCTTAATACCACATACTACCTGTGATTGTGAGAAGCGCTGATCATAAAGCCATATTTTGAGATAATAGGGTTCATCCAAAGTATCCAGAGTTGTTTTCCAGCTAACATAAGTATCCAGCAAGACTTCCAGGATTTCTTTTCGTGTTTGTCCTTTTGGCTCTGGGTAGGTAGAATTTCCTATTGCGAGATAGCTGTATGGAGGAACCCAAATTTTAGCATAATCTCTTTGATTTGAGCGAACAACATCCAGATCCAAATCTATGATTTGTGATCTCCATTCCTGTATTTGATGAAGTATCTGCTTAAAGCCCCGAATTTTTTTTGTTCTCATATATTTAAATCCAATTCTGATCTTCTTCGTCAACAGAAAGTTCAAAATCAGTCTCACCTGTATGTTTAGTTCCTTTAGGTTCTATCAACATTACCCAGCATTCTTTTTCAGCAATAGGAAAGTGATCTACTCCTTTAGGGACTACATAAAGATCACCTTCATTTAATAGGACGTCTTTATCACGGAATTTTATAAGCAGGGTGCCTTTTATGATCAAAAATACCTCATCTTCGTATTGATGATTATGCCAAACAAATTCTCCTTCAATTTTTGCAAGTTTAATGAGTTGTTCATTTGATTCGGCAATGATCTTAGGAGACCATTGTTCATCAAAGAGTTCAAATTTTTGTAGAAGATTGATTCCTTTCTTTTTTTCCATAATTCAAATAAACAAAAAAGGTCATGCAAAACCATGACCTTTAATAAAAAAAATAATGTTCTCTAATCTAGAAATAAACTGATGCAGAAACTCTGGCTCCGGTTCTAATGGTGTTTGTAATGTCACCACCCATATTTGCAGTTAAGCCGGCATCAGCACTTATGCTGAAGTTTGATCCGAAGAAGTATTCTGCTCCATATCCTGCTCCAAGAACAAAGAATGTAGCACTTCCTCCGGTGTCAAAAGAAGTATTATTGAATCCTAGGTTACCCATAAAATAGGTGCTTAATGCATTATTAGTAGAAGTGTAATATCTGGGTAAGATCCCAAAACCAATAGTTGTAGAGGTATTTTCTACTCCAACTAATGATATTGATGGAGCAATAGAAAGTTGTTCATTTAATTGATAAGGCAATTCAATAGCAGTCTGCCCACCGATAGTAGATCTGATGCCTAAAGAACCTTCTTCAGGGATTCCTTGTGCAAAAGTGCTGGTTGTAATAGCAGCAAACAGTAAGATTATAGATGAAATTTTAGATATCGATTTCATGTGTTCTCCATTGATTAATTGTGGTAAAACAACAGTTTATAATAAATCTATTTTTATTCCAAATTCAAATCCGGTAAAAAAAAAGGGCTATACTGTGTATAGCCTTTGTCATATTTAATTGTCAAGATTATAGAATTCAGCAACCTGATTATAATCTTTGTAATCAAGCCCTTTACCTTTAAAAAGGAGCGAAGGAGGAATAGCAACTACTCTTAAAATATCTCCATCAAAAAGGTCTTCATTTACCTGGTTGTTATCAGCAACTTCACCTTCCAAAAGAAGATCAAAACTGTTGATATCAAAAACATATCTAAGATTAACGAGATCATTTTCAAAAGGAGTACTAAAAGGTAATGCATGCCAGGAAGTAGTTCCTTCAAACTGTATATAACCCTGAACGAGACCTTCATCCACAGTAGATTCATCTAAAATATCCCATGAAAACTCATTGATTGATACAAACTCATCAACAATATCAAAATCATCAGCAAAAATGGTGCTGGTACTAGAATAAATCTGCACACCATCTGCTCCGGGAGGCCCTTGTGGTCCTTCATTTGTAATAGTACATGCTTGAGTTAGTAATAATATTGAAAGTAGTGGTAATAAAGATTTTGAATGTTTCATGACTTGCTCCGTTTAAGATTAAAGCTCTTTTTAAAAGCTTGTACGAATCTATATATGCATTCACATTTTATATATCACATGAAAGGGTTAGGCAATTGATGCGATATTTTAAGTGAGAAGTGAGAAGTGAGAAGTGAGAGGTGAGAAGGAAAAAAATCAGTGCAATCAGTATTTAAAAAAACCCTGACTCAATTAAGAATCAGGGCTACGAAGAGCGAAATTTGATATCTAATATCAGTTGGTGAAGTACATGATAGTTGCAATCACCATGAAGTTAATGATACTGAGAGGAAGCAATCTTGCCCAACCCAATTTCATTACCTGATTGTATTTGAAACGAGGAATTGTCCAGCGAACCCAAATAAATACAAAGCACCAGAAACAGACTTTCACGGTAAATACTGAGACATCTAAAATGCCTTTTAACCATATATTCATGTCTGCAGGTATATAAAGGTCAGCAAAAGGAAGGTGATAACTTCCAAAGAAGAAAGTGGTAATTAGAATACTTCCAATGAATACGTGCATGTATTCTGCCAAGAAGAACATTCCGAATTTCATTGAGCTGTACTCGGTGTGAAAACCACCAACTAGTTCTTGTTCTGCTTCCACTAGATCAAAAGGAGTACGGTTTGATTCCGCAAATGCACAAATTATGAAGATAATTGCTCCAAGTGGGTTTACGAAGAAGTTCCACCACATAGATTGTGATTCTGCGATATCAATGAGACTCAAAGAACCGGTCATCAAAATTACAGAAGCTACAGCCATACCCATTGGCAGTTCATAGCTTATCATTTGGGCAGCTGCTCTCAATCCACCAAGAAGAGAATATTTACTGTTTGAAGCCCAACCCGCCAGCGTTACTCCATAAACACCAAGAGAAGCTACAGCAAGTAAATACAGAACAGCTGCATTTATATCAGTTACATACAATCCAGCCCCAAAAGGAATAACTGCAACGGAAAGCAATGCCGTGATTACCGGAATCATCGGTGCGATTGCGTGAAGCTTTTTGTATCCGTGAGTAGGTGTTACATCTTCTTTCAAAAGAAGTTTAAGTACATCTGCCAAAGGCTGTAACAGACCAAAAGGTCCAACACGATTCGGTCCAACACGATTTTGTATAAAAGCAGCAATTCTACGCTCAGCATAAACCAAGATGGCAGCCGAATTCAAATAACTTATCATTCCAACACCGAGAACAATTGCCCAGACAGGTATTGCCAAAGGTCCGATTTCAAGAATAGCTGGATTCATTATGCAGATACCTCTTCTTTAGTAATTCCGGTTAGTTGGATTCCGTTCTCATCATCCATTCGTTCAAAACTCACGCCTTCAAAAGTTGATACAGAAGAAGCTATTTCATCCATGATTTCTCTTGATGAACCAAACTGAACAGTCAAACCTAATCTTTTTGCCAGATTGTTCATGAGTTCCCAAGTTGGGGTACAATCAATCTTATTATCTTCGTTAACCCAGTTATCGAAATTAGTTCCGTAGCGATCCAAACGACCTTCTGACATCTCAAGATCCATCTTCCGATGAGTGTATTTGGTTTCTTTTGCAGGAAGCGAGCGTTGAATTCTACCTTCTACGTTTACATAACTTGCAGCATGTTCAGCAATACAAGTAATAGGTATAACAAGATCAGTTGATTTTGATGTTTCCGTCTCGTTTGTAGCAAGTGAGATCACAAAAGGTTTTTCAAGATCTTCAGAACCAAGTACTCCACGATCCACTAACTCATCATTCAGTAGTACTATCACTTTCGCTGATTTAATAGCTGTTTTCAGATCATCAGTTGAAATCTCATTAAAACCTAGTGCTTTAACACCGTTTGTATTTGGAGCCTGATCATCCGTTAATAAGAAATTATCACCAAAGCCATCTTTAACATCAGGGGAGAAGTGGAAATCATTTACGCCCCAAGTGCTGAACAATTTCATTAAAGAATAATTTTCTTCTACAGAAGCGTGAGCAGAACCTAATACCATAACATCAGCAGGTTTTACACTTTCAAGCTTTTCTGCAAAAGTTTCTATGGCGTTATTCCAAGAAGTTTTGATCTGATTGTCACCATCAGCTTTAATAGAAGGTCTTGAAATACGATTCTCATTGAATTTTCGGTAAGCTTGTCTAGCTTCATCCGGCATCCAATGTGTATTTACATTTTTATTGTAACGAGGAGTAAGGCGTAATACCAAATTATCCCGAGTCCAAAGATCAACATTGGTACCTTTACCTCCGGTGATATCAATACTTGGAGTTTGATTCATTTCCCAAACACGTGCCTTAAACCTGAAATCGGTAGAAGTAAGTGCTCCAACCGGACAAATATCCACAGTATTTAAAGAATAAGGATCATCAAATTCCATTCCGGGAGCAGTAATAGGATAGTTTTTATCTCCACGAGAAGAAATTGTAAGCTGATGTGTACCGGAAATTTCCTCAGTAAACCTAACACAGCGTGTACAGTTGATGCAACGTTCGGCATCTAAAGTTACTCTAGGTCCAAGTTCAACTCTTTTAGGCTTATGAACTTTCTTAACTTCAAAGCGAGAACCTTCAGGTCCGTACTTATAAGTCTGAATTTGAAGAGGGCACTCACCGGCTTGATCACAGATCGGGCAATCAAGAGGATGGTTGATCAAGATCAACTCCATAGTATCTTTTTGAGCACGAGCTACTTCCTCGCTGGTTTCCTGAGTATGAACAACCATTCCATCGGTCATTTCCATACTGCATGATGTCTGCATTTTAGGGAACCAACGAATAACTCGTTCACCATTTTCATCCAGTTCGTATTCGCCTGTTTCCCGATTCTGTACAGGAGTTCCAACTTTTACATAACACTGGCGACAATTTGCAGGCGCACTCATTTCAGGATGGTAACAGAAGAAAGGTACTTCTTTTCCATTATCTAAAATGAACTGGAGCAACTTTGGTTTGCCCTCAAATTCGTATCGTTCACCGTCTATAAATATTTCTGGCATAGTTTCTTATTTAAACCACAGAGGGCACTAAGCTGTTTTTCTCTGTGTTCTTTGTGGTTGATAATTAAGCAAGTGCATAAGTACTTTTTTTGCACCGAGCTTCAAATTCGTCTCTAAATCTGTCAATAGTATAACGCACCGGCCATGCTGCTGCATCTGCAAGTGCGCAAATAGTTCTTCCTTCCATCTGTGAGCAAAGATCTATCAATAGTTCCAGATCTCTGATCTCACCATCTCCATTTCTGATCTTCAACAAGATCTTTTCCAGCCAACCTGTTCCTTCACGACATGGAGTACATTGACCGCAAGATTCATGATGGTAGAAATGAGAAATTCTCCATAGCATTTCAACCATGTCCGTATCTTCATCCATCACGATCATTCCTGCAGTTCCCATCATAGAACCAGCTTCGCGTAATGAATCTGCATCCATGTTTACGCCTTCAAGAGCATCACCTCTAAGAATAGGAGTGGAAGAACCACCGGGAATCAATCCTTTAAGTTTCTTTCCATTTCTCATTCCACCTGCAACTTCTTCGATCAAAGTGAGAACAGGCATTCCTGTTGGTAACTCATAAACTCCGGGTCGGTTAACATGTCCTGAAATACCATAGAGAACCGGTCCGGGATGAGTTTCAGCACCTATTCCTGTAAACCAATCAGCGCCATTTTTAATTACTAATGGTACACATGAAAGAGTTTCAATGTTATTGATAGTGGTTGGACGTCCCCATAATCCTTTTTGAGCAGGGAATGGAGGCTTAACACGAGGATACCCACGTTTTCCTTCCAAAGATTCAAGCATGGAAGTTTCTTCACCACAGATGTAAGCTCCTGCTCCGCCTGTAACATGAAATTCCACATCAAATCCTGAACCAAGGATGTTTTTACCTATAAAGCCTTTATCGTAAGCATCTTTAAGAGCTTTTTCCATCATTTTTATCCAGGAATAGTACTCACCACGGATATAAACGTAAATGGCACTACACTGCATTGCATAAGCGGCAATGAGAGCTCCTTCAATGAAAAGATGAGGATTATATTCAAAGATCTTGCGGTCTTTAAAAGTACCCGGCTCTGATTCATCACCATTACAAGCTAAATATCTTGGTCCGCCGTCAGGTTTCGGCATGAAAGACCACTTAAGTCCTGCATTAAAACCAGCGCCACCACGTCCTCGGATGTTGGCAGCTTTAACTTCATTAATCACTTTTTCCGGATCCCAATCATTAGATAGAACCTTTTTTAAAGATTCGTATCCACCATTTTTGGTGTATACATCGATCTCATGAAGATTTGGGATGTCAGGGATAATTACTGGAGTATATGATTTCCAATCGAATGACATGTCTTAACTCCTTTCCGTGTGTTGCGGCATACCTACCGATTCAAATTCAGGCATTTTATCTGCTTTCAGGCTTTCAATAACTTCATCAAGCTTTTCTTCAGTGAGATTATTTACATACACATCGTTAGTGATCTGCATCATTGGAGCATAGCCACAAGCTCCTAAACATTCCACAGACTGAATACTAAACATTCCATCTTTGGTAGTTTCGCCTGCTTTAATGCCAAGTTTATTTTCAAGATAGTGAAGCATATCATATCCTCCACAAAGCTGGCAACTTGTTGTAGTACATACATCTAGTACATACTTACCCATTTTTTGTTTGTAGTATTGAGTATAAAAAGTTGCTACACCGTGAACATGTGAAACCGGTAAACCTAACGTTTCAGCAACTAAATGCTGAACCTCTGGTTCTACATGTCCAAATCTTCTTTGAGCAACCCAAAGGGTAGGTAATGTTGCCGGCATAACTTCCGGGAACTTTGCCTTGATCGTTTCAATCTCTTTTAAATCTTCCGGGGTGAATTCGTAGTTATTCGCCATTATTTATCTGCTTCTCCCATTACAGGGTCAACTCCACCAATCACAACTACAGTATCTGCAACCATCTCTCCATCGAGGATGTTTTCTAATACTTGTAAGTTTCGGAATGAAGGAGTGTTAATCTTAATTCTCCAGGGGTGTCCTGTTCCATCACTCTGGATATAGTATCCAAGTTCTCCTTTTGGAGACTCAACTGCATGGTAGCATTCAGCTCCTTCAGGGGGACAGATTCCTGTGTCAGTCATCATAAAATCGTGAATCATACCTTCCATTGAATAGTAAACTTCATCTTTAGAAGGGTAGGAATGTTTAGCATTGTTAGATCTGATCGGGCCTTTTGGCATTTTATCTAAACACTGCTGGATAATTCTGATACTTTCTTTCATTTCTTCCATACGAACAAAATATCGTGCTAAATTATCACCTTCCAAACGAGTTGGAACTTCAAATTCTACTTGGTCGTATTTTGCGTATGGTGCTATAATTCTTTGATCAACTGCAAAGCCTGAAGCTCTTAGAACAGGACCGGTTGCACCAATATCTAAAGCCTTATCTGTTTCAAGAACACCAACATTTTCATTTCTGTCAATGAAAATTCTGTTTCTATCTAATAAACCATGCCAGTCTTTAAGTTCTTTAGGGAATTTGGTTATAAACTCTTTAATAATTGCGGAAGCGTCGCTGGTCAAATCATTAGCAACACCACCAATTCTGGAATGTGAAACTGTAAACCTGTGACCAGCAATTTGATCCATAATATCGTAGATCTTTTCACGCTCGCGGAAGGTCCAGATAAAGAAAGAAATTGCACCGGCATCCATAACCATTGTACCTAGCCAGAGAAGGTGAGAAGAAATACGTGCAAGTTCACAACCAATCATTCTTATATAATGAGCGCGATCGGGAACCTCTACGTTTGCTATTTTCTCAACGGCAGTACAAAGAGCTACGTTATTGCTGTAAGGAGAGAGGTAATCCATACGATCCGTGTATGGCATAAACTCCTGATAGGTTTTATTCTCTGCTATTTTCTCAACGCCTCTATGCAGATAACCTATATCAAGTTTTGTTTTTTCAATGGTTTCTCCACGTAGTTGAAGTACCAATCGAAGTACACCGTGAGTTGCGGGATGCTGAGGCCCCATGTTTAGGATCATCTTTGCATTAAGAGGATCATCTATATCCACATCTTCAATTGTAGTATGCTTGTCTTCTAGACTTTTATATATACTACGTTGATGTTTCTCTTGAAACTGTGGATTAACTCTGCTGTTAATGTCTGTTACTTTCATATGCCTTACTCCGTATCTGGTGTTGTATTCGGCAATTCTATTGAGCCCGGAATTCCTAAAAGAGGAAATTCTTTTCTCATTGGGAAGTATTCGAAATCTTCAGGCATAAATATTCTTCTTAAATCAGGGTGATTTTCGAATCGCACACCGAACATATCGTACACTTCTCTTTCGTTCCAACCAGCGGCTTTCCAGATAGATGAAACGGATTCAATTGTAGGATTTTCTTCTTCTACTCTGGCTTTTACAAAAATTCTGGTTTGTGTGCGCAGGTTCATAAGGTTATAAACTACCTCAAAACGTTCATCCGAGGTATATCTGTCATTACCAAAAACATCACAAAGGAATACAAAATGCTGTTTCTCTTTCAGATATTTAGATATTTCTAAGATTGAATCGGCTTCTACTCTAATAAATGTGTCGCCGCTACTTTGATATACCTCTATTAGCTTATCAGAAAAATTTTCAGATAAACCGTCTACAACTGCTTGTAATGTCTCGTTTAAATCTAAGCTCATACTAGGTGTCTAATAGAACAGAATGTTCTGTTTTAATTTTATCTTGGATCTTCATCAAAGCATGAATTACTGCGTCAGGGCGTGGAGGACAACCAGACACATAAGCATCAACAGGTAAAAAATTATCAACTCCCTGAACTACGCCGTAGCATCTGTGCATTCCTCCTGTAGAAGCGCAGGCTCCCATTGCGATACACCATTTAGGATCAGGCATTTGATCCCATATCCTTCGAATGGCGTGCGACATCTTATAAGTGGTCCAACCTGCAACTATCATAACATCGCTTTGGCGGGGAGAGAAGCGAAATACTTCTGATCCAAATCTGGATACATCATATTTCGGTCCGGCAAAAGCCATCATTTCAATTGCACAACATGCTAATCCCATTGGCATAGGCCATGCTGCATTTGCGCGTCCCCAGTTTATTAATTTATCTAAGCGGGTTGTTAAGTAACCTTCACCAAGTGCGGATTCTATTCCCATTATAAACGATTAAATTTTGTTTGTTTTAAGATCCCAGTCTAATGTGCCTTTCTTTAAAGTGTATAAAAGACCAATCAGAAGTATTGTTATAAATACCATCATTGAAATGAACGTTCCAAGTCCTAAATCTAAGTAACGAACTGCCCATGGATATATAAATACTACTTCAAGATCGAAGACTATAAATTCCATAGCTACAAGATAGAAACTGATCGAATATCTCTCTCGAGCTTCTCCAACCGGATCCATTCCACTTTCATATGGATTTAATTTGTGCTTATTTGGTCGGTATGGACCAAGTATTCTTGACAAAGTCATTAATAGAAGAGCCAAAAAGATGGCGATACCTGTAAGAATTAAAATAGGAAAATAACTGTCGAGCATAGATTTATTAAGTCACAATTTATAAGCTAAAAGTTAGCCTCAATGTTTGGCAATGTCAATGAAATCGGGCGTGAATATAGGCTTAAATTTACTTTTTATGAGAAGGAATTTTTATTAAGAATAATTCTAAATAAAATTGACCCTAAAGGGATTGAAATGAGTTTAACACTTACATAAAAAACCGTACATTCATTAAAAGGATAATAAAGAGTATCGTTTGAAGAAAATTAAGATGGAAATTTTAGGATTATCAACAAGTCCCAGCAGTGGAGGGGCTTATGCATTGATATTATCTGAAGTAGGTGGTAACAAACGTCTTCCTATTATAATAGGATCATTTGAGGCTCAGGCTATTGCTTTGGAACTTGAGAATATAAAACCTCCAAGACCGATGACTCATGATCTTTTGAAAAATCTTGTTTTGAGTTTCAATACGGAAATTAAATACATCTTTGTTAATGAATTATTAGAAGGTACTTTTTACGCTCAAGTAGTTATGCAAAGAGATGGAGATGTAGTAGAATTGGATGCAAGGCCAAGTGATGCGATTGCTCTCGCGGTTCGATTTGGTTCAAATATCTATGTAGCAGAGAGCGTTTTAAATGAAGCGGGAATTTCAACAGAGCCAGAATCCAGTACTTTGGAAGAAGCTCTAAATATCGAGATTGAAGAACCTGTGAAGAAAAGTTTATCGAAACTAGAAGAACTAAGCGAAGCTCTAAAAGAAGCTATTGAATCAGAGAATTACGAAAAAGCAGCAAAAATCAGAGATACCATTCAAAAATTAAAGGCTAATTAGTGACTAAAGAAACTTACTCCTACGATAAGCTTCCATTTTCGAAATTATTCAAATCTTATACTTCAAATTTTGCAGAATTAAGTGAATTTTATTCTGTGAATCCTTTCAATGATGATGAAATAGCTTCCAAAGCCTCTAATTTAAAAAAAGGGTCAATACATAAAGAATTTATTGGTGCACTAAAAGAGTTCCATGCACATCTTCACTTAGATCAGGGCACTCAAATCGAGAAGCTATCCCAAACAGATTCTTTAGCTATTGTTACTGGACAACAACTTGGTATCTATGGCGGGCCTTTATTTACTATTTATAAAACCATTTCTACTATTCTTCTTGCAAAAGAGTGGGAGAAAAAATTATCAAGACCTGTAGTTCCGGTTTTTTGGTTAGCTGATGAAGATCATGATTTCGAAGAAATATCTTGGTTTGGTATACCTGGAAATGATGATTTCAAAAAATTAGAATATAAAGCTGAGTCAAATGATCAACTAGTTTCTGATATTTTTATAAATGACCAGATAAAGGAATTGAGGACTTCTATTAAGTCTGAGATGTTTGATACTGATTTTTCGGATGAAATCTGGTCTTTTTTTGATACGTGTTTTCAACAAGGATCAACTTTCAGAAATGCATTTGCATCCATGATGGATCATTTGTTCGGTAAACATGGCTTACTAATAGTTGGAAGTAATTTTGGGGCTGTAAAAGAACTATTGTCTGATACTTTTAAAGGTTCTATACAAAACAGGAGCACAATTTTTAATTCTCTAGAAGAAAAAACAAAAAAATTGGACTCCAATTTTCATCAACAAGTAGTACTTAGTGAGACAAACCTGTTTTTTATTGATGATAATGACCGGAGATTAAAATTAGATATAGAAGATGGAAAATGGAGCGCCGGTACTAATGAATGGACTGAAGATGAATTACTTGATCTAATTGAAATTCACCCAGAAAAATTTTCTCCCAATGTATTTCTGAGACCAATAATACAAGATCAATTGTTACCAACATTAGGGTATGTTGCGGGGCCAGGTGAAATTGCTTATTACGGACAAATGAGAGATTTATACCCACATTTTGATCTTGAAATGCCAATTATATTCCCACGATTTAGCGCAACTTTAATAGAGTCAGGAATAGATCGTGTTTTAGATAAAATTCCATTTGAATTTCATAGATATGGAGAACGTATCGAGGACTTGGAAAAGGAGTACGCTAAAAAATCAGAATCAACAGATATCGAAGCTTTGTTTAAAGATTGGAAGAATGAGGTGAAATCAGCGTCGGAAGTTCCAAAAGAAATTATTACTGATATTGATGGTTCATTAGAGGGACTTGTTGGCAAGACTGTTTCTGGCTTTGAGACAGAGCTAGATAAATTGAAAGGAAGAGTGTATCGCTCTATAAAGCAGCAAGAAGAGACTCAACTTCAACGAATAAGAAAGATAAAGGGACAATTATATCCCGGTAATGGATTACAGGAGCGAATGGTTTCGTTCATGTATTTTATGAACAAATACGGACAAGGTATCTGGGATGAATTATTAAATGAGTTAGAAAAAGAATCTCTTAAATTAGACTCTCATCATTTAATTCGATTGTAATGTCTGTTTCTGATAGAAAATCAGAATTAAGAGCACATCTTTTAAAGCGCAGAAATGCGATTGAATATAACGACTGGGTAAGTAAGTCGAAGAAGATAGTTGCTCAAATAAAAGGATTGCCGGAGTTCAAAAGTGCAAAAACTATTCATTGCTTTGTTTCAATGAATGAAAGAAAAGAAGTTGATACTCACACATTAATTAAAGAGTTAATAAATTCGAAGAAAAATTTAGTTGTGCCGGTTACTAATTTTAAGACAGGAGAATTAGAACATTCAAAGCTAACAACGTTTGATGAACTTGAAGTAAATGAATGGGGCGTTTTGGAACCCAAAAATGCAGATCCTTCCGCGGGTGGAATTGATATAATAATTGTTCCATTGTTAGCTGCTGATTTACACTTTAACAGGCTCGGTTATGGTAAAGGGTTTTACGATCGTTTTCTAGAAAATGAGAAAGCTATAAAAGTAGGGGTATTATTTAGCGAATTTATTTTGGAAGAGATCCCAGTTGAAGACTTTGATGAGAAATTGGATATTTTAATTAGTGAAAAAAAGACATTAAGGCGAAACAATAGGAACTTGGTTTCGTAGTAGCGCTGAGGAGATAAAAAAATGGCAGAACAAACAAAGCAAAAAACCAGATCAAAAACGGGCTCAGCTACTCTTGAGTTTGAAGATTTTGAATTACAATCAGCAATGCAGGACTTCTTGAAGGAAGAACCCAAAGAGGAAGGTAAAGGTGTTTGGAACTTCTCTACTTTTGCTGGCCTTGGCATGCTCTTTATTGCGTTTACTTTTTTATTACAATTAATTGGTTTTCCAATGGGTTCCGGATTAGCCAACTTCGCACAAGATGCAATTGTTGCACTACCCATTATTGGTGGAATTCTTGTAACCTTAGTTGGTTTTGGTTTCTTAGTAGGTGACAGAAAAAAAGAGAAAAGAGCTAAGAAAGAATCCCGAAGAAAACGGAAAACTCAAAGCAAAAAGAATATATATTCGAACGACATACATGGTGCTGAAGAATTTACAAGTACGCTGAATAATGATCTGGATTCTTCCGGAAAGTCTTCAAGTTCCAGTAACTATAGCTATGACAATTTTGGGTATCGTCATGCTAAACGGTTGATGAAATCCAGAACAAACAAGAAAATTGCGGGAGTATGCGGAGGTTTAGCTAAATATTTCGGGTTAAGTTCTACAGTTGTTCGTTTTATTTTTGGAGCAGTTTTTATAATGGGATGGGGAACCAGTTTACTAATTTACATCGGTCTTGCTTTAGCCATGCCAAAAGAGCCAATCGAGATGATGGATGACTTTGATTTCTAATCACTGATTTTCTGATCAAACACGGATTTCTTTACCATATTTATCCATTTCACAACCGCATTTTTTACAAGTCCATCCTCCAAAAAGAAGTAGACGTTCAGTGTGTGGCTTCCTTATGATGGGTTGTTTTACTTTACAATTTGGGCATTTAACTCTTTTAAGATTAACACCAAAGAGATCTTCTCTTGTAATCATAACAGCTACTCAATTATACTTTAATCCAAAATAATTCAAATTAACTTGAGATTAAAATTCTTCTTAGATTCACTGCATGCTAATTACATTTGAAGGAATTGACGGAAGCGGTAAATCGACACAGATTTCACTTCTAAAAAAGTACATTACTAACTCAGGAAAAGATGTGGAAGTTCTTCGTGAGCCGGGAGGAACGGATATATCAGAACTTATCAGGGGAATGCTTCTAAACCCGGAAATTGAAATTGATCCTGTAACAGAATTGTTGCTTTTTTCTTCTGCCAGATCACAATTAATTGCTGAAAAAGTAAAACCTCTTTTGGCTAAAGATGTAGTTATAATCCTGGATAGATTTTATGATTCCACTACGGCTTATCAAGGATATGGAAGAGGAAGTTTACCTATTGACCAAGTTCATCAAATAAATAGAGTAGCTTCTCATGGAATTGCGCCCGACATAACATTTTATTTGAGGTTGAGTTTAGAAGAATCTGCAAATAGAACAGCTCACATGGAAAAAGATAGGATGGAGCAGTCAGGAATAGAATTTTATCAGAATGTCATTAAAGGATTTGATGAATTAGCTGAAAAAGAAGTAAGGTTTGTGACTATAGATGCATCAAAAACAGTCGAAGAAGTACACAAGCTGGTTTTGTCTAATCTGCCTTTTTAACAATATCCTTTAAAGTTGGTTTTAACCAATAAAAAAGACTTGGAAGTACTACCAGGTCTGCGATCACAGCAAAGAAAATGGTTGAGGAAACCAATATTCCCATAAGCGTTGTAGAGGTAAATTCGCTGGTAATTAATGTCCCAAATCCCAAAAGCAATATAATACTGGTAATGATAATTGCGCGACCTGTTTTTTGAGTAGTTATTTCCAGTGCATCCTGAATATTCAATCCTCTTTTAAGCTCTATTCTGAAACGTGCTAGATAATGGATGGTGTCATCAACTGCAATTCCAAATGCTATAGTAAAAATAACAGCAGTTGAAGGTTTTATATCAATGCCCAGAAGTCCCATTATTCCGGCTATTAAGACAAGAGGCATGATGTTTGGAATCAGAGATATGATAACCATTTTTGCATCTTTAAATAAAAAAGCCATTAATATTGAGATACAAATAAATGCCAATCCTATACTCGATGCTAATGAGTAGACCATTTTGTTAACAAGGTTGGCGCTTAGAATTGTGGAGCCTGTTATGGTGACTTCTTCTCCTGTAAAATTTCTAGCTAAGTATTTCTCAATCGAATTTCTGATTTCATTGATACGTTGAGAACCAGCATCTTCGGTTTGAGCAGCTATTCTCAACTTCTGATAATCGAAATCGGTTACATTTTGTAGGATATCATTATCAGTTATTTCCAAAAGAAGTAAGTATTGGGCAATAAGATTTTGATCGTCAGGTAATGCATTTATATCTGCTTGATCAGGTGACATTACCTGGTGAAGTTCTTTTAAAAGCGTAGTAAATGATGTAGCTCGATGAATTTCAGGATAGGATAGTAGATGTTGTTGCAAGGATTCGACACGTTGGATAAAATCAGGATCTGTTATTCCTTCAGGTTCTTCAGTATTAATTACAAATTCCAGAGGAAAAGCTGGGGCAAGGTTATTGGTGAAAAAATCACTGTCTTTTATTAGTTCTGAGTCTCTGCTAACATCATCAAAAACTTTCCCATTTACCTGAAGCTTGTAAATGCCTGTTCCAATCAGAAAACAAGTTGAAAGAGCTATAAGGGATATCTTTTTGTAGTGTTTTCTATTGAATGAAGATACTATTAATAACTTTCCTCCGATCCATGGATAAAGTTTGCCGCCTTTTTCCTTAAATACTTTTCTAATGTTAGTGATCTTAAGAATAGCAGGCAGAAACAGAATAGTGATGGTGTAAGCAATTAAAACTCCAACAGCTGTATAAATACCAAATCTTTTCATAGGTACTACGGTACTTGTAATCAGAGTACCAAAACCAATGGCAGTAGTAATGCTTGTCAGAAAAGTAGCACTCCCAAGAGTAAGCAACATTTCAATAATTGCTTTACGTTGCTTCATTCCATTTTCGATAGCATCATCAAACTTAGACATCATATGTATAGAGTCAGCAACACCAACACAAAGGAGAATAGGTGCTATAGTACTACTCATTATTTCGAGATAACCTCCTGTAAGAGTAATTGCAGCAACAGTAAATAAAACGGTGAACCAAACTATCAACATGGGAATAAAAACACCGGATATACTCCTATATAAATACCAAAGCATTAAAATTATTAATACAGAAGAAAATGAGATGTAGAAAATTACTTCTTCATTTAAAATGTTTACATATTGATTTCTGAAATATGGTATACCGGTAATTTTGAAATCTTTAGAAGGGTAGTTGCTCAGAATGGTTTGCAGCTGTTCAATTATTGCATTTCTGGTTTCGTAAGTATTGTTTTCCTCATCTACTTCAAGAAAAAATGCGGTTGTAGTTCCTTGTTTATCAATTAAAAATCCTTCCGTAAAAGAGTCGGTGGTGATCCTTTTTTTTATGTTTAACAGGTCTGACTGCAAAGAATCAGCATCTAGGAACGGATCAAATTTAAGGATTCCATTTAGATTCACCATTTCATTGGCAGACCATATACTTTGTATGTCTGATATATTTGGAATGACCTTTAAAGAATCGATGATCGTTTTTAATTCCAGTAGTTCTTTTACTGTAAACAGCGAGTCTGAAGAAAACCCCACCATAATTACATTGTCATCTCTTCCAAACTCTTTTTCTAATAATTGATAGGATTGAACGGTTGGATCTGTTTTTGGATAAAAGTTCTCCAGATCAAAATCAGTTCTGATCTTTGAAGCGGGAAAAACTGCAGCTATAACAAGAATAAAGATAAAAAAAGTGACCAATCTTGGATTGTCGATCACAAAGTCAGCGAATTTGTGCATTTAGTTACAGTGCAAAGGGATGTTTAGTTAGTTATTGAATCAAACTCAAATTCTTTGAAAGTAATTCCCAACAAAGCAATCTGTTAGGAAAATGGATGCGTAGTGTTAAATGAAATCAATTATAAACTAAACAAACACAGAAAATGAATTTCAAAAAAATAACATACTCGCTTTTGAGTCTCGTATTAATTGGCTCAATCATCGTATTTGCAGCCGATCATATTGACGCACCTGCAGTAAGTGGAACGGATGCTGATATCACCGATTATTATGCATTTGAAGGCGCATCAAGTAGTAATTTAGTATTTGTAGCCAATGTTCAAGGTTTATTGTCTCCATCTGCAACTGCTGACGCTGACTTTAATGAAAACACAATGATTCAATTTAATATTGATAACACAGGTGACAATATAGAAGATCTGGTAATTCAGGTAATCTTCGCAGACGGCGTAGCTTATGCTTACGGACCTGTTTCGCCATCTGAAACAGGATTGACTAGTGGTGTAGAGTTTAACGCTACAAATAATGCTTCAGTTGCAATCACTGAATATGGTAATACTGCTAATATTGGAACTAATAATGGTATCTCATTATTTGCTGGTCCACGAGATGATCCTTTCTTCATGGACTTTGCTCAATACGGTGAAATTATTGCAGGAAATGCTACCAGCTTTAATGATCCCGGTGCAGATACTTTTGCCGGAACCAATGTAATGAGTGTAGTAGTGGAAGTACCAAAATCAACGTTAGGAAGTGCTGAAACAATCAATACTTGGGTTCAAGCCAAAAACCGTATTAACTAAGACGAACTAATTATATCAAGAATTTTAAAAATATTATCGAAATGAAACTTTCAAAATTATTTACCCTTTTATTAGTTGCAGGCTTGGTTGTTACCGGCTGTAGCGACAACAATAACGATGACGGAGCTTCAACTCCAATTGATGAGAACGCTCGTTTCACAACAGCTGATCAAATGGGACGTCCGGCAGTGAACACAGTATTTATCTCTTCATCAAGTAAGAATAGCTTTAATACTACACTACCATCAAATCAAAGTGCTGCTTTTAGGACTGAGATGGAAACCAACCTTTCAGGTTTAAGTCCTGCTTATGCTAACGAATCTGATGCAAATGCTTTAGGTCAAAATAGAGATGCATTTATTGATCTTTTAGCAACTGATGTACTGAATGTTAGCCTTACCGGAACAACGACTTTCTTTGACGGAACGAATGTGCTTACCGGAAGAAATCTTACTGATGATGTAATCAGTGTTGAATTACTACTGATTTTCGGTGGTGAAGATGGAAGTGAATTTCCAGGACTATCTGATGACAATGTGGATTCTAACGATAAAGCATTCTTAAGTACATTTCCATACTTAGCTGCACCGTTCTAAACAGAACAAAATCATATTAAGGACCCCGATTCAGGGGTTCTTTTTTTTTATCTAAAACTTAAAAGCGTTGATTATGTTAAAGCGAATTTTATTCGGGATTCTATTAGTGTGTACAACAGTTAGTTGTACTAAGAATCAGAAACCGATTGTAAATAATGAAGAAGTTATTCCATTTCTAAGCAAGGAGTTATTAAATGAAAAAAGTGGGATCAAACAAGTAGAAGATGACATTACATTTTGGAGTAGTAAACTAAAAGAGAATAACACTCCAATTTATAAGTTAAAGTTGGCATCTGCTTATCAAACCAAGTTTGGAATAACAAAAGATGTAAGCTATCTGGCAAAAGCAGACGAGCTTCTTAAAGAGTCAAATAATTACTATAAAGAACAAAATGCAGGAGTTCTTCAGGCCTTAGCTCAGTTATCTATTACCAAACATGATTTCAGAAGCGCTATTGATTACGCTGAAAAAGCACTTTTGGTTGGAGAAGATAAACTACTCAGTTATATGATTATTTATGATGCTAGCATGGAAACAGGAGAATTTGAACACGCAAAATATATTCTTGAAAATGAGATTACTAATACAGCTTCTTTTAATTACTTGATAAGAAGATCTCAGTTTGAAGATTATTCAGGAAATGCATCGAAATCTATTTCAGCATTAGAAAAAGGAGCAGAAAGAATAGATTATAGCTCCAGTCTTTCTGCCTGGGCACAAAGTAATTTGGGCGATAGATTAGGCCACGAAGGAAATGTTCCAAAATCTTATAAGATGTTTATCGGCGCGTTGAACCAAAAAAACTCAGGCGCTTCTTACCTTCATTCATTAAAAGGGATTGCCTACATAGCATACGCTAATGATGGGAACACAGAACTGGCAAAAGAGATATTAGATTTTGTTTCTTCAAATTTAGAGTCCCCTGATAGTTATTTGATGTATGCCGAGATAGCAGAGTATGAAGGAAACGAAGAAAAAAAGGAAGAATATTTGAGAGTATTCTATGAAGAAGCTTCCGATCCGAAGTCACGATAAATATTTGGTTTAAAGCACTTTAGAAGCTGATTTCAAATTTCGTGTACTACTAAATGTACCCCCGTTTTTGAAGCATTTGAACGGGGTTCACATGAATTCAATTCACAAACGCTTCCTTCTTTCCCGAAATTCTGAGCGTGAATTATTGTCCTTCTTAAACCAAAAATTGTTGGCCACCTTTCATCTGTTTATAAAAATATATTGTTAACTCAGTTAACAACTAAGATGATTTATATCGAGAAATTTCGTATGTTCAATCATCATGAATCCAGAAGAAATCAAACAATTAAGGGAAGAGTTAGGCTGGAGTTTAGCCAAATTTGGCAAATACTTCGGTGTTACCGCACAAGCAGTTCTTAAATGGGAACGGGGTACTTCCCTTCCTAATGATTTTGCACTGGCATCCATGATACAGCTCAAGCGAAGGTTGGATGAGGCCAAAGGAAATAATCAAAAACAACAATTCATTAATGGGTTAAAGCAAGCGCTGCTAACCGGCGGAATCATTGCTTTACTAACCTACTTATTTAATCAGGATGATTCATTATGAAAACAAACGATACAACCATCTCATCTACCGATACCCGAATCTTTTTAAAAGGAAAGCAATTGGCTGAAGTTTTAGGGGTTACACCTCCAACTTTATCAGAAGCCGTAAAGAAAGGCTATAACTGTATGGGATACCCCGTGGGGGATTGGGCCATCGAAACAAAATCTGGTCGGGTGAAAGGATTTGAAGTTCCTGGGCACATTCTTTCCGGTAAACCGGACAGTTTTAAAAGAGAGAATCCCACTAAAAGCCACCCTAATTTGCCTAATTTCGACCTAAATAAGGCTAAAAAACCCAAGAATGATCGGCCAAACATCGTAAATCATAACTATTCACTTCTACCTGAAGGAGAAGATTATGTAAGACCGGTTGGCATGGTAACCCTTCCGTTAATTTTAAAGAAAGCATTAGAAAACGATACCCCACAAAGCCGGGCAATTATCGCAGGTGGACTGACGGCCTTAGGTGCGATCGTTGGTCATGCCGTGACAGATAATGCTTCAGGTGCTGGAATTGGAGCCGGTACCGGATTGGCCATCACATTATTAGTTTATAAATACTTCAATCCTTCCATGAATCCACAGCTACAAGGATTCAATGTAAATCAATTCGTTAAACAGCAAGCCATGGCTGTACAGAGAAACCTTCCTAATCAGTCCGGCTTTTTGCCTAATTAAGCCTAATTAGTTACTGCGTTGAGATATCATCATCAGTGATTATGGTGATGATATGTTTTTGGTTCTCAATTTCATGAGTAATTTCTTTCACCTTGAAATGCCCTCCCCCACTCAAGTTATTCCGGAAGAAAGGAATCATGAACCAATCCCCTACACTTGGCAAAAATTCCAGTTTCTCAGGACTTAATACCCAAAAATCTTCCTGCCAATTTGAAGCGCATATCAGTATTTCTGTTTTCTGAATTGGATAGTTACCATCACTCGAAATCGAAGAGCAGAATTTGTCATACATTTCCCTCATTAAATCAATGAGGTCTTTTCGTTTTAGCCCCAAAGTTTTTAAAAGATCCTTCTGTTTGGGCCAGGGCTCATAGGCGTCTATATCGTATTTATTGATTTCTTTTAAAAGCTCATCATACTTTTCTTGTCCCTTCAAAATTTTCGAAAGAGTTCTCTTTTCTGAAATGAGTGCGTTCAGAAGATTCCTGTAGTTTAAATCTGAATTACGCATTCCACTAACCTCATTAATTTAAAGTATAGATGCTTCTCTACGTTTTTGAATTTTATCTCTTAATGATTTGAGCTCTACTACCTTCGCCTTTTCACCGAATGAGAGTATGAGAGACTCCAGCTCATAATTTGGGATAACCTTTATAGCCACTATTAAACTCTCATTTACCCATTTATGCTTCTGGGTTGGGTGTAGTGGTTTAGTGATTATGTAAGGAGCCTGCTCCTTAGTGAATTCTAAAACCACTTTTTCTACTTCTCCATCATCCGGTCGAGTTACGCCAATGATATCAAAAAAGTACTCATTCCAGTCAATTTCTGTAAGAATATAATCGCCTTGAATCTGATCAATCTTTTGAATTCGATCTAAAGCAAGGTTCCAGGTTGGAATTTCGAACTCTTCATTTAAGCCGAATGCAAACCATCGATTATTGTATTGCTTCAAAAAGTGTGGATGAAAGGTAAGCTCAAAGCTCTCATCAGATTTGAAGTCTTTGTATTCCACTTTTAGCACCAATTCATTAACGATGGCATCATAAAGCGTTCCAAGATGCTCAATACCCTTAAGGTCAATATTAGATTCGATACTTATGACTTCTCTAGAGTTTTGCTTGAGCCCTAACCGATCCTGAATTACAGGGATCATCTCTTGTACCCACTCAAATTGTGGAGCCCCAGAGAAACGGGACAGCACAGAAATTGCTGATTGTATCTGGCTTTTTTCATCTTCATTTAGTGGCTGATTAGAAATGGAGAAGTCGGCATCCTCATATCTGTAATAAACTTTTCGGCCGTCTTTATGTCTCTTTAAGGGAATTGACCACCCCTGATCACTCTCCATAAATTTAATATCATCAAAGAGCTGTCTCCTTTTGATTTTGCTTTCGGGACCATTATACTCTTCTAGTGCTTTATTTATTTCATCAAGCAGATCTTGCCAGAAAAACTTTCGTCCAGGATTGCGGAAACAACGGTCTAAAACTTGGTATCGTAATTGTGCATTTCTGTTTGTTGGCATAGAATATTATCTGTGCAGATTGAGTGCACAAGTTGTTTATAAAATTAAATCACATCAATTTAATTTTTTAGAGAAAACAAAATGGCTATCGGGAAAAATACTTTATTAGAATGGCGGGACACTTTTTTTAGAGAAAGAGGCATCACAAAACCTACTGGAGATAATCTTTACTCTTATAAATTAAGCAAGTCTGAATTTCAATCATTAGAAAACAAATTTAAGTTTTGGGTTAAAAATGAGACGCAAATTAGAAGTGTTGCTCATCTTGTAAATTACTCTCTATTTAACCAACTATTTGTTTTATACGCATCGGAATGGTGGAAAAGGAGATATAACGGAGGGCACTGGTCATGGGAGCCTATTCTTGACGATTTAGGGATAGATCCTGATGATTGGTCGGCACCTAAACGAAGTGAATGCGTTGAAAATGGATTTATAGAGTGGGGTTTAGGGCTTAAAAATAAAACCGGGAAGAGGTTTTTAGGGAGTGTAGCAATACAGGGTGGCCTCCCTATGAATTTGATGGCCGAAAATCACGGGTCAGTATCAAGGGTTTTGCATCGAGTAGTAGATTTAATGCCTGGGACAACTATCGATCCCGATTTAATTTTCTCATGGATTAAAAATTTAAGCTACTACCTCCCCAACACCTATCAAAAAGAGGAAATCTATGAGCTGCTTACTGAAGTGATAATGGTTATATCATCAATTAAGCAGGAAGCCGGTTCCGACAATCCATCTGAAATTCTGAATGAATGGCAATCAAATTCAGATAAGTGGAAAAATCGCTTCCCAATTTCGGTTAGTGACGATAAGACTTATAAAATAATAGAGAACCTCGTTAAGAAAGTTGCAGAATCGAAACGTAAAGTCACGTCTAGTTTTATAACATTAGAAAGGCATTTAGATTTTCATGGTGAGGAAGACGAAAGATTTAATATTAAAATTCAATTTGATGATTCTGTTACAGAAGAATCATTGAAGAAAAGTTTTAACATAAGTGAAGATGAGTCTCTTGATAATTATTTATTTCTAGAAATTTTATGTGGTAATGATACTCAAGAAGTAAGTCTAAGAAAGCTAATTGGTGGAGATAAGTACAAATTTTCTGAAATTGTTTTTGGGGGATTTTCCGGCCACGATGCAACTAAGGATGTACAGGTAACTTTACGTGATAAAAGAGGAAATCGATGGAATAACCCAGAGCTAAACCTGGAGAGCCTTGAAGATAGTATGCCCTGGATATTTGAAATCGAAGAAGAAGGCGAGTCCTTAGTGTTTTTAGGACAAGGGAGCTGTAAAGTAAGTGGAAATAAATTTGTATCAGTATCACATCAAGATTTGATAATTAAATCTGAAGAGCCATTTGAGTGCATCGGCTCAATTCTTGGTCAGTATGAGATAAACAAATTTACATCAGATTCTACATTCACTAACAAAGAAGGTGAAGAATTTAGAATAAAAACAAAATTTACCGGTGATACTGAAGAAATTATAATGCGGGGAGAGAACTTAGATTCAATATTTGAGATGCCATCAAAAGCCTTTAGAGGTGTACCATCAATATTTCGCAAAAAAGAGTCCGGTATTGAAACATTATTTACTGACTACAGATGGAAAATGGGTGATAGAAAGTTTGACTCGTCGAGCAATAGTTTTTGTGGCCCAGTATATGCTGTAAAAAAAGATGGGGATTATATTAGGTGGAAGAAAAAAGCAGCTGTAATTCCAGAGAATTCATCAGAAATGATGATTAGAGGCGTAAATGCTAAAAGTGGAGTTTGGAAGCTAAAGAATTGGCAGATTGAAAAATTAGAACCAATAACTGCAAATGTTGAAAGCTCGAGAAGAGATAATGAGCAGTGGTATTTTGAATACAAAGGTGAATCTTTTACTCCTGAAACCATCCAGGCAAATATCTTTTGGAAAGGAAATACTTCGCCGGCAAGAATCAAGCTACCATTCCCTACTCAGGGTGTTAGAGTTTTTAATAAAAACTCGGAGGAAGTTGAAGATGGCACATTGTATTCTGTTACAAAAACAATGGGAATTAGGATCAATTTGATACCAGGAGATTGTAAGGTAGTAAAGCTTGAAATTAGGTCCGATTCATCCTCTGTTCCTCTGAAATACATTCACTTTGGTCATAATGAGACAACCAAGCAATTAAGACTCTTGGATTATAAAAGTGACTTTGAGAGGCTACTTTCTTTATCTCAGGATTTAGATGAAGTCGTTTATTTCAATATTTACTTTGATGACAAAAAACAATTCCATATAAAAATTGCACGCTACTCATTTCAGCTGAAAAAAGAAGAAGATAGGTGGTATTTACCGGGCGAGATTTTGAAAAAAGTTTATAATGGGCATGACAAAAATCACTTAAGCCTAAAAACACAAAGACTTGATGTCCCTGGTGTTACCGATATTGAGGTTCCTCATCGTGAATCTGGACATTTAGTGATTCCTGAAGAAGTTCAAAGTAGCGGACCTTGGATTATTTACACCTCGAAAGATTCAGATCTACTTATGCGTCCCACTTATTTGAATATTGGGAATAGAGATACTGAACCTTCCACCATAGATGATTTAGAATCAGCCATCAGAATTGGTGAGAAATATGAAAGATTTAATGCCATAGATGATGTATTAACGGATATGACCAATGATCCTGATCACAAAAGTTGGGATACAATAGCCAGATTGGCTAATGAATATGGTCATCTTCCCCTCAACTCTTTAGATGTCTGGTCAAGAGCTATCTATAACCATGATTTTATTGCAATACTAATGTCCGGAAAGCTTGTATTACCTGATGGTTTTATAGATCGATTTGCATTAGAGCTGCCATTCATGTTTGAGTTTATTCCACTAAAAAGCTTTGAAAAAGCAGTCCAATGGCAAGAAAATGCCCTTGGTGAATATTTCTCTGGGGAAGACCTTTATGAAGTTATTGAAAGGAAAGTAATCGTGTCCGATTGGCTTTTTGAGTCCATTAAGTATTCATACATAATTGCATTAAATAATGTTGTTGGAAATTTTGATAAAGAAATTATTGCAGGAAATTCCGATTTAATAAACTTACTTCTATTCGATTCTCCTGATTCTCATTATCAAAAATTACGTCAAGCCCATGAACATGATGGTGGTAGGTGGCCAAGTGATAATCCATTGTTCAAATTGATTGCAAAGTATTCCCAGCAAAGTGATCCACTTTTTCGCTTGAACGAAGATTATAGATCTGTAGTAATAAACACCCCTATTCTGCTTGGAAAATGGGTATATGAGTCCAATGAAAATTTAGAGAAGTTTAATCCAGATTATATCCAGATGATTCGGAAAGTGAAGGATTTTGATGAATCATGGTTCTCCAACGCTTTTAACCTCACATTACTAAAGTTTTATTACAATGAGTAAAAAAACAGCCAAATCTCCCTTGAATTATTATAGTGAAATGATCCCAACACTTGCTGATAGAGCTGGTAGTGGAGCATTGAGTTCTTTCGGGTTTTCAAATCCACCATTAAGAGCTTATTTAAAGAAACAATTTCAAAAAGCTATTGGTGAAGATGGAAATTTTATTGGAGATCCAGCATTCGAGGCTGTTTTTGGATGGAAATCCTATGGCAAAAAAATTGAAGAATTAGAAGGTGAATTATTACATCCAAAGCTGATTCAAGCACTTGATTCAGAAGAAAGCGACTTAAAAAAACACTTTAAACCCTATCTTCATCAAGAAACTTCATGGCAAATATTAGGCGATAAAACTCCGAAATCAGTAATCATATCAAGCGGTACCGGGTCAGGAAAGACGGAATGCTTTATGATTCCAATCCTAAATCGCTTAATTGAGGAAAGAGAGCAGAAAAAAAGGCAGTTAAAAGGTGTTCGCACACTTTTCTTATATCCTCTAAATGCTTTAATCAATAGTCAGCGTGAAAGATTAAGTACATGGACAAAGCCATTTGGAAAAGATATTCGATTTTGTCTTTATAATGGACTGACTCCTGAAAGAAAAAAAGTTGAAGAGAAAAGAGAAACACCGAATCAAGTTATAGATAGGGAGACTTTAAGAGAGAACCCGCCTCCAATTTTGGTAACAAATCCTACCATGCTTGAGTATATGCTGGTTCGAGCCAAGGATAACCCAATCATCGAACAGTCACAGGGACTGCTTGATACAATCGTATTAGACGAAGCACATACGTATATAGGTTCTCAAGCAGCAGAAATGACATTATTACTGCGGAGAGTTCTTCATGCATTCGGTAAGAAACCAAGCGAAGTACGTTTTGTTGCTACTTCTGCAACTATTGGAGAGGAAGGGGAAGAAGCTCAAAAAAAATTAAAAAAATTCCTGCAGCAAATTGCGGGCGTTGATCCAAAAAATGTTCACGTTGTAGAAGGCAAAAGAGATATTCCATCACTCAAACTTTCTGAGTCAAAAAATACAACATTAGCTCAGTTACAAGAAATTGAAGACCCTGATGAACTTTACCAAGAATTAGAAAAAAATAAAACTGCTCGTCAAATTAGATCATTGTTTACTAACAGCAATGATGTGGTCACAAAACTTTCAAACATTTGTTCAGAAGTTTACAAGGGCAACACAACATTTAGTTTAGACCAACAAAAGAAAGCATTAAGTTGGTTAGATTTACTTACTTCAGCTGTAAGAAAAGATGGAAAAGCCTTTCTACCTGTTCGGGCACATATATTTCAAAAAACGTTTGCTGGAATCTGGGCTTGTGCTGATAAAGATTGTCCAGCTAAGGATTCAAATCTCCAATCGAACCAATGGCCATTTGGACAAGTATATTTACAAAATCAAAGTAAGTGTAAGTGTGACGCCCCGGTTTATGAAGTCGTGTCATGTAAGGAATGCGGAGAAATCTATTTGGATATTGAGAGAACAAGTGATGACAAAATAATCCAACCAGCGAGAGATGAAAACTTCGACGAGTTTGAACTTGAAGTCGATGATGATCCAGAGATATTAGACGAAGAAAGAGAAGTTCTATATAGGACTGGTAACGAAGGTTTAATCACCAATAAAAAATCGGAAAACACTGGCACAGTTTATATAAATAAAGAGTCCAGGGAGTTACATTTTGATCAAGTAGATAACTCGATAGAGGTAGAAATAAGGGAATATCAAGATGAACCCAATGGTCTTCCATGTCCGAATTGCCAAGATAGTAGCAAGATAAAGTACAAGAGATTCAGAGGTCATACCATTGGTGCTCCCTCAATGCTAAATGTATTACTCCCTACTTTATTGGAATATGCCGAAAGCGGAAATGAATCCCCTGCTCTTCCTTTTAATGGCAGACGGCTTTTAACCTTCAATGATAGCAGACAAGGCACAGCTAGAATTGCGGCAAAATTGCAGCAAGATTCTGAACGAAATAAAGCCCGTGGATTAATCTACCACTATGTTTTAAGAGATGGAATGCAAACGAATTATGCTGAAGTAAAAGAAATTGAAGAAAGAATTAAGAAACTTAAACAAGTACCTGACGCCGATCTTGTTAGTGACTTGATTGAAAAAGACCAAAATAAATTAAATGAATTAAAATCATTTTCTCCTGTTCAGTACAACAAACTAAAATCCAATATTGCTAAAGAAGATGGAGACTTTAGACACATAATTACCCGGTATAACAAATACGATCCTTTCTTATTTAGCAATGATTCAGTGAGACATAATGTAGCTGAACTTTTAATATTTAGGGAATTTGCAAGAAGACCAAGGCGTCAAAATAACTTAGAAACACTGGGCTTAGTCGGCTTGGATTATCCTTCAATTGATTCGATTTCATCTGCCCCATCTGAGTGGAGCACTAAAGGTCTGTCATTAGTAGAATGGAAAACCTATCTGAAAATTTGCATTGATTATTTTGTTCGAGCCGGAGGAAGTACTGAAGGATCAAATCAATACTTAGAATATTGGTTAGGCTTGCCATTCTATAAATCATATTTAATTGCTCAAGACGAAGACACAGGAAGTAGCTATCAAAGAAAATGGCCAACAGCAAAAAGAGGGAAAAATCAGAGCCGTATTGTTCGTCTTTTAATAAAACTTTTGGGAGTTGATCCCGATACTGCAGAAGGAGAGGATATAATTGATGAAGTTTTAGAACGGGCTTGGCATGACCTTACTAGAAATACTCAAACTCTAACAAGAAAAGATTCTGGATATATTCTTGAATTAAGTAGTATATCATTTACAATACCAGAAAAAGTATGGATATGTCCGATTACCAGAAGATTTCTTGATAAAACAATAAGGGGGATTACTCCTTATCTGCCAAAAACATTGGACGGTAATATAGTATGTAAGGAACACAGTATTCCTCGTTATCCAGAACCTTTTGGGAATACTCAAGACCCTTTCAAAAATAGAGAATTAGCACAAGAGTGGATTCGTCAACAAGAAGAAATTGAGAGTTTAAAAAACGAGGGATACTGGTCTTTATTCAATGATAGAGTTATTGAATACATGCCTTATTATGAAACAGCTGAACACTCAGCTCAGATAGATTCAAACCTTCTACAACGTTATGAAAAACAATTTAAAGAGGGCAGAATCAACATTCTTTCTTGCTCAACTACCATGGAGATGGGAATTGATATTGGAGGTATAAGAATGGTTGGCATGAATAACCTTCCTCCACATCCAGCAAATTATTTACAAAGGGCAGGCCGTGCTGGACGAAGAAGCGAAACAAGGTCAACAACCATGACCTTATGTAAACAAAACCCTCATGATTTAACAGCTTTTGAGGAAAGTAAATGGGCATTTGAAACAAAATTACCGGCTCCCACTGTATCTCTTCAGAGTAAGATAATCGTACAAAGGCATGTCAATGCATTCGTTCTATCTTATTATTTAAATAACGTAATTGGTTTTAAAGAGGTCGACAAGCTAAAACTTTCTACAGGCTGGTTTTATTTAGACAAAGACCAAGGTATTGCGAAATTTATTCGTTGGTTAGAAACTTTGGAAGGTGACGAACCAGAACAATTCTCTGATGGCGTTAGACTGCTCGTAAAAAAAAGTGCACTTGACGGCTTAAGTTTGGCCTCAATTTATGAGAATGTCATTACTCAAATAGAAGAGATTTTTTCCAAATGGAAAAAAGAGCATGATAATATCGAGAATCAAAGGCAGGAACTTCTGGAAAAAGGAAAAGCAGATTCACCTGAGGTAAAGGCCATTGAACATCAATTAAAACGCTTGACCGAAGAGTACTTATTGAGAGAGTTTGCATCAAAAGGCTTTTTACCTGGCTATGGATTTCCATCCAATATTGTAGCTTTTGACCATTATAACATATCTGCATATAAGAAAGATAAAAGAAGAAAAGAGACCAAAACGCGAGATGATAATGTCCAAATGAGTAGAGATTTACCTTCAAGGGATATTGTAACTGCATTGAGGGAGTATGCACCTGGAGCAGACGTTGTATTGGATGGGGCTGTATATCGATCGGAGGGAATTACTTTAAATTGGCATGTACCAAGCTCGGTAAAGGATGTTAAAGAATCACAGGCAATAAAATATGCCTGGAGATGCCATAAATGTGGTTTTAGTGGATCAACCTATGACATGCACAGTGCATTTATTTGCGAAGAATGTGGAAGTAAAATCAAGCAATCCGACATAGAACATTATTTAGAACCAGCTGGATTTAGTGTCGATTTTAATTCTTCAATTCATAATGATGTCACTTCTCAAACTTATATCCCGATAGAGAAGCCGTGGATTCAAGCTCATGGAAGTTGGGTGCCGTTATTGAATCCAACTTTAGGAAAGTATAGAACTACTACATCAGGAAACATTTTCAACTTTTCTAAGGGAATACATGGCGAAGGGTATGCATTATGCCTTATGTGCGGAAGGTCTGAGCCCATGGACAAAGACGGTAATCTGCCAAAGAAGTTTAAAAAAGGGAACACTCACAAAAAACTAAGAGGTGGTTCAGATGATAGCAATTTGTGCCCTGGCAGTAAAAGTGACTTCGCCATCAAAAAAGGAATAGCTTTAGGCCATCAAAGTAGCACTGATATTCTTCAGATTGTACTTAAAGATGTCCATGGAGAATGGCTTGTAAATAAAAATATTGCTGCAACCTTAGCAATTGTTTTAAGAGATTCCTTAGCTGAGTTATTAGGAATCCAAAATCAGGAGCTTTTATGTGATGTACAGCAAGCAAAAGTTGATGGAAGACTTACAGAATCGATACTGATTTTTGATAAAAATTCCAGCGGATTTAGTTCTAATTCTGGGCATCTTATAAATCGAATGCTCGATGAAGCGCGCAAGCAATTAATGTGTCCAAAGAATTGTAAATCAAGTTGTCCGAATTGTGTATTGGATTATGATCAAAGATTCAGAGAAGATGAATTAGATCGTCACCTTGCGCTACAATTTCTTACGCCGGAGTGGGTTGAAAAGAACAAACTACCTTCTAAGTTAGACTATTTTGATGGACAATCTGAGATTGAACAAGAGTCCATCTTTTCAGGTCTAATTAGAGAACTTGAGAATACGACTGAACATTCTAAAGTGGTTCAGTTATTTTTAAAAGGTGATGTCAATGAATTTGACTTGTCTAATTCAAACATCAGGCAAACAGCCCAAAAATTAGCCTACAATAAAGGTATCGAAGTAGATATTAATATTGATGCACCTTGCTATGATAAGCTTTCTGCTGAAGATAGGTTTGTAATATCATCACTTTTAGGCATTGAGAAGGTAAACCTATATAAGGTTTCCTCCCTTCCAACTTTTAAAGGTGCTTTACCTATTGCCGCTATCAAATCCAGCAATAATTCACATTATTGGGTCAGTGAACATCCCAACATTATTGAGGGAAATGAAAGCTGGGGAATCATTGATGATGAAAAGAGACCTATTGTTCATGCTGATTGTGAAGTAAAATTAACCCGAGACCAAGTCTCACTTTCTGAGATCAAGGAATCACTCAAAGGACAAGCAGACTTGGAAATTTCTGTTCAAGATGCACTCAACACAAGATTGCACGAATTTGGAGAAAAGTTTTGGAAGCTTGTGGCTGATCAACATGATGAAACAAAAGCTAACTTGTTAAATAGCCAGCTTTCAATCAAAAAAATTGAATATAGTGACCGCTATCTTTACAACCCATTAAGTTTGGGTTTGGTACATTCAGCTATAAACGGTTTAAGAAATTTGGTTGGAACTGACAGGTGGAATGAAGTACCAATTATCATACAAACAGCTAATAAATCAGATAATTTAAAACCGGGTAATCTAATATTTCACGACTGGATGGATTCAAAGGATCGAGATGTTGTTTTCGAACACCTATTTCAAAAGTCTAATCTCAATTTAGATTTGAATGTGCAGGATAGACGTAATTTAGAACATGCCCGTGCTTTTAAAATTACATTTGAAAACGATTCGATTTTAACGGTTAGGTTGGATCAAGGAGTTGGATACTGGAGGGTTGAAAATCCTCGCTACTCAAACAGGAGATCTACACGTGAAAACACATCCTTTGAGTTTAAATCGGTTAACAATGGAGAAGCCGGCTTAGAACAGGAAGCCTCACAGATCTTAGATAAAAACCCAGCACTGGTAGGAAATAGCTACCCTACTCAAATTTTTGTTAAATGGAGAAAACCTGAAAGCATTACCAATTGATTTCCACGAGATTGTTAAATTCACTCAACTATTATTTTAGACTATAAAATCCATGCCCGATAACCACACCGATCACATTAATTTCATCTGGACCATTGCTAACCTTTTAAGGGGGCCATACCGCCCTCCCCAATACAGAAAGGTGATGTTGCCAATGACGGTTTTAAAACGCTTGGATTCGGTTCTTAAGCCTACTAAGGATAAAGTAATTGCCAAATACGAAAAGATAAAAGATGAGGGCTATCCACAAAAGACATTAGATAAGATGTTGGAGAAAGAGGCTGGGCATAAATTTTATAACACCAGCCCCCTCACGTTTGAGAAAATGGTAGCTGCACATGAAAACATAGGGCAGGATCTAAAGAATTACATCAAGAGCTTTTCACCCAATGCTCAGAAAATTATAGAGCGGTTTAAATTTGAAGCAGAAATAGACAAGCTTGATGAATCAAACCGCCTGTTTAAGGTGATGAAGGAGTTTGCCAAAATTGACCTCAGTCCGGATGCGGTAAGCAACCTTCAAATGGGTTATATATTTGAAGAACTCATCCGAAAATTTAATGAGCAGGCGAATGAAGAAGCCGGAGATTATTTTACTCCTCGTGAAGTTATCCGCCTCATGACCCACTCACTATATGCTTATGATGATGACTTTTTTAACACTGAAGGTCTTGTAGTTAAGATTTATGATCCGACCTGTGGTACCGGAGGGATGCTTTCAATTTCTGAAGAATATATCCACGAGCATAGTGACGGTTTAAATATCGGGCTGTTCGGTCAAGAGTATAATGACGAGTCATGGGCTATCTGTGCTGCTGATATGTTAATTAAGGGTGAAAATCCCGAAAACATTAAATACGGTGATACCTTAGGTGATGGAAAAACAGAAGATCAGTTTCCTGATGAAACGTTTCACTATATGCTTGCCAATCCTCCTTATGGTGTAGAATGGAAGCCGGAAGAAGATGTTGTAAAGAACGAATACGATAAGAAAGGCTTCAACGGACGATTTGGCGCTGGGCTTCCTCCAATTAATGATGGCTCGCTACTCTTCCTACAACACATGATTTCTAAAATGGACCGTCCACCTGAAAAAGGTGGTCGTGGTTCCCGCATAGGAATAGTCTTTAACGGTTCTCCGCTTTTTTCTGGAGACGCAGGTTCCGGGCCAAGTAACATCCGTCGCTGGATTATTGAAAATGACTGGCTGGAAACCATCATCGCTATGCCGGATCAGCTCTTCTATAACACTGGGATCTATACCTATATATGGATTGTAACGAATCGAAAAGAAGATAACCGTAAGGGTAAAATTCAGCTCATTAATGCGGTCGATTATTATGAGAAGATGTCTAAAAGCCTTGGCCATAAGCGTAATAAAATTTCAGATAACCAAATTGATGAAATTACACGGATCTATGGAGCTTTTGAGGTGAATGATCACAGCAAGATTTTCAGTAATCATGAGTTTGGATATATTAAATTAACCGTGGAACGCCCTCTGCGCTTAAACTTTCAGATTACCCCGGAAAGACTTCAGAAACTGTGGGAAGAAACCAGTTTTAAAAACCTGGCAAAATCAAAGAAACGTAAAGACAAGACAGCCCGGAAAAAAGAAATTGCTGAGGGAGAGCAATTGCAGCAGTCTATCATTGATGCTTTATCCTCTCTCGATTCCGGATATTTGTACATGGATCGAGAAAAGTTCTTGGATGACGTGGAAGGGGCAATGAAGAAAGCAGACATCAAGCTGAAAGCAAATATCAAAAAAGCCATCTGGAAGGCCATCGGTGAACAGGATCAAAATGCTGAAATTTGCAGAGACAGTAAGGGGAATCCTGAAGCTGATACGGATCTTAGAGACTCTGAAAACATACCTCTCCCTGAGGATATTTCTTTACCTCTTCCCTACGGCTACGACAAGGACTCAGGTTTATCCGAGTTATTACCTCTGATTAAACCTTATTGCGAAGATTATATGAAAGAAGAGGTCCTTCCGCATGTACCGGATGCATGGGTGGACTGGGATAGAACAAGAATTGGATATGAAATCCCAATTAACCGCCACTTCTATGAATATAAACCACCTCGTGAGCTCAGTGAAATAGAGTCTGATATCAAGTCCATAGAACGTGAAATAGTTGATAGTCTGGCTGAAATAACCGGCTCAAATCTTTCATAAGGGAGCTAAAGACGACTTTTAGATGAAACATAAAGCAGATCAATCACTTAATACTTGTATTTAATCAAGCTTTTTTAGTTCTTAACTGCATAACTGGATGAATTTCGTCCAGTAATGCAGTTGAAAACTAAAATGAACAACGGAAATACATACGAATACCTTAGCCGCTACTTAGACCAACTCCGAAGCAGAGGCAGATATACGTTTACCGGAGATGAAGTCATTGCAGAGTTTAATTTATCTGATGAGGCTTATCAAAAAGTTATTCAACGCTTATCCGAGAAAGAACGAATCTCAAGGCTCCGGCAGAATTTCTACCTAATCATTCCCCCGGAGTATGCTTCCCGCCAAACCCTGCCATTGGGTTATTTCATTGATGATCTGATGAAATTCCTGGAAAGGGATTATTACGTGGGCCTCCTAACCGCAGCTATGTATCATGGAGCTGCTCATCAGCAACCACAAACACAATTCGTGGTCTCTGAGCCTCCTTATTTAAGACCGATCAAAAACAGGCAGCAATCTATTGTCTTTTGTCTGAAAAAAGGGTGGAATACTGATTTTGTAACTCAGCAGAAAACGGATGCCGGGTACATCAACATTTCAAGTCCGGCATTAACGGCTCTTGATTTAGTCTTTTATTCAGACCGTATCGGGGGCATAAACCGGGCCACCACGGTTTTGGCCGAATTAGCTATTGAACTAAAACCAGACACACTGGCAAAAACCGCAGAGGATTTCCCTCAAACTACAACCCTTCAACGTTTAGGTTATTTGTTTGATGAGATTCTTCAGCAAACCACACTGGCTGATATCATACATAGTGTATTAGACAGCCGGAAATACTACCCAGCTCAGCTAAACCCCAAAACAGACAGCGAAAATCAAAAAGCACCAAACCGTTGGAAAATAATACCAAATATGACTGTAGAGGTTGATGAACTATGATCCCTAAAGCTTATATAGATGCATGGCGGTCAATAGCTCCCTGGACTGAATCTTCACAGATTGAACAGGATTTGGTTATTTCCAGAGCCGTTGTGGAGATATTTTCCAATGATTTTTTAAAGAAAAACCTTGCATTCCGAGGTGGGACAGCTCTCCATAAATTATTCTTGAGTCCACAGGCGAGGTACTCTGAAGATATTGACTTAGTACAGCTTCATTCTGGTCCGGCTAAACCCATGCTTGAGGCTATTCGGGATCAATTAATATTCTTGGGTGGGAAAGATGACCGGCAAGTAAAACTCAATGAGCATAATTGCACCGTGTATTATCAATTTGAGACGGAAGTAAGCCCTCCACCGAGCATGCGGGTAAAAATTGAAATCAATACACGGGAACACTTCAATGTGTTGGGGTTACAGAAAGAAACGTTTTCAGTGGATAATCCTTGGTATCAGGGAAGTGCAGAAGTAACGACTTACCAGCCGGAAGAGCTTTTAGGCACCAAACTCAGAGCATTATACCAGAGAAAGAAGGGGCGGGATTTATTCGACCTCCACTATGCTTTGGAAAACCTTGAAGTAGATATAGACAAAATCATTGAGTGTTTTCATGCCTACATGGATCAGGAAGACAACAAAGCCCCTACAGCCCGTGAATTCGAGCTAAATCTGGAAGAGAAGATGCAAGATGATGAGTTTACCGGGGATATTATGGCTTTACTACGACCTGAAATTGAGTACGACCAGAATGAAGCACATGAAATGATTATGAATGAAGTTATCAGCAAATTATAAGGTAAGGGATATTGAATGGGGTATGATTTTTCACAATTAAATGATAAAGAGTTTGAAGCCTTGGTGGCTGATCTATTATCTGCCCATTTTGATAATAGAATAGAAAGGTTTAAGCCTGGAAAAGACGGAGGGGTTGATGGGCGTTTCTTTTCTGACCAAAGCGATGAAATCATTCTCCAATGTAAACATTATTTAAAAACAGGCTACAGTGGGCTTATTAGCAAGCTAAAAAGTGAAGAGGCAAAAAAAGTAATCAAACTATCTCCTGAGAAGTACATTTTTGCTACTTCCCTTCAACTATCAAGAGAGAATAAGAAAGAGATTACAGAGATTTTCTCGCCATTTTTGAAAAGAGATGATGATGTTTTTGGTCAAGAGGATTTAAATGATATTCTTTCCAAGAACCCAAAAATTGAAGAAAAATATTTCAAACTTTGGATAACGAGTACAAATGTCTTTGACAGAATTATTAATAATGCCATTAAAGGCAGAAGTCAGCATGAGTTAGAAAGGATTCAGGAAGACTCCTATAAATATGTACAAACTACGAATCATGAGGAGGCACTTAACAAACTGGAAGAAAATCATACCGTAATCATTTCTGGTGAGCCCGGAATTGGCAAGACAGTGTTAGCAGAAAATTTAGGCTTGTTTTATGCTTCAAAAGATTTTGAATTTATTGATATACAAGAATCGCTTAGTGAAGCTGAAAATGTCTATAAACCAGAAACAAAACAGATCTTTTACTTTGACGATTTCTTGGGAAGTAATTACTTCGAAATCATCGAAAACAAGAAAGACTCCCATGTTGTCAAATTCATAGATAGGATTAAAAGGGATAAGACTAAGCGTTTTATACTTACATCCAGAACAAACATTTTTAAAAGCGGACTACTTCACAGCCCTATTTTTTCGAATCATAAGATTGAAAAACAAGAATATTTAATCAAAATAACCTCGCTTTCAGAGCTTGATCGAGCAAAGATACTTTATAACCACATCTGGTTTAGTAACCTTCCGGAAGACTATATTGATGAACTATACATTGATAAAAGGTATAGAGATATAATAAAACACAAAAATTTCAATCCTCGGTTGATCCAGTTTATTACAGATATGGATCGAATACCAGTTGACGAAAGTAAAGATTATTGGGAATACATAGTTAGAACTCTTGAAAACCCAATCGATGTTTGGGATGATTGTTTCAAAACACAGAGTAACCCGTTTGTTAGATGCCTGGTCAATCTAACAGTATTTAATGGTGGTACAATAAGTGAAAAAGATTTAAAAAAGAGCTACCATGAATTAGTAGAAATAAAAAGTTTAGATAACCCTTCACATACTGAAAAAGATTTCCGATCAATGGCTGAATTAGCCGTTAAATCTTTTTTAAATAGAAAAAATATTTTTGGGGAAATAGAATTTTCATTATTCAACCCATCAATCGCTGATTACATACTACGAGAATACTCATCGAATCTTGGGGAGTTAAGAGACATATTTAAGGCACTTAACTCTGTGAGGTCTCTCACTCAGATATTTTCATTACAAAGAGAAAAAGTGATATCAATTCAGGATGCAAAAGAATTAAAACAGTTCTTATTCGATGACCCCTCATTTGTAAGTAAAAACTTCAACTATCAGGTTTATCTCGCATCCTTAGTTAAGGACAATCAAAATAACAATGCCCAAATTGTTCAAGTATTAGAAAGAATAGCCACAACCGGTGCATCCGTTAAAGAATTAGCAAAGTTTATTGATCTTTTTATTGAATTAAGTGATCACCTCGAATTTGATGATTTTAGTTTCATTGTTAATTTATCTGACCTTTACTTTTTAGATGAATCAGATATCAAAGCATATGGCAGATTTATTGACTTCTTTGAAATAGAAGACCAATATGTGACTGATCATTTTAAAGAGAAAACAGAATCATATTTAAAAGAAGAGCTCGATGATCTAAAAAATGATGTGGATATTTCAAAATACATCAACTTTTACTACGACAGTCAATATGGTTCTAATTATCACAAGGAAGATGAGAGGGGATTAAAAAATGAGTTGCATGATAGGACTATTGGTATTTTAAATGACTTTAATTCTCATGCTATAGATACTCTAAAATTAGATGTCGAGTCAATAATTAATGAGGTAGACACCGAGCAAATGTTTACTAATTATTTTGAATCGCAAGAACCTTATGATGATGAAGGCTTCGGTAGATCTTGGGGCAGCGGAGGTAACGATATCGATGACCTATTTGAAAGAACTTAAATAATCAGCCATGCTAAAATCACTCGAATTCTGGGCGTTAGTCATATCCATCCTTGCGATAGGTATATCCATAATTACTTGGTTTAAGTCTCATAAGATTGACCGGGCTCGAAGAGATGATGAAGAAAGAGATCAGAATAGTGCCATTCTAACTGCACATCTTGAACGGTACCGCAATAGTATGGGCAAAATTATTATAGAAAATATTGGTCAGTCTGAAGCACGAAACCTGCACGTGAGTTTAGATGGTACACCGATCTTAAAGCACAAAAGCATTTTTGATCCTACGAAAGCTCATCCTGTAGTTGGTCCCCAAAGTCAGGTTGTTTATAAGATCAATGTTACAAAAGACAATCCACCACCCAATCATATCGAAATTACTTGGGATGACGACCACTCAACCGGAAAAACCTACAGAAACTCCTTAAGCTACTAATGAAATTAAACTCAAAAAAATATCCAGACTATAAGAATACCGATATCGAGTGGATGGGAGAGGTTCCAAAACATTGGGAAATAGACCGCTTAAAATGGGCCACGGAGCTTCCTGTTAATGGTACATGGGGAAGTGAAGCAAATAATGATGAATATGATACTCTTTGTATCCGGGTTGCCGACTTTGATCGACAAAGACTTATCGTTGATAGACAAAACGAGAAAACCTATCGTGAAATTGAAGAGAAAGACTTAAAAAGCCGTTCTTTAGAAACGGGGGATCTTCTTTTAGAAAAATCAGGTGGAGGAGAAAAACAATTGGTCGGAGCGGTTATTCAATATGATTTAGATGAGAGAGCTGTTTGCTCGAACTTTGTTGCCCGAATGAGACCCCGAGAGAATTTTGATTCTCGTTTTCTTACTTACCTCTATGATCATTTGTATTCTGGAAAAGTTAATTACTGTTCGATAAAGCAGACTACTGGCATTCAAAACTTAGATTCTCAAGCCTATCTGGATGAAAAAGTAGCATATCCACCCCTCCCTGAACAAAAAGCCATCGCCACCTTTCTCGACCACCAAACCACCCGCATCGACCAGCTCATTGAAAAGAAGAAGCGGGTTTTAGATCTGCTGGACGAGCAGCGACAGGCTACCATCACTCGTGCCGTAACCAAAGGCATTAACCCAAATGCTAAGAAGAAGGACTCAGGTATTGAATGGTTGGGTGAAGTACCGGAGCATTGGGATTTGAATAGGTTAAAGTTTTATACTCAAATTAATCCTGTTAAAAGTGAAGTAAGTCATCTGCCGGAAGACTTTGAAGTCACATTTACACCGATGGAAGCTGTAAAAGAGTTTGGTGGCTTAGATACAAAAGAGATTAAAACTATAGGTGATGTATATACCGGTTACACTTATTTCAAAGAAGGAGATGTTTTAACTGCAAAGATTACCCCTTGTTTTGAAAATGGTAAGGCAGCTATAGCAAAAGATTTGAAAAATGGTATTGGCTTTGGTACCACTGAGTTGCATGTTCTAAGGCCAAATTCTAATCTCATTAATAAGTTTTTGTTCTATATGATTATTTCTGAACCTTTTCTAAAAGTTGGCGAGTCTGAAATGTTAGGAGCCGGAGGTCAAAAAAGGGTTCGACAAGAGTTTTTAGAAGATTGGATTTGGGGATTTCCTTCTGTAGATGAACAGAAAGAAATTATAGATTTTATTGAGGAACAGTCTTTAAAAATTGACTACCTCAAGAGAAAGATTGCTAAGGCAATTGATCATCTCGAAGAATACCGCTCTTCTCTCATCACACAGGCTGTGACTGGAAAGATTGACGTTCGGAATGAAGTTTCGGAACAGACATTAAGTTATGCTGCCGAAGAAGGGGAAGCGTACACGACAAACTAAATTGGGGTTTTTATGCCAGTAAATTACAAAGAAATTGCATTTGAACAGGCTATCGAAGCCTTTTTATTAACCGAGGAAGGCGGATATGACAGCGTTCATTCCAAAACCTTTGACAAGGAATCGGCTTTATTTCCAACTATTCTGTTACCCTTCATACAAGAAACTCAGCCTAAAGCCTGGAAAGCAATTGAAAGCTTTCACGGTAAAGATACCGAACGCTTTATCCTCAAAGAACTGTGCTTGGCCATCGATCATCAGGGATTATTGGATGTCATCCGTCATGGCTTTAAGTGTTTTGGTAAGCGGCTTCGGGTGGCGTGGTTCCGGTCTCCCCATGGAATGAACCCTGAAGCTGAGAAGCTGTATAAACGAAATAAGCTTACCATCACCCGGCAGCTTGTGTACAGCTCGGCTCATAGCAAATCCATTGATGTAGTACTCTCCTTAAATGGCATTCCGGTCATAACCGCAGAGCTTAAAAATCCTTATACCGGACAAACGGTTGAACATGCCAAAAAGCAGTATGAAAACGACCGAAGTCCAAAAGATCGGGTGCTTTCCTTCAATAAAGGAGCCTTCGTACACTTTGCCCTTGATCCTGATCTCGCTTATATGGCCACTAAGCTGGAAGGTAAAGACACCTACTTCCTTCCGTTCAATAAAGGACATAACCATGCTGCTGGAAATCCGCCTAATCCGGATGGATACCGAACACAATACGTGTGGGAAGAAGTACTGCAAAAAGACAGCCTGATGGATATCATTCATCGGTTTCTTCATTTGGAAGTGGAAGAGAAAGAGCTTGAAACGGCAAAAGGACTCAAAAAGATTCGAAAAGAAAAGCTCATCTTTCCACGGTACCATCAATTAGCTTGTGTTCGTAAACTGATTGCAGACACCACAATTGCAGGAGTCGGGAAAAACTACTTGGTCCATCACTCAGCCGGATCAGGAAAAAGTAACTCCATTGCCTGGCTGGCACACCGGCTATCCAGTCTTCATGATGACAAAGACGAAAAAATATTTAGCTCCATTGTTGTTATCACCGACCGGGTGGTACTCGACAAACAGCTACAGGACACCATTTATCAGTTTGAACACAAGCAAGGTGTCGTCCAAAAAATTGAAAAGGATTCAACCCAACTTGCTGAAGCGATTGATGCACGGACTCCTATTATCATTACGACCCTTCAGAAATTTCCGTTTATCCATGAAAAAATCGGCAATTTAAAAGGAAGAACATTTGCGGTAATTGTGGATGAGGCACATAGTTCTCAATCCGGTGAGACCGCAGCAGAAATGAAATCTATTCTAAACAAAGAGGGCATTGAAAAAAGAGTAAAAGAACAGGCAGAAGAGGAAGATTTAGATGCTCACGACCTGTTTGTATTGCGGGAAATGGAGAAGCGTGGAAAACAAAACAACCTCAGCTTTTACGCCTTTACTGCTACTCCAAAATACAAAACAGAGAAACTGTTTGATGCTCCCGGTCCGGATGGGAAGCCTCCCTTCCATCTTTACTCTATGCGGCAAGCCATCGAAGAAGGCTTCATCATGGATGTGCTTAAGCACTATACAACCTATAAGAGTTACTATGGCTTGATCAAGAAAATAGAAGATGATCCTGAACTTGATAAGAAAAAAGCAGCAAGGGCACTGGCACGTTTTCTTAAGCTTCATCCTTACAGCATTGCGCAGAAAACAGAAGTAATGATTGAGCATTTCAGGAATAAAACCATGCATAAAATCGGAGGCCGGGCCAAAGCTATGGTGGTAACGGGATCACGCCTCGAAGCCGTTCGGTACAAAAAATCCTTTGATAAATATATCGCTGAAAAAGGTTACGACGATATCCGAACTTTGGTCGCTTTTTCCGGCTCTGTAGAAGATCCTGATGTGCCAGATAAGCATTACACCGAAGTCCAAATGAATAATGGCATTCGGGAAAAAGAATTGCCGGAGAAGTTCGGTACCGATGAATTTCAGGTCTTGCTTGTCGCTGAAAAATACCAAACGGGTTTCGATCAGCCTTTACTTCATACCATGTATGTGGATAAGCGTTTATCAGGCATTCAGGCTGTACAGACTCTATCCCGCTTAAACCGAGTCCACCCCGGAAAAGAAAATACCTTTGTGCTCGACTTTGTAAATGATGAGGAAGAGATCTACAACTCTTTCAAACCATATTATGAACGAACACCCTTTGCCGATGATGTGGAACCCAGAAAACTGTATGAAATTCAGCATCGCTTAACAGAGTACAAGCTATTTGATGACACAGATATAGAAGCCTTCTTTCAAATTTACTCACGTCCCGGTTTTAAGGGAACTGAAAAAGATCATGCAAAACTATACGGTGTAATTGATCCCGTGGTAGAACGGTTTGATACACTGGAAGAGGAAGAACAAGATGATTTTAAATCCACTCTTACCAGCTTTCGGAATTTGTACGGCTTTATGTCACAAATCATCCCCTTTCAGGATTCAGACTTGGAAAAGCTATACATCTTTGGCCGCTTTTTATTAGCTCGACTGCCGAAAAGAGATACCGGAGGTGGCTATGAGTTTGATGACGAAGTTTCACTCAAGTATTATCGCCTACAAAAAGTAAGCGAGGGCTCAATCGACCTTACTGATGGTGAAGCTGATGAAATCAAAGGACCTGATGAAGTTGGAACGGGTAGAGTTCAGGAAGAATATGTAGCTCTTTCAGAATTAGTAGAAATCTTGAATGATCGTTTTGGGACAGATTTTACAGAAGCGGATCAACTTTTCTTTGATCAACTGGAGGTTGAGGCTGCCGATAATGAAAAGCTTCAGAAAGCAGCAAAAGCCAATACCCTGGAGGATTTCAAGTTTGTATTCGACCGAGAATTCGAAGACCTAATCATTGGCCGAATGGAAGGTAACGAAGACATTTCCACGAAGCTCTTAAAAGATCAAGACCTAAGAGAAGTGGCTATGTTGCACATGCTTCAAAATGTATATAAGAAGATACGGGATGAAGAGAGTTTGAGGTATTGAATTAAATAGTAAGTTTCTCAAAAAATACTGACTCGAAATTTCGCTTCTAAGCTCCGATCTCCAACCTCATTTATACTACACTATGCCTTTGATATTACTGAAATTCACCCACACTTCGGGTTATCAAATAATCAGCCAAATCTAACCCTTCATTTTTTTCAAAGGCTCCGGATTTTGATTCTAAAAGATTCGAGATTGAGATGTCGCAAAAAGCCGAAAAGCTCTCCATCTTTTCAGACCAATCCTGGTAAGCGCCAATGTCAGGAAACAGAGTGACTGATCTACCTTTCAGTACTTGGGCATACTCTGGTTTTAGGGTGGATTTTGTACCAGTGGCCAACCATACAAATTCCGGGAAGTAGATATTGGCAATGACTGCCGTTTTCTCTGACTCAACAATTGCTAAAGGTTTGTCATTATCTTTAAGAAGGTGTTCTCCAAAAAATCGCCATTTGGGATAATACTGCTTATCAATCTTTAGCTGACAGTGCACGGAGTTTATCGCACCTCGATTTCCGGTCTCAGGATTATAGACCATAATTTTACCTCTCCTGACCTTGCCTTTTATATCAATCTGATAAAAGATGCACCCACCCGGTATTTTAAGTGAGGTCCCAATTTTATAGTTATAAATTACTTGGTTAATTGTCCCACTATCAAAATGCCTTCTCATGAATCTGATGAAATTATTTTGATCATAGTTACCCAAGCTTTTTTCAAATAGCTCTTTTGGAATGTATTTTGAAGGGTGTTGAACCTCTGGTAGTTTTTGATAGCTTTTTTGTTCTCTCTTAAAACTATCTACCTGATATGGGGAATGGAAATAACCGCAATTTTGCTCCCGATCGCATCTCCCAAATATAGGCTCAAGGTAATCTCTTGTTTCCTGGTCAATAAATCGTACTAATCTTTTTCTGTTGCAGGCAGGACATTCAAATTTCCTACTGGAATCGTCTAACTGGTACCGGAAAGAATTCATAAAAAAGTTTTTAAATCATCAGCAGTATTGACAGTAACATCAGAAAACGACCTTTAATGGGTATTGGGGTGAGTCGCTGATGTTACTGCTTTTCATGTCGCTCATTTTGAACCTTTTTTTATTTTTGGATGAGATAGAACACTTTGCCGTATTCTTTTCGCTCGGAGTTAAAGCCTGCGTTGGTCAAGCGAGAGCTGAATGTTCGGCTTCCACAAGCTCGGTAGCCTTCATCTTCACAAAAGCGACGGTAGCTTTGGTATAATTCTTTTAGGCTCGTATAAGCTGTGAAGCTTTGCTGATAGGATCGCTCGCTTATAAATGATAACACACTGTCTGAATTTCTACGAAATGACTCGATTTGTTCTTCCACTTCTTTACAGTGCGTAAATCCCTTTTGGTTAAGAAGCCTTTTCAATCCATCCAATACCCAGTTAAATACCCCAGATAACTCACTTACAATTATTTTTTGTGCAAGCTGTCTGTCTTGATCTTCTTCGGGAATGGTTACATCAAAAGGAACGATCAAAAATCTTCTAAAGAATGCATTGGTATGCTCCACGTCGGTGGGAAGTTCGTTACAGTTGAAGATTAGCTTCGCATAATTTGTGAGAGTAAATGGATCTTTATAAGGAAGTCGGGCTTCTACAGGTTCACCGGATACCAACTGTTTGAAAATTGCGGTTTCCAATTGCCCATCTATTTCGGAAGCGTAGTTAACCAGGCGATTGGCAATCTTTGCCCGATGGTATCCATTGCTATCGGTAAGGCTTTTGATGGTAAAGTTGGACACATTGGTTTCACCCAGTAAAGCGTTCACGATTTCAAAGAATACCGACTTACCATTCGCTCCGCTGCCGTATAGAAGTAGTGCTTTTTCCAGCTTCAATGTAGAAGTTCGTACAAATACATAACCGATATATTCGGCCATGAGCCTTTGAAGATTTTCACTTGGCAGTACTTCATTGAGATATTTTTGAAATAATGGAGCCCTCGCGTGTGGATTGTAAGCAAAAGGAAGCTGGTAGGTTAAAAAGTCTGAGCCTTCGGGGTTTCGCAGTACAACCGCCTCTTCGTTTTTGGGATTTATTTCAACTGTTCCATTTTCTAAGTTGATCAAAACAACCGAGTCATGGTATTCCGGAGCAGGTATATGAGCTGTACTCATAAACTGCTTAACGAGTTCGTCACGGAAGCGGTGATACTTTGATTCAAACTTATTCACTCCCATCTTTTGGGCAGCTTTGCCTAAAAATATTTGTAAGTCATCATCTTCAACCGGACTCCAGAAGGCTCCATTATAGAGGTAAATAAAACCATTACGTTTAGAGAGACCCCAGTTGTGGTCTTTGGCCAGCTCCAGGATCTTTTCTACGGTGATAACTACATAGTGCTTTTTTTGAAGTTTTTTATCCGTATTGGCTTCACTTTGGAAATCAATTTCCTCGATTTCTTCTAAAAGTTTGTCCAATACTTGCTTATGAGGGGTGAAATTAGGCCCTAATTTAGCCTTATTAAGTGCCCGCAATTGATGCATCATCTCTTCTTTGATGTCTTTGGGAGAAATACTCAAATCCATTGTTATCTTCTCCTTCTTTTATACAAAGAAGTTGGCTCCAACAGGCGTTCAATAACCTTGCGTTCAAAATACTTTCGGCGGCCTTTGCCGGTTATTTTCAGGCTGGGGATAAATCCGTTTTGACTCGGATGCATGTTACTTCGGTTGAGAACTGTTCGCTGGTCGATTCCGAACTCAGCTTCAATGTCTTGAGCCGTGAGGTATTTGGTGGCGTCTCTTTTCTTTTGAAGGGCGCTAACAACGAAGTCTAGCTTGTCTTCAATATTGGTGATTTTATTGATAAGGGTTTGTTCAATTGTCATGATCTTAAGTTTGCGTTCGTGTTTAATTACGCAATAAAGATCTCGGTCTTATGAACTATAAGCTATTGATTTCACTTGTTTAAGGTTCACTTTTTAATACCAAGCCCCGTGTTTTAACCCTCATTTTTATTATAAAGTTGAATGCTTTAAAAAAGATGGGTCCTCTTCTTCTGAATAGGGTAATGATCCCTCTGAGCTTTCAACTTTTTAAACCCTAATTAGCCTAACTTTTGCCTAATTTAGCCTTAAAACTGTTATAAACCGACTGGTAATACAGCTTATTGTTTAACAAGAAGTCTGTTTTGTTTTCAACCTCGTACTCTTTGATAGCTTTATTTACCCACTCTTTTAAAGATTCTTTCTTTTGGAGCCCCGGACTTCCCATCAGGTGATAGATTTCATCTACACTTTTGGCAATTTGTTTAAAGGAATAGCTACCATTTAGATCAATATGCAGCTGAACATGATCGTATGCATCCAATTTAGCCTGATTAGCTGCTACTTTATTCACCAAAGCCCTTAATTCTTTTAAAAGATAGTCAGGAAGCGAGTATAGGATCACCAAATCTTCTTCATTTGACCGGCTTTCCATCAATTTTTTAAAAGGTTCATACTGAATGTGGGCGTTTTCAATTCGATGAAACTTCAGTGATGGGGTTCTTCCCACAAATTCTTTCAATAAAAACTGATATAAATCCTCCACGGCTTGTTGCAACTCTCTTATCCCGATATCAGTAATCCTTTTTTTAAAAGAATCGGTGAATCGTTCTGCCTTGGTTCCATCCATCTTGCGTAATTCCACATGAAGCATTTTCTGATTTTCTTCAAAGAAAGCAGCATAACTCTTACATAGTTTGATGGGTACGGAATAGTACTCATCCGGATAATGGGCCGAATGATGTTTATATAGTGAATAGGCTACAAGCAGCAGGTATCCATCTTTAATTGCAATCTTTTGCGGAATTCCGTTCGACTCTTTGGTATATAAGTGCTCTTCTTTCATTTTACTGCCGAAATTAGGCCTAATTCTTTAGCTCTTCGTTTACGGTCATTCACCACCAGACTCACATAACGCATGGTAACTTCAATGCTTCTGTGCCCCAGCATGTCTTTCACCATAGTCACATCAAATCCTTTACGGATCATGTAAGTAGCACAGGAATGTCGAAGTCCGTGGAAGTGGATGGATTTAGGAAGTTTGGCTTTTTTATAAGCATATTTTTTAAACGTTCTGGATACATTATTACCAATTAGTTTGATTTCCAGCTTATCTGTTGATCTCGGACTTGGAAAAACCAGTCCTTTTTTGGGAGACCCACTGAACTTATGCCATTTTTTTAGAGCCAAATAGGCCGTGTCAAAGATCACTACCGTTCGCTCTAATCCATTTTTAGTATCCGTTACATGAATTTCCCTTTCCTTTAGATTTACCTGCTCCCATCGTAGCTGAACCAACTCTTTTCTTCGTAAACCGGTGTAGTAAGCGGTTATAACGAGTGGTTTAAACCAAAGCTGTTGATGAGATGGATGTTCGTTTCTCTTGTCTTGTCTTAGCTCGGCATGATGTTCATCAAATGCGTCAAAAATAGCTTCAAGAGTCTTTTCATCAAAGATCTTATCTACCAATTTATCCTTTTTCTTTGGAGGCTTGATTTCTTTGCAAGGGTTTTCTTCAATGATTTCCTCTTTTTCCATCCAGTTAAAGAAGGCTTTCAAATGACGAAGGTAATTTCTCTGTGTTGCGTTAGAGTATTTACTATTGAAACAGAAGGTGCGGATATCATTAGGCCTAATTAGGTTGGCAGTCATAGATTGGCCTACGTGCCCAATGAACAATTTGATGACTGACTTATACCCTTTCTCTGTGGCTGAACTCACATGTGATTTATACTCCATGAATTCTTCTTCCAAATCGGTCAGATAATAATTTCCAGAAATGGCATTTGACACACCGGAAGATTGAGACAGCTCATAATCTTTGAGGCTCCAGTTTGGGTCAAAGGGATCAATCTCTCCCCGTTGATATAATTTTTCGTACTCGGTCTTTTTGTGCTCGGCTATTTGTTTATAAGTAGTACCTAATGCATAGGTCTTTGTAATTGTCTTACCGTCAATCGTTGCCTTGAAAATTAATGAGTAATTTTTTCCCCGCTTTTTGAGACTTGCCATGTAGTACATTTAAGGGTTTTTGTTCACTAAAAATGTACCACCATTTGTACCACTGAATCCAGATTAATTGCCTAATTTGTGAAAATATTTCCCGAAAAAAGCTCCCTAAATTTGGCTAAAAAGCATTAAAAAACCCGCTTTAACGTGTATTAAAGCGGGTTTTTGCAAGTGTACGCCCGGAAGGATTCGAACCCTCAGCCTTCTGATCCGAAGTATTACGGAATGTATGATGCAGAATTGATCCAACTGGCAGCTACAGAGTTCGGAAATTTTGAAGTAGCTGAAGCTTTGATCCAAAAGGAATTAGAAAACAGACCAAGCCCAATAACCTATGATCTTCAAGCTTGGGTTAAGTTTCATAAAGGGGAGATAGAAGAAGCCATCTCTATCTTAGAAGATAAAGTTCTCGGTAAAACCTATGAGCCCGTACCTGCTTATCATGCCGGAATAATTTTGAAAGAAGCCGGTGAAAATGAAAAAGCCAACAAGCTTCTCAACTATGCAAAAGAAGCAAGTTTTGAGTTAGGACCTGTAACAGTAAGAGATATTAATTCTAAACTTGAATGATATCACTTTAGAAAAATGCAGTCAGTTTAGCATACATAAATGAACTGGCTGCATAATTTTTGAAATGATGATATAACCTTTTGTAGTTTTTTCATTTCTTATCAACTGTGATTTGGTTTCCAAAATTTGAGACTCTATTTTATTAGAGTGAATAAATTTCAAATAAATAAAACTCGGAAAACTCTTTCTCAATTTTTAATTGCGGCTGGGTTACTTTGTGCATTTTTTGGTAACGGTGTTCACATCCATTCTTTTATCGATCATATTTTTGATCATGGTGATGTTCATTTAGTTGTACATGCACATAGCCATTCAGATAAAGCTGGTAACGATCATACTTCTGATTCTGAAAATGAAGATCATGAAGTTGCTACTATTGATTTGTTTGGAGTCATCGCTCAATCCAGAGTGATTTCAGTCCAAAATGATGTGTTTCAGAATTCATTAACGATTTTACCACAAAGTGATTTTTTCATTGAAGGAAGAAAATTACTATATCTAAATCTTCCACCCCCGGATATTCAACACTTCAGTTTAATTCCGGATTCTTTTTTTCTCAGAGCTCCTCCCTTAGCGTAAGCTTTTTTCAGGCTTTCTTGCCTGCATCCCACAGTTACATTTTTTAATCAAACATTACTACATATGAATCTATCCAATAACTGGATCAGAGTTCTGGCGGCAATAATTATTGTAATGCCTTCTTTGATCCAAGCTCAAAATGTCTCTATTACTTTGAGTGAAGCAGTGGAAAGCTATAAAGAGAATAGCTTGGAGCGTGCTTTAGTGAGACTAGAACAAGACCGTAAAATTGGTGAAGCTATAAGTTATAAAGCTTTTCCAAATCCTGAGCTCAGTATATTTCACGAAAACTTGAATGCAGGTTCACCTAATTATGACGAAACAACAATTCAAATTTCTCAACCATTAGAAATCTTAGGACAGCCTTTTCTTAGAAACAAAAGTTCATCTGCATTAAACAGTGCAGCTGAATCAGAATTTCAATTCAAAGAAGAACAGCTAATTGGTGAGTTAAAGTCACTTTACGTCTATTATTGGTTTCTTTCAGAACGCCTAAGAGTGGTTGAAAATGCTCTTACCGTTGTAAATGAAGCTCGAAAGTCTGCTATTGCACGAAAAGAAGAAGGTGCTTTTTCCGGAATGCAAATACAAAGATTTAATATCGAATACAGTAAGTACCAAAAGTTGTATGATAAAATTCGGTCCGATCTTAATCTAAGCAGGAATAAACTAATGCTCTTGATTTTTCCTGATTTGGATGAAAGCTCCTCAATAGAATTCGTAGAGGAGTTTGGAATAAAGACTATTTCAGAAACAAAAGATTCTTTTGTTGAATACGCTTTACAAAACAGAAGTGATCTTCAGCAACTGAAATCACTTATTGAGGCATCAGAATTACAGTACAGGGTTGAAAAAAAGGAACGTTTTCCTGACCTGAATTTAAATTTGGGTTACAAAAATCAATCTAATGGTTCAGAAGGTTTTGTAATTGGTGGTTCAATCAAATTACCCATCTTCAATCAAAATAAAGGTAAAATACAAACTGCAAGATCTGAGTACAGAATGCAAACATCTACTTTAGCTTTAGCAAAGCGGTCTTTAAAAAATGAAGTTTATAATGCTTACGAAGAAGTAGCTTTTTTGGGTAATCAATGGGAAACTATCCAAGATTTCTCAAGCAATAAATCTATTCTTGAAACTGCACAGATCGCTTATCAAGAGTCTCAATATTCTTTATTAGAGCTTTTAGATGCAACTGAAGCATATCTAACCGGGCAAACACTTTACTATCAAACCATCAAAGAATATAATCAAGCTTTATTTGAGCTTGATGTTGTTTCTGGTGGTAAACTTTTTTCTAATAATTAAACAACATACCAATGAAACAATTTATATCAATTTTCACGATCTCAACATTATTATTACTAACCGCTTGCTCAGGAAATAAGAGCGAAGCAGAACATTCCCATGGAGAAGACGGGGATCATACTCATGAGGAGCCTGCAAAACTTCCCTCAGACAGTGCTCCTGTTCGAATAGGAAGCAGTGCTCCTGATTCAACTCATAGTCACGATGATGACAGTAATCACAGTCATGGAGAAGATTCTGGTCATACACATGATTCAGATTCAACGAATGTTAAGGACGAAGATACACATTCTCATGGTGATGAAGATCACAGTCATAATTAAAACTATTTTCACAAATTATATTAAATCAAATAGCTATGAAGTATTTATTGAACATTATTTTTATAGCTTCGGTACTGATTTTTTCAGCCTGCAGTGCCGAAGATGAAGGTCATTCTCATGGAGAAGAAGGGGATCATACACATGAACCAGTGACCACACAAGCTACCGACGAAGGTTCAAACAATCAGATCGATTCTGGTACAGAAAGCGAAGTACTTGAAGGAGCCGGAGTGATAACTCAATGGACGGATAAAACCGAGTTGTTTATGGAATATCCTGAACTAGTTGTAGGTCAGGAAGCAACTTTTGCAGTTCACTTGACCCGACTTTCTGATTTCAAAGCAATATCTGAATCGGAAGTACAATTTGTATTCTCTTCTGAAAGAGGTGTTGAAGGCTCTTTAACCGAAACGGAAGTTCGAATTCCAGGAATATATGGACCGGATGTAGTTTTCGACCGTGCCGGACGATATGACCTGACCATAATCATTCAAGGAATGGTGAACGATACTTTACAAGTGAACGGAATTCCAGTGTATGCAACAGCAGAAGATGTGCCTGCTACCATGAAAGAAGAAGATCCAAACCTAATTTCTTTCTTAAAAGAACAACAATGGAAGATCCCTTTTGGTACAAAAAAGGTGGGGAGACAATCATTAACCAGAAATGTAACTGCGCATGGGGAAATTGAAGCCAGAAATAATGGACAAGCTTTGATCACAGCTCCTTTTTCAGGAATCATCCTTCCTGCCTATAATAGCAATCTTCCTACAATTGGTACTCAGTTATCAAAAGGGGAGTCGATTTTGATTTTAAATCCTGCCATCCAATCTGCGGATGGTGAAAATTATGCTCAACAATTTATAAATGCTCAGGCAGAGTTAGAGCTTGCAAAGAAAAATCTGGACAGACAAAAACGGTTGTTTGAGAGAGAAGCTATACCTGAAGTTGAACTTGAAAAAGCTCGTATCGAATACCGAAGGGTGCTCATTCAATTTCAAACCATAAACGAAATTGTTCAAGTGGATACTTCTTCTATTGAAACTTACGGTGAATCAGACCAATCGTATAGATTTGAACTGAAATCACCTATTTCGGGTACTTTTTTGGAAAGTTATATAACTCCGGGCAAACAAGTTAATGCCGGAGATCCTTTATTCTTGATGGCGGATATGTCTAAAGTCTGGCTTAAAGTTAATTTACCTGCTTCTGAACGAAAATCAGTAGCGACGGTTGGTTCTGCTTCGTTTTCTATACAAGGTGATGAACAAATTTTTAAGACCGATGAGCTTAGTGGAAGATTCATCAGTAAAAGTAGCAGTATAGATCCTAAGACAAGAACCATTTCAATGATTTACGAAATAACAAATCCTGATGGTTCTTTTCAAACAGGGTTATTCGCTGATGTTCATGTAAGCACAAAAGAGAGTTTAAATACAATTGGTATCCCTGTAAGCTCACTTATCGAGGAAGAAGGTAGCTTTTTTGTGTTTGTTCATGTAGCTGGTGAATCTTTTGAAAAACGAAGGGTAGTAACCGGAATTAAAGATGGGAATATGATCGAGGTCAAATCAGGACTTAACGAAGGTGAACATATTGTAACGGTAAATCCCTATCAGGTTAAGCTTGCATCATTATCATCAGAAGCTCCGTCTCACGGACACGCTCACTAAAGGAAAAGGAATAAATTATGTTAGATGCAATTATCAGAGGAGCGCTAAGACAACGTCTTATCGTGTTGGTTTCCTCGTTAGCACTTTTAATAGCAGGTATATTTGTTGTACGGGACATGCCTGTAGATATTTTCCCGGATCTTACTGCACCAACTGTAACAGTAATGACAGAAGCCCATGGGATGGCACCTGAGGAGGTTGAAAGACTGGTTACTTTACCAGTTGAAACAGCAGTAAACGGAGCAACCGGAGTTCGAAGAGTTCGTTCTTCTACCGCCAAAGGAATTTCAATTGTTTGGGTTGAATTTGAATGGGGTACAGACATTTTTCAGGCACGACAAATCGTAAATGAAAAACTTCAAATGGTAGCAAGTTCACTGCCTGAAGATGTTCCTGCACCTATTATGGCACCAATTTCATCCATTATGGGAGAGATTATGTTGGTGAGTGTAAACAGTGAGAACCATTCCGAGCTTGAAGTTAGAACAGCCGCTGACTGGGAAATAAGAAGGCGCTTACTGGCAATTCCAGGAGTAGCACAGGTTATACCAATTGGAGGTGGTAAGAAACAATATCAGGTGCGAGTTGATCCTGAAAAGCTTCAACAATTTAGTGTTACACTTGATCAGGTACTCTTTGCGGTAAAAGCCTCGAATAAAAATTTCTCCGGAGGGTTTGTAAGAGAATATAGCAATGAATATACTATTCGAGGGATAGGCAGGGCTTATTCTATTGAAGATATAGAACAATCTGTGGTAACAGAGAGAGGCAATCAACCTATTTTAATAGGAGATGTTGCTACTGTAGAAATTGCAGCAGCTGAAAAAATCGGTGAAGCGTCCGTGGATGCTGAACCTGCAGTTATTATTTCAATTCAAAAACAGCCGGGAGCCAATACACTTGAACTTACCGACAAAATTGATGAAACGTTGTCTGAAATTGAGGCAAGTTTACCAAGTGGATTCTCCATAAATACACATTTATTCAGGCAAGCTGATTTTATTGATCTTGCTATTGAAAATGTTATTGAAGCACTTCGAGACGGAGCAATTCTAGTAATTATTATTCTGTTTTTGTTTTTAGCAAATTTCAGAACAACTCTAATTTCATTAACTGCAATTCCACTTGCTCTCGTAGCATCAATATTTGTACTGAAGTTTTTTGATATCACTATAAATACAATGACACTTGGAGGTATGGCAATTGCGATTGGAGTGATCGTAGATGATGCCATCATTGATGTGGAAAATGTTTTCAAGCGTCTAAGAGAAAATTCAAAATTACCTGCTACTAAACAAAAAGCTTCTATCGATGTGATCTTCGAAGCATCCAAAGAAATTCGTTCTTCAATAATAAATGCCACATTAATTATTATGATCGTATTTCTACCCTTATTCTTTTTAAGTGGGGTAGAAGGCAGGATGCTTAAACCATTGGGACTTGCCTATATAGTATCAATCGGAGCATCATTAATTATTGCAATGACTGTAACGCCTGCAATGTGTTATTACCTACTTCGAGGAGAAGGTGTAAAAGGTAAACTCGAAGAAAGTTGGTTTACCAAAAAATTAAAATCAGGCTATGAAAACGTACTTGATTTTACCCTTCAATTCAAAAAAAGCATTTTGCTTGGTACACTTGGTCTGTTCATAGTAGCTATAATTTTAGTACCGTTTTTAGGACGATCTTTTCTTCCTGAATTCAATGAAGGTACATTGGTTATTAGTACAGTGACTATTCCGGGTACTTCATTGGATGAATCAAATGAGATGGGAACACGGATTGAAAAAATTTTACTGGCTCATCCCGGTATAATTTCCACCTCAAGACGAACAGGTCGTGCTGAACTTGATGAACATGCTCAAGGAGTGAATGCTTCAGAAATTGACGCTAAGTTTGAAGTTCCTGAAGGTTACACAAAAGAAGAAATGCTTAACGAAATAAGGGCAGATCTTTCGATTGTACCTGGAACCAATATCACTATTGGGCAGCCCATCGGACATAGAATTGATCATATGCTTTCCGGAACACGAGCAAATATTGCCGTAAAGATCTTTGGATCGGATCTGTATGAGCTTCGTTCAAAGGCAGAAGAAGTTCGTGCACAAATGGAAAATATAACTGGCGTTGTAGATCTGTCAGTTGAGCAACAACAAAATGTTCCACAAATACAAATCAAGCCTGATCGTAGAGCACTCGCCAGATACGGAATTACAATTGAGGATCTATCTGAGATGGTTGATGTTGCTTTTGCCGGAGAAGTGGTTTCCCAAATTTTGGAAGAGGATAAGATGTTTGATCTCACCGTTCGCTTCGATGAAAATCATCGGGGAAGTATGGATAAAATTAGGCAAGCACGCTTTAACCTCGAGAGCGGAGTTATTATTCCTTTATCCGAGTTGGCAAGCATTGAGTCCAAAAGTGGCCCCAATACGATCAGCAGAGAAAATGTGCAACGAAAGATCGTAGTATCTGCTAATGTTTCAGGTCGTGATTTAAGAAGTACTGTGGATGAAATAAGAGCTAATGTGGAAACAAATGTATCTTTTCCTCAAGGGTATTTTGTAGAATACGGAGGACAGTTTGAAAGTGCAGCTCAGGCTACACGCACAATATCCTTACTGAGTATAATTTCCATACTGGGAATTTACCTGCTTCTATATCTGGAATTCGGATCATTAAAAACAGCATTATTGGTAATGGTTAATCTGCCTTTTGCTTTAATTGGAGGTATTTTTACAGTTATGTTTACCAGCGGTATTGTTTCAATTGCTTCCTTGGTTGGATTCATTACACTGTTCGGTATTGCTACAAGAAACGGAATACTAATGGTATCTCATTACCAGCAATTGTTATCAGAAGGGAAAGAGTTTTTAGAAGCTATTCGGCAAGGTTCTTTAGAACGATTAAATCCCATATTAATGACCGCTCTAACAGCAGGATTGGCTTTAATACCTCTCGCAATTGCTGTAGGTGAGCCTGGGAATGAGATTCAATCTCCGATGGCGCAAGTAATTTTAGGTGGTTTAATTAGTTCTACATTACTAAATATGATCGTAATTCCAGCTCTATTTGCACAATTTAGTTCTGAAACTATGAATTAGATAATCAGAAAAATGCAGTCAGTTTAGCATACATAAATGAACTGGCTGCATAATTTTTGAAGTTAAAATGTCCATAGAAGCGTTCACTATTTTTACCTCCGAAAAAGTGAAAACCCATTCCTCCTTTCAATCCATCCTTTATATCGTATTCAGCCTGCGGATTTACCCAATAGTCATTTCCTTTATAATTATAGCGCATAAAGTTCGAGATCAAAAGGTTATTTCGCATTAACGTTTTACTAAATCTTAAAGTAGAATAGTAAAAATGATTCTTTTGCAAGATTAGATCATCGTATTTGAATATATATTCGTAGAAAAATTGTGTTTCTATATCAATTCCAGATGCTGAAGTTGTTAAACCAATCATATGTATTAGCCAGGGCTTCTCAGTCAAAAAACCATCTTCATTCTCGTTAAAAATTAAAACCAATTGCTGAGATTGAGTAGGGGTTAAGCTATTGAGGTCTGAGTTAGTAACTAATTCGGGTAGGTAGTCAAAATACTTCTTAAAATGGAAAGCTGATTCAGATTTAAAGATCAGGTTATCATTGATTATGTAATTTCCGGAGTAAGCTAGAATTGGAGATTTTAAGTACGTTTTTTCGAGTTCTAATGCTGGCTCTGGTGAAAGTGGCGGACCTGTTAATACTAAATCTTTTTCATAAGAAGGATTACCATCCATCCACCACATTGCAGTCAGATCTAAATCCCATTTTAAACTGCTCCGGATTCCCCATTTTATCATTCCCTGAAAAGAACTAAATGAATTCTCCGCTAAAGAATCTGCATATGTGACATTGGTACTTTTTTCGAGCTCTGTAAACGGAAACCATCTGGAACCGGGTTTGGCCAACGTATTAGATTGAAAAATAGGGGTGGCAACCAGTTCTAAAAAGTTATTGCCATAATATCGGGTATACTTTACAGCCGGAATTCCACCCTTAAGATCTTCTACTGAAAGCGTTAAAAACTCACTTACATCTATAGGTGAGATAATATCCGTAATAAAAGTTCCGCTTGTTCTGCCTTGGCTAATTACCTGTTTGCCTATCCTAATGTCGCTGTTTGTGAAAAACATATCTACATAACCTTCAGAAAAATCGTAGGCGTAATTATTCGCTGATTGTGTATACGTATTCAGAATTTCATTAGATATAAATACACTCCCGTAACTGGTATTGAACGAAATATCTACTCCAAGTCTGTTTCTTCCAACCAGATATTCGTTAGGAGGCGAGGTTAATACTGCATTATAGTTCCTTAAAAAACCGTTTATTTCTTGTGAAAAGACTTGTTTAGAGCTCCAATTAAAAGAAAAAACAAGCACCAAAAAAATACCAGCAGTCTGGTTTGACTTAAAGACATAAAAAGAAGTAATTAAAAGTTTATTTATATCACGATTGTTATTGAGGCTTAACCAATTTATCCGTATTTTTAGTTCATTATGGTTAAATCCTACCTGTATCCGTGAAAGTCGGTTCATCATCAAGATTTTAATCTCAAAACGAACACAATACTAAGAAATCTATTATGGCGCACGAAAGAATCGAAATTGATTTACCTCTTGCCAAAGCGTATGAGTTATTAAGCAATCCAGTTGAATTTCCTAAGTTTTTGGAGCGTATCGACGTTGTCAATCGAATAAATTCTCAAACATTCGAATATAGCACTAAGATCGGTAACGAAGATTTTCAATGGACTACAAACTTAATTGACAATCTTCGCAACACCAGATTTGCTTGGATCACTATCAACGGTAACCTGAATCAAACAGGCACAATCCGCTTTACACCATTAGATAATGGCGAGCGTACACGTGTTGAGTTTTCTTTAGACTACCGTACATTTTTTGGTGAGCCTAGCGAAGAAGTTGCTAAGTTTATCGAAGAATCCGCTGCTCAATTGGCAAAAGATTTAGAAACATTTAAGAAACTTGCTGAATCCGGTACATTCAAAGAGACTGAATTAAAACCAGCTGAAGAAACTGAAGAAGTAACCGCATAGTTACTCTGAAAATATTTAGTATTTTTAATGCGCATCTACCCGATGCGCATTTTTTTTGTCCATAACTCAAGCCCGATAATTTTGAAATTTTCAGAGTTCATAGAATCCGAGAAAAGTCAACTTTCTCATTATTTACTGATAGGAAATCCTGTTACGCATAGTTTATCTCCCACCATGCATAACCTTGCATTAAAGCATAATAAGATAGGAGGGGAATACATTTCAGTTTCTGTTTCAACCAGGGATGTAAATATGGTCTTGGCACATTGTACTAATGATTCGTTCTTAGGAGCCAATATTACTATTCCTCACAAAGAATTATTTTTGGATGTGGTAGATGAATTAACTGAAGAAGCGAAAGAGATCGGAGCGATCAATACTTTAGTTAAGCAGGATGGAAAATTGATCGGACATAATACAGATGCATACGGGTTCATAAAACCAATTGAGAATTATATAGATGATCTACATGGGGAAAGAGTTATTATCTTTGGATCGGGTGGCGCTACAAAAGCGATTGTTTATGCTCTCAGAAGTCTTGGTGTTGAACAAATTGTTTTAGTGTCAAGAAGGCCGGAAATGTATGAGAACAATGGTTCTGAAAATATTATCCGTTGCAGCTATCACAATTGGATGGCTTATGCAGACGATGCAGTTATGATCGTTAATGCTACTCCACTAGGAATGACTCCAAACACAGAAAGCTCGCCGGTACCGGATCAGGATATTGAAATTCTGAATGAAAAGATCTGTTATGACATTGTATATAATCCCAGACAAACGAAATTCCTGAAACAAGCCATACAAGCAGGTGGAACACCCATTGGTGGTTTGGATATGCTGATTTATCAGGGAGCTAAATCGTTTAATTTATGGACAGGATTTGAATTCCCAATTGAGAAAATTAAATCAAAGTTAGATGAAGTCTTACCAACCTGATTTTATAAAACCATCCGTATTTGATTCAAATACTATTTCTTCCTGGTTCACAAAGCGTGGAGAGTCTGTTCAGGACAATTTTAAGATCAGAGGTTTGAATCTTGGTTTTAATACAGAAGAAAATGAAGAAATAGTAAAAGGAAACAGAAACTTTTTAGCCAATTCTATTTCTACTCATATTTCTGATATAGCCTTTGCTGATCAGGTTCATGGAAATGAGATCATTGAAGTAGAAAAAGGTGGTATCTATGAACACATTGATGGATTTATAACAACAAAAAAAGGGTTGGCTCTTGCAATTCAGGTTGCAGATTGTGCTGCAGTATTGTTTGCGGATTCAAAGGCAGGAGTTATCAGTGCCGTCCATGCTGGATGGAGAGGAGCCGAAGCTGATATTGTACCCAAAGCTACACAAAAAATGGTGAGTTTAAATGCTGATCCCAAAAATATAAAGGTGTTTATTAGTCCCTGTATCTCTCAAAAGCAATTTGAAGTAGGAGATGAAGTTGCTGAAAAATTCCCGGATGACTTTGTTGACCGAACAAGCTACTCAAAGCCTCATATTGATATCAAAAAATACATAGAGTTTCAGCTTTTGAGAGCGGGCATACTTGAAGAAAATATTGAAATTCATGGAAGTTGTACTTTTTCTGATTCAGAGTTCTTTTCCTACAGAAGAGACGGAAAAAGATCGGGTCGAATGATGGGCATCATAAAATTGAATACATAGATTTGAGAGTTAGTTATAGTCCCGGTTACTACGCTACTATTCCGCATGAGCATATTTTCCCGATGGGGAAGTTTCAGGGATTGCATCGCTATTTGATAGAAAAAGAAATCCTTTCTGAATTTGAGATCATTGAACCCAAAATGATCGATTTCATAAATTTGATGACTTCTCATACATCTCGTTATGCATACGGTGTCTGGAACGGAACACTCGATAAAAAAGAGATAAGAAAAATGGGTTTACCTTGGACAAAAAGTTTAGCTATTCGTTCCAGATTAGCAGTTCAGGGTACATTAAATGCCGGAATTATGGCTTTGCAAGATGGAATTTCAGGGAATCTTGCAGGAGGAACCCATCATGCGATGCCGGATTGGGGAGAAGGATTTTGTGTCTATAACGATGTTGCAGTAGCCATTAAAGTACTACAACAATCCATGTGGATAAACAAAGCTTTGGTGATAGATTGTGATGTACACCAGGGAAATGGAACCGCTGAGATATTCAAAGATGACGATAGAGTTTTTACGTATTCCATTCATGGAGAAAAAAATTACCCTTTTAAAAAACCACCTTCAAATTTGGATATTGGGTTGCCTGACAAAACGGGTGACAAAGAATATCACAGAAATCTGATTGAGTCATTGGATTCGGTATTTAGTTCATTTGAACCTGATATCGTTTTTTATTTGGGTGGAATCGACCCATTGGAAACAGATCATTTTGGTAGATTATCGTTGAGCTTGAAAGGACTTCGTGAACGAGATCGGATTGTTATTGAAACCGTAACACAAAAAGAGATTCCATTGGTTTTACTTCTCTCCGGTGGTTACGCACCAACATTAGAAGAAACAGTTATTGCTCATGCTCAAATGTTTGAAGTGGCTAATAATATCAGTTAATTTATTGTTAAACTTAATTTAAGTACGATGATGTTTTTTATAATCATATTCACTCAAATAATCTTACCCGTTCTTTTTGTTATATGGTTTCATGTATCAGAATTTAAAGGGCGAGCAAATTTTATTCTCCAGTTTTTATGTACAGCTACTTTTATAGGTTATACTTGGGTTGTTGGAGCTCAATCTTGGTCTAGTATACTCATTGGTTTCGTGATAGTATTAGCTTTTGTGCTTTCCGCTTCAACAAAAATAAGAAGGCTTCCAAAGAAATGGGGCCTTAGAATTGAAAGCGGTTGGAAAGACATTACGTTTGTAATAACTCAATCCTTAATACTGATTCTTTTTTTACCAATAGTACTATTTGGTTTAATGGGTTATTCTATTGATGGAAGTTCTGATAAAAGTGCTATTGATCTTAATTTTCCCTTAGATCAAGGGGTTTATATTGTAGGTCATGGAGGTAGCAATCCTTTGATCAACTATCATAACGCGCATGATATTCAAACCTACGCACTGGATATATCAAAGCTTAATTTTTTAGGAATAAGAGCGTTAGGAATTTATCCATCAGAACTGGAGAAGTACGCCATTTTTGGTGATAATCTGTACAGTCCTTGTGACGGAAGAATTTTAAAAGTAGATAAAGGTTATGAAGATTTAGAGCCGCCAAAAAGAGGGGAGGGACATCCGGCTGGGAATCATGTGGTAGTTCAATGTGAAGATGCTGAAATAACTTTGGCTCATATGAAAGAAAACAGCATTGTGGTTGATACTTTAGATACTGTGGAAGTCGGTGATCTTTTGGGAAAAGTGGGTAACTCAGGTAATACGACTGAACCTCATTTACATATCCATGCAGTAAAAGATGGAAAAGGGATTCCTGTTACTTTTAATAATAGATTTCTTGTAAGAAATAGTATCGTTTGGAAGTGATCTTCTAAACCATTTTTCCAGGTTTGCATGATTGATGCCTACAGTTATTTAAGAGCTTCTTCCTGCTATGTACTAACCGGGTAGAGTGATAGGAAGGTAGTTTATAAAATACAATTAAAAGATCATCCTGAGCACACATCATATCTGCATCATCAGAGGAAAGCCTTTTCGCTGTACCTGAAGGCTCTTCTGGCTTAAAAGTCTAATTGAAGAGTTTAAACTAGAAGGACGTTTACGTCCGGCGGAGTTGTATATGCTTTGAAATCAATCCAGATCTAGGGCATTCGTCATGAGATGACTTTTAGTTAAGAAAAGAGAGATAATGAATTAAAAATTAATAACTCAAAATCTTTAATTACCTAATACAACTCATACTCCAACAATCTACACTCAATGGTAGAATTAAAAAGCTCAATACGTTGATTGGTTCTTAAGCCTACTTTTTTGGCCAGATCGAAGTTGCCGGTGAAGACATATCCCCATTTTCCACTGCAATCTTGTTTGAAGAAATCACCGATGGCGGTGTATAAACTTTCCAGTTGCTGATCGTGACCGATGCGTTCTCCGTAAGGTGGGTTCATAACCACAACACCATCTCCGTAAGGAATTTCGGTCTCTCTGAAATCACACACTCTAAATTCTATCAAGTGATCAACTCCGGCAGTTTTGGCATTTTTCTGAGCAGCTTGAATGGCTTTTCTATCATGATCGGTAGCCAAAATTCTTCCTTCGAAATCTTTATTTCCCTGATATTTCAGATCAGTTCGTAAACTGTTCCATTCGCCAACATCAAAGCCGAGTATATGTTTGATACCGTAATTAGGACGAAGGAGTCCTGCAGGCTTATTTAAAGCTTTGAGCGCGGCTTCAATAGCAATGGTTCCACTACCACACATCGGATTTACAAAATGTTGCCCCGGTTCCCATTTACTTGCCTGAACAATAGTCGCAGCCAAAGTTTCCTGCATAGGTGCAGTATGACTTTGAACTCTATACCCACGACGAGAAATAGACTCTCCTGATGTATCAAGATAAACCATGGCTTCTTCATTTTTCCAAAACAGAAAAACTACTGTATGATTCAGATCAGAACCGGAATCGGGTCTTGCCCCTGTTTCTTGTCTGATTCTATCAACAATGGCGTCTTTTACTTTAAGCTGAGCAAACTGGGGGTTGTCAATTGTCTTGTTCTTGATGAACGAGGTCACACTTACATATCCGCTTCGATCTATGTACTCTTCCCAAGGAATACTTACTAATTTCTCATGAAGTTGATCGGCATTATGTGCTTCAAATTTCTTCAGTAAAAAATGAACTCTGTGAGCTGTACTTAAACACAGATTTAATTTCATGCAGTCGTTAAGTGAACCTGTTATTTCAAGTCCTGCAAGACGTTCATGATCAACTTTAAATCCAAGATCTTCAACTTCCTTCCGGAGATAGGGAGTCATTAGTTTTGGACATGTTATGGAAATCGTGGATTTTTGAGAAAAGTCAGCCATAGGAATTATAAGGTATAAAAAAGGCTGTGAGTTTATTTCACAGCCTTTTTGAGAGTGAATTAAGCGATCTCTACTACTTCAATTTCGAAAGTAAGATCTTGTCCTGCAAGAGGATGATTAGCATCAAGTGTAACTTTATCTTCAGTTACAGCAGTGATCTGTACAGGAATTGCTTGTCCGTCAGGTTGATTCAATTGTAATTGAACACCAACTTCTGGTTCAAGGTCTTCAGGAAGCTGAGCTTTTTCTACTTCCACAACCATTTGTGGATTAGGCTCTCCATAAGCTTCTGCAGCCGGGATTTCAGCAGTTGTTTTATCACCAACGCCTAAACCTTCAATTGCTTTTTCAAAACCAGGGATCAATTGACCTTGGCCCATAGTGAATTCTAGTGGATCTTTTTGGATGGATGAATCAAATACAGATCCGTCTTTTAGTTGACCTGTATAATGAACTTTTACGGTGCTACCGTCTTTAATAGTTGACAAAATATTTTCTTTCTTTTGGAATTATAATAATTATTAAGAGCTTAAAGATAAGGAATCGAACACATAATATTTGAAATCCAAAATCTTAGCTCATGTCACTGAACACGCCTGATATCAATGAAGTTTTAAACGAATCTAAAACTATTGCCATCGTTGGATGTTCAGCCAGTGAATATAGAACAAGCAATTACATTGCCAAGTTTCTGAAGGAGAGAGGTTATACAATTATTCCTGTCAATCCTGCAGAGATAGAGATATTAAGAGAGAAATGTTATTCTGAATTGAACGATATACCCTTAGAGACTTCGATAGATGTAGTTAATGTATTTCGCTCTAGTGAACATACGGCAGGAGTAGTTGAAGAAGTATTGGAATGGAACAAGAAAACCGGGCAAAATCCTGTAGTATGGACACAATTAGATGTTTCTTCTGATGAAGCAGAGCAAATTGCTGAAGAATCACAAATTCCGTACGTGAGGAATAAGTGTATTATGGTGGAGTTGGAAAGAATGAATTAAAGATTAAAGATTCAAAATGAAAGATTAAGAACTTGGGTAATCTTTTATTTTTAATTTTGAATTTCCTTACTTCATATTCGTGAATTGTAACGGAACGCCCATGTCTTTGCTTTTCAAGTGTTGGATGACGGCTTGCAGATCGTCTATCTTCTTTCCATTTACGCGTACCTGATCATCCTGAATTTGTGGTTGCACTTTCATCTTCAGGTCTTTGATCTCTTTAACGATCTTTTTTGCTGTTTCTCTGTCAATTCCTTCTTTCAGAGTTACATCGATTTTTAAGTGACCTTGAGATGTTCCTTCTTCATCACCGAATTCAAGTACTTTTGAATCTACGCCTCGTTTTATGAAGTTTTTTATCAACATTTCCTGAACAGCTTTCATTTTCATGCTTTCAGCTGCAACAATATGAATGCGATTTTCTTTGTTGTGGAAGGTTACTTCGGTATGCAGTCCTCTGAAATCATAGCGGGTGGCAATTTCTTTTAAGGTATTATTTACTGCGTTATCTACTTCCTGAGTGTTTACTTCATTTACTATATCGAATGAGGCCATGTTCTTACGGTTCGTTTGTTTTGATGTAATTTAGTTATTTTTTATCAGCTATCAGCTATCAGCTATCAGCTATCAGCTATCAGCTATCAGCTATCAGCTATCAGCTATCAGCTATCAGCTATCAGCTATCAGCTATCAGCTATCAGCTTCTTTCTCCATTTTTTCAATCATTTTCTTGGATAACAGTTTTTCTACTTCTTTTTCATCTTCCGGAGCAACAACGCTTCTGTGAATCCGAAGTTGATCTTTGTGTTTAAACTCGAGCTCAATTACCTGTTCCTGATACCAATTGTACGAAATAAGATCTTTCCAGGGAATTTCTCTATCCAGTATTACAAACCCTTTTTTTCTGAATTCAGGTGTTACTTTCAGAGTTACAGCGTAAATACCTATAGCAATCAATGAAATACCTGAGGATAGACGAATGGGAGAAACAGTTTGTTCACTAAAAATAGAAGTCCGTGCAATTCCCAAGATTATAATGGTTAACGCCAAAAGATTTGGAAGCAGATCAGAAATAAAAGCAGTGTTCACATAATCTATATCTCCAAGATCTTTTTTCATTTTAAACTGAGCATAAGCAGCTCCAAAAAAGAATCCCGAGAATGAAGAATAACAGTTGGTCATGAAGGCTGCGCCAATAGGCTGAGGAAAATATCCCAGATTGTTTAGGTAACGGAGCAGAAGAAACACCAACATCATCAAAATACTGACAAGAAGAAGTCGTCTTAGAGTAATTTGCTCTAGCTTAATAAATCTTTTTTCACCCAGCCAAATACTAACGAATAAAACTAAAACTGCTGAGATAATAGTCCAGATCATTTCTTAATTTTGAGTATGGAAAATTCAGTTCAACCTACGGGTATAGAAGTTAGTAACAATGATCAAGTTCTGGAAATAGAATGGTCGGATGGTGTAAAATCAGTTTACCCACTTTTTGGGCTTAGAAAAAACTGCCCATGTGTTATGTGCAGAGGAGGGCATGCGCATATGAATGAATTTGAACCGAAGATGTTCTTTGTTGAAAATCCTTCTAAAATCGATATTAAAGATATTCAACAGGTTGGAAATCACGCTATACAAATTACCTGGGCTGATGGACACAATTCAGGTATGTACCGTTGGGAAACCTTGAGATTTCTGGACCCGGAGAATCATAAGTAGTTTTTATTTTTTATAGGGTTATCCCTGTAAATGTTAGGTAATTTGTTGACAAAATTTCTTTATTCCAACCTCAATATTGTAAGCAGGTCATCCCGAATTTATTTCGGGATCTTACGAAAAGGCTTTTAGTCTGATCTTGTTTACCATCCTCTTAAGGTATCATACCAATCCTCTAACGTTTGATTGTTTTGCTTTGCCAGATTCCATTTCCACTCACTTGAAGTAATAACATTGGCTACTTCTATATAAGTAATAGTTCTTAAGTTGATAAGAAAATACATGGAGCCTTTGTTTATGACTATAAAGACAGATTCAATACTTATTCCTCACAAAGATCCCGAAACAAGTTCGGGATGACCCAATAGTGTTCTTGATCTCCAATAGATTTATTTAGATTCACAAGTCTATCAGCTTTTCACATTTTAAAACACATAATCACAATTCTCTATTTAGATTCTCTCTAAATAATGTTATTTTTGAGCGAATTAAAAAGTTCAATTAAAAATTAACCGATGAAATTTTCAACATTATCTATTGCTGCTGTTTTGGTTTTTCTATCAGCTTGCAGTCAACCTAAAGAAGTAAATATATATTCAGCTCGACATTATGAAACCGATCAGGCTTTATATTCCGATTTTACTGAAGAAACCGGAATTAAGGTAAACTTAATCGAAGGTAGTTCAGACGAACTTATCGAAAGAATCAAAAGTGAAGGGGTTAATTCTCCTGCTGATATTTTAGTTACAGTAGACGCCGGTAGAATTTGGCGTGCAGAAGAAGCAGGAATTTTAAGTTCTATTGATTCTGAGATTTTGAACGATAGAATTCCAGCTTCTTTAAGACATCCTAATGGGCTTTGGTACGGTATTTCAAAAAGAGTTAGAGCAATTGTTATAAATCCCGAAAATGTTGAAGATCCTGAGTCTTTAACTTATGAAGATCTTGCTACTGAAGACTGGAAAGGAAGAGTTTGTATTCGTTCATCAAATAATATTTACAACCAATCTTTAATGGCTTCTATCATCGAGTCTAACGGTGTTGAAGCAGCTGAAGCATGGGCCACAGGAATCGTAAATAATATGGCTCGTGATCCTCAAGGTGGCGACAGAGACCAAATAAGAGCAGTAGCTGCAGGAGTTTGTGATGCTGCAATTGTAAATCACTACTATCTTGCTATGATGCTTACCGGTGACGAAGAAAATCAGGAAATTGCCAAAAGTGTGCAGCTTGTATTCCCAAATCAAAGTGAAGCTGGTCGTGGTGCCCATGTGAATATTAGTGTAGCAGGTGTACTTAAAGACGCATCAAATAGAGAAAATGCTATTAAATTTATGGAATATCTCACTAACGAGACTTCACAGAGCTACCTGACAGTAGACAACAACGAATACCCGGTTAATGAGGATGCAGCGTGGAATCCTATTCTTCAAGGGTTCGGCGAATTCAAAGCGGATGAAATGAATGTTTCAGCACTGGGACGAAACAACCCGGAAGCTATCAGAATTATGGACAGAGCAGGGTGGAAGTAAGATCACTGATTTGATTTCTGATTTAGTGATTAGTTAATTTTGCTGATACTCAAATCAATTTAAAAGCACCTGTACTAAGTATGGGTGCTTTTTTTGTGGAATAAAGAATTTATACCTAATCTTCCGAGCCTAAAGGCTCTACTTGTGTAAGGTTTTCTTTAAAAGAGAAGGACTTTTACGTCTGCCTGAGATTAATCAGGAAAATTAATGCTCTTCAGTTTTTCTGGAACGAGTAATGGTCTTACTAAGAAGTATAACCGGAATGATACCCACTAAAACGATCGCTAGAGCTGCTCCAGCTGATTCACTCAGTCTTTCATCGGATGCAAGGCGATAGACCTGTACAGCAAGTGTATCGAAGTTAAAAGGACGAATGATGATGGTAGCAGGCAGTTCTTTCATCACATCTACAAAAACCAGCAAGAAAGCAGAAAGCAGACCTCCGGAAAGCATGGGAATATGAATCTTTCTCAGGATCTCAGAGAAAGAATACCCCATTCCTCTTGAAGCTTCATCAACACTTGGAGAAATTTTCTGTAAACTGGAATTAATTCCATTGTAAGAAACTGAAAGAAAGCGAACTACATAAGCGAAGATCATTGCAAACAGAGTTCCGCTAAGCAGTAATCCGGTTGAAACCTGAAAATTAGAACGCGCAAACGAATCAATGGTATTATCCAGCCAACCAAAGGGGATAAGAACACCAACAGCTATCACAGATCCGGGGATAGCATAACCCAGAGCACCGAATTGATTAAGACCTTTTACCAACTTTGAAGGATTGAGACGCGAGGAGTACGCCATTAACAGAGCTACTGCTACAGTAATAAGTCCGGCAATGGCAGCAACGCTTAACGTATTTAATGAATACAATAAAAAACGAGTATTTACAGAATCCAAATTATTAAAAAACATAGAAAGCAAAAGAAGAACAGGAAGTATGAATCCAAAGAAAACAGGTAAAGCACATAAGAAAAACGCTCCCCATTTTTTTAATCCGGTGAGATTAAATTTTTGAATTCTTTTAAATCGATTAGTAGCACTAGTTTGATCTTTAATTCTAGATCTTGACCATCGTTCCAGTAGAATCAATACAATGATAAAGAGTAAAAGAAATCCTGCTAATTGTGCTGCCGCAGGACGTTCTCCAAGACCGAACCATGTTCTGTATATGCCGGTTGTAAATGTTTGAACACCAAAGTATTGTACAGTGCCAAAATCATTTAGGGTTTCCATTAAAGCTAATGCTAAACCTGCAGCAATTCCCGGTCTGGCAAGTGGTAACGCAATTTTAAAAAAGCTTTGAGTAGTGGTATATCCCATAATTCTGCTCGCTTCAAAAAGGGATACGGATTGATTCAGAAAAGCAGAACGCGCGAGCATATAAACATAAGGATAGAATGCCAGTATCATAATGAAAATAGCACCCCAAATAGAACGGATTTCAGGTAGAACAAATTCACTGATACCTAAATCAAAGGTAGAACGAACGGCGGTTTGTAAGGTTCCGGTAATCCCGAAGAAATCAGTATAAATATAAGCCAATAAATAAGCAGGAATTGAAAAAGGAAGAACTGCAGCCCACTCAAAATATTTTTGTCCGGGAAAATTGCACATGGTGATGATCCACGCCAAAGCCACCCCAAGGATAACCACTCCCGATGAAACTCCTACAATTAACAAAAGAGAATTGGTTATGTAGTCTCCTAGTACAGTAGAAGCTAAGTGTCTCCAAATCTCACCCGAAGATATAAAAAAGGAAGAGAGCACTGAAAGTATCGGAATAGAGACAAGAATGGCAATAATTCCTGAAATAGAAGCCCACTTCTTAGAAAGTGTTGTGGGATATCTGTTAGAATCCGAAGAAGTAAATGTACCAGCTAAAAACCTTAGTGCTTTAAACATAGGTTGAAAATAAGGAATGTTAGGCTACAAGGAGAGTTTTATTCCAAATTCATTTTTGAGCACAGATCGAGCGGCATTGAAACCCGACATTCCATGAACTCCGCCTCCCGGAGGGGTTGAGGATGAGCATATATATAAATTTTCTACCGGTAATTTATAAGGATCCCATTTAATTAATGGTCTCCCGAATAATTGCTTCAGGTTTTGTGCCCCTCCATTAATGTCTCCACCAATATAATTCGGATTATACTTTTCAAAATCCATGGCGGTCATTGAAGAAAAAGAAATAATCGTATCTCTAAAACCAGGAGCATATCGTTCAATTTGATCTATGATCTGCTTTTCCATGTTTTCTTTACTACCATTAGGTACATGACAATAACTCCAAAGAACATGTTTACCTTTTGGTGCTCTTGAATCATCAAATAATGAAGGCTGGGAAATCAATACGTACGGATTCGTAGAGTGAATACCATCCCAAACTTCTTTTTCGGCATGAACTAGTTCTTGCATTGTGCCCCCTAAATGAAGAGTACCAGCTTTTTTACATTCTTCATTAAGCCAGGGAACAGGTTCAGAAAGAGCAAAATCAATTTTAAAAACGCCGGGGCCGTAATTGTAACTTAGAAGCTTGTCTCTTAATGAATCAGGTAGTTTTCTATCTGCAATAGTTACTATTTGTTGCGGTGTAAGATCAAACAATATAGGTTTCCCTTCGGGGAATTCATCTAAAGATTCAATATGAGTATTTAGCTCAATTTCGCCACCCAGCGTTTTAAAATAAGATTCTAATGCTTTTGTAATGGCATGAGAACCATTTTTGGCTATGGGCCATCCTACTGAATGAATGGTTGTTCCTAAAACTAACCCAAATGAAGCAGTAAATGCATTTTCTAATGGCAGTATGCTGTGAGCTGCTAAACCAGCAAAATAGGCTTTTGTTCTTTCTGATTTGAAGAAGCTGTTTGACAACAAGGTTGATGAAAACATTCCATACCATCCAAATCTCATCATAGATATAGGGTGATTTGGTATTCTTAAAGTTCCGAAAAGATCTTTTGAGAGGTATTCCCAAGAATCGATGAAATCCTTAAAAAGTTTTTTATAGTTTTTTGAGTCTGATCCGAGTCTTTGCAGTGTATTTTCGAACGATTTTTCAACGATAACTGCCTCACCGTTATCAAGAGGGTGTGCGAGAGGAAAATCCGGGTGGATCCAAGCTAAACCGTGATCTGACAAAGGCAAAGTATTAAAAAAAGGAGAAGAAACAGCAGTAGGGTGAACGGCCGAACAAATATCATGTTTAAAACCCGGTTCGGTTAATTCAAGGGTTCTTGTTCCTCCGCCAACAGAATCTTTTGCTTCAAATACTTTAACCTTTAAGCCTTGTTGTGCTAATGCTACAGCTGCTGCAAGTCCGTTAGGACCTGAGCCAATTACAAAAACATCAAAATTTGAAAGTGTTGTATTCAATTAATTTGAACCAGATGTTTTAATTTCTGCAAGTCTGAATGCTTCATAAATATTCAGAATACCACCTGTGGCTGAAAGTTCAGAAAAAGGAACAGCTATATCACTTCCTGGTTTATACACCACATTGGACGGCTTTGTTACTGATTCTAATAAGATCATTTTAATTTCATAAGCAGTAAGTTCCGGGTAATACGACATAAGTAAAGCGGCTGCTCCGGCTACTGCGGGGCTTGCCATACTGGTACCACTAAAAGCTTCATAAGTATTATCAGGAGTTGTAGAATAGATATCAACACCAGGAGCAAAAAGATCTACACGAGTTCCATAATTACTAAACTCAGCTGCTAATAAAGAATCACTCAACCATGAAGACGCACCAACGGCAAGGTAGTTTTTCATTACTCCACCATCATCATAAAATTTGTTAGGGTAGCTGATTGTACTATCAATGTTTTCAGCTGAATTACCTGAACCACTAATCAAAAGCACGTTATTTTCATCAGCAAATTTCATTGCTTCGTCCACATAAAACTTTTGTGGGGAATAAGCTTTACCAAAGCTCATATTGATGATGTCAGCTCCATTTTCAACGGCATAACGGATAGCATTTGCTACATCCTTATCTCTTTCGTCGCCATCGGGTACAGTTCTTACTATCATTAATGAAACATTTCCTGAAATTCCATTCATGCCTAATTCATTATCCCGAATTGCACCAACAATTCCGGCTACGTGCGATCCATGATCACTTCTGGGGCCTTCAACATCATTGTTACCATAAAATCTATTACTTAAATCTTCATAATCATCTCCAACAATATATCGTGGATCAAAATCAGGATTATATGCGTAGTTGTACATTTTATCGAACTGTTTATACGCATCATTTATATCATCTTCCGTTACACCCAAGTCTCGGAAATATTTGATGACCTGCTTTGCTTGTTTTTGGTAAGGACCGTCATTATAGTTTGGCTCAAGCTCTTTATTTGAAACAGAATCAATCGAGCTAACATTAAAAATGCTTTTAGCACCTTGGATAGCATTTTTTATATTTTGAAGATTTTCAAAGTTGGTTTTTGCTTCCGCTCTTTTTTCTTCAAACTCTGTTTTTATTTTTTTATAGTACTCAAATTCTTCTTTTTGCTGGTCATTAAGAGATGATTCATCAGAGTCTTTAAACTGATCTCTTAGTTTTATATAAACTCTTGTTAGCTCATATGTGTCTTTGTCTACATTATTTCCATCTTTACCACCAATAAAGTTCCATCCGTGAACATCGTCTATATAGCCGTTTTTGTCATCATCAATACCATTTCCTGGAATTTCATCTTCATTAATCCAAATATTCTCTGCAAGATCTTCGTGCTCAATATCTGTTCCAGAATCAATAATTGCTACAATTACTTTTTTTGAAGGTGTTCTTGTAAGGAGGATTTCGGAGTAAAGCTTTTCGGTTCCTATTCCGATATGATCAGCATCCGATGTTAAATGATGCCAATTGTCAGGCGCTTCTTCCGGTATTTCTACATTCTCGGAAACAGGTTCATTATTAGAAGAAGTTTCTGAAACGAGTGTATTATTAGTTGATGAGCATGCAGTAGCCAGAAAAGCCACTAAGAGCATTAAAATAATTTTATTCATTTTTCCCTAAAGATTATTGGTCAGTTAGATCATTGGATGTTCTTTTTTTCATCCAATGAAGCAAGTTATCTAATCCTAAGGTAATTGAAATTATAAGTATCAACAAGGCGAGGCTGCCAATTGGTTTCCAAATAATAAAACCTCCTAATGTTCCGAGCACTGCACCCAGATACTGAATATACTGTAATTGATCATTACTAGCGTTCTTGATCAACTTCTCTAACCTTTGTTCGTCATATTCACGAAGGTTGTCTTCTACCAGTGAATGTACATCTAATTGATTAATAAGTTTGTAGAGGAGGGAAGTAACTATGTTTTCTATCGTTGAGCTGTTTGCTTCTATTTTATCAGGCAGGGTATCAAGGAAATTGTCCAGTTTATCTAATCCTTTTTCTACGCCCCCTGGAAGCTTAGTAAGAGCATCTTCTACCAAAGTCTGCATTTCTTGTCCTTTGATAAAGCTGTAAGCCTTCAGCGCTACTTTTTCAAAGGAATTTTCTTCTATATTATTTTCGATTTGATGGATAATTGATTCCGCAATATTTGCGCGCACTTCAGGCTGAGCTACCATCTCATCCACATAATTTACTGCCAGAGATTTCAGATCGGCTCTAAATTCAGGGTCGTCAATTACTTCCCTGATATATTCGGTTGCCTGTGCTCTGTATTTTGAAATAGCGTTCGACTCTTGAATTTTTTGTTTAATGATATCCGGGTTGATGAGGTCCTCAGATACCGCAGCAGCTAAACGAAAGGCAATCCTGTCTTTTTGAGCTGGAACCAATCCCTGACCAAATATAGGACGACGCTGTGCAGGACGAAAAAGCATTGTAATGGCCAACCAATTTGTAAGAAAACCAATCAAACCACTTATTGAAAGAATTCTCATAAGGCCTTCGAATTCTATATAAAATCCAAAAATGGTTGTTTCAACGCCGTTAAAATCCCAGTAAAAAGAAGCAATGAAAGTACAGATCAAAAGGACTGGGAATAGGAATAAGAGCTTGAGAAATATCTTGTGCTTTCCTTCTTTTTTAGGAGGGCTTACTCTTGTTACAGAGTCATGCGGCTCATCGGACTGTTTTTCGATCTGTTTTTGTAGAATACCCCAAAGTTGTTGCCCGTATTCTTTGGTTCGTTCTGAGATAATATTTTTTTCTTTGAGTTCAGCCATACTATTAGTTTTGGCATTATTACGAGCGAATCGGTTTCAGGTTACTCGTAAAACATAGATAAATACAAATTTTCCAACTTTGTCATTTCCTCTTTTTCTTCATCAGACTGATCATCATAGCCGGTAAGATGTAATAAGCCATGAATCAATATTCTAAGACATTCTTTTTCAGATGATTGATTAAACTCTTTAGCCTGATCAATTATGCGGGGTAAACAACAATATAAAGTGCCTTCTATTTTGGTATTAGAATTATCTTCATCATACCTAAAGGAAATTATGTCGGTGATGTAATCTCGTTTTAAAAACTCTTTATTAATGCGAACGATTTCTTTCTCATCAACATAGGCAAGTTCAACAAGTTCAAATATTACTTTTTCATGTTGAGCAACGAATTCAAAAACTTTTCTGCAATCGATTTCTTTACAAGGTAAATCGATATCTGTGGTGTTGAATATTTGAAGAGGGTAGTTCTCTGCCACTATCAAAAGTTAGAAACTGAAATCATCATCCATAGATTCTGTAAGTGATAAAGCAATACCACACATCATCATATCTTCAGGAAGTTGTGTAAAATCTCCTGTCAACAATGTTTCATCAACATTAGCGTACAAACTGCAACCGGCTGCTTTTTCAACGATCAACCCGGATGTCTTTTCTCCTGATTTTCCAAAAAAAGTAACTTGTTGTAACATCTCACTCGCAACAAAAGCGGTACAATTATGCAATTGAAGAAAAGTATTGTAGGCATACACAGACACCATATTCATTTCCTCACCATTTACATCAAGTCCCAAATGTATTTCCAAAGCAAGTTTACGATTTTCTTCCTCGTTCTTTACTTCGATTCTAAATACGTCTTTGCCTAATGGTTTAGGAGTAGCTCCCAGTACCTTACCGATGGTGGAAATATTTTCTGCTGTAAATTGATGAATCATGATATAAAATTTTAGCTCTCAGAATATACAATACTGAGAGCTAACTATAAATAGATGGTTAATTTAAACCGTATTGTATTCCTATTCGAATACTTTCTTCCCTGTTAGTAGGAATTAAAGGTATTTGAGTTCCCTCAAACTTAGCATTTGTTTCTTCAGCTAGCTTAAGACCTTGTTCATCGTCGCCGGCTTTAAAGTATACATATTGTACAATAATTATAGCTTGGCGTTCTCTCATTATATTTTGAGAAATACTTTGAGCCTGTTGTACCAAAGAGTTATTACGTTGGGTTAACGTTCTTTGGGCTTTAATATCTGCACTTCGTCTTGCTTGCTCATAATCTGAGGCAATTTGAGCGAGTTCATTTTGAACGCTCTGGAAACGATCGAATTCAACATCCAATTTATCTACAAAACCATCCAGAGATCGGTTTAGCAGTCTGAGTGCGTCGTCACTTTCTCCAAGCTGAGCATAACGGTTTGCATAAAGAGCTATAATGGTTGTTACTTCTTCATCATCACGAAGAGGAATAACCTTTTCACCATGTCTTAACCAATTAAGAGCACTATCCGGTTCATTTTCAATAATGAACTTCTCAGCTAATTGAAGATAGTTATAACGATAATTACCCATCATCCGACGAATATTTTCATCGAAATAAACATCAGTATCGCCCCAATTGCGGTGGCTGAAATTACGGAATCTTTTTGCGTGAATTTCAGTGTCAATATATCCAGAACCAACTAAGGCTTCCATCTTCTTAGGAACCACACGATACGCTTTTCCTTCGGTTCTGAAGTAATCCTGCAAGTTAAGCTGACTTTGCCCCGAAACTGTGTTAGCAAAGTAAACCGGGCGAAGCCATTTGTTTGTTTCAAGAATTTCAAGAATCAATCTGTCTTGAATCTGAAGATATCTGATATCATTGCCTTCCTGATCGCGCCCATAATATCTGCCGTTTAATCTCCAGCTTACTACATCGTCAAGAGAGTCGACAGGAATTTCATAATCTGTACCTGATTGTAGTAAAGGTATGTCGGTACTTGTAGCACCTATGGCTTCTTTATACTGAGAATCCTCAGAAAAAGCTTTTCTCAATAATTCTTTATCTACAGGGATGTTGATGTTTTGAGGTTGCCATTGTGCAATACCAGACGTGATTCGTTCCACTTCTTCATCTGATAAATCAATAGGTAGTGGGGCAGACTCATGCGACCATTGGTCACGAAGTTGTTTGATGTACCAATCTGTGTTCAGAAGACTTAAGCAAACAATACGAACATCTGTTCTTATTCCTTCAACTTCCTGTGCATACCATAAAGGGAAGGTGTCATTATCACCATTGGTGAATACCAAGGCATTTGGTGCTAATGAATTTAAAAGGTTAATCGCATAATCAGGAGCTACATACCGATCACTTCGATCATGATCGTCCCAATTCTGATATCCCATCCAAACCGGAGCTGCAAGTAAACAAAGTCCGATCACTCCGTAAGCTGCCATAGAATTTTCTTTGATGTAAGACTTTATCAAATCAACTAATCCGGTTACACCGATCCCAATCCAAATGGCAAAAGCAAAGTAGGAACCTACATAGGCATAATCTCGTTCTCTGGGCTGGAAAGGGGGTTGATTGAGATAGAAAATAATAGCTATCCCTGTGACCACAAATAAAGTGAGAACCGCAAATGCGCGTTTCTTATCGGTACTGAAATGATAGATCATACCAAAAAGACCGAGTAGAAATGGAATATAAAAGTAGGAGTTACTGGCTTTATTACTGGGATATTTGGGTGGAGAAAATCCAGATTGCCAACCGGTATCCTGAATATCTGATGCTCGACCTATAAAGTTCCAGTTAAAATAACGCACATACATGTGAACAACCTGATATTCCCAGAAGAAATCCCAGTCGCTGTCATATCTTCCGTAATATTCTATATGGCGTGGATCTTGTGAATGACGTCGCGGGAAAAATTCTTCATTTTCTGGTCCACGTGTAATTTGACCTGTAGCGTCATCATAATTATTCCCTTTCAGGATAGGAGTATCACCATATTGATCTCTGTTCAGGTACTTTACAAAAGCTTCCACAGTTTCAGGATCATTCTCATCAATGGGAGGATCAGCAATAGATCGGATCATAATTACGGAATAGGAAGAGAAACCCATCAAGATCATAGCGTAACTGATGATCGCAATATTTGCCAGACGATATTTCTTTTTATGGGTATACCAAACACCCCAGGCTACCGCAAGCATTATTAAAAAGATGAATACGAGAGGATTGATCAGACCATAAGTGGCACCTCCAACTTTGGACGACCAGTCCGGTATCCATTTTATAGTAGCAGGATAAATCACAAAAAAGGAGGTAACCGCTAATATTCCCATTATGCCAAACGACATATATGTGAAATCTTTCTTCTTGAAATAAATAATAAGAGCTACGAAAAAGAGCGCAAGCAAATTCAACAGGTGGACTCCAATAGCCAATCCAAACATATATGCGATCAAAACCAGCCACTTTTCGTTATAAGGATCCTCATGACGTTCCGACCATTTTAATGCGAGCCAGACTACAATTGCCGTAAAGAACATAGAGAGTGCGTACACTTCTGCTTCCACAGCGTTAAACCAGAATGTATCTGATACTGCAAATGTTAGCGCGCCAACTAAAGCTCCACCGTACATTCCGATTTTGTCCATAAGACTGAATTCTGAGACATCACCTTTCCATTCTCTTACCAATCGAACAATGATCAGATATAGGAGCATGATAGTTAGTGCAGATGCAAGTGCACTGATGAAGTTTATGCTCACAGCAACATATTCTGTAGGCATAAACATGGAGAAAATTCTACCAAGAATAGAGTAAAAGGGAGCTCCCGGAGGATGGTTTACCTGCAATCCGTGCGCAACAGCAATGAATTCGCCTGCATCCCAAAAACTGGCAGTGGGTGCAAGTGTAAGGCAGTAAATGATTAACGAAATAAAGAAAGTGAATAAAGCGAGGTACTTATTGGTTGTTTTATGATCTGAAAACATCGAAAATTTTCTTAAGAAATTGTTTTTTGGATAGTCGTTTATTACCGTTATGCTTGGCTTGCAATTATAGGCATAGCCTTGTTCTATTCAAAATATAGAAACCACGAAGATAATAATCTTCAGGTGAAGAAACGGCTACTTTAAACATGTATTTTTTCAATTAACATTATTTTTTAAAATGAGCGCACAAAAAGAAGTTTTTTCCTCCAAACTTGGGATGATTTTAAGTGTTTTGGGGATTGCAGTTGGAACCGGAAATATCTGGAGATTTCCAAGAATTGCTGCACAGAATGGAGGAGAAGATGGAGCAGGAGCGTTCTTAATTGCGTGGGCAGTATTTCTGATTATGTGGTCAATCCCATTAATTATTGCCGAATATGGTATTGGAAGGAATGGCAGAAAAGGAGTGGTTCAGTCATTTGCAGATCTGATTGGAGAGAAAAAAGGTTGGATGGGAGGCTTTGTTGGTTTCGTTGCCACCGCTATTATGTTCTATTATAGTGTGGTAGCTGGGTGGTGTCTGTATTATTTAACGCAGGCAATTTTTGCTCCACTTCCTGAAACAGCAGATCAGGCATTGGGAATCTGGAATAACTTTCAAGGCTCTAATTGGCCAATTTTAACACACGCAACAGTAATGTTGTTAGGTGGATATATTGTATTAAAGGGAATTAAATCTATTGAAAAGGTTAATAAGATCCTGATTCCATCGCTTTTGGTAGTGTTGGTAATTTCTCTTGGTAAGGCTTTAACTCTTGAGGGAAGTGGAATCGGAATTAAATATTTATTTACTCCTGACTGGAGCGACCTCACCAATCCTAATCTTTGGTTAGAGGCTCTGACGCAAAATGCGTGGGATACCGGAGCAGCATGGGGATTGATTCTTACATACGCTACTTACATGCGTAAACAAGATGATATCACAATCAGTGCTTTTCAAACAGGAATTGGTAATAACCTAGTTTCAATAACTGCAGCGGTTATAATTTTTTCAACTGTGTTCGGAACATTAAGCTCAACAATGAGCAACTCAGAGATTTTGGACGTCATGAAAACTTCCGGTCCAGCTTCAACAGGGTTAACTTTTATCTGGATGCCTAGATTATTTGCAACAATGGGTGGCGGTGGAATTTTTTCTATCCTTTTCTTTCTTGGATTGACATTTGCTGCATTCAGTTCTCTTATTTCAATGATCGAGCTTGCTACAAAAGTTTTTGTAGATGCAGGTGCTACCAGAAAAAAAGCGACCATTTTTAATTGTGTATTTGGTTTTGCATTCGGGATACCATCCGCGATGAACCTGACTTTCTTTGCTAATCAGGATTTTGTTTGGGGAGTTGGACTAATGGTTTCCGGTGCGTTCATTAGTTATGCAGTTATAAAGTATGGAGTTACCAAGTTCAGAACAGAATTGGTGAATACCGCGGAACGCAGTACGACATTAGGTCCTTGGTGGGAAATCGTACTTAAATACGTTGTTCCTGTGGAGGTAGTGACGTTACTTGGTTGGTGGATGTACTTAAGTGCAACCGAATATGCACCTGACAGTTGGTACAATCCATTGAGTGCTTTCTCGGTGGCCACTGTTTTGTGTCAGTGGGCAATTGCAATTTTTCTGGTGAAGTTCTTTAATAAGAAATTGGTTACAAATAATTCGAAGACTGAATAGGATTCTTAGACTATAAGATCAGCAGGTTTAGGTTAATTTTCTCCATCCCAAGTTCCTGCTTGGGATGCAACTGAAGAGCTCCTGCTTCTTATTTCTTTACGATGTGGATTCCAAGGACTAAAGTTCTTTATTTTTTATGATCATGATGATTGTCATTTAGAGTTGAATCAGCAAGTAGCTGATGACCGAGAAATCTAAAATCGCTGTTGTAGCAGATCTGTAGATTTCTCCCTCCGGTCGAAATGACAAAATTGATTTTTAGCCATTTTTTAGTTGCTTAAACTTAAAAACTAACTGCACAAGCGGGACGCTTGCGCTAGTTATGAGATTGTTAGCTTTGTAGGCGGAAAAAGTCCGCTTACCTGGGAAGTTTGAAATTATCTTTGCCGACTTTTATTTCCTTCAGACACTCAACACACAGGCAATCTTCAAATGTACCGCTGATAAATTCTCTGTCTTTTTCTGTGAGTGTTACCGTTGAGCACTGACATTCAGAAATTGAATTCGCTTTACATTCAAAGCCTTTCTTACATCTAGGGCATTTTTGTTTAGAAGCTGTCATTAGCTGACGAATTTATAATAGATTTCCAGAGTCATCTTCAACGGTTAGTATATGAAGCGTAGCCTGCCGATAGGCGGCTATGATTTTATATACAGTGTTATCTACTTTTTATTCATCTTTTGGTTTAGGAACATTCAAATGAGGTAATTCATATCCCTTTTCTTTCGAAATGGGGTAATGAGACCATTTTTCAATTTCTTGTTCTCCATAAATAATCATTCTAACTGGAATATCCTTAGCATCCATATCACCTAACACATAGGTTCTTAGATGTTCAGGAATATTTTCGTAAGCAACTTTCAATAAATCCTTTAGTCTTACAGTTGGATTTTCGATATACTCTTCATAAACCTCTCGGCAAATCTCAGAAGTTGTTTTATCTCCATTTAGCTGAGAAATAATGTCATTAATCTCGCTTAATTTTTCTTCTATATTGGCAGAATATTGACAAGTACCTACGGTACATTTTCCAAATCCGTATATGTGAACTGTGGAATCTTCAGGTATTTCAGTTGATATTGTCCCATCTTTTACTAGTGATGTAAATTCATCAATTGAAACAAGTTCAGGTTTTTCAATTCCAGAAATCTGAATTCTAAAATCTGCAAAGACGTTTATATTGATAAGATTATAGTTTAAATCATCAATTTTTTGAAACCCATGAAAACTATCTCCTTTATGTTTTTGGGAAAAATAGTTTTCAGGATCTTCTGTCCTAACAGGTTTCCCATTCGCCATTCCCAACAAAGAAACATTAGTCTTTCCAACTTTTTTTGTGGTTGTTCCAAAACAGTTATAAAGATTCTTTAATTCAGGATTTAAATCTTTAACTACCTCTTTTATGTGTTCAAAATATGATTCTTTATCAAAAAGCCATTCCCCATTTTTTACAGTCCAACTTCCTAAATGATGTATAGAAAGTTGTTTTCCATTAGGGATTTTTGGAGAAACCCAACCTGAGTTTAATTTCTTCTTAAACAACTCTAAATCGACCATTTCCCAACAATCAACTAGTCCGTCTTCGAATACTTGAAGATTAATGAAGAAATGACTTCCACCATTGTTTATTACCCCAGGAACGAATCTTCCTTGTAAAACTCTGGTTCTTTCAATTTTGGGAAATGACTCAAACTTCAAGTTCTTCTCTTTTTTATTTCTTCCAAATAATTTCATTCAGGTAATTGTAGATAACATTGGCATAACACGCACTGTATTCATGTTATTCCCATTACATGTTTAAGTTTTATTCAGTTTATCCCGTTAATTCTCAGGAATATACTGAATAAACGGAGATTACCAACTTTTGAGTGTTATCATCATATTCCTGTTAGTCAGACAAACAAAAAAGGCCTCCAATCGGAAGCCTTTGATAAAAATAAATAAGATCTGAAACTGAATTAGTTAGCAGCCAGTGTTCCTTGAAGTTTTCTGCTGTTGGTAGCTTCAGGGCTGTCCGGATATTCTTCAATGATGGTAGAAGTAATACTGCTTACTTTTTCCATATTGCCAAGTTCCTTGTACACATTAGCAGCTTTCAAAAGATTGAATGGGGTAGTGGAATCGTTTTTATCCCAGTTTGCAGCTTCTTCGTACTTCTTAGCTGCTTTTTCAAGGCTTCCGTTTAGCTTTAGAAGCGTTGCATGGAAAGATACAGACCCAACACCCATAATTCCTTTCGGATGCTTGTATTCCTGAATGTAGCCTAAAGCTTCTTCGTAATTATCCATTTTGAAATAAGAAACTGAAGCGTAATAAGCTGCAAGGTTTCCGGCATTTGTTCCTGAATAATCGTTAGCAATTGCAATGAAACCATAAGAAAGCGTGTACTCATCTCCGTTGAGAGCAGTTTGATAATCGCTTGCAGAATAGCTTTGCTCTGCTGCTGCTAAATAGTTTTGTGCTTCCTGCTCCTGACCTTCAGCATAAAATCTATATCCAATCAATACTCCGATAACAACTATTACAGTTACCGTTAGTGACAGAATCATAGTTCTGTTTGCATTAAAGAAGGAAACCGTTTTCACATATTTGTCTAACAACGGATCGTGTTCTAGCTCTTCTTTAGTAAATTTCTTCGACATGTTTTTTTAAATTAAATATGATTTTGATAGGGGGCAAAAATAAGGCTTTTAGCGGTCAACCGAAATTGAATTAATCAATTGTTCCATTTTTTATTTCGAGGATGGTATCAGAACGTTCTGCAATATTTTTTTCGTGGGTAATTAACAGCACAGAAACGCCGTCTCTGTCTCTTAATTCAAACAAAAGATCCAGAATGATCTGTGTATTGGCATCATCTAAATTTCCGGTGGGTTCATCAGCGAGAATAAGTTCCGGATTGTTCATCAAAGCTCTTGCCATGGAAACACGTTGCTGTTCACCGCCCGAAAGCTGAGTAGGGCGATGGAATCTTCGGTCTGCAATACTGAATCGTTTCATAAGATCCAGTGCTCTTTCAGAAGCTTCTTTCATTGGTACTCCGGATATCAGAGCGGGCATTGCGATGTTTTCAATGGCAGTAAATTCAGGTAACAAATGATGAAACTGAAATACAAAGCCAATATTTTTATTTCTGAACTCAGCTAACTTGTCAGAATTCATCAGGCTGATATCTTTATCACCCCAAAGCACCGAACCTTTGTTGGGTTTATCAAGTCCGCCCAGAATATGAAGCAAGGTACTTTTACCGCTGCCACTTGAGCCAACAATAGAAGTGATGGTTCCTTTTTGAACTTCCAGATTCACATTTTCGAGTACTTCTAAAGGCGGGCCGCCATTATCATCATCGTAGCTTTTATAAATCCCCTCAGCCTTTAATAATAATTCTGACATCAGCTTTCCTTGCTAGAATAAAATTCAGGATAAGTAACCTGTTCTATATGAACGCATTTGCCGGTTTCCGTATCCACTTTAGCAAATACTCCGCATAAATGATTATCACCTTCCGCTGCGCGATACTTTTGGTGAACTCCGGTAGTAAATCGTTTTATAGCCACTTTTTTGTCCATTCCGATGGATGAATTAAAAGAACCTGTCATTCCTGCATCGGTTTGATAACCTAATCCCTGTGGAAATATTCTTGCATCACCGGTTGGTATATGAGTATGAGTTCCAACCATCACCGAAGCTCTGCCATCAATGTGCCAGCCCATAGAAACTTTCTCAGCGGTTGCTTCAGCATGCATATCTACAAAAATGATATTTGTTTCTTCTCTCATTTTGGAAAGAGCCCAATCAGCAGCAGAAAAAGGATCATCAATTGCTTTCATGAACGTGCGGCCTTGTAAGTTCAATACACCGATCTTAAAAGAAGTACCCGGGATTTCATACACCCCAAAACCGGAACCTGCATTTCCTTTTGGATAGTTAAGAGGGCGGAGGATGGTGTTATTTTCCCGCATGTATGGAAACACCTTCCATTTATCGAAAGAATGGTCGCCTCCTGTAATTACATGCACACCAAGTTTATGAAGAGACTTGATGATAGATTCGTTTATTCCATGACCTTCGTGTGAATTTTCGCCATTAGCGATCACAAAATCAGCCTCATATTTCTTAATAAGACTTGGAAGTACCGTTTCTGTTAATTGTAATCCTGGAGAGCCAACGATGTCTCCTACAAACAAAATGCTGACAGTTTCAGCCAATGTATTTTTCCTCTTTTATTCTTCTTTGATCTGAAGGAGAAGCTTTTCTAAGCTTTTATTAACTCTCTCCATGGTATGGTGTTCGTTCTTTTCTAATTCGGAAGAGTTGTTTCTGGCTTCAAAAAGTTCTTCTGCAATACTAAGAGCTGCAAGTGACATAACCGTAGATTCCGGTTGTTTTACAAGCTGTTCGCGATAGGTTTTGAATCGTTCATCTACATAATTGCAGATGCGGATCATGTTTTCTTCTTCGCTGTCCTCAACTTTCAGTGGATATTGTTTTCCGAGAATGGTGACTTTAATTGATTTCATGATTCAGAACCCAAATGATTATCAATTTTTTGAACTAGTCCCTGAATATGTTGGCGCATTGCCAATCGTTCAGACTCATTTATAGCAGAGAAAATATCAGTTTGTTTATCTCTTGCTTCAGCCAGTTTAGTTTTGAGCCTGGAATTATCTTTTTTCAATTCCTTTATCTCGCTCTTTAATCCTGAAATCTCTTCATTGATTTCACCCAGAAGTTCACGAAACCGTTCAGTCTGTTGTGCAACTTTATTCATTGCTTATAACCTAAGATCTAAGTTTAGCAGAGAATTTCTTCTCCAGTGATTTAACCACGCGCTGAATAATAGGTTCTACTTCTTTGATATTCAAGGTTTTGTTGGGATCAATGAAATTTAGTCTGAAGGCGATACTTTTATTTCCTTCACCAATTGATTCACCTTCAAATACATCAAATATATCAATGTTTTTTAATGTGTTACCCGCATTAGATTTTATGGAAGTCATAAGATCTCCGGCAGAAACTTCCTGTTCAACTACCACTGCAAAGTCGAATTCAAAAGCCGGGAATTTAGGAATTGGTGTGAATGATCTGGCTTTGTGTTTGGCCAATGCTTCGGAAATTCGATCTAAACTAAATTCAGCTATGAAGGTTTTTTGCTCAATATCATATATATCCAGTAAATCCTGAGACACAACAGAGCCCTTACCAAGTTCAATTTTTTTGTAGCTGTAACTTAGCGAATTCTCATCGATTGCTTTGATCTTCATGCTTCCTTCCAAGCCTAATTTGGTAAAGAATGCATTTACTTCAGATTTAAGATCAAAAATGGAAAAGGAAGAAGCTTTGCCTGTCCAATGTTCAGTGTTTTTATTACCGGAAATACCAAATAACAAATGAGTCTGTTCATTTATGCCATCATGATATGTAGCGTCTTCGCTTTGTACAAACACATTACCAACTTCAAAGAATCTTATAGTTTCCGCTTTTCTGTTAAAATTGTAAGACGCGGATTTCAGGAAGCCATGCAACAAAGATGGGCGCATAGTGCTCATGTCTTTGTTCAGTGGATTGAGGGTTTCAATCATTTCGTTTTCAGAAATAAAATTGAGAGCTTCTTTCTGAGATATCAATGAGTTGGTATAAATTTCTTTAAACCCAAGCTGAACGCCAATCTCTCTGGTTTTAGATTGCAGGATTTCCCAATCTGTTAAGGGCTCAGTTGATACAAAGATTCCTTGATTCTTTGATCCGATCTTATTGTAATCAAATAGTCTTCCAACTTCTTCTATCAGGTCAACTTCTCGCTCAAGGTCGGGACGGAAAGTTGGGATCTCAAAAGTTATGGTGCCTTCATCTTTTGAAACAATCTCAAGTTCAAGACCTTGTACGATTTGGACGATCTCTTCAACAGACAGATCAGTTCCTAACAGTCTGTTCACATAGCTTTTTCTTAAAGTAAGCTGGTGGGTTTCCGTTTTTATAGTATGTACATCCGTGATCCCTGCTTCTGATTCACCGCCACAGACTTCAATGATAAGATCTGCTGTTCTTTGGGCAGCAATGGCTTGTAAATTCGGATCAATTCCTCTCTCAAATCTATAAGAAGCATCAGTTTGGAGAGTTTGTTGTTTAGATGTCTTTCGGATACTTCCCGGATCGAAATAAGCACTTTCAATCAAAATATTTGTGGTAGAATCACTTACTTCTGAATGCAACCCGCCCATTACTCCGGCAATTGCCACAGGACCATTTCCATCACAAATAAACAATGTTCCGGGCTCACATTTTCTTTTAATATGATCAAGAGTCTCAAACTCAACTTCTTTATCAAACTCTTTAACGATGATCTTACCTTCATTCAGATTGTCGAAATCAAAAGCGTGGAGCGGTTGTCCTAATTCGTACATCACATAATTAGTGATGTCTACGACGTTATTAACGGGACGAAGACCAATAGCTGTTAATTTATCCTGCAACCATTTTGGAGAATCTTCAATGGTCACATTTTTAATAAGCTTGCCAACATATCGATGGCATTTAGCGCTTTCAACAGTAATAGAATAATCAGCGTTAGTAGAAGATTCAGGTACTTTAACAGCAGGTTTAACCAACTCAAGATCTAAAGCTGCGGCAATATCACGGGCTACTCCAAGATGGCAAGTTGCATCCGGTCTGTTTGGTGTAATTGCAATTTCAATGATAGTATCCTGATACAGATCGAAGATATCGCTTACCGGAGTTCCTGTTTCCAATGAAGAGTCTAAAACCATAATTCCATCATGATCAGTACCTAATCCTAGCTCATCCTCAGCACAGATCATTCCATGCGATTCTTCGCCACGGAGTTTTGCTTTCTTAAGAGTTAGAAAGCTGCCGTCATCAAGTTTTATTGGAAGGGTAGAGCCAACTGTTGCTACGGGTACTTTTTGTCCTGCCGCCACATTATTTGCTCCACAAACGATCTGGACTTTCTCATCTCCGAGATCAACGATACAAATTTTTAGTTTGTCTGCATTAGGATGAGGCTTTGTTTCAAGAACTTCTCCAACGATCACTCCTTCTAGTGTGGTTCCGAATTCTTCAATTCCTTCCACTTCTAAACCGATCAAAGTGAGTTTGTCAGCGAGTTCCTCAGGACTAAGATCCAGGTCAATAAATTCTTGTAGCCAGTTATATGAAATTTTCATTTATAACGAATTGAGATCTTTTAATTAAACTGTTCTAAAAAGCGAATATCATTTTCATAGAATGAGCGAATATCGTCGATTCCATGTTTTAAAATAGCAATGCGTTCTACGCCCATTCCCCAGGCAAAACCGGTATATTTTTCGTGATCTACTCCGGCTGCTTTAAATACATTCGGGTCAACCATTCCGGAGCCCAATATTTCAAGCCACTTTCCATTTTCTTTTGAGCCCCACCAAATATCCATTTCTAAACTTGGTTCAGTAAAAGGGAAGAAGCCAGGTCTTAATCTGTACTTTACATCATTTCCATACATAAGCTTCACGAATGTAATAAGCGTGTCTTTCAGGTCAGCAACGCTTACATTTTCATCTACATAAAGAGCTTCAACCTGATGGAAAAGGAAATACGATTTTGGGCTTACAGCCTCATTTCGGTACACTCTACCAGGCATAATTGCTCTAATAGGAGGTTTTTGATTTTCCATTAACCTAATCTGAACAGGTGAAGTATGAGTTCTAAGAACCAGGTCGTCAATTTTTGGATCGTCGCTTTTTCTAACGAAAAATGTATCCTGTTCATCTCTTGCAGGATGATTAGGAGGGAAATTCAACGCTGTAAAATTGTGAAAGTCATCTTCAATTTCAGGTCCGTGCGAAATAGTAAATCCCAAACGATAAAAAATACTCTTCATCTCTTCCATAGTTTGGGTAAGAGGATGGAGCGAACCAATGGGCGAGCTTGGCGCTGTTAAGGTAATATCATCAGTAGCCGATTTTGTTGTAGTAGCTAAAGAAGAAAATTCGTTTGAGAATTGTTGGAATCGATTCTGAGCCAGATTTTTAAGGTCATTCATGGATTTTCCAAAAGCAGCTTTTTCTTCTTTAGCTACTTTTCCAATCATCTTAAACATAGACTGGATTTTTCCATTTTTAGAAAGGAATTCCAGGCGAAATTTTTCTAGCTCATCGGAATTTGAAACCGAAAAAGACTCTATCTCTTTTTTTAAAGCTTCTACTTTTTCAAGCATGGTTTTTTGATTTTACTAAGTAATCTGTGGTTAAAATAAAAAAACCGGTAAACCTAATTGAACAGATTTACCGGTTTTAAATAGCAAGATAGCAATTAAGCTGTAGCTTCCTTCACAATGGCAGCAAACGTATCGGCGTCGTGAATCGCTAAATCTGCAAGTACCTTACGGTTGATCTGCATATCCTTTTCTTTCATCGCGTGGATGAGCTTAGAATAAGAGATTCCGTTGATTCTTGCAGCAGCATTGATTCGAACGATCCATAATCTACGGAATGTACGTTTACGGTTTTTGCGATCACGGTATTGGTACTGAAGACCTTTTTCAACCGCATTTTTCGCAATCGTATATACATTCTTTCGTTTGCCCCAGTAACCTTTCGCTTGAGATATAATCTTTCTGCGACGGCGACGGGAAGCCACTAAATTTGATGAACGTGGCATTTTGTCTAGATTTTAGGATTAAAATTTGTAAGGGATAAGCTCTTTTACTTTTGGAGCATCTGCATCTGTAACGATAGTAGATTCGCCGAGCTTTCTCTTGGTTTTACTGCTTTTCTTAGTAAGAATGTGGCGCTTAAAAGCTTTTTTACGTTTAATTTTACCGGAACCGGTAACCTTAAAGCGCTTTTTAGCCCCACTATTACTTTTCATTTTTGGCATTGTGTGTATACCTGCTTTGTGAAAATTATAAAGATTTCAAAGATAGGTAGAAATAGCGGTCTTATCAACGTGTTTGAGAGCTTTATTTTGGAGTAATCATCATGATCATTCTTCGGCCTTCCATATTGGGCTTTGTCTCAATCTTTGCTACGTCTTCAAGGCTTTTTGCGAGCTGTAAAAGAAGTAATTCACCCTTTTCAGTATATAGCATATCACGACCACGAAACTGGACTGTAGCTTTTACTTTATCACCACTTTCCAAAAACTCTCTGGCATGTCGAGTTTTGAATTCAAGATCATGATCATCTGTATTGGGGCGAAAACGAAGCTCTTTAACATTTACTGTATGTTGCTTTTTCTTAGCTTCTTTTTCTTTCTTTTTCTTTTCATACATGTACTTGCCGTAATCGATAATCTTACATACCGGTGGTTTTGCATCAGGTGCAATCTCAACCAAGTCAAGATTATATTGTTCGGCGATCTGTAATGCTCTTTCAGATGTGGTAATCTCGTGTCCGCCATCAGGTTTTATAACCCGAACTTGTGCGGCTCTTATATCTTCGTTAATTCTGGTTTTGTCAGCAGGTTCTGGTCTGCCGAATGATCTTCTTGCGATATTTATCCTCTTATGTTTTGTTAATCTTCAGGGAGTGATTTTTTTTCAATCTCATTTTCAACTGTTGAAAGAAAATCAGAAAAATTGAAAGTTCCAATATCTCCTTTACGATGTCTGCGAACAGAAACCGTGCCAGCTTCTGCTTCTTTACTTCCAACAATTAACATATACGGCACTTTGTCAGTTTCAGCATCTCGTATTTTTCCACCAATTTGTTCACTTCTATCATCTAGAGTTACACGAACTCCAATTTCTTTGAATGAGTCAACACATTTTCTTGCATAATCATTCTGATCATCTGATATCGGAAGTACCCGTATTTGTTCCGGTGAAAGCCAAAGTGGAAAATTTCCTGCAAAATGTTCGATCAGAATACTGGTAAATCTCTCCATGGAACCAAATGGGGCTCGGTGTATAATAACAGGCCGGTGTTTCTCATTATCTGATCCTACATAGGTTAGATCAAATCTTTCGGGCATAACGTAATCAACCTGAACTGTGCCCAGTTGCCATTTTCTTCCGATAGCGTCACGGATTATAAAATCTATCTTAGGACCGTAAAAGCTAGCTTCACCCGGAGCAATAGTATAATCCAGATTCATCTCATCAGCTACTTCTTTAATCTCTTTCTGAGCGCGTTCCCATAATTCAATATCTCCACCGTATTTTTCCTCATTATCATCACGGAAGGAGAGACGAATATCAACTGGCATTCCAAATGTATCAAATACAAAATTTGTCAAGTCTATCGTATGTTTGATTTCCTGTTTAAGTTGTTCGTGCATACAGTAGATATGAGCGTCATCTTGAGTAAAACCCCGTACTCTGGAAAGTCCGCTTAATTCGCCGGACTGTTCGTAGCGATATACAGTTCCAAACTCGGCTAATCTGAGAGGTAAATCCCGATAGCTTCTCATTTCATTCGAATATATTCTATGATGATGAGGACAGTTCATCGGCTTCAACATGTATTCTTCATCATCAACCTGAATTGGGTCGTATTGAGAATCGGAATAGTAGGGGTAGTGTCCGGAAGTCTTGTACAACTCAATATTTCCAATATGAGGAGTGATCACTTCTTGATAACCACGTTCAAATTGTTCGTCTCTTAGGAACGATTCAAGTGTTCTTCTCAAACGAGTACCTTTAGGAAGCCAGATAGGGAGACCGCTGCCCACCATTTTGTCGATCATATAAATACCAAGCTCTTTACCTAGCTTTCTGTGATCTCTTTTCTTGGCTTCTTCCACCATATCAAGATGTTCGGTAAGCATTTTCTGTTTTGGAAAAGAGATTCCATAAATACGTGTAAGTTGCTTGCTGTTGTTATCTCCTCGCCAATAAGCACCCGCTAAACTGGTAAGCTTGATCGCTTTAACAACTCCGGTATTTGGAACGTGAGGCCCTCTACAAAGATCGGTAAAATTACCTTGTGTGTAGAATGTAATAGATCCGTCTTCTAACCCTTCAATAAGGTCAACTTTATATTCATTTCCATTTTCTTTGTAAAAAGAAAGGGCATCTGCTTTTGAAATATCTTTGCGTACAAAACTATTTTTATTGCGGGCAACTTCAAGAAATTTATTTTCGATCTTACTGAGATCGTCTTGAGTAATATTTTTTTCTCCGAAATCAATATCGTAGTAAAATCCACTTTCTATAGGAGGTCCGATTCCAAACTTTGCGTCTGGGTAAAGCTCTTGAACAGCCTCCGCTAAAATGTGAGCTGATGAATGCCAAAAGGTATATTTTCCATCTTCGCTGTCCCATGTATTTATAGCAATGGTGCCGTCTGACTCAATGGGTTTGTCAAGATCAATGATCTCTCCATTTACAGTAATACTAAGGGCTGCTCTTGCTAATCCTGATGAAATTGATTCTGCGATTTCAAAGCCTGTAGTTCCTTTTTTATATGTTCTTTCGGAACCATCAGGTAAATTGATGGTAATATTGTGTTCAGACATTAATTGAGTTATTGAAAAAAGCTTTTTTTGATACCCAAAGATAGGAATAATAATTTTTGGTACATACTTAATTTAAAATTATTAAAGTTTTGTTGGATAAATTAAACTTTAAAATGCATATTCTCGCTGCAAAATAGAAGGACATTCTGGGATAAGTATGACATTTTTCGATTCGCAACTAATGTTTGTGTGCGATCAACTTAATTTAAAGATATTGGATGCTAATGATATAGCTATTTCCAAGCTTCAATATCGTAAGAAAGAATTATTAGGTAAATCTCTTTCTTCTTTGGGGAAAAATATAGACCTCAGTCAGGAGGATTTAGACGAGCTTGATCTTCCTTTTATTGAAACCTGGAAAATATTTTCAAAGACAAAACAAGAAATTTACGTTCAGTTTTCTTCTCATCTTATAAACTATAAAGGGACTCCTGCTAAGATTGTTATTGCTCATGATATAACTGAGGTTTTTCGAAAGAAATTACTATCAAAAAAGGCAGTCTCATTACCTATTGGATTTCGGGATTTTCCTTTGGCTGAAATTGAGTGGGACTTAAAACATAAAATTCTGAGATGGTCAAAAAGAGCAGAGTTATTGTTCGGATATTCACATTCTGATGTAAACAAAAATCCTTTTTTACTGGAAGATCTGATTGCAGATTCAGATTTAGTTAAAATAACTGAGGCCAATAAAAACGCAATTGAAGATCAAATTCCTACAAAAGTAATTTCCTTAAAGAATGAAACTAAAAATGGAAAGGTCATAGAGTGTGAATGGTATAATTCATATTTGTTTGATAGAAAAGGCCATATAACATCAGTCTATTCAGTTATAAAGGACATAACTGAGGAAAAACAAGCCCAAGAGAAGTCGAAGCAGTTAATGACCAGTTTTATGGATTTGTATAATTCGATTACTGATGCGATCTATTTACTAAATTCATCAGGCATAATTATAGATGTTAATGATGGGCTTACCAGAACATTCGGATACGAGAAGAAGGAGGTATTAGGAAAAGAAATTAAGTTTTTGTCCGCTTCCGGAAAATTCTCGCAGAATCAAATCGATGAGTATATACAAAGAGCAAAAAATGGTGACTCAATCAGTTATGAAGGTTGGGGTGAAAAAAAGAATGGAGAGGTGTTTCCAACTGAAGTTTTGATGAATTCGGGTTCTTACTTAAATGAAGATGTTATCATTGTAGTTGAAAGAGATGTCTCAGAAAGATTGCTATCACATCAGGCATTGAAACAACGAGAGAGTATGTTTAGCAATTTATTTCACTCAAGCCCAATTGGTATCGCACAATTGGATCATCATCATGAAATCGTAAATGTTAATCATAGTTTCGAAGAAATATTCGGGTATTCAGAAAAGGAAGTAAAAGGACTCGAGCTAGATAAACTAATCGTTCCGTGTGATGAGTATAAAGACGCATTAGAATTGTCAAACAGTGAAATTGCAAAAGTTTATACCGGTAAAAGGAGAACGAAATCCGGAAATACTGTAGATGTTATTGTTTGTGCTGTACCAGTAATCGTAGATGAAAGACTCATCTCTACCTATGGCATATATGTTGATATTACCGAACGAAAAAAGGCTGAGGAAAAGCTTAAGTCGAATCTGAGAGAGAAAGAAGTGCTGCTGGCAGAGATTCATCACAGAGTGAAAAACAATCTTGCTGTAATAACCAGTATTTTGGAGTTGCAATCGATGAATACAGAAAATGTAGAAGCACAAAATGTTCTTCTTGACAGTCAGATGAGGGTAAGATCGATCGCTTTGGTACATGAGCTCTTATACAAAAGCGACGATTTTTCTAAAGTGAATATACCCAATTACCTAAAAGATCTTGCCAGAGTAATTTCCAATTCATTGGAAAGAAAATCAGTTTCTGTTGAAATCGATTTCAATCTTGATCAAGTTGAATTGAAGATAACACAAGCAATACCATGCGGGTTAATCCTTAATGAAGTACTCACAAATAGCTATAAACATGCTTTTACAGGTCGAGCGGAAGGAAAGATCTTAGTTTCATTTAAAAATGCAGATACCGGTATGATCTATAAGATAACTGATGATGGAATTGGGTTGCCTAAACCTAAAGAAAATGAAAAAGCATCTTTGGGGATGACTCTTGTTAAAACATTAGGGAAACAATTAAATGCTGAGACAACGATCTCATCAGAAAATGGTACCAGTTTTGAGTTTAGATTTAGTAAAAAATAGAAGCCATAAAAACTGTTTCACTTTATTCTACTTTTAGCTTTATTTCAGGGTTAATTTTTAACCAATACATAGAACTTGAATACTAAAGCTACTGACCAAAAAAAATCATTTTTTAATCGCTTTTTGGACGGAATTGAATACGCAGGAAACAAACTCCCCGATCCTGCTATACTTTTTTTACTACTCCTTGCACTAGTTTGGATACTATCATTAATTCTTTCTCCATTCGATTTTGCAGAGATAGATCCTAGAACAGGGGAGAGCCTCGAAGTTATTAATCTTCTTACGGGTTCTCAGTTAGCAGCATTTCTTTCAAGCATGATAAACACTTTCGTAACTTTTGCTCCATTGGGCATAGTATTAGTTGCAATGCTAGGAGTTGGAGTGGCTGAGCATTCCGGGTACATAAATACGGCAATAAAGTACGTTCTGAGTTTTACTCCAAAATCTTTTCTTACTCCGGTTTTGATCTTGGTTGCAATAGTAAGTCATACGGCAACGGACGCTGGCTATGTTCTTGTAATACCTTTAGGAGGCGTGATTTTCTATGCTGCTGGTAGGCATCCCGTTGCTGGAATAGCAGCTGCTTTTGCCGGAGTTTCCGGAGGATTCAGTGCGAATTTTATTCCCTCAGGAATTGATCCGTTACTTCAAAGTTTTACTCAATCTTCTGCACAGATCATAAATCCGGAAATATTGATCAACCCTCTTAATAACTGGTTTTTTACGAGTGCTTCAAGTGTATTGATTATTCTTTTAGGCTGGTATATAACCGACAAAATTGTTGAGCCAAGATTGAAAAAAGTGGAACTCGATGATAACATCGATTTGGAGGGAGCGGATGATCTTGGGAATATATCTGACAAAGAAAAGAAAGCTTTTTGGATTGCATCAGGAGTAATGATCACAGGGTTGATAGGTTTGTTCCTTTGGGTATATCCTGAAAGCTCATCAATGCGTGCTCCGGATGGTGAAATAACGGCTTTTTCTGCTCCACTTATGCGTTCGATTGTTCCTTTAATTTTTCTCTTATTCTGGGTTCCCGGAATTGTGTACGGTTATCTGTCAGGTGGTTATTCAAAAACAAAAGACATCATAGACGGAATGAGTAAGTCGATGGGCGATATGTCATATTATATTGTAATGGCGTTCTTCTGTGCATTATTTATAGATGCTTTTTCAAAGTCAAATATTGGTGTGCTTATAGCTTTAAAAGGAGCTGATTATTTGCAAGCAATGGATTTGCCGGGTCAGGTAACCATCGTTGGAATTATTATTCTGACGGCATTTGTAAATCTGATGGTTGGTTCTGCTTCGGCAAAATGGGCACTTATTAGTCCTATTTTTGTACCAATGTTGATGGGGTTAGGTATTTCTCCCGATTTAACTCAAGCTGCTTATCGTGTTGGGGATTCTGTTTCAAACATCATCACCCCGTTAATGCCATATTTTCCATTAGTGGTTGTATTCTGTCAGAGATATGTTAAGAAAACAGGAATTGGAACTTTGGTTTCAGTGATGTTACCATATTCCATAGTATTTTTGATTTCTTGGACCATATTTTTACTGATTTACTGGTATTTGGGAATTCCGTTAGGACTACAGGCTACCTATGAATATGTGATGTAGGTTCTTTTTAGTGAAAAGTGAAAAGTGAAAAGTGAAAAGTGAAAGTATTGAAATTCATCATCTCGCTTAATGTGGGGTGATGGAAGTCGATGGAAGCTGCAATATCTAAACCGATTATTTTCACACCTAACGAAATTTGATCAGCCTGAATTACTCATAGAAGGATAAGGAACTGATAAAGACCGTATACAAGGAATTTGTTGAATACTGTGGGTGATCAAAGTACACATTAAAGAATCACGTTTCTTAAATAGTGAGAGGAGTGCGTCCTACTAGATTCGAACTAGTGACCTCTGCAATGTCAATGCAACGCTCTAACCAACTGAGCTAAGGACGCTTTTGAAGAAATAAATATAGTGAGATTTATGCTTTAGGTAAAAGTTAGTTTTCGTATCTTTAGGGCTCACAAAATTTGTTATTTGGCATGATCAATCGTAGACACGTTCGGGAAACTGTACTTCAGGCACTATACGCACTTAAACTTAGTGGTGATAGCGTTCAATATATTACGGATTCTATAATCAAAGATGCACTGGGAACAGACAAAGAATTGAGAAGATTTGCAGAAAAGCTGTTTTTCACAACTCTTGAGAATGAAAACGAATTTGATGCCGTGATCATCAAGCATATCAAAAATTGGGAATTTCAACGACTTGCATTAGTAGACAGATTGATTTTAAAATTGTCTTTATGCGAGTTTCTTTATTTCGATGAAATTCCAACTAAAGTAACAATTAACGAAGCTATAGAAATCGCAAAGAAATTCTCTACAGCTAAATCAGGCCGTTTTGTGAACGGGATCTTAGATGCCTCTCTAGAAGATTTGTCGAATTCAGGCAAAATAAATAAAAAGGGCAGAGGCCTGATCGATCATTCGATCAATCAATAATTAGTAATAAAAGTTCTAAACTATACAAAGTAATAATATGAGTTTAAAGTGTGGTATTGTTGGGTTGCCAAACGTTGGAAAGTCAACACTTTTTAATGCATTAAGTAATGCCGGTGCTGAATCAGCCAATTTCCCTTTTTGTACTATTGATCCGAATGTTGGGTTGGTTCCGGTACCAGATAATCGCCTTCAGAAACTTGCAAAATTAGCAAATTCGGCCAATGTAATTCCTACCACTATTGAATTTGTTGATATTGCTGGGTTAGTTAAAGGAGCATCAGAAGGTAAGGGTAAAGGAAATGCTTTTTTATCTCATATCAGAGAAGTTGATTTGATCATTCACGTTGTAAGATGTTTTGATGATGATGATATTATTCATGTTGAAGGTGGTATAGACCCGGAAAGAGATGTTACTATCATTGAAGATGAGCTTATTTTAAAAGATCTAGAAAGTGTTGAGAAAAGAGTAGAAACACTAAAAAAGCAATCTAAAAGTGGCGATAAAGCAATGAAAGCTCAACTCGAAGTTGCTGTTAGATTGAAAGAACACTTAGAAAATGGAAATTCTGCCAGACTTTTTGAAGTAAATGATGATGAAAAAGTCGCTTTTAATGATCTAATGCTTCTATCAGGAAAACAAGTCTTGTATGCATGCAATGTTTCCGAAACAGACCTTGATTCCGGTAATAAATATGTTGAAACCGTAAAACAAATAGCTTCAAAGCATGATGATGAAATAGTGATGTTTTGTGCTAAAATTGAAGCTGAAATTGCTGAATTGGATCCAGAAGAGAAAGAAATGTTTCTGGAAGAATTGGGTTTAAAAAGTGCCGGTTTAGATCGTTTAATAAATTCTGCATATCAGGAACTAGGATTGATCACTTACTTTACTGTAGGTCCAAAAGAAGCACGCGCATGGACTATTAAAAAAGGAACAAAAGCACCGCAGGCTGCCGGGGTTATTCATACCGATTTTGAAAGAGGTTTTATCCGTGCTGAAACGATTTCATACAGCGATTATGAAAAATATGAAACCGAAAAAGCAGCTAAAGAAGCAGGAAGGATGAGGCAGGAAGGAAAGGAATATGTAGTTAGTGATGGAGATGTAATGTTATTTAGATTTAATGTTTAGATACACGAATATGCCTTATTTTCAAATTAATTAGACATTAATTAGATGCATAAATATTTCTTTTATTTAACTTTATTTCTGGTATTCATTAACTGTGAAACTACAAAAGATGATACCACCACTATTGACTTAGGCAGAGTTTTTGTTTCTAGTGAAACTCAATCTAAGATCGGTATTTTCGATTTTTCTGATATCAACAATAAAAAGATTGTCGAGTATGAAATTACCAGCGACTCATCCGCAGGAATTTATTTTGACAGCAGTCGTGATATCGTTTATCAGGTAGACCGGGAAAACAATCGATTAAATGCTTACTCAAGATTATCAACAAATGATTCAGGTTCTGCAATACTTCCAAGTGCAGTAGGTACATCTGATTTTAGCAATCCCAGAGGATTAACTTCAGAAGGCAATATTGCTCTTGTTGCCCAAGCAGGCTCTTCAGATAACGGAGAACAAAATGCTCTGTTTATGTACGATATTGGAGCTAATGAAATAACACTTAGAAATCAGTTCGATGTAGAGTATCAACTTTGGGATATTCAACTAGTAGGTAATTCGCTCTACACAGCTCGAGATGAATCAGACACTTTAGTCATTTTTAATAATTTTCTTGCAAACAGTAGTGGGCCAATTTCACCAGATATAAAGATCAGGCTTGAAGGAGTAACTAAGATCCGTGGTATGCACTATGTTTTAACAAATGATCTAATGATAGTAACTGATATTGGAGATCCAACTGAGGGAGTAAACGATGGACAAGTTATACTTATAGAAGATTTTAAACTTAAGCTTTCAGCGGCATTACAACAAGTTCGACAAACAATTTCGAGTAGTGATATGATATTCATAAAAGGTTCAAATACTTTTTTGCAAAATCCTGTAGATGTTATTTATCATGAGTTCGCAAACAGGATTATAGTAGCAGAACGGTCTACTAACGGGGGAATGTTTCTTTCTTTTGAATATCCAGTACAGGATACTCAAACTAATGAATTTAATTTAGCTCCATTTTATTCAATTAATTATAGTGGCATTTCGAGCTTATTTTTTAATGATTGAAATAATTAAAACATCCGTTAATTAAGAATTAACGTACTACTTAAAGAATTCATTAAACGATTAAGAACACTAAAAATAGGACACATGAATAAAATAAGAGTAGCAACAATATTAATATTATTTCTAAGCCTTGTTTCCATTTCTTGCGGAAGCACCGATGACAATGGAGATATAACAACCGAATTTGGAGCCGTATTTGTATCAAGTAATACAACTCCTGTTGTTGGTATTTATGATTTTTCAAGCTCAACTGTTGGCTCAGTTCAATTTGGTTTAAGTTCTACTGATTCTGATGGTATCATTTATAGCTCCGGATCTGATAGACTCTATATAGCATCCAGAACTAATAACAGAGTTGAGGTATATACTGATCTTACTAAAACTGAAGCTTCTTTGAATATTGAATTAGCTTTTAGTAGTAGTCAGGATTTTTCAAACGCCCGAAAATTAGCTGCTTCAGGAAGTAAAGTTGTCGTTTCTCAGGATGCATCTGATGCTAACAATCAAACAAATGCATTTTATGTGTATGAGATTGGCGACAATTCTGCTACACTTGCAAATACCTATACTGCAGATATTAACCTTTGGGACATTCAATTTTCTGGAAACAGCTTATATGCAATACAAGACAACTCAGATACTTTGGCTGTGTATAATAATTTCCTTAGTAATGCCAATGGGGCAGTGTCACCTGATTCTAAAGTTCAAATAGAAGGTATTGTAAGAACTCATGCTTTATATTATAGCGCTTCAACTGACATTATGTTCTTGAGTGATATTGGAGACGCAGGAAGTTCTACTGATGGAGCAATTCATGTAATTACAGATTTCAGTTCCAAATTTAATGCAGCAGGAAACAACGGCTCTATTTCAACTTCTGATCAAATTATAATTGAAGGAAGTAATACTCAACTTGGAAATCCAGTTGGTTTAGCTTACGATTCTTCCTCTCAAAAGATCTATGTTGCAGAAAGAGCTGTAGATGGTGGAAAGTTGTTGGAATTTAGTTTGCCAACAACCAATGGCAATCCTTCTCCTACTTATTCTCAAAACTTTGCCGGAGCTGCAGCAGTTTATTTGGCAAACTAAGAGAAGTTATTCCCAAAATTAGATTAAGAAGGGATGTTTTATAACATCCCTTTTTTTGTTTAAAAGAAAGAAGAGAGTTGAAGTCTAAACGCAGATTCTGATAAATCAAAATCACCCTGATCGGAAAAAGAGGCTTTTAATAAAACATTTGGAGCAAATTTATATCCAAACACTGCCGATAATCTGGAAACATCTTGGTCCCAATCGAAAGAAGAATTTGATTCAGGATCGTTAGCATTCAAAAATAATAGATGTTCTGCCCGGAATGCAATATAACTACCTGTTAATGAGGGAGGCTCAAATTTGAAATCTATATTTCCTGAAAGGTTGCTTAAATTATATTCACACAAATTTCCCCCGCAACTAGTGTTGAACTGATTAGAAATAAATGCAGGTGTCTTCCAGTTTGAATAGATCACCTCACTTATAATCTCAAAGTAGGTAAAAGCGATTTTAGTGTCAGCACCCAATAGCAATTGGTAAAACTTCTGAAAGCTTTCCTGAGAGCGTACGGAGTTATTTAGTGGATCACCTTGCATAAAATTACCAAAGCTCATTGAAATACCTTGTTCCCAAAATACAGACGGTCTATAAAATAATCTGGAAGTTAGAGCCACATTAGGTAGGGAAGAACGGTTGCGGATGGTAATAGGAGTTCCGTTTGTTATTGCAGCATCCAAAAACAGTCGATTTTTTTTGATCTCTAATTGAGTGCCGATTCCAGTTACATATCCCGCAAAATAAAGAGTACTAAGGCCAACGTCACCTTCCTCATACTCTTCATTAGTATTATTTCCGGCTTCAGGCCAGTAACCTCTGATGTCAGACATATTAGTAAAATAACTGTAGGCTAGAGGATGTTGCACAAAAACCCTATCAGTAGACAATTGGCGTTTTGTATAAAATCCGAAAGGAGAAATAAATCTACCGACTTTAACGATATAAGAATTATCTGGATTATCCCAAGTTAGGCTTGCCAATGAAATTCTTGGAGGGTTTAATTTGCCACTTCCCCAAGTATCTAACTGTATCCGGCTTTCAAAAAAAACGTTATCACTAACAGGAGCAAAAAGGAATGCATTCAGTTGAGTAACTGCTAAATTAAGTTCGCTGAATTTTTTAGAGATTCCGTTTGTAATGAACCTTGATTCTTCACCACCACCTGACAACTCTAAATCTAAAGAGCCATTTATTTGAACCTGTGCAGAGCTTATTATTGATAAACTAAAAAGAAAAAAAAGGGTACTAATAATTATTTTTTTAGAATTCATGTAGATGAAATTTGATCAAATTTTAAAATTAGTCTTGTTCTATTTCATAGAGGACTTCAGAAACAACTACACTTCCTTTAAACCCTTTTAGGTCTTGTGCACCTACTTCTCTAAAACTAAGTCCTTCTATTTCATGGCTATATTGGCTAATTAAGTCCTTTGGGATTAAAATTTGATTGTTCTTAGCAGAGGAACATAATCGAGCACATAAATTAACTTCAGAACCAATTACCGTATAATCCATACGTTCTTTAGCTCCCATATTGCCAAGAATTACTTTTCCGTAGTTGATACCAATTCCAATACCATCAAAAAATTCGTTTAGTTCTGAATCAGATTTGAAATCTTTTTGAATTTCAATCGCAGAGATTATTGCGGCCTTTAGCGAATCAACACCTGCAAATAAAGCAATTACAGAATCACCTACATACTTATCAATAGAACCGTTATTCATAAGAACGGTATCAGCTTGTTTACCTAGTGTCTTATTTAATTTTTCCAGAAATTCTTCCGGTGTAGAAGTAGAAATTTTAGATGTCGAACCTCGAATATCTGTAAATAAAATTGCAAGCTCCTGAAAAGAGGCTTTTTCATTCAGATCGATGGTTTGTTTTTCCTGGATCATTTTTAGAGTGTGATCACCAACGTATTTAGTAAGAGCGAACCTTTCCCGTAACCCCTGAATCATCTCATTAAATGTTTTAGTAAGTATACCAACTTCATCATTGGAGTTTGACTCTACCTCAACATTTAGGTCGCCTTCCCTTACTTTCAGCATGGCAGTAGTAAGTCTCTGTATTGGACCAGAAAAAGCTCCTGCAATTATAAAGGCAATAGGTACAATTACAAGAAAACTAGAAGCGGCGATCAGTAAAATATTGCTTTGAATAATTCCTAAGATTTTAAATTGTACATCTACAGGCACGTAAGCGAGGTAGTAAGCTCTTTCACCTGTTCCCAAAGGGCTGATAAAAGCTAAAACTTCAATTCCATTTAAATTTTCTCTAAAAGGTACGCTGATCTTTAAACTAGAAGTTAATGAGTCAATTAATTCTTCTTTGGAATCTATAAATTCACCAAAAATCTCCATGTCTTCATTTTCATCAGAATATGCTATTGGTGTTTCATCAAGAAACATTATTACATCAAGTGGAGTATTTTGTTTTAGTAATTTTGCTTCAGAATCTTGAAATTTAGTACCAAGAGTAGTAGTTCCAATGATAGTATTTCCGGCATAAACTGGTATGGTTACTACCTGAAATAGCTCGCCATCAACAGCCCATAGTCTTGGCCACTGAATATTTATTGGTGGTTCAATTCCGTTAAGTGCATTTTGAACGCTAGCTCTTTCGGAAAGGTCAGTATTAATTTTGTTTGTGTTGTTTAACCAACCGATTACAGTTCCATCATTATTGGTTACAACAAAAAGGTCCGACTTAATAAAAAGAGCAAATTCACCAATCGATTGAGTAACTGAAGCAGGATCATCGAGTTCAACATTTGCTTTAAAGTTAGAATTCTCACTTATTAAATAAGCTGATTCAACAAGTCTGTCGTATTGTAGCGTTTGTTGTTGCTTGAAAAAGCCTTGTAATTGACTAAAGTCTAAAACTATATCCTCGTTTAGGGTTTTAGAAAAAGTATTGTTCACCGCTGTAAGCACTGTAATAAGTACTACCAACGTAAGACCAATAAGCAGAATAATTAATTTGGTACTAATTCTTAAGTTCAAATTTATTCAGATAAGTTAAAATCGGTTTGTTCAGTACTATTAGTTTGTAAGGAAACAGTTCTAGACTGTATATCAAAAGAAGGGTTGTACACTCGAATTTCATATTCTCCTTCAGGTAAATCCTTTAATTCGTAGCTTCCATCTTCATTAAGTCTAGTAAAATAAGGGGTGTCTAAACTCAATATAGTTGCTTTCATTTGTGAGTGCACATCACAAAATAGAGTTATAGGACCTATCCCTGTTACTTTCCATTTTGGAGCGTCGATTTGCTTTGAATATACATCACCGGTTTCTCTTCTACCGATATTAAATTTTGAGCCCGGTGTAAGCGAAAACACATTATGGAAAAAAGGATCATTATTAACGAATTGAACAATAGTACCTACAGTAACAGGAGTTACATTTGGTAAAAAAACAGCATCTATTTGTTCGATTCTAACAGGTTCTCCACTCATATCATCAGGAATAGAAAAAGAAAGTGGGTGAGCACTAACAATGGTATTCGAGAACCTAGTGCCCTCTGCATCAGTATTTTTTTCTGAGTTTGAATCTGATGAACTTGTATTTCCTCTGCTTCTGTAACTGGAACCTCTGAATTGACGTCTTGCTGTAGATTGATCAGGTACGGTTACTGTACCTGATATTGTTCCGTTAAATTGGTTCACTGAAAAAGAGTTGGATTTTTTTTCGACATCTTTTGACGAAAAAGCGGTAATAAATGCAATTACCACAAAAGCTAGTATATACTTTGCCATTTTTTATATCTAAATACGTACACAGTTAACTGTAGGATTGGAATGAATATAGTAAAACAACTAAGCTTTTCTAAAACTCTTGCAACATGATTTTAGTAGTGTCGGAAGGAACTAAAAAAGGATCTACTGTATCATATACAACCCAAGCATCTCTTATAAATCTTTTAACTAATTTAGAAAAAGTAAGGGCCAGTTCTTTATTATGAAAATCACCAACGTGAACTCTATAATATGGGGTTTTAAAGAACGTATAAGTTTCAGCTTGATAACCACTGATAGTAGTATCTGACCAAGCTCTGAATTGAGATGCAATGGTATCCGCATCGAAAACATTTTGTCCTGAATATATCTGGATTCTATATCCTTTAGTTAAGTCTACTTCAGCTTCTTGTTCTTTTTTTATCTTTGCGTACTCTTCCGGAATCAAATTATTATTTGATGTATATGTATCAGAAAGATTGCTGATCAACAAAAGTTCATTATCTGCAATATTAGTATCAGTCATTTGTTCATTGTCTTCACTCTCCATGCCTTGCTGATTTAAATCAGTTGATGTTTGAGAAGACGCACACCCTAACATTAGAATTGAAACGATAAGAAGAATGGTTACTGATATGTAAGACAGTGCATTCATCAAAAGCCTACAGGGTGCCAAGTTGTTTTTGTTTCCTGGAAATCAACAATAAAATAAGGGTTAGCTGAATCTTCCTCGTACCAATCGGAGATATTTTTCTTAACTACTCTTTTTATGTTGTTGGAAGCCAATTCGTCTATTTTCGTTTTAGTCTCCTTGTCGAGTTCATCAGTATAAAGAATCGAATTAACATCCATATGAGAACTAAAGTGTTCTACTAATTCTGATCTTATTCCTGTAATAATATTTACTACTCCGCCAGGTACATCGGAAGAATTTAAAACTTCAGCAAAACTAATAGCAGGAAGTGGATATTGCTCAGAAGCATGAACGATACAAGTATTACCGCCTGCAATGATTGGTGAAATCACTGATACGAGTCCCAATAATGGGCTGGCTTCGGGAGCTAATACAGAAACAACTCCGGTAGGCTCAAGAATACTAAAATTGAAGTGTGAGCTTGCTACGGGATTCACAGAACCAAATACTTGCAGGTATTTATCTGTCCAACCTGCATAATAGATCAATCGATCAATAGAAGCATTGATATCCGCATCCGCTTCTTCTTTTGAAAAACCAATTTGGCCCAATTCTTTTACAAATTGATCTCTTCGGTTTTCCATCATTTCTGCGATCCTGTAGAGAATTTGTCCTTTGTTGTATGAAGTTCTTGAACTCCATCCACTGAAAGCAGCTCTTGCTGCTAAAACGGCATCTCTGAAATCTTTTCTGGTGCAACGGCATGCATTTGCCAAAAAATCACCTTCGCTGTCAAAAACTTTATAGTAATGCCCTGATTCGCTTCTTGGAAACGATCCGCCAACGTAGGTTTTGTATGTTTTTTGAACTTCTATTCTTTCACTCATTATAATTCCTTATTTCAAATTCAGGTAAGCTGATAATCCGTGTAACCCGCCTTCGCGGCCAACACCACTTTCTTTGTAACCACCGAAAGGTGAGGTTGGATCAAATTTATTGTATGTATTCGCCCAAACAACTCCGGATCTTAATGCTTTTCCGACTTTAAATATTTTCGAACCTTTATCAGTCCATACACCACCGGCTAAACCAAAAGGTGTGTTATTAGCTTTTTCAATAGCCTCATCAGCCGTTCTAAATGTTTGAACGGTAAGAACAGGGCCGAATATCTCTTCCTGAACTACTCTGTTTGATTGAGATACATTTGTGAATAGAGTAGGGCGGATGTAATATCCGGATTCAGGAACAGAACATTTACTTTGATATACTTCAGCACCTTCTTCAACTCCCAATTCCAGATAACTGTTTACCCGGTCAAATTGTTCTTTGGAATTGATGGCGCCAATGTCTGTGTTTTTATCCAGAGGATCACCAACAATCAAAGTCTCCAATCTGTCTTTCAATTTCATGATCACTTTATCAGCGATGTTTTCCTGAACCAGTAATCGTGATCCGGCACAACAAACATGTCCCTGATTGAAATAAATTGCATTTATAATGCCCTCTACAGCCTGATCGATCGGAGCATCTTCAAATAAAATTAAAGCGCCTTTACCACCAAGTTCCAACGTGTATTTTTTGTCGGTTCCTGCAAGTGATTTTTGAATGATCTTTCCCACATTGGTGGATCCGGTAAACGCTATTTTGTCAATATCTTTATGATTAACAATTTCAGCTCCGGTTTGACCTGCTCCGGTTACGATATTTACTACACCATCTGGTAAGCCTGCATCTTTTACTAACTCGGCAAACATCATTGCAGTAAGAGAAGTGGTTTCAGCTGGTTTAAGAACCACTGTATTTCCACAAGCAAGGGCAGGGGCTATTTTCCAAGCCAACATCAATAGAGGAAAGTTCCAGGGTATAATTTGTCCACATACACCTACAGGTTTAGGTTTTTTTCCAGGAAAAGCATATTCCAATTTATCAGCCCATCCGGCATAGTAAAAGAAATACGCGGCGGCTAATGGAATATCAACATCTCGGGATTCCCGAATTGGTTTACCTCCATCTATTGATTCAGCGATCGCAAATTCTCTTGCTCTTTCCTGAAGCATTCTGGCTATTCGGTAAATATATTTAGCTCTGGAACTTGGTTTAAGATCAGACCATTCACCTTTAAATGCTTTTCTGGCAGCTTTTACTGCTTTATCTACATCTTTCTGAGTAGCCTCAGCAAATTGTGTAATTTCTTTTTCAGTAGATGGGCTCAGGCTTTTGAAATAGCGGTCTTTAGATGGTTTTACAAATTTTCCACCAATAAATAATTCATACTTATCTTTTATCTCAAGATTTGCAGAGCTCTCAGGAGCTTCAGAATATTCCCATAGAGAAGCAAAATCCAATTTTGAGTTAGGAGAAGTGGGTTTGTAAGTAGATTCTTTAGTCTTTGTTTCGGACATAATGTCTTAGTAGTTAATCAATGGAAAAGTAATCAGGACCTTGGTAATGGCCTGTTTGTTGTTTAACAATTTGCATCAATAAATCGTTAGCAAGTGAACTTGCTCCAAATCGGAAATATTCATTATTTAGCCAGGCAGCACCCAAGGTTTCTTTAACCAATACAAGATATTGCAGTGCTTGCTTAGCTGTTCTTATGCCACCTGCAGGTTTCATGCCAACCATTTTATCAGTTTTGTAATAAAAATCTCTGATCGCTTCTAGCATAACTAATGTAACAGGTTGAGTAGCAGCAGGAGAAATTTTACCGGTAGATGTTTTGATAAAATCTGCTCCGGCCTCCATAGCTATATCGCTAGCTAGTCTTACATTTTCGAAGGTATGAAGTTCCCCGGTTTCTAGAATTACTTTAAGATGCGCATCTCCACAAGCTTCTTTGATAGCAGCAATCTCGTCAAATACAAAGTTGTATTCTCCTTCTAGAAAAGCACCTCTTGTGATAACCATATCAACTTCATCAGCACCTTCCTCAACTGCGAACTTGGTGTCTTCAATTCTGATAGGTAGTGGGGCCATTCCACTAGGGAATGCACTAGCTACACTAGCAACGTTAATATTTGTTCCTCTTAAACTTTCTTTTGCAATGCGTACCATATTAGGATATACACAAACAGCAGCTACACTTGGAATATCCGGCATACTTGGATGCGGACTTTTAGCTTTCTGGCATAATTGCCTAACTTTACCTTCAGAATCTTTACCCTCTAAAGTGGTCAAATCAACCATGCTTAGGGCAAGCTTTAAAGCCTGAACTTTGGATTCTTTTTTGATACTACGCTTATTAAGTCTTCCTACACGTTCTTCAACCGCTACACGGTCTATGGGTACTTTTTCAAAATTAGTTTCTGGGCGCATTCCTCTTTATTAAATGAACTGTAAAGGTAAAGAAGATTTTCCTAATATTTAACCAAATCTAGGCAATACTTAAAAGTTACTATGTGCTCCTAAAATTGACTCAGCGAATGTAAAATCAATTGTATAACCTTTTTCTGTTTCGATATTAAAATCAGCTTCAAGTTGCTGTAAAAGGGTATCAATCAGAAGGGAACCTAATGAAGAAGAGCTCTCTAATTTTGATCGTTCAAAACCGGAACCTGAATCATTATAATTTGCATAATAAGCACCGTCTACAAATTCCAAAGAAAAATTAATCACATTATTTTTACTTGTTAAATCAAAGGCATATTTGAACGAGTTTGTAATTAATTCATTTAGTAAAAGACCTAAGGGTATTGCTTGATTGATATTAATAACAAGATTTTCGTCTATTTTTAAATTTATGATCCCATTTTTATTGTTTAAAGTCTCACTTATCGAATTTGTTAATGATCTTACATACTTATCAAAAGGAATATCAGTAAAACTGTCTGTGTTATAAAGTAATTCATGTACCTGAGCAATAGATTTAATTCTTCGGGCTGTTTCGTCTAATAAAGCTTTAAGTTCTTCATCTTCTGAGCCAATACTTTGCAGAGATATAAGACCTGTGACTATTGCTAGATTATTTTTCACTCGGTGATGAATTTCGGAGAGTAGTAAGGTCTTTTCGCTTAAAGAATTTTCTATTTTAATTCTTAATTCTTCTTGTTCGGTTATATCTAAATGAGTTCCAATCATTCGAACCACTCTACCATTCTCATCGTATTCTAAAGCAGTTCCTTTGTCTAGAATAGTACGATATTCACCGCATTTACATTTCACTCTTATGGTTACTTCAAAGCTATCTTGTTTTCCAGCTTCGATCTGTCCTATTTCGTTAAGTATAAGTTCAGAATCTTCAGGGTGAACTCTGGAGAAAAAGAAGCTGTAAGGATTTTCAATTTCTTCAGACGAGTAGCCTAGCATTTCATACCATCGCTCGTTCATTGCACCTATTTGGTCTCTGATATTGGCATCCCAAACACCTAAATTCGCTCCTTTTACGGCCGTATCTAATGTGAATTCACTATTCTCTAATTTTTTCTGAAGTTCCAATCTTCGAGTTATATCTTGAGCAAGTCCTGTAAATCTTTCGACTTCTCCGGTACTGTTTTTTTCCGGTGAGCCAATTGCTCTTATATATTTATTTTCGCCCTTTTTGGTAATTAATTTTAAATCTACATCGTAGGGTTCACCTGATTTTATTGATTTAAGAAGATTCTCCATATTGGAATCAGTCAATTCGTGATAAGAAAGAAAACCATCAAAATTAGGAGGACCGAGTTGCATTTCTCTGTCATAAATATTGTAAAGCTGCTCAGACCATTCAATTTTATTTGTTTTTATATCCAAGGTCCAATTACCAAGTTCCCCAACTTTGTGAGCTTTTTCTAAACTATTATTGGTTTCCAGTAACTCAATTTCAGTTTCTTTTTGGGTGGTTATATCCAGTATAACAGTATCAAATATTATCTTTTGTTCAGAACCAAGTCTTTGAGCAGTTCCATTGCCCTGTAAATATTTTATTTTACCACTCTTTGTTTTTATTGGATAGGTAAAATTCAAGCTTGTCATTTCATCAGCGGATCTTTCTATTGATGTAACTAATTCTTTATAATCTTCCTGAGAAAAGAGCTGCCAAGGGGTTATTTTTCCTTGTAGAATTTCTTGATGAGACATCTCAAAAATTTCTTCACATCCTTCACTTATATAATCAATATTCACATGGTCTTTAGTTGATATTGAACACCTGATTATAGCTCCGGTAAAATTATTTGTTATAGAACGGAGTAATTCCTCCCTGGCTTGTATTTGTTTGTTAATATTGATTCTATCAGTGACATCAATGTTAACAGTATCGGTTATATAGCTACCATCGCTTTGGAGAATAGAATTACCGGTTGCTTCAATCCACTTAAGTTTACCGGATGGAGTCTTAATTCTGAATATTAGATATAAGCTTTTATTCTCTTCAATTGATTGATTAAATACTTTGTTTACATGGTCTCTGTCTTCCTCAATAATTTGATTCCACATTAGGCTTGTATCTGTTTGCGCTGCATCTATATCTATTTCATATACTTCTGCAACTTTAGAGCTTACATAAATTAGTTTAGGTTTAGAACCAGGGATAATTCTGTGGCGAAATACAACACCTTCAATGTTTTCAGTAATTTGTTTTATTTGATTCTCAACTTTGCATAATCTGCTGTTTTCTTGAGCAGCTTTAAACTTAGTAGCAATTACTCCTGCTACAGTTTCTAAATCCTGAAGATGTTGTTGTGTATAGTAGTTTTTCTCTTCGTGTTCAGAATCAATAATACCTATTAATTTGCCATCCAGTAATATTGGAACTGTGATCTCTGAATTATTAGACTCTATATCTTTGATATATCGCAGATCTTTGGTTAAGTCGTTTACAATTTCTGGTTGTAACGTTTTGGCTACACTACCAACAATTCCTTCCCCGATTTTTAAACTAATAGCACAGTTAATGCTGCTGTCAGGATTCTTTTTTGGACCGGTAGCGGCAATTTGTTCCAACATATTTGTTTGTTCATCAAAACTATAAATCACACAATCTTCAAAATCGAAGTGAGTCATTATTTTTTCTGTGATTGCGTTGGCTATATCGGTAAGCGAGTCTGTATTGAGAATGGAAGTTGTAATGTCATTAATAGCTTTAAGTAGCATTAATGATCGTTCTTGTTCAACTCTATTTTTCTTAAGCTCCTTGCGTACTTCCAAATTGTCACGTTCTCTGGTAATAGAGTGAGATAATTTTGAAAGGTTATTTTTCGAAATAAAATCTGTTGCTCCATTATTTACAATAAGATCAACAGCTTGATCTTCGCCTATAAAACCTGAAACAATAAAAAAAGGAATATCTTTATTGAGCGCATGTACTGTACTTAGCACATCAATACAGCTTAAAGAAGGAACATTAAAATCACATATCACAAGATCTATAGATTCTTGTTTTAACGCGTCTATAATGTCATTCTCGTTATCACAATGTTGGTAAGCCCATTCAAAAGAGCACCTTTTAAGTTCGTTTAGAATTAGCTCTAAATCATGAGGATTGTCTTCAACTATAAGAATATTCAACTGTACCTTTTATTTTTTTTGAAACCTATCTAGATAGTAATGCTTATCGGACTTTATGTGCTATAAATTAAATTAATATTGATGTGTAAATTAATATTCCGTTAATTCATTGTGCTACATTAACTAAATAGGAGAAAAGTATGGAAGATGTTATGATTAACTGGTTAGCAGTAGGTGCCGCAACGCTTGTTGGTTTTGCAATCGGTTTTGTTTGGTATGGTCCACTTTTTGGTAAAGCTTGGATGAAGGAAGCAGGTTTAACCGAAGAAGATGTTGAAAACGGGAATATGGCAAAGATCTTTGGATTAACGGCTGTTTTTCAGTTTATAATGGCTTATTGTTTAGCTATGTTCTTCGGTAATGAAATAGATGCAGAAACAGGCGCTTTTTACGGTTTCTTAACCGGTTTTGCATGGGTTGCCTTGGCTATGGCTGTTTCAGGTCTGTATGAACAAAAATCATTCAAATATATGCTCATAAATGGTGGATTCTGGACGGTTGTATTCACATTAATGGGATTAATTATCGGTGCCTGGAGGTAAAGTATCAAAACTTATATACTGGTTTTAACTTTGGGAGCAAGTCTATGGGCTTGCTCTTCTAATATTAAAAAGCAACAACAACCAACAACAACAGAAGTAAAAGCAGATTCATCTGATTTCAAAATAGCATACAATGTAGCTTATGATCTGGATGCTGATAATTACGAGATCTTTGTAATGAATGCGGATGGAACAGAACAAAGAAATATTTCAAACAGTCCCGGAGTTGATTGGGTCTATTATGCTTACAAAGATCGGTTATATTTTGTATCCGACAGAGACTCCACCTCAAGAAAATATTTTTTGTATGAAATGAAATGGGATGGTACTGAAATTAGAAAAGTAACAGACTTTTTAGTTCACGATTCCTGGATGAGTTCCCGAAAAAATGGTACTGAATTTGTACTCTCAATCAATAAAGGTGATGATTATGATACCAGAGACCTTTATATCATTAATTTGAAAGGAGAGATCATTCGTCAATTAACAGACGATAATTTCCAAAATACTGACGCTCATTTCTCGCCTGATGGAACCCAAATTGCGTTTCGTTCTAATCGATCTAAATATGATGAATTGTATATTATGAACGATGATGGCACCGGAATCAGGCAATTAACTGACTATCCTTCAAATGATTCAACAGCATTAGAATGGGAATATCATGCAGGACCTCCGCAATGGATTGACTCAAACCAAATTAGTTATCTTTCAAAACAGAATAGTAATTACAGTATTTTCTCTATTTCACCTCTTGGTACTAATTACAAACAATTGACTCCCGATTCTACATCAAATGGGTATCTTTCGAATGAAGGTTGGCACTCATGGTCAAGAGATAATAAATATATAGCTTTTAATGCCACCAATATGGTTGGTAATTATGACATCTATATTATGAAATCAGATATCACCGGATTAAAAAGGTTAACCCGTACTCAATGGTACGCTCAAGCTCCGGTATTTGTTTATCCTGAGGATTAAAGCTTAAGATCTAAGTCAACCGTTTCCGTTCTTTTTTTAGAAAAATAGGGAAGAGCTATTCCCGTAATCAAAATAAAACATCCAATTACAAACATAACCCAAGAAATTGTCTTGTAATGATTTAGAATGTTCATATCAGATAGGATGTTAAGAAAGTCATGAGAAGATTTTGGTAAATTTCCAATCAACGGAAGGTCTTGAGTGTAAGCATCCGCGCAATACGCTGCACTATCAAGCCAAGCGAAACCCAACCAGTATAATGAAGCCTGAGATACAACTATTTTTCGGCTTCTCCAGCTAACAATGAATAGTAAAAAAGGGAGTAATATCTGTAAAAGTGTACCTCCAAGAACAGTTAGAAATCTCCATCCAAATATTCCAAAGATGGTATGGCCGGCTTCATGTATGATCAGAGTAAGATTATCTATCACAAAGTAGATCATCGAAAAACCGAAAACATGCTTATAGCTTACAGCAAGAAGGATATTGTATTCTAGCGACATGTAAAACTGTTTAACTATAAACCAGCTCCAGAAGATCAGAATAATCGAAAACCAATACGTTTTAAGAAAGGGGAAAGCTTTTTCTTTTAACGTGTTAATGTTCATTTCAGAGAAGTTGATCGAATTTCTTTTTTCCTTTCAGAAAGTAATTCCAGATTATGGAGAAGGGCATTTTTCCCTGCAGTGATTTTACTTTTGGGCTGGAAATAGCTTTTCTTTTTCGTTGAACTTTAAACCAGTCCATAAAAAAGTGAAGGTGAGCTTTCGCAATGGCTGCAAACTCTTTAGGCTTTCCTCCTAATAATGATTTATAAGCTGCTATTACATCCAAAAGCAATCTGATTGGAAACCTGAGTATCAATTCAGAAGTTGAATAATTCTTCCAGACCATAAACAGATTGTTACGGAAGTTATAGTACACTTTTCGTGGAGAGCCCATAGCTAAAGAACCACCACCTAGGTGGTAAACCGTACTTTCCGGAGTATACATAACTCTTTGGTCGAATCGCTTCACTCTCCAGCACAGATCAATTTCTTCCATATGGAATTCGAAATCCTCGTCGAAGCCACCTAGTTCTTCAAACAGCTCCTTTTTGATAGCTAATGCAGCGCCACTTGCCCAGAAGATCTCCGAGATCTCATCATATTGAGCTTCGTCTTTTTCAACTGTTTCGAAAATACGACCTCTACAGAACGGATAACCGTATTTATCAATAAATCCACCGGCTGCTCCCGCATACTCGAAGTACTCGGGCTCTTTATAAGACAATAACTTGGGTTGAACAGCTCCAATAGTTTCATCCGACTCAAAGCATTCGTTAATACCATGAAGCCAGTTAGCATCAACTTTAACATCGTTATTCAGGAATAGTAGAATTTCTTTAGATGCTGTTGCAACTGCTCTGTTGTTACCGCCACAATACCCGTAATTGTCATCAAAAGTGGAGATAATAACTTCAGGAAAGTTTTCATTTACCCATTCAACCGTTCCGTCGCCAGAAGCGTTATCAGCAAGTATGATCTCGAAATCAGGGTAATCCGTATCACAAACAGAAGGAAGGAAGGTTTTCAGGTGATGAAGTCCGTTCCAAGTGACGATAATTATACTGAAGCCTTTCAAAGAATGAAGTTTGTTAAGAAAGTGTTGAGTTTATATAGGAGAATTTAAGAAAAAGTGTTTTCTTTGATTCCATTGTTTTTCAATGAAGATGATACCAAAAAAGAATGATGAAAATCGGGCTTATTTCAGATACCCATAATTATCTGGATCCACAAACTCTGGATTATTTTTCTGATTGTGACGAAATCTGGCATGCAGGTGATTTCGGAACAATTAAAATAGCTGAACAGCTTAAAGAAGTGGCTCCGGTTGTGGGTGTGTATGGAAACATAGACGGACAAGATATCAGATCTGAATATCCATTACACCAACGCTTTATTTGTGAAGGGGTGGATGTATGGATGACGCACATTGGAGGTATTCCAGGTAGATATTGTATTCCTATTCGACAAGAGATGGAGAATAACACGCCTGAACTCTTTATCTGTGGACATTCTCATATTCTGAAAGTTGCAAGGGATCAGCAAATGGATAAAATGTTGTATATGAATCCGGGAGCAGCAGGTCGGCACGGCTTTCAAACGGAAAGAACCATCATGCGTTTTACTATTCATGCTGGCAAGATCGAAAACGTAGAAGTGATCAATTTAGGTTCAAGAGTGGGGTAGTTGCTTAGAACAAAACACTGAGTTGAATCGATATTACATTATCATCCAGCTTAGGACCGTCGTCATCCGAAATCAGATATGAGCCTTTAAGCGTTATATTTCTTTGAAGTTTATACCCGGTAACGAATTCAATTCTGGTTCGTGAGTACGTCCAATCCCGGAAAATTTGGTTTATCCGGTTATCAGAATTATCCTTTTCATAGATTTCAATTTCCCCATTCGAGATATGTTCATATCTAGTGGCAATATATGCTCCTACCAAAAAGGGTAGATCGTATACAAACTCAGCTGAATAATGATCGGTTTCTGCCAGCCCCGTCTGTGGAGAATCTGAATCAGAGGTTTGTGGATCATAAAAGGGAGCTTTCCAAAAGCTGTTATTCCACTCCAGCATTAAGGTATAATATCTATAATTTAAAGTAAGATCTGCACCTTTACTTTTTTGTTTATAGGAAGTAATGTCGTAGATAAGTAAAGAGTCGTTGGCAGCGTTTTCCTGAAGGAATGTGCCATTACTAACAGATAAACCAAGTTTAGCCCAAATCACAGGTTGTAAAGTGATTCTGGCTACTTTGGCAGGAGAACTATATTGTCCATAATCCAAATGTGTTGATACGGGAGCTAAAGTTGCGGCTGCATTGATCTCTAGCCATTTAGATTCCCCAAATGCATAAGAAAACCTTATCCCTTGTGAATACATTCTTGAATAAACCATGGTAGTTCCTTTTTCATCTTCGCCGTATAAGCGGGAGATGTCTTCAGGATTGGAAATTCCATCACCTAAATGCCCGAAAGTTGCGCTTACTGGTAATCCTGAAGAATGAGACATTGGCAAATGCACAAATGGATTTTCAGAAGAGATGAATTTGTTTGAATAGGAGCCATAGGGAGTGATAAATCTTCCTGCTGTTACAAGGAGATTAGAGTTAAGGTCAGGTGTCCAGTTTATATTGAGCAAGGAAAAAAAAGGATCACTTAACTCGTCTCCATCATAATAATCTGCTTGCAGAGCAGAATTTATAAACCATTGATCAGAAATATTCCCTGATATAAAAAGTCGAAGATTAGGAGTGTAAATAGAAAGATTTTCTCCCGGAGTTTGATTGACATAAGGGGAAGAGTCTTCTCCGGCTTGTCTAAGTTCAAAATCTGCTAATCCTGATATACTTATCTGAGCATAAACTATGGTTTGAATGAAAGCACAAAAAGCGAAAATTAAAGTCGATCGTTTAAACATGTCAATTCCCCAATTTTATTACTCTTTCTTTAGACTTTTCCTTCCAGACTATCTCATATATCTGAATTTCGTTCTCTATTCCTTTTACCTTAATGCTGTCGAGTTCTTTAGCAGGTATTTTACGTTCAAGATTTAAATACACTTCATTTGAAATCAGAATTTGATGTTTTTTAGCCGCTGAACATAAACGAGCACCCAAGTTTACTGTACTTCCTAATACTGTGTAATCCATTCTGTTTTCACTACCCATTGCACCCATTACAACTTCACCGCTGTTAATGCCGATTCCTACAGCCAAATTTCCTTCCTCATCACTCAAAACACCCGGAAGTCTTTGTTGAATTCGTATTGCTGCCTGTACAGCCAACTGATCTTTCTTGGAACCTTGAAACACTGCTACCAATTCATCACCAACAAATTTGTCTACATCACCGCCCATTTCTTTTACGATCTCAGCCTGGAAACTCAATAGATTATTCAACATATCAATGACTTGCTCAGGAGTGTGTTTTTCACTCCATGCTGTAAAACCTCTGATGTCTGAAAAGAAAACTGTTACATCCCGGCGTTCACCACCCGGCTGGATTCTGGTCAGATCTTTTTTGATGGCATCAAGTGTAGCTTCTGATACAAATTTAAGCATTAACAGGCGTTCCTGTAATCCCTCAATTAACTGGTTGAAAGCAATAGTTAATTTTCCTATTTCATCATGAGTAGTTACAGGAACTTTTTGACCAAAATCCTGATTTTCAACCCTTTGAACTCCTTCAACAAGCTGATCAATTGGACGTGTAATTCTCCGAGTTAAAATAATACTTATAAGAACAGAAGCGACTATCGCAAAAACTCCAATGCCAAATATCAAGATCTGAAGATTTTTTAGTGGGATTAGTGCATTTGTCAGAGATTTAGCAACTCCGTAGTACCCCTTAATTCCCTGAACTTCATCATTAAGATGAAACATTGGGGCTAAATAGATCAACCAGTTTTCACTATTCAAAAGTATTTCAGATGTCGAAGCTTGGTAACTTGTGAGTACTTCATAAGTAGCATCATGAAACTTTTTGTTCAGCCCGTTTTTATCGTCCGCTGATATATTCCCAAAAGTCTCAGCAACTATTTTATCATCAACATAAAAAATGACATCCATTCCAATATCCCGTGAAAGTTGCTCCGCTTCTAACTGACGAATAGGAAGTCCATAAGTAAGAGAACCGATCAGATTATAACCCGTCCAGATTGGAATCGATATTACATTAAAATAGCGCTCATTTTCTTTCCATATATATGTTTGAGTCGGCATTTCACCATTAAGTGCTTCTCGCACTCCTGCTCGGTCTGCTATAGAAAACTCAGGTAATTTTTTTGAAGATAATTGACCCAAAGGTAGGCCTTTGTTATCCGAAACCAACAAAAGTCCGGCTGAATCAGGATTTGTAAAATAAGATTCAGGTATAAGAGAATCCGGGATCAAAGGGTCAAAATCCAATAAGTAACGTAATTCTTCACGAATTTTCTGATTTACAGTGTTTGTATCAGAAGTAGAAATAGCCGCTTTAAGTGAAGGGATATCAGCGAGCAGTACGGCTGTTTGTCGTAGTTGTCGAAATCGAATGTCCTGAATTCTCTCAAAGATTCTGCCTGCTTCGGTAAAATTTTGATTTATATCATCTCTGATTCTTAATTCAACTAATTGGCCTAAACTATATAAAAGGCTCAAAACGATAACTAAAACCAGTCCAACAAATCCTGATAAAAGCTTCCATCGCAAACTTAAGAACCTAAGTTTCATTATTAAGGATTTAATGTGATTGTTCCCAGCTGAATGGCATTCCCTGCGGTAACCGAAACCGATCGTGAAAACTCACTGTAACCCAATGCGACTACTTTGATCTCATAATTACCTTCGGGTATATCTGTGAATATAAAGTTATCGTTGCTCTGTATTTTTGTGATTGAAATAATGTTAGAAGGCAAAACATATATCATTGCATACATATTGGAATGAATGTCACAAAATACATCAACCACACCGGGTTTCTCGAACGTAACATCAAAATGTTCACCTTTGGGACGCCTTCCAACATCAAATTTATGTGGACTAGTTAGACTGAATACATTATGATAAACAGGATCTGAGTTTTGTATTCTAACTGTTTGTCCTTGTTTTAATGGGAGTATACTAGGCTGGAATTGCTGGTTTATTTGATTGAGATATTCAAGTTCAGTTTCACTTTCATTAGTACTGGAATTACCTGTGAGGATAACTAAAACAGAATCAGAAGTGGGCGAAGAAGATGTTTTTGCAGGCCTGCCATACAAACCGCCACCGAAACGAACATTATTATTTTTAGGGGTTAGAATAATGTGACCTTCAATTGATCCCGAGATTGAGTAATCAGTAAGAGAATAGCTAAAGGGAGTAAGTTTGTCTTGTTTTTCCCCGTAGATGAAAAAAATAGAAACCAGAAAAAAAGAAAGAAAAGACTTCATCTTTTTATTTTCTCATAATTAAGCTATAAAAAATGAAAACGGCAAGAATATTAAGAGCTTGATAAGGAGTGAACTGATATTCAGGAAAGCTCTGATCTAATGGATATTCACTGGCTATAGGAGTTATTTTTATTGAATACTATTTTCTATCAAGGCTAGTTTTCAGTATCCTTGCCAAGGATTTTTATACGAAACTGAAAATAATCTTTAAGCCAAAATCTACTAGCTTTTGATTCGATTCCTAATAGTAACCTTCTTATTTGTACTCACTTCGATTTTTTTTCATGCTTGTACGGAGATCCAATCAGAGCCAAAGATCACCTTGCCTGCCGCAGAAGAATGGTTTATGGATGATTCAACAGCATTATATCTTGATACATTCAGCGCTGCTTTTGAAGAAGGATTAACAAACCAGAGTATTCCAGGTGGGGCAGTAGTAATTGTGAAAGAAGGTCGGGTTATTTACCAAAAAGGTTTTGGTGTAAAGGAAACCGGTAAAATAGATAATGTAGATGAACATACTGTTTTTAGGATTGGTAGTGTGTCGAAAGGATTTGCATCAGTGCTGGCAGGTGTACTTGCTGAAGAAGATCTGCTAAGCTGGGATGGCTCAGTATCAAGTTATTTAGATGATTTTAAACTTTTTGATCCGGAACAAACCGATCGGGTTAAGATCAAACACATTTTGTCTCATACTTCGGGATTACCCCGACATGCATATACAAATTTAGTGGAAGACGGACTTACTTTAGATCGAATTATTCCAAGACTGGAACGAGTTCCATTGATTGCTAAAGAAGGAGAGCAACTTGCCTACCAAAACGCAACGTATTCAGTGATAGAAAAAGTGATGGAAACTCAAACAGGAACTGATTTCGAGTCTTTACTTACGAGCAAAATATTTGAGCCTCTAGGAATGGTTAATTCTTCAGCAAGCTATGATAGTTTGATGCGTTCTGAAAATAAAGCGCTTCCTCATGTATGGTATTCACGTTCGCGTGGACGTGTTCCTGTAAAAACCACTAAGAAATACTATAACGCTATTTCTTCTGGAGGTATAAATGCTTCAGCTTCTGATATGGGAAAATGGTTACTTTTGCTTACTGGATATTATCCTGAAATAATTTCGAAAGAAACTCTTAATGAGATATATGAGCCTTTGGCTACCATCAATAATAAAAGATTCAGCCGTTATTGGGATAGTGTAAACGAATCGCATTACGGAATGGGATGGAGAGTGCTTGATAACGAAGGACAAAAGATCGTTTACCATGGAGGATATGTAAACGGTTATAGAAGTGAAATTGCATTTTCGCCAGAAGATGGGGTAGGGATCTGTGTTTTGATCAACGCCAATTCGAGCTATCCATTACAAGTGATTCCCGGGTTGTTTGAGTATTTCAGAACTGATTCTATTGAAATTATTACCGAATAGATTTTGGTATCGAATCTTTTCTAACTAAAATCGAGTCTATTAAAAACAGCTTTCTGAAACCGAGAGGTCCATCATTGTTTCCTAAAAACCTCAATGTGTCATTTAGCATTGCATTATGGTAAGAAAAATCAAATCTACCAAGCGAGTCAGTAACTCCTAAGACTTGATAGGGCTTTTTTGGAGAGTTCGTTACGTAAGCAGTAACCCCTTGAACAGTCCGGTTGCAATAATGGTCAAATGCATAGCCTTTTAACCGAAGCGAGTCTGAGTACACTCTGGACGTCTGATCTTCAAAAATTATTTGTTCTTTCCAATTGCCATCAAATTGATCGTAACTGATGGCGTAATGATTTGAGCACATTTGTGATTTAAATATAGAACAAGATGTTGTTAAGCACGCCGCGGTAATAATAAAAGCAAAGGGTAATAATTCATATTTCATACTTACCTAACAAACTAATTACAGATATCTTAACCTAATCAAGATAAAAAAAATCAATTAAGAAGCATTTTTTACCAAGAAAATATCGTTCAAATCTATTTATCAACTACACCATATTAATTGAAATATGAATCACTAACGGAATCATAACTGGGCATGAGCAGAATAAAGATCTATTCCTCTATGATAGGTGTTAAGTTATAACCAGATCAGTTCAACTTTATGCTCTTAATTCAGAATAGTCTCAAGAACAAATTCTTCTTCTGCAATTTCCATGCGAGTTATCTCAACAGCAGTAGATGTCCAAGTATACTGTTCATTCTTTAGTATATACTTAAGAGGTAAGGCTCCATTACTTGCTTTCATATACTCGCTCCAGCCACCGAATTTGTGCTGACTGAAGTTAGAAGGGTCAACTGCTATTTCATCAGAGTAAAAATAAGTTGTTTCGTCAGTTTTTGTAGCAACAACCAAAATTTTACAAGTCTTACCCAGAATCGTTTCTGTACCTTCAAGTTTAGTAACGGAAATGATCTCTGACATCATAAATGAGCCATCTATTTCCATGATCTTGCCGGTATTGGGATTCGGGAAATAGTATTTGTTGCTCTCAGCGTTGTACAGTTGCACTAAATTTCCGTCCTCATCAAAAGCTTTGTAATTATTTGAATTGATGAAATAATGCTGTTCCGAACCTATAGTTCCTGACAACTGGTCCGTAATGTTATTTCCACTTTTGGTGTCTCTAAAATCATATTGATAAACGATCTTACCGGAGAAGTCTTTTTTATTAGTTGAATCAGTATTGATGGCCGGTTCACTTGATGAACAGCTAAAAAGGGTAGCCAAGGTGACAATAATCAAAGTGATGTATTTCATGAAGAGTTGGTATGAATAGTTAGGTTTAGTTGTTCAAGCTGTTTTAAATTATAACATTGATTCTGACTCATTGAGAATTTTATCGATATGTTTGAAATTTTTATGACCGAAAACAGCAGCAAATCCGGCTACAGAAAATGGAAAAAGCATATCCAAAAAGGAAACATCGCCAAAAATAACTCTGGCAATTCCTAAAGTAAACACTACCAAAACAACAGATATCATGAAGCGATAAAACCTGATAGCTCTTTTCCTAACAGATGAAATAACAGGTTCTACAATTCCTTCCTCAAGCATTTTTTTTTCATCGTACTTCAAAGTACGCTTAAGGGTTAAGATATGATTTGCAGCTTGTTGATTGTTTTCCATATTTAAAACGCTTGTTATGTTGCGATTTTAGGTTTTAGAAGTTTGAATTTATTTTCTCCATTGGAGTATTTGGAATAGAATCGCTTAAACCGAAATTTATTTTTTACAGATAATATTACTTCGATTTCTTTTCTAATATTTGACCGGAGTTCTCTTATTTCAGGAGGCTTACCATATGAAGATTCGATTGAAGTATTGTACCTACAAGGAATCACGAATTCTTCGTGCGCCAAAAGAGGGCTGTGTATTTGGTTTACTTGAACATGAAAATCAGAATTGTTTATTTCGGCAACAAAAACTTCGATATCATATCCATCTATGTCTGAATTATTCAAAATTCGAATTTCAAAATCTTGTCTAAATTCATAGTAATAATCAAGTTCATCAGCCCTTGGGATTCCTCCACTAGTATTTTGTGGATAATTAGATGGTCTTCCACGTTTTCTATTCCCATTTCGAAAGTGGATTCCAATTTCAAGACGTGGTCTTCGGTATAATTTGAAAAAAATAAATCCGAGAATTGGGAAAATAACAGCAGTTAATACTGTTAAGATTGTATCTATATGTTTTACTATAAAATCCATTCTTAGAATTAAAGGAACACAACGAACGACCTGGCGTTTAAGCGGCGAGCCGAGTTAAAATTATTAAGTTCCGAACCCTAAACGAGTCCGACTTAAAACACTTGTTAGGTGTAAATAATTATTCATACGGATCAAATTCATATTCAACCCATCCATAGTAATCACCCTTCCATTCTAGAGTGGAGTGGTGACCGCAATCGAAACAATTATTGACATTCAATTTATTTTCATCATTTATCCAAATCACCGAAAAACTCGGTTCTGTAATAGACTGTGAAAGAAAGGCAACTTCATATCCATTTGAACCTTCTGTTAGGATTAAAAGAAATATTCCAGACTCTTTTTGAGTGTTCCGAAATACACCAACTTGAGCCAAATCCATCTGACCATCATTATTAAAATCATGTTCAATTGAAAAGTTGTAATCTATTTCATCATGATTAAAATCTTCCTTTGATCCTTCTGGCATCATTTCTATTGTGAGAACCATTGCATTACTCCAATTTGAATCAATTTGTGAAATAGAAACGCCATTAATAGTATTGCCTATTGGTTCAAATGTAGCGTTCAACCACCATGCATCCGATTGAGCTTGAACTAAACTTGGAAATAGAATTGATAATGAAAGTGCACATGTTATTGTTAAAGTTTTCAATTTTAGTTCATATCTCATTTTATTGACACCTAACGTGATTGCATTTAAGCGGCACAGAGATTATGATTTTGTTAAAGTAATAGAATTTAATTCTTGAAAAATAAGTTGGTAAAACCTCGTCTGTGTCCGCTTGAAATGCTTGTTATATTTGCCTTCTCAGAGTTCCATAAATTCTATTTCATTCTTGTTATTGCTAAGCAATAGAAGATATTTTCTATCGTCTATGCTAAGTGTTACAGTATCTTTGTCTTTCCACTTCAACAGCTTAACAGAATTTCTATTTAGTCTTTTGAAGTCATCTCTATCTGACAGATTATAAACAAATAATATTTTTTTTGATATTCCTTCAGCGTCAATCCACATGTATTCAATGTGTAGTGATTTATAAATTTCAAATTCAGAAAAAATTATTCTGAAATAATACCCTGCTTCTTCTTCCTCTACCCACTCTACTGGTCCTATATTTATATCATATGCATAAGGATAATAGTACAGAGAATCTGATTCGGATTGAGCATTCGAATTTGTTGGAAGAACGAACATTAATAGAACAAAACTTATTAAACTAATTGTCCTCATATAAACTCTTAATCTGATTGAATTTTTCTTCATTGATTTTTCCGGATTCTAATAGTTGTTTAGCAAAATTCAACATAGTTGAATTGTCATGATTTAAGTCTTTAAATGTTGGAACGAAGTTTTTATCTACATTTCCCTCATTAAGATAATTTCCTTGTTCAGATAATGATAAAGCAAAATGGATGTGACCATCTCTATATTCCATTCTGATACCTTGACCATCATCAAAAAAACCGGCCATTTCGGCAGCCTTAATCAAAATTTCATTATCTACTTCTCCTGCAATTAATCCAATATCTGCGGCAAGTGCTCCACGTTCCTGTAAATGTCTTGATAGTGTATTTTGAATTCCTGTTTCGGCTTCATTTGTTGTTGCAGAATAGACCCTGCCATCACTCCCTTTATATCTATCTCCTCCAGTGATTTGAAATGTAAAGCTTTCAGATTTTTGACCACTTAGTATAGATACATAAGTGTTGAACATTTTAAGAGAGTTTACAACTTGTTTATTGCTCAAAATATATTTCAAGGGATTTACTATATCTTTACCATCTGGATCAATCCATTTTAATGGATTATTTGCCACGTAAGAATAGGGACTGATGGAAGGATATCTCGAAGCATGAGGGTCAATGGATAAGAATCGGCTACGTACTTCCGGTTCAAAGCCCAGCTCGGTTAACACCGTATCCGGCACAGCAAAAGCCACTACTTCATCGGTAACGGTATTGTAGATAACCGAACCGATGACTACAAGCGTGTCATTGGGAATAAACTCCTGGTATTTTCCATTGCTTAAGGTCAGAACCTCGGCTTCTTTGCCAATGGATTTATAGGGATTTTGCGCTTGTAGGCTTGACAAGACAAACAGGCTGATTATTGCAGTTAAAATTATTCGCATTGGTATTCCTCCATGTCAGTTATTGGAATAGGGTAAATTAGAATTGGTATATTTTTCGCGTTCGGATTGCAGGCTTTGCAGCCAGTCCAGGTACATTGATTCGGGCATTTGACGGTATCCTAATTGGTGTATATGTCCGTACATTTTTTGCATTTCTGTAAATAGACTGTCCGTTGGGCTTCCTGTTACAATACTACCGATTTCTTCAAACCCTTTTTTCTCCATGCCTCGTTGCAATTCCTCTTTCAACAACTCAGCTTTAAGAAGCAATGCGTTGATGCTGGTTGGGTCATATTCAAGAGCTTTTTCGGTAATCTGAAGTACAAATTCAGGGTCGGTGTTCTGTGTTTTTCGTTGGTATCCTTTGGCCAAATCCACCAGTGTTAGCGCCAGTGATTGCCGGGTGGATAAGGTGTCCATATAAATACTATTATGAATGGCATCCATATGGACGTAGCCGGAAGCCATAAGCCAAGCGTCGATAGGAAACTGACCGCTGGTCAGTTCCGTGTTGTACCATCCAGACTCCTCATTTCGGAGTTTGATGTACACATGATTAGGCGCCAGTGCCAGATGAGCCGGGACATCCATTTCTTCAGCCAAAATCTTATACAAGTATGGCAGGGAGTGGCAGTTTCCTGACCGTGTAGCCAGTAGTTTGCTCACAAACATCTGCGTCCAGTCGCTCCGTCCAAACACATCATCAAAATCGTACCGAAAGGGCATATGCCTCAGATTCACATTGTTTGACCACAGAAGGTGCAACGTATCGGTCATTATGGTGAATAACGCCGCATTGACTTCCACGTTAGACTTGTCACTTCCAGAGTAAGTTAACTGTCGATTTTGAATAATTTGGCTGGCAAGACCGGTTAGTAAATCCAGATCCTGCTGGAAAAGCTCTTTGCTGAGTGAACCATCCAGATACGCATTTTCAACAGCAAAGACCGCTTCTTTAAAACTGGCTGGGGTATTTCCTTCGAGCATGGAAACGATGGTATCGTAAGCTTTTTGATACTGGATTGTTACGGAATCGTTGTGGGCAAACCTTTCCGATTGTGCAACAGAGTTCACGCTACTGATACTCAGTAGAACGGAAAGCGCAAGAATGAAGGTAGATAGTTTTTGAATCATGGTTACTGTTTTGATCGCCCGCTCAGGCGCAATTCTTGGTTGCGCTGTTCTTGTTTTGCTTTTTCTGTTTCTACCGATTCCAGCCAGTCCTCGTACGCTTCGGCAGGCATGTCCTGATACCCGATGCTGTCCATATACTGATACATTTGCATTCGCTCGGCAACGATCGCTCCAAGTTTCGGATCGGATTCAAACTCGGACGGGTGGGGTTTTCCACGAACATTCCACAGCCAGTTGACCAGTTCGGTTTGGTAATTGGCTCGCACCATCAGGGCAACTATATTATTGGGAAAATGCGACAGAGAGGCTTCAGATGCTTCTTTCACAAAAGGAGCATTGCCATATTTTCGTTTATATCCTTGCGCAAGGTCAGCCAGTTTGTTGGCAACAACCTGCTCGCTGCTTAGGGGTTGCAGGTAAATCTTATTGCGTACGGCATCCGCAGTTACGTAGCCCGAACCCATTACCCATGCATCACTGACCAGATACCCGGAAGTAGTTTCAAAGTTGTACCACTGCCCGTCTGTGTCTTGAAAGCGAATGAAGGAATGGTTGGGTGAAAAGGCCAAGTGAGCATCTACATCCAACCGTTCGGCAAGCATAAGGAACAGTGTTGGAAGCGAGTAGCATTGCCCACTGCCTCTAGCCAGCAGTTTGCTAACAAACTGTTTGGTGAAATCTTCCCGGCCCCAGAAATCCTCAAAATCATACTCAAACGGATAGTGAATCTGCACCGATTCCATGCCGGGCGAAGATATTTCTAAGGTATCGGTAAACAGTTTTTGTAGTCCATATATTTTTGCTGTGTTCGAGGAGGTGTTCAGGTTTTGCTCTTCCAGCCAGCGCAGGGTTAAATCAGCATAATAATCCAGTGACTCATCAAAAACTTCTTTAGAAAGCTGGCCTTCATAAAAGGCATTTTCCACTTCAAACACGGCGTCTGATAAACTAAGGGGTTTTTGGCCTGAGAGCATCTCTTGAATGGATTGGAAGGCTTGGTTATAAGATTCTATTCCCGGTAGGTTTTGATCAGGTTCGGGAAAATCATAGAGCGTGCGCAGATGATCCTGCTGGATTTCAGCCATAAGTTGTTGCATCTGCATCCATCGTTGTGCACTTTCGGTATAGCCCATATTTGGTGCGGTTGGAGAGGGAATTCCCGGATGGCTACCCATCGGAATTCCCATGGAAGGGCCAAACGGCTGTACTACAGATGGAAGTTCAAATGTTGTGGGTTTGGGTATCGGAATTTCGGGTAACTTAACCGATGTTTGTTGCGCCCAGATGACCTCACTTGAAAAGAAAATTGATCCAATGATCAACGCCCCGAAAATAAGAACATTTTTAAAAGTCATAACTTTATTCTCTATCAAACTCTCTGTATTAATGTGAACTATTCCAGAATTAAATGCAATAACTCACTGCTTTTAATTAAGCTACAGAATTTTAGGCAAATATAACGGCCCAGCGTTTAAATGGCGCGGGGATTATGATTTATTTGAAGTAGCAAAATTAATTCCTGGCAATCAAGTTCCATGGCACCCCGTCCGCGTCCGATTTAAAACGCATTGTTAGCCTTCATTT